>JAESGW010000046.1_pt1 | contig 366815 bp, 372 predicted proteins | sample 9269791 | NCBI WGS metagenome assembly JAESGW01 (sample SAMN16773120, study PRJNA677053) | algae metagenome | isolation source: Aphanocapsa lilacina HA4352-LM1 and co-occurring heterotrophs from near cave... | place: USA: Maniniholo cave, near Haena, Kauai, HI | collected 2009-07-28 | reverse complement strand
CGCATGGGGCCATCGGGCACAAGGTGCCGATCTCGTTGCTCAATCCCGATGGCGCCACCAGCCCGCCATCGTGAAAAGGCCGGGAAACTCTACCTTCCGGCGGTCCAAAGAATGGGACCGGAGCAGGCGCATCGAGGACTCGACGTGGGAGCGATGGTGCCGGCAGGGCACCTTTACCTGTCCGGCCGGACTAGCCTGTGGCGACGGCGAGGGGTGCCTAATCGGGTTCCGGTGCGAGGCGACGGCAGAAATCGGTATGTTCGGGAATGGTGCCCCGATTCCGAAAGCGGATCGCGTCAGGTGTGGCGCCAAGACTCGAAGGGGTGACCCTTGTGCGATGGCCGTCGTACCGGGAAAGCGTCGGTGCAAGCTTCACGGTGGACTCTCTACGGGTCCGAGAACCGAGGAAGGGAAACTCCGCATTGGTGCTGCCCAGCGGCATCGCTGGGACCTCCACAGGGCGAAGAAGGCTATGCAACACGCGCCGGAACCTGCCGCTTCCGAGCCGCAACGGGTGCGACGGCGCCGGCGACCGCGCGGTCAACTTTCTGGGATGGCGCTGTAGGGAACAGGCAGAGGTTTGATAAGGCGCCCGGTACCGAGCAGGCTCTGCGGACCACGCCGTCCATCTAAATCCGGCTGCTTGAGAAGCGCGTTGCAACCTTGACTTTTCTTAACAAAGTTAGTGAGACCCCATGACAACGCAAGCTGAGCGGGGATCAGCGGCGACACGACCGGGGGCATGCTCACCTGCGTCGACAGGGCCGTGCCGAGTGGAACCCGGATTGTGATCGTTCAGGGCGGATACAATGACGAACGCCGCAGCGCGTCGGCGCAGCAGCGAGCTGCAAATGTCGATGCTATCTTGGGGCGGATGGCAAAGCGCAAAGTGAGAGTTGTGTTGTGCGACTTGGCTGGTGCTCAATGGGCTGGGATCGCGCGCAGGCACGGTGCGGTGCTGGTGCCAGGCAGCTCCTGTTGCGATGCAAAGAGCCGCGGGCTCGACAGGCTGCACATGAACCGTGTCGGTCATAGGACAGTGGCTGGACGGTTGACGCAGGTGGTGCAGCGGTAGATGACGATAGGCGGCGTGCATTGCAAATGGACGATGGGGGCAGTCCGCGGGCAACGATTTGGTTTCGGACCCAGTATTGGAACGTGGGCCGGAGGTCTGCAATGCGCCCCCAAACTGGTCGTTCGCATGTTCGAAAAATCCGCCCGAAAGCGGACACACCCATCGCACCGATCAAGCCCCTCAGCCATCCCCCACGCGATCTGCTTTTTGCGCGTGCTCGAGACTTCACGTGGCGACCAAAGCCCTTAGGGTGAAACGACCCCTGGTCTAAGGCGACGGTTGCGTGCCACAGAGCGGGCACCAGGGTCGATAAACATTCAAGCCGGGAACGCAACGAGGCTTCCGAGGGCAACAGCCGAAGGAATTGCAGTCAACCCCGTCGTAGCGGATGGCGACGTAGCTAAACACGAATGGTCACGTATCCGCCGGGGGAGAAGGTGTCGGTGCGAAGACCCAGAACTTCATGGCCAGGAAGCTCAACCCGGGAATGGAAATGGCGGTAATCACGGTGGCCCAGAATGGCTCGTAACCCGCTGCCATGACGCCAACTACACTCAACCAGCCGATTCCCAGTCCAACTGCCGATAAAGCGGCGAATTTCCCCAGATGCCGCCATGTGTGGGATTGCACCATAAAGGTCAGGCGCGCTTGGCCCATGAACGACACAACCATCCCTGCGAGATAGGCAGCTACTGACGCGTGAGCCGCCTGCATTCCGGTGATCGCCATGAGCAAATTGGCAACACAAAAATAGGTCACGGTTGCCGCAGCGCCGACCAGCGAGAATCGCGAGAAAGTCGTCCAATGGGATGTGCCCAGGACTGATTTGCCGGACGCCTCAGTCTTTCTTTGCGCTGACATAATACTGTGCCCCTAACGGGACCCGGGAAAAGACGCTGTCGACCTTGCGTAGCATTCGGTTGCCCGCGGGAACTGACAGGATGTATCGCTGTACTGCGTCGCGGAAACCCGCGTTCTCTAGAAGCCTAACCGTGGTCTCAGCCTTCAGCAGCACAGCATCCTCGTCGAATGGGCAACTGTTGACTGCCCGCATGGTCAAGGGGTTGCGAGGGTTGTGTTCGAACACCAACGCGAGTCCACCCGGCCTCAAGACCCTGTGCATTTCCCTCGAAAACGCCGGCCATTGATCTGGCGTCACGTGATGCATCACGCAAACGGTGAACACCAAGTCGAAAGTTCCGTCCGAATAGGGCAGCCTCAGTCCATCATACACGTCATAGGTCGTTTTGGGCCGCTTCTTGAGGATCGCCTGCTCGACTGACGCACTTGAGACATCGACACCCCTTAGACTTAGAAATTCCGGAGCGAGGATGTCGTGGAAATTCCCCACGCCGCATCCAACGTCGAGCGCGTTCACACCCGCGACATCGGCAAAATGGCTGGCGCACAGGTCAAGTATGTAGCCGGCCTTTACCCGCGTGAAGAAATCAACATTCAATCCGGTGAAGCGCACAGAGTCGTTGACCGTATCGGAATACGTCTTGCCATACTCATCAAACAGCTCTGCCGGAGGCCGGGTCTCCTGGGTCACGAAGTCACCTCGATCCGTCCAAATGCGATTTCATTTTGTGCTGCGACCAGTTGACCCGAGCGACGGGCGTTTCGAGGAGTTCGATAAGAAAAACATCAGGACTCACGTAAGTCGCCGCCGATTTGCAAAGGGATGATGGCAAACTCCAAGACGCCCTCAGTTCATGGTCATGCGGCGGTTACATTACTCGCCGATCTGCGAGCCAAAATCAAAAGTCGAAGGGCATCGAATTGGTTCCGACGAGCAATGATTGGTTACATTTCTCATTTGCAGAACGAGGCCGAACAAGCCCGACGATGGCTGTGTCATCCGGCTCCACAAGCCGTCTTCAGGACAAATCCGACCTCTCAACGTCCACGAACTGCTCGCTCCAGTGATCGAACGCACCGTCAACTTCCTAAATGAGTAGCCTACCAGGGTTTTCTTGCTCCAGACTGATTTTTATAAGCCATTCGCCGGGATCAATTCGGTTGAATGGGAGTTCAGCTGGGATCGATTTTCATTTCTGTACCAGGGCCCAACCGTGGATAGGGAAACAGTGGCGCGAAATTCTGAACCACTGGCCAGTGACGACGCCCGACGAGATGACAAGTGGTTCCTGTTCGCGGTTCCCGTGATCTGCCTCTGCCTAGGCGTATCGATACGATACGTGGCCGCAGCTTACGCTGTCGGAACCTTTGAGCCGCAGATCGCTGTTTTCGAAGCCCTCTGCCGATGGGACTGCGTCTGGTATCTGAACATTGCTGAGCAGGGCTACGATTCGTTCCCTACGGCGAAGGCGAACAATGTCGGCAATTGGGGCTTCTTTCCGCTGTATCCAGCGATGGTCGGTCTCTTCGGGGCTATTTCACCGCTTTCGACACTGCAAACTGCAACCTTGCTGTCCCTCGCGCTGACCTTCCTGTCCTGTCTGGTCGCGTGGCCGCTCCTGAACGGCAACCGCTCCAGTTACATCGTCTACTGTGTGTATTTCCTAGCTGGCCCCCTCTCATTCCATTTCGCGACTTCGCTCACCGAGTCGCTGTTCGTTCTGAACATGTCGCTCGTCATGCTCGCGCTGAAGCGACGGAACTACCCCGCAGCCGGCGTCGCGACGGCCTTGCTTTCGGCAACGCGGATAATCGGTGTGTTCATGGTGCTGGCGATGGGCGCGACCATCTTGCAGAATTATCTCCGAGAAGGGGGCAAGATCTCGCGGTTTCCCGCCTATATGCTCCGGCATCCGCATCTGATTCTGTCGATTATCATTTCGCCGCTTGGACTGTTTGCCTACATTCTGTTCCTGGCAATTGTCGTCGGCGACGGCTTCGCTTTCGCAAATGTCCAGCGTGCTTTTGGGCGACAGGTCGATTGGCCTTGGCTTCACTGGTGGGATGCTGCGACTTATGCGTCCGCGACGTCGTGGTGGCCCACACCAAGCCAGTGGAGCGCCATTGCTGTCGTCTTTGCGCTTGGGCTCGTCGTGGTCCTGGCCGCGAGAAGACAGTATGGGATGTCGTTGTTCTGTCTCATCGCCATCGTCCTCCCGATCTCATCCGGCATGGCTTCCATCATTCGATACAGCGCTGCGCTTGTGCCGCTTGTTCTGACACTGACGTCGATCCTGGTAGTGAGCCGGATCAGCGCCTGGGGCTCGGTCGGTGTCTTCCTGCTGCTTTGCTATGTATTCACCGCGTATTGGATCGGAGGCTACCTTGCCTTCGTATAGACCTCAGAACTGGCCGCTCCCGGTGACCTACGGGCTGGCCGCAGCCGTCGCCGGCTTCGAGCTGTTTGTCCTTGCCTTAGCGTTATCGCCAAATGTGGATCCGAACTATCGCGCCTACTTCATCGATCGGACAACCACCTGTCTCGATAAGCCGATACCGGCGACCTACTTGCTCGGAAGCACCGTTTCATTTCTCCCGGATGGCAAGAGCGCAGCCGAACAAATTCGCGTCTGCGGCTGGACGAATCCCGTGGGCAATGGGACGCATTCCATGGGAACGTCGTCACGGCTTCGTGTGCGGCTTGATGTGCCGCCAGACAATCTCAGGCTCGTTGTCGAGTTCACCTCGAGCCGGCCACAACGTGTGACGGTGTCGGCCAACGGCACGGCAATAGGAAGCGTTTCCCTGCCAGGAAGCGACAAGGTCGTCCTTTCGCGGTTCCGCATTGCCCGCCAGTTGGCAACGATGGAAAAGGCGTTGGATATCGAATTTGCATATCCCGACGCGTTCTTGCCAAATCAGCGGACGAGCGACGTGCATAGCAGAGCTGTGAGGCTAATGTCGTTCAAGCTCGAAACGGCGGATGCGAATTAGGGGCATGGGGGTAACCCTTTGATCCGCTAGCCAACCATGCGTCCATGCTGCTCAGCGGCGGCCATCGGCGCCTCGACCACCATTCTGCGGAGTGCGTCATCGAATCCGGTTAGACGGTCCACCACATAAAGTGGCCGACGTTTGACCTCGGCATAGATCCCACCGACGTATAATCCGACGATCCCGGTCATCATCAGATTGAAGCCGGAAAAGAATGAAACGACGACCAGAATTGAAGTCCATCCAGGCACCACGCCATAGTCGAGGCTCCAGGCGAGGATGGCGAGTGTCCCCACGATACAGGCCATGATCGATATAACCAGGCCGCTCCAAAGGGCCAACCGCAACGGCTTGTCCGAAAAACTCGTGATGGCATCGGAGGCCAGCCGGAGCATTCGCTTTATCGGATATTTGGATTCTCCTAATTCACGCGACGGGCGCTCGAAATCCACTGCGGTCTGGCGAAAACCCATCCAGCTGAACATGCCCCTGACGAAACGATCCCGTTCAGGCATCGATCTGAACGTGGCTAAAGCCTTGGGTCCTACCAATCTGAAGTCGCCTACATCTGCCGGCACATCGACCGTCGTCAGCTTGGCCAGAACCCGATAAAATGCATGAGCCGTGGCACGCTTGAACCAACTTTCGCCCTCGCGCCGAATACGCCTTGCGTAGACGACTTCGAAGCCTTCTTCCCATTTCGCGATGAGTTTATGGACCAGTTCCGGCGGATCCTGCAGGTCTGCATCCATCACGACCACGGCTTCGCCGCTCGCTGCGTCCATGCCTGCAGTGATTGCGATCTGGTGGCCAAAATTACGAGAGAGTTTGATGAGCTTGAAGCGGGGCTCGGATTGCAGCGCCTCACATAACCACGCTTCGCTGCCGTCCGAACTCCCGTCATCGACGAAAATCGCCTCGGAGCCGCCCTTTATCTCGTCGAGCAGACCTCGAATCCGAGGAATGAGAAGCGGCAATACATCGATCTCATTGTAGATAGGAAGAACAAGCGAAATCCTTGTCCTGGAGTCCTGCGTCACCACTCTGAGATTTTTCACAACAGCCCCGCGTAATTGTCCATAGTCAAACTCGGAGCACCCCCGCAGGTTCCCGGCCTTCCACCTTCATATTTCGGCGGACTGCTTGGAGTCAGCGGAGAGCAGGTGGAAAGCAGTATCTGGGATGTCTCCAGCAGCTTGGGCTTTCGGCGTGGAATGAGGACCCCGGTTCAAGAGCATCCGACCCAGCAAGTATGGATCAATGACGAAGCTGCCGCTTTCTGCCGCCCATCGGGCCATGACGCGGCAAGGAGGTGATCGAGGCGCAAGCCTGCATCGCGGGGCCACCGGTTCCGCTTATAGTCTCAGAAGCTATTATTCCGCTCGTTGGGATGCAGCTTCCGGATCGAGTCGGTCCAACTGCGGCCGAGCAGCCTGCGAACGCAGCGCGGCTTAGGGTGCACCAGCGCATCATTGCATTGCGACGGGATCCTGTGTGGCGACGTCCTTCAATTGGTGGCCGTCACTTCGGCATGTGGCTGGAATCGCCGCCGCCGATAGGCTATTCCCTCACGCTTGGTAAAATTGGACAGACTTCATGATAGCGGTGTCGGTCGTTGTGCCAGTTTACTCTGGCAGTGACTACCTTGAACAGTTAGTCGGCGAAGTCAGCGTGCTTCGTAGTCAGTTTTCTGCCGCAGATTCCCAAATCCGAATCTCGGAGCTCATACTCGTTGACGATGACGCAATCGATGGATCTGCCGCTCTCATTGACCGATTATCTGCGGGGACCGGCTGGATCACCGTCGTTCATCTCTCGCGGAACTTTGGTCAGCATGCCGCCACTATTGCTGGACTGTCCCGCAGTTCGGGTGACTGGGTCGTGACGTTGGACGAAGACCTGCAGCACCCTCCCCATCGGATTGTCGACTTGCTGCGAAAAGTAGCCGAGACCGGCTGCGATATCGTCTATGCGCGCCCGACCGGGGCGGTACATGGGGGATTGATGCGGGATTTTTCATCAAGGACATACAAGCGCTTGTTGGAATGGATCACCGGCAATCGGCACCTGCGCGCCGCCAACAGCTTCAGGCTCATTCGGGGTAGTATAGCCCGTGGCGCAGCGGAAGTCTGCCGGAACGACATCTACTTCGATGTGACACTGTCGTGGTTTTCACAACGCATCCAATCGGTCAGCATGCAGTTGAAGGACGACCGCTCCATCATATCCAACCAGAGCGGCTATCGGCTTCGGTCGCTGTTTTCGCACGCTCGTCGCATGCTGGCATCTAGCCAGATCAAGGCGTTGCGGCTTGGTGCGTTGTTTGGAGCCGTAGTTCTAGCTGTAAGCATCCTCGGATCGCTAGCCATAACTGCCGTCAAGCTATTTGATCCGGGCGCAATCGAGATCCAAGGCTGGGCCTCTCAGTTCCTCGTTACTACATTTTTCGGTGGGCTTTGCGTGTTTCTGCTGGGAATTCTGGTGGAGTATGTGTCGATCCTTGTCATGCGTTCCAATGGAAAGCCGCTCTTTTTCGTAATCGACCGTTCATCGGACCGGCTTCTCGAGACGAGTTTGGCAAGTGAATCGATGGAGAGCGTGACCGGTCGCGATGCCGATCGGCACCCTATACACTGACCCCGATATATACGGCGTCATCATCGGCAGAGCACGTCCGAGCCTGACTGGCGGTTCTACAATTCGCTAATGCAAACTGCCGTTTCCGACGAAAGTTCTGGCTTCTGACGTGCACGAAAAAGCGGCGTTGCGGTCAGCGATGTAGAGTCGCCAGTAGCGCGCAATGGGGAAATCGGGATGTCTCGGAACTCGATCCTGGGGGTCGATGAAAGCCAGCAGAGAAGTATCATCCACTAAAGCCGCTTCGCGTTCACAGGCCATTTTAGACGCGCGCTCCCAAGCCGAAACAAGGTCACGCATATCCTCGGCACGGTTCCAGTTTTGGATGTAGGTTAGACCGGCAAGGCCTGCCAGTGCGGCGCACACTATCGCCGTCAGTACGGCATTCAATCTTCCTGAAAATGAGCGAGTTAACGCTGCTACGCCCGCAACTGTCGCGAGGGCTACGCCGAAATAGGACAAACGACTATCCAAATAGGCGCATTGCACCGTACCCATGCACCACTCTTGAAAGCGCGCGCCGGCGGCGATCGGTGCTGTCACGTAGGCCGCAAACATTATGCTCACCAAGGCAACAAACCAGGGGGCACGAAGCCTGCTGAGGTTCCTGACACTCGCCAAGGCAACGCCAAACGTAGCAATAGAGAAACAAGCCGCCAAAAGCCATTGTTCGGAGGGGCTTTGGAATATTACCCGGCTAAGATACGGTAGGGGCGTTCCGGCATAAACATGCTTTGCCAGAGTTGCTGAGAATGCCTCGATATTTCCCAGCCCATCGGCACTGTTGCCTGTATACTCGGACGGATGTATCAATCGAAACGAGACATAAGCAGCAAGTGACACTGCCACCGCTAAGGCATCAATTCCGAGGCGACTGTCGAGCAAAATTCCTTTTGCAACGTGCCGTCTATCGAGAATTCCTTCAGACCGCCGCCAAAAAAATGTCGCGCACCATTCGACGGCCATCAGCGCCGTGCCGACGACAAACATGTATTCACTTGTAGTCATGCACACCGCAAGCAAGAGGGCAAACATGGCCTCCGCGAAAATTGCTCTCGACCGCCCCCCTGGTTTCCAGCGCAGATGCCAGACCGATAACCGACAAATGAAGAGGAAAAACAACGCCACTGAAAGGTGTAAAGGATAGGAGGTCGGCGGCAAATGATAGTAGGCTAAAGGATGCAATGTCATCAAAATTAGAAACAGATGGAGGGATATGTTTGACCTGGTAACAGCAGACATATAGAAAGAAAAAAGCATAAATGATGCAAAATAAATCAATACAACAAGCACTCGTATTTCATAGTAGTCTACAAAATAGTCTGCAAGAGCGTTCATGGGGACGATAGCCAGATGACCTATTCGGCCTTGGTTAACAGCAACTGCCCATGTTTGACTCAGCAGCTCCGGAAGGCCTTGAAGCGCCCAATAATGGAACAGGACATCGTCGGCGGTTAAACGAAACCCGGCAGTAAAGTGCTGAACTTGAGCTCCGGCGAGCACGAGAACTAAACCCCAGGAAAGATGATCCTTTGCCCGGGGTTCTTGCGCGTAGGCCGCCACGGTCTGGGTCCACGGAAGTGCCACCTGAACTGATCCCGGCTACGAGAGGTCGCGCTCGACCCTCTTTGGACGATGCTGCGCCCAGTTTATTCTCTAATTTTCTATCAGACCCGGCAACAACCTGCTGATGAAAATCCATCAGGCCTGCCCAATTTCTTCCCAACACAAGCGTGGATCTTGGGCTCCTTCCAACGCCGATGCGTCTGGAACCTACGACCTCGATGCTGACGTCGCCCCCTATTCGAACGTGCCGTTGTCATTTCCGAATGGGAAGATGCAAATGAAGGAGAGCTTCGGCGTCAAGGAACGTCACGATGGTTCTCGCCTGGCAAGCGAGGCCGAATGTTACGGGGCTATCAAAGCCTGACAGAGCTAAATCGCGCGGCAGCTTCCTGCCGGCCGTCCCCCAGAAACGGACCGTCTGGAACCGGCCCCTCTGCGGCAGTAACCTGCGGCGTTTCCTCTCTCGGCCATCACGGCCAAGGAGAACTCACATGGGCCATTCTAAATTCGATGATGCTATACGCGAGCGCGCCGCCTGGAACGCCGGAAAGAAGGTCGGCACCAAGCGTCCATTCACCCAGAAGCAGTTCTGGGCAATTCGCTTCTTCCTTGATCGCGAAAGACGCGTTCGGGACCACGCGCTGTTCGATCTGGCAATCGACAGCAAGCTTCGCGGGTGTGACCTGGTCAAGATCAGGATCCGCGAGGTGGTCGCCGGGCCCGAGATCAGAACTCGTGCGATTGTCGTTCAGCAGAAGACTGGTCGTCCCGTCCAATTCGAAATCACGGGCGACGTCAGAGCAAGCCTCCTAGCTTGGCTCGAACGACGTGGAGGCTCGGTCGAGGACTATGCGTTCCCGAGCCGGGTCGATCACTCCCGCCACATGAGCACAAGGTAGTACGCGCGCCTGGTCGATGAATGGGTGACCGCAATTGGTCTACGTTCGGAGGAGTATGGCACGCACTCGCTTCGGCGTACGAAGGCGTCGATGATCTACCGGGCGACAGTAAACATACGCGCCATCCAGATTTTGCTTGGTCACTCCAAGATCGAGAACACGGTCCGCTACCTTGGCGTTGACGTGGAGGACGCGCTCCTCTTGGCAGAGAGAACCGAGATCTGACGTAGAGCGGCCATCTGGACCGAGCGCGGATGGCCGCTCATAGCACGCGGAGTGATACGCTTGCTCCAGCCATAGTGGGGTGGAAATCGGAACGGCAGGTTTCGTGGAGCAGCGCGCGACGGCGGCCATTCCTCAGACTCGCGCTGAAACAGAATTGCGAATTTTGTTTCAGTCTCCGGGCGGATCGCCATCGCTCGCTCGCCGTGGTCATCTAAATCTCAGGTCGCGACAAAAGTCACCGACGACGCCTACTTTCGGCCGAAAGCGACATTGACCGTGTCCGTATAAACGAGTCGATTGCCGACCGCATAGGCGCTCAATGCCTCTTCGACATCGTTGACCAGGTTCTGCTTTTCGGCCTCGCCCAGCACATGGAATGCCGCTGCGATGGGCATCGAACCGAGGTGCAACGGCACGAATTCGCGGGCAACGGGGACGCTAATTTCCAAGGTTTGAGTTTTGACACCGGCGTCTTTGAACCCCGCGTCATGCAGTGCGGTCATTAGGTCATCGGGGCTCGGCGTGAGGCGTTGGCCACGCTGCTTACTCGCAACCTCCGGGGAGATATGCCGTTCAACAGCGTCGCATAGTGCGTGTGTGTATGCGCTGTGGCCATTCCAGATCGACATCACGATGCGACCGCCCGGGGACAATATGCGGCGCAATTCAGCAAGGGCGCGAACTTTGTCAGGGAAATAGTGGTAGCCATGCTGCGAAATGACTGCATCGAAACTGTCGGACGCCAATCCGCTGTCTGAAACGTCACTTTCGATCCATTCGATTTCCAAACCGGCGGCCACATCGCGAGCTACCTGCAACATCGGAGCGTTAATGTCCAACCCCGTGACGCGGCCCGACTCGCCAACAGATTGTTTCGCCAAGCGGGTAGTAACGCCGGTGCCGCAGGCCACGTCTAAAACAACTTCGCCGAGCTGGAGCGCCGCGACGTCCAATAACTGTTCCGCCCAACGGCCGAACCAAAACGGCACCATTACTTTTTCATAGATTTCGGCTGCGCCGCCCGACAACTGAAATCCAAGGGTCTTGCTCATGGTTATTTCTCCCACTGCCGGAGGGTAACCATACGCCAGAATTTGAAACAGAATCATAGTATTCTGTTTCAAGGATCGAGTGGCCGCTTCCGAGCAAGGGGGCAAGCCATACGAACGACCGAAATGGGGTCGACACTTGCCAATCCCTTAATTTATGCGTCGAGATAGAAAGCCGTTACGCGAATTGGCCGCGCGCGCGAGAGGCTGACTAAGTTGGCTAGATGGCGGCTGCTTGCTGTCGATCTGGTCAACGGCTATGCTGCACCTGTGCGCATGGCGAATGTCGGCGCGATGGAGATTTTATGTTCGAGACTGCGGGCAACCGCTAGTTCCCTTTTTGGGAATGCTGTCGGGATAGGGCTCACTGATCCAGTCAGTCGGCTCTTCCTTTTGCGCGGCTCGGACTTCTCGTGAAAATCGGTCTTCGAGAACGAGCTGGCGCGGTCATCAATCAAAGGACGACGCTATGAATGTTAGACCTACTGAAGCGGGTGATATTCCCGCGCTCAAAATCTTGGTGGACGAAACGGGGCTGTTTCCCGGTGAAATGCTCGCTGACATGGTGAGCGGCTTTCTTTCCAATGGAGAGGATCAGGATATCTGGCTTACGTGTGAGGTGGGCGGCGAAGCCATCGGCTTTTGCTACGCCGCTCCGGAACAGCTCGCCGACGGCACATGGAACATGCTGGCGATTGCCGTGCATCCCTCCAAGCAAGGCGGGGGACATGGCGGAGCCATCGTTCGGCGACTGGAATCCATGCTCCACGAAAGGGGCCACCGTGTACTGATCGCCGACACATCCGGCAAAGACGAGTTCGCGCGAACGCGCGAGTTCTATCGAAAGAGCGGCTATTCAGAGGAAGCCCGTATTCGCCATTTCTGGGCGGAGGGCGACGATAAGGTCGTCTTCTGGAAGCTGATCGGCTAACCGGACAGGTAGGGGTGCGGCCATCCAGGCCGCGCCCCTACAGGCCTAGGATGAACTGGCCCCATGACGCAATGGACCGACAGGGCACAACAAAGGGCGCGGAGAATCAAGCGCGACGTGGTCGCGCTGTGGATCGCCGGACAAGATCAGCGGACACCGCTTGCCGCGAAACTGGTCGCCGGGGCCGTGGCCGCATATGCCCTCTCGCCTATCGACCTGATCCCGGATGTGATCCCGGTTCTCGGCTACCTTGATGACCTGCTGATTGTTCCGCTCGGAATCATGTGGGCGGTGCGCCTCGTGCCTCCGCTGCTGATGAGCGAATTTCGAGAATCTGCAAACGCAAGGGTAGGGCGGCCGATCAGCCGAGTCGGTGCCGCTGTCATCGTGATATGTTGGCTCGCCGCCGCTGCTTTGCTCGCTTGGGTTTTCTGGCCGAATACGGCGAACTACGCGACCAGCAAACGGCAGCTTTCGGGATTTCTAATCGTTCCGAGCGATGGCGGGTTTGAGGGTCGGTAGCCGAACGGCGGCTTCCTGAGTTTTTCCGCCAGAACCGGACAGGCAGCAATCGGCCCCATTTCAGAAGAGGAGGCTGGGCGAGATCCAGTCCTGAAGGCCCCGCTCCGCGAGGTGACCGGCGGCGGACTCCTGGCTAGAACTTTTCCCCGCGCACCACGCCGACCCGTGTTGTCATGACGATCAGTCCTTGGCTGTCCAAAAGAGGTTCCAGACCGCGCACGATCGCCTCGGCAATGTCGTCCGACGCGACTGCCAGAAGCAGGAGCTTGGTGTCAGCGCCTGTTACCCGGTCCTCACGCCATCGTCCGTTGTGGCCCGAACCGCCGAGCGCTGGCAGGATCGTGTAGCCCCCGGCGCCTGCCGCCTCGACGATTCCTGTGACGACATCGACCAGAGGCACGTCGAGCAGGATTTCGACCTTCATGCGTTCGATGCTTGCGCTCATGACCCCGCGATGCTCCTCGCGAACCAGATGTAGAGGGGGATGCCGAAGGTGACGTTGAAGGGGAACGTCACGCCGAGCGACATGGCGAGCGACGTGCCGGCATTTGCCTCGGGCAATGCCATGCGCATGGCGGCCGGCACGGCGATGTAGGAGGCGCTGGCTGCAAGAATGCCAAGGGCGGCAGCGTTCGCCGTGCCGAGTCCTGCCGTGGCTCCGAGCAGGGTGCCGACCAGGCCGTTCATGATCGGGATGGCGATCGCGAGCCCTGCCAGTGGCAGCGACAGCGACCGCGTTTCAAGCAGGCGTCGTGCCGCGATCAGACCCATGTCGAGCAGGAACAGGCAGAGCACGCCGCGGAAGCCGGCCTCGAAAACCGGCGCGATCTGGGCATAGCCGTCCTTGCCAACAGCAAGCCCGATCAGGAAGCTGCCGACCAAAAGGACGACCGAGCCGTTGAAGAGCGTCTCATGGAGAATGCGGCCGGTGGCGATGCCGCCCGCTGTCGTTGCTCGACGAGCCAGCAGCAGGCCGATGACGATCGCTGGCGTCCATCAACGCCAGGACCGCAATCATGTAGCCGCTGGCAGGAATCCCGGCGAGCTTGAGGATCTCGATGCCGGCGACAAAGGTGACGACGCTGACCGAGCCGTAATGCGCGGCGATCGCCGCTGCGTCTGTCGGCGACTGCCGGCCAAGGCTACGGACCAGCCAGAACGCTGGCAGCGGCAGCGCCACAGACAGCGCAAGCCCGAGGGCCGCCGCGACGGCAAGCTCCGTGGTAAGGCCCTCCGCCGCCACGGCGACGCCGCCCTTCAGGCCGATGGCGACCATCAGATAGATCGCCATCGCCTTGCCGGCTGCTTCCGGGACGGTGAGGTTCGAGCGGGCGAAGGCGGCGAGTGCGCCGAGCCCGAAGAACAGGACCATTGGGGAAAGCAGCGTCGCGGTCACGCGGGAGCCTCGGTCCGGCGTGTCCGCCACAGCGAGTAGAGGATGCCGGCGGCGATAATCGACAGCGTCACGCCGAGCGACAGAGCGGCGGGGAACTTCTCCAGTCCGAGCAGGTCGGCGACAAAGATCTTCGAGCCGATGAAGATCAGGACGATGGCCAGCGCCGGCTTCAGGTACTGGAAGCGGTGGATCATGGCGGCGAGCGCAAAATAGAGCGCGCGCAGGCCGAGGATCGCGAAGATGTTCGACGTGTAGACGATGAAGGGATCGGTCGTGATCGCGAAGATCGCGGGCACTGAGTCGACCGCGAAGATCACGTCCGCGATCTCGACCATGACCAGCGCCATAAAGAGTGGCGTCATGAACCAGGCCATGCTGCCAGTCTGCGGGTGGGGCTTCTTCACGAAGAAGTCCTGGCCGTGGTGCTCGTCGGTCACGTTGAACCGGCGACGCATGAAGCGGACCAGCGGGTTCTGCCCGATCTCTGGCTCCTTGTCGCCCATGACCAGCATCTTGATGCCGGTGACGATCAGGAAAGCCGCGAAGATGTAGAGAACCCAGGAGAACTCGGAGACGAGCGTGGCGCCCAGGCCGATCATGATGGCGCGCAGCACGATGACGCCGAGAATGCCCCAGAACAGCACGCGGTGCTGATAGATGCGCGGGACGGCGAAGAAGGAGAAGATGAGCGCGATGACGAAGACGTTGTCGAGCGCGAGCGTCTTCTCGACGACGAAACCGGTCAGGTAGTTCATGCCGGGTTCGGCGCCGAGCTGCCACCAGACCCAGCCGCCGAAGGCGAGGCCGAGGCCGATATACATGGCCGAGAGCATCAGGCTCTCGCGCACCTCGATCTCCCGGTTGTCCCGGTGCAGCACGCCGAGGTCGAACGCCAGCAGGGCGACGACGATGCCGAGGAAGGACAGCCACATCCAGGCCGGCTTGCCCAGCCATTCTACGAAGAGAAACGCAAGATCCATGATCGATGAACTCCAGCCGGCACGCGACGAGGATCGCGTCCGACATCGCGAGAGGACCGGCGTCTCTCGCCAGAGGGGCCCGGACTTCCAATGAAGGGTCGAAGCCGCCGACCGGATCGACCGGGCGGCGGCTTCGCGAAGCGCTTCAGGTGGCGAAGCGGCGGACAACCGCCATCGCGCCTAGTATGAGGAGCGTGCCCACCAACCAGAGCAGTGCCACTGCCGGTCCGCCGACGAGGCCGACGACGTCGCCACTCCAGGCGATCCATCCGTCCGCGACATCCACCGAGCCGAGCAGGTCCACGACGAACCCCAGGGCGGCGTAGCCTGCGAGCGCCAGGAGCGACCAGGCAGCAATCAGTGCGACGGCCCCGAATCGAACCACGCGGGCAAGCTTGCTCTTTCGTCGGGCGTCAAGGTTCACGGCCATCTCCTCGGTGTTCGAGCAGCGCCGAACGGGTCGCCTTATTCTGCTGTCTCTTGCCGTTCCGTTCGTCCCGACGACGCTGGAGATCCACGCGGATCTTCTGACGCATCCTGCCAATCTCCTGGGAGAGTGCACTAAGCGTCGCGTAGTCGCGGTCGCCGCGCATGAGCATCTCGGCAAGACGTCTCTTCATAGTCCGGTAGCGGCCGGCGATGTCACCGAACAGGCGCTGACCGGCGGCGCGCAAGCGCTGCCCACGGCCGGGTCTGTTGATCCCCGCGACGGTGGTCATTTCAGGACCTCCCCGAGAGAAGCGGGCGATGCGACCGCCGCCGCACGACCGGGATCGGAATGGTCTCGCCGCGGCGGTTCATGCGCTCGATGAACTCGATTTGGTCACGGAACCGGAGCTTCAGTCGTTTGAGCGCGCTCAGGCGCAACTGGTCCGGCACGGGCCGGGCTTGCTCATCTTGGATCCGCACCTGAACAGTGGCGCGGCGATGACGAAGCGACTTGATGAAGGGATCCATGCGACTACCTCCTTTGGCTGCCAATGCGCAGGAGGTGGGAAGCCACAGGATATAGAGCAAATCGATTGTTGTAATTGGTGCGATAGTTTTTAACTAATATCCGATGCCGTTCCGCCCCTCGTTCCGCCAGCTAGAATACGTCGTAGCGTTGCACGACCTGCGCACCTTCGCGAGGGCCGCGCGCCACTGCAATGTGTCGCAGCCGACGCTCTCGGTGCAGATCGCCATGGTCGAGGGAGGCCTCAAGACCCCGTTGTTCGAGCGCACGTCCTCGCAGGTCATCCCGACGCCCGCCGGTGAGAGGCTCGCGCGGGGCGCTCGCGTCCTGCTGGCTTCCATGGACGAGCTCCTCGGCGACCTGTCTTGTCAGGCCGCGGCCCTGGGCGGCACGATCCGGCTCGGCACGCCGCCTACTTTCGGTCCCTACTTCCTGTCGAGATTGCTGCCGAAGCTGCATGAGCACTACCCGGCCCTGCAGGTCTATATCCGCGAGGACAATCCGACCGCGATCGAGGGTCTCGTAGCCGACGGCAGTCTCGATTGTGGTCTCGGCCCATCTCCGGAACACGCTGGTCTGGCCTTCTCGCGCATCGGCCGGGAGAAGCTCTATCTGGGTGTTCCCGCCGAGCACCATCTCGCCAAGCTCGCAACCGTCAGCCTGCGCGATCTCGCCGGAGAGAAGCTGCTCGCACTCGGTCGGGGTCATCGCCTGCTGGAAAACGTCCGGCACCTCGCCGAGGCGTCGGGCGCCAGGATCGTCGACGATTTCGAGGGCACAAGCCTTGATGCGATCCGACAGATGGTCTCGATCGGTATGGGGCTGTCTGTCTTTCCGGAGCTCTACGCCCGTGCCGAGTTTCGTCCGAAGGATGACGTCAGGCTGATCGAATTCAGCGACTGGAAAGAGCAGCGCGAGGTCGGGCTGTACTGGCGCGAGGGCAGCGGGCGTGGAAGGCACTACCATGCTCTGGCGGAAGCTGCGAATCGGGTGGGCGCGATGCTCGGGTTGCGGTGACGGCGAGATCACCGCGCGCGCGGGGGCGTCCGGCCGGGCCGAGTGTCTTCAGCTTACCTCCGTTTCGTCGCCGTAAGCTGACATTCTGCTCACGGCCCCTTTGCGTCCAGACGGCGGAGATCTGTCTGCTCGCGTTCGGCCAGCGCCGGCGAATTCAGTGAAGCGAAATAATACCGTCCACTGCGCGCCATTCGGACGGGCGTATCAGGCGGTGGTGCGCAACGCGCACAGAATGTATCGCGCCTTCCAGTGTTTTCGTCCAGTAGTCGAGAAAGCCGCGCAGTTCGGGAAACGCCGGCGCGAGATCGTATTCCTGCCAGACATACAGCTGGAGAAGGCTCGGTTGATCGGGAAGATGATAGTGTATCTCTGCCGTCGTCAGGCCGTAGCCTTGCATCTGGAGCCGGAATTCCTTGCTGACCATGCGCGTCTCCTCGTCTTTGGATGGTAGCGGTTCATGCGTCGAGTTGATGCGTCGCGACGCGGGCGTTGACTGGTCGACCCTGTCCCGCCTGTGAATCGAGCGAACGCAGGGCATCCATGATGTCGTCGAAGGCGACGAGGCGCTTTGCACCGGGCGGCTTGCGCAAGGCGGGCACGGAGTCCACCGCGCAGGCGTCTGACGCCCATGCTGCCAGGATGGCACGCTTTTCCGGGACATCGAGGTTGGGCGCCCCGAGAACGTCGACAGGATGGTCGAAGAAGCGAGTGGGAGCGAGCAGGCGGTCGAGAGCCATGTCGTCCGTTTCAGGAGCAAAGGAAGGAATGATCGCCGGGAATTTTCGCGTCATGGTTAGACCTCCGTCTGCTGAATTTTCTCCTTCAGGTCGTGCCGCCGTCACGCTGACGGTCCAGTCACGGTGCCGGCGATTTTGGCAAATCGGATCAAAATTTCAAGTCGTCATCGCCGCGATTAGCGTCACGAATACAGCGTCCTAGCGGACTTTCCCACGTGTGCGGAAAATTTTCCGTCTCGGTCTTGAAACACGAAAATCGTGAAACTAGCTCGATGGCGCGCGATGCCATCAGGGGTCGCGCGCCCCGCTCCGGTCTTCGTGCCGGTGCGGTGGAACCTCTCACAATCTGTTTGTCCAGAAGGAGAACGATATGACGTTCCGTCCATTGCACGACCGCATCCTGGTCCGGCGCATCGAGGCCGAGGAAAGGACCGCGGGCGGCATCATCATCCCCGATACGGCGAAGGAGAAGCCAAGCGAGGGCGAGGTCATCGCCGTCGGACCCGGCGCGCGGGACGAAGCCGGCAAGCTCGTCGAGCTCGACGTGAAGGTCGGCGACCGCATCCTGTTCGGCAAGTGGTCCGGCACGGAGATCAAGCTCGACGGCGAGGATCTGCTCATCATGAAGGAAAGCGACGTGATGGGCGTCATCGAGCACGCCGTTGCGTTCAAGAAGGCGGCCTGACGGCGCCCTCGTCCCACCAACCAGTCAACGAAAGCTGCCTACAGAAGGAGTGATCCAATGGCTGCCAAGGAAGTGAAGTTCCATTCCGACGCGCGGGAGAAGATGCTGCGCGGCGTCGATATCCTCGCCAACGCCGTGAAGGTGACGCTCGGCCCAAAGGGCCGCAACGTCGTCATCGACAAGTCGTTCGGCGCACCGCGCATCACCAAGGACGGCGTCACCGTCGCCAAGGAAATCGAGCTCGAGGACAAGTTCGAGAACATGGGCGCGCAGATGGTGCGCGAAGTCGCCTCGAAGACGAACGACCTTGCCGGCGACGGCACCACCACCGCGACCGTGCTCGCCCAGGCGATCGTCAAGGAAGGCGCCAAGGCCGTCGCGTCGGGCATGAACCCGATGGACCTGAAACGCGGCATCGACAAGGCGGTAGACGCGGTCGTCGCCGAGCTCAAGGCCAATGCGCGCAAGATCTCGAAGAACGACGAGATCGCCCAGGTTGGGACCATTTCTGCGAACGGCGATGCCGAGATCGGCCGCTTCCTGGCCGAGGCGATGCAGAAGGTCGGCAACGAGGGCGTCATCACCGTCGAGGAAGCCAAGACCGCCGAGACCGAGCTCGAGGTCGTCGAAGGCATGCAGTTCGACCGCGGCTACCTCTCGCCATACTTCATCACCAATCAGGACAAGATGCGCGTCGAGCTCGATGAGCCCTACGTGCTGATCCACGAGAAGAAGCTCGGCAACCTGCAGGCGATGCTGCCGGTCCTGGAAGCGGTGGTGCAATCGGGCAAACCGCTGCTCATCATCGCGGAGGACGTCGAGGGCGAGGCGCTCGCCACGCTCGTCGTCAACAAGCTGCGTGGCGGCCTGAAGGTCGCGGCCGTCAAGGCGCCCGGCTTCGGCGACCGCCGCAAGGCCATGCTTGAGGACATCGCGATCCTCACCGGCGGCACGGCGATCAGCGAAGACCTTGGCGTCAAGCTGGAGAACGTGACGCTCGCCATGCTCGGCCGCGCCAAGAAGGTCGTGATCGAGAAGGAGAACACCACGATCGTCGACGGCGCCGGTTCGAAGGCCGAGATTGATGCTCGCGTGAAGCAGATCAAGGCGCAGATCGAGGAGACCACCTCCGACTACGACCGCGAGAAGCTGCAGGAGCGCCTGGCCAAACTAGCGGGCGGTGTGGCCGTGATCCGCGTCGGCGGCGCGACCGAGGTCGAGGTCAAGGAGAAGAAGGATCGAGTCGACGACGCGCTGCATGCCACCCGTGCGGCGGTCGAGGAAGGCATCCTGCCCGGCGGCGGCGTGGCGCTGCTGCGCGCAGCGAAGGTGCTGGACGGCGTTGCGGCGGACAATCCCGACCAGAAGACCGGCATCGACATCGTGCGCCGTGCCATCGAGGCTCCGGTTCGGCAGATCGCCGAGAATGCCGGTGCCGAAGGCTCCATCATCGTCGGGAAGCTGCGTGAGAAGTCCGAGTTCGGCTGGGGTTGGAACGCCCAAACCAATGAATTCGGCGACCTCTACGGTCAGGGCGTGATCGATCCCGCCAAGGTTGTTCGCACCGCGCTGCAGGACGCGGCTTCGGTCGCCGGGTTGCTGGTCACCACGGAGGCGATGATCGCCGAGAAGCCGAAGAAGGAATCGGCCCTCTCCATGCCCGCCGGCAGCATGGACTTCTGACGCAGTCAACGGCCCGCGCTCTTTCAGGAGCGCGGGCCGTTCATTGAGGATGCGGTCTCAGGGCGAAACAAGATTGAGTCTGGGCCTCGGTCTGACGGTGGGCGCACAGGTTGCTCACAGCCCGTTTCGGCAGGTTGCTGATCGCGAATGGATCTGGAAGGGCAGCTCTCCGCGGAAGTTCGCCAGAACCAGACTGTCCGGAGACGGCCCCTCACGCGCCGTGACGAATTCGCTTATGCGGCGCGCGTCTTGATCCACCGCCGATATCGTGCGGCCGGCTCCTTCTGTTTGACGTCGTCAGCACCCAAATGCGACATGTAATCCATACCGCCCTAAATCAGGCCGATTGTCATGTGGCGGATGACGATATGTTCCTGCCGGAACAGTTGCTCGAGAGACGAGCGGCGGCTTCGCCATTCGACCTGATCCAGTGACTCGACCATCACCTCGAACAGAATAACGTCGTCGGCCGAGGCCATTCCTTCCTGCGCCCACAGTCCCTCAGCCGGCGACCGCACATTGGCGGTGACGCCCCCATGCGCAGCCGTCAGCGCCTTCTTGACCTGATCGAACATCGCCCTCGGGAAGGGGTGGCCGTCATTGTCGGCGCGCGGAAGCAGGATCTGGACGAGATGCATAACAATGGAGCCTTGCTACTGGACGGACTCTGGGGCGGCTATGTTCCGATGCCGTATTACCGATCCGGGTCCAGCTTGGCGGCGACCCTTTCGCGCTTTCGTCGCGGTAGGACCTTCATAGCAAGGATAAGTCCGCAAGGCGGAAGCACACAGCGTTGGTCAGGATGATCGGCCATTCCATGCGCATGACACCAAAGATCGACCACAGCGCGAAACCGGTCACTGTCACCGCGTACATCCGCTTTGAGATCGCGCCCGTGTCTCCCGTTCGGATGATTTTCCAGGCCTGGGGCAGGAAGCTCGTCATCGAACACAGCGACGCGGCGTATCCCAGGATGAGCGCCGTATCCATCCTTAGCTTTCGACCCGCCGAAAGTCGCTCAGCGTGACGGACCGCGCTGACCCGGAGAAGCGTATCGAGCCACTCCCGGCCTGAGCCTGTGAGATTCCCGAGATGCGATGTTCCCCGGTATCGTAGATCGATATGTCGCCGTTCTCGTCAATCAGGAGACGCCGCCGCTCCGGGAATACGGCATAGCGAAAGCTGTTCTGCCCGCCCACCGCGCTCGGTGTGCCGAGTTCGGCCGGCCACCAAGGAGAGCGTTTGCTGTAAGGAGCAACACCACCGCTAATCTCGCGCGTGCCGGGCGCGGGGTTCGCGCGGACATACGCGGACAGCTCGCTTGCGATCGCATCGAGCTTGGCCTTGAGACTGTCGTTGAACATGTCGCCTATCATGGTCATCCCGTCCGACCATTGCGACATGCCGCCGAAATCCGGATGGCTGAACTGCGCCATGCCGCCGCCGCTGGCCTTCAGCGCGCGTAACACGGCCTCGACCGCGTCTTCCGAAATCGCATGGCGCGACGCCATCCTTGCGATCATTTGGGCTTCTAACTCGGTGGCGGCCATGAACGTATCTCCAATGGCCGCTTAACGCGCGACGGCGCGCAGCGTTGCCGCGGCGCGTTAGGATTGCGGTGGGTGCTGAACCCCTTGTCGCGGGATCGAGAATGCTACGGCCAGATTGGGTGGAAAGGACACTTGCGGCTTTCGGTGCGTTGTCGGTGAAGGTGACGCCGCTCAAGACGGTTGGAAGAACGCGACTAACTCAGCGGCCAGCTTCTCGGGTGCTTCCTCGGCCATATCGTGGCCGCAGTCGATGCTGTGTCCCCTGACGTCGGAAGCCCATTCTCGCCAGATGCCAAGGATATCGCCATGCAACTCCTCGAGATCATCGCGAGCTGACCAGAGCACAAGCAGCGGGCAAGCGAGCTTGCGGCCAGCCGACCGATCTTGTTCGTCATGTTCCCGATCGATGCCGAGCCCCGCCCTGTAGTCCTCGATCATGCCATGAACCGTTGCCGGATCGTGGATGGCGGCATGAAAGTCAGCGAAAGACTCGTCGCCCATTGCCTCGGGGCTCCCTCCGTACCATGCATCTGGGTCAGCCATGATTGCCCGCTCGGGCTTTTCTGTCTGGGCGAAAAAGAACCAGTGCCACCAAGCGGAAGCAAAGCGGGCGTCACACCGAGCAAGGGCGTCCGCAATGGGTATACCGTCAAGAATGGCTAGACGATTAATGGATTCCGGGTGGTCCATGGCGGTTCGAAAGGCCGTGTAGGATCCTCTGTCGTGTCCGACGAGGCCAAAGCGCTCGAAGCCAAGGTGGTGCATGAGTGCTATGCAATCTCTTGCCTTGGCTCGCTTCGATGCTCCCTCGTGGTCCGGTGTGTCGGCAGGCTTGGAGGACTGACCAAAGCCACGCAGATCAGGGCAGACAACTGTGTATTGCTCGGCGAGGATCGGCGCCACCCGGTGCCATGTTGTGTGTGTGCGAGGATGACCATGCAGCAGCAGGAGCGGCACTCCACGCCCTCCGATCCGGACACGAAGCGTTGCTTCCGGAAGCTTGATCCGCTCCAATTCGAAGCCATCGAACATGCCCGCTCTCCTATTGCGACATTTGCGGAACGCAGTGGTGGGTGACCAGGTTCAACTTCCGCTATCGAGATCTTCCGCTTTGGCACTCTATGTCGGGGTGGGGGTCGGTTGCCGAACGGCTGCTTCCTGAGTTTTTCCGCCAGAACCGGACAGACAGCAAACGGCCCCGTAAAGGACCTTCTCAAGTAGTATCCGCTCCTCCACGCCGTCGCTGCCCGTGATGACGACGTGCTCGCCAGGAGGGCGAGATTGATTAGGCATCGCACCGTCGGCAGACAGTCCACCTGCGGCTTAGGCAACTTGCTGTCGAACCACTTTCGGAGACAGCGCGCGGACACGATTTCGTCCGGCTTCCTTTGCGTCGTAGAGCGCCTTATCTGCCCTCGCTAGGGCCGAACGGAGATCGTCATCTTTATCAAGAAGCTGAGTAACGCCGAAGCTCGCTGTCACGGAAAATGACGCAGCTGTCGTTTCGATCGAGTGGCTTTGAATTCGCGCACGCAAGCGCTCTGCAAGGAGTATACCTCCCCACTGGTCGGTATCCGGAAGCAGCACGACAAGTTCCTCGCCACCCCATCTGGCGAGGATATCCCCCGGTCGAAGTCCACGGCTCAATTGATCAGCGATTTGGCGAAGCGTTTCGTCTCCGGCATCGTGCCCGAGTGTGTCATTGACGTGCTTGAAGCGATCGAGATCGAGAACAATCAAACTTACACTTGCTCCGGACTTCTTGACCGTTTGGAGGGCGGCCGAAGCCAAACGCAGGAACTTCCGCCTGTTGGGTAGCCCGGTGAGCTCATCCGTGTCGGCAATCAGTTTCAGCCGCTCCTCCAGCAACTTGCGGCTGGTGACATCCTGATGGGACACGACCGCGCCAGTCCTGTTGCCATTTCTGTCGCGCAACTCCGTGACCCGCAGCAGGAACCAGCGTTGTTCGTCGGCCGAGGGGCAAGGATACTCCGTCTCCATGAGTGATCGCCTACCGGCGAGAACATCACGAACCGCGCTTGCAATGTCTTGTGCGTCGCCGCGATCATCGCCCGCGGCTCTATCGCAAACCTGAAGGTAGCTGTCGCCGACATAGTCACCGCTGCCGTTGTTTGCCGCGGAAAACCTGCGCCAGGCATCGTTGACGGCGACGATGTTGCCATCGAGGTCGAGAACGCAGATGCTGGCTGTCAGCGCATCGAGAACAGCGGCGGCCTGCTGATTCTGTTCGAACCAATCCACAATGAAGCCTCCCTTCCACTTGAGGGTTAGCTACTGGACGTTAACAGGGTAATAGCGCGCCTGTGAGGATTGAGGACAATGCGCTGACGCACGGTGAGCTTCCCGGCAATCTTCGACCGCAAAGATGCCTGGCCGCGGCGCGGTCGGACACGAGCGTTGATGGACGATCTGAAAACTACGGCTCGCAACGCTTCCACGCCAGTAACAACTCCCCTTTCGAAATGCCCGTCTGTCGGGCGTCGGTCAGACCAGGCACTGCACTCCAAGCGGCCATCGGTACCGAAGACGCCTCGCTTCTTCGCCGGCGTCGTTAGCAATATCAACATACCTCGGTGCCTAGGGTCTGGCATGAGACAGGTGAACAAAGCGGTGCTGTCCCGCGTGCTGGTTGTGGCGCTCGGTGCCGGAATACTGGCCGTGCTCTGGAACTTCTCGCGTTGGATGGGGTGGGATGACGCCGCTTCTGCCAACTGGCTCGCCGCATTGCAACTCGCCGGGCCCCTTACTGCTCTCGTTCTCGCGGCGTTCGCAGCGGCTCGAAGCACGGGGCGCGACAGGCTGGCATGGCAGCTCATCGCTTCCGGTTCCCTACTCTACGTGCTCGGCAACATCGCTTACATCGTAATGGCACTGAACGACGGTGCGGGTTCATTCCCGACACTTCCTGACCTGGCGTTTTTCGTCATGGCGCTGCTGTTCGGCGGCGGTATCCTGGTCTACAGCCGAAGGCGGTCGTCGTCGGTAGTGATCAATACTTACAACTTCGCCCTTCTATACGGCGCTGTCATATTTGGTGTGCTTTTCCTCCTCCACCACGAGATCAAGGCATCGCGTCTGAGCGAATTCGCCACCATCGTGGCGCTTCTTTATCCGGCATTGTGGGGAAGCGTAGCCGCCCTTGCGATGGTGCTGCTGGCACTCTATCCGAACGGGGCTCGCCGTTGGCCGACTGCACTGCTTTGCGTTGCGGTTGCGGGCGAAGCTGTCGCCGACTTCATCTATGCGTCTGACCTTATGCGCGATACCTATGAGGTGGGTGGGTGGCCACATCTTCTCTGGATGGTGTCCGCAGCTTTGATGGCCTGGGCGGCCGTCGAACACACTCTTCTCGCAAAGTCTCCCGCAGTAGACCTCGACGATGGGAGCCAGGACACGCCGCAACAGCTTGGCCAAGCGCTAGCGCCGGCGTTTATCCTGTTCCTGATCCTCATCACGGGTACCATCTCCGGCTCTTTTGGAAGCGGGGTCTATCAGTATTTCGCAGCCGGCTTGACTCTCGTCCTCACGCTCACCGTCGGGCTTCGGGAGTTCTGGGTCGTCAGCACACGCAGACAGCTGCAAGGCATAGCCGAAGAACGTCTCACCAAGCTCACGGAGAGCGAGGATCGGCTTACCTCTGTGTTGGAGTCGACCAGCGACAGCGTGATGGTGCTCGACCTTAACTGGGAGATCCGGTTCTACAATCGCCAGGCGCTAGAGCTCGTTCCGGAATTGGCGGAGTGCGGAGTGGGCGGCAGCTACTGGGATCTCCTCAGGCCTAATGAACGTGACATTTTCGGCCCGCAACTTGAGAGAGTCCTTGCGACCGGTGAGCCGTGGGAAGTGGAGGTCTTCAGCCCTGCCCGTCAGCTGTGGGTGGACCTCCGCGTCTACCCAACAGGCAGCGGCATTTCGCTGTTCTTCCGCGATGTCACCGAGCAGCGGCGTATCCGAGAGGAGAACGCACACCTTGCCCAGCACGATTTCCTGACTGATCTTTACAGCCGCAGCGTTTTCAACCGGAAGCTGGAAGAAGAACTCGGCACCACTCGAAGCCGTGCTGTGCTACTGATCGACCTCGATGCCTTCAAGGAGATCAACGACACGAAGGGCCACGCGGTCGGCGACGCAGTGCTTGTCGAGGTCGCAAAGCGAGTGCGCCGAAGCGCGCCCGAGGGCGCCCTCATAGCGCGTCTGGGGGGCGACGAGTTCGCCATCGTCGTGGACAACTCGGCTCCCAACGAACTGGTCGAACTGGGCGAGCGGGTTATTGGGGCGCTGTCTCAACCGATCGCAGAACGGGGCCACTCCTTGATCATTGGCGCGAGTGTCGGCATCGCCTCGACGCAGCAGGGTGCCGTTGGTGGCGACCTGTTCATCAAGGCCGACATCGCACTTTACGATGCCAAGTCAGCTGGTCGGGGCCGAGTCATGCAGTTCGAACCCGATATGGAAGCCCGCATCCGGGACCGATGGACATTGCTGGCCGACCTTGCCCGCGCGGAGGAGAATGGGGAACTGGAGCTGGAATACCAGCCCCTCTTGGACACCGCGTCGCTTAGGACTGCGGGGTTTGAGGCGCTGCTAAGGTGGCGGCACCCCACCCGCGGTCTGATCAAGCCTGACGAATTTATCCCTCTGGCCGAAGAAAGCGGCCTCATCATTGGCATCGGTGAGTGGGCGCTGCGCGCAGCCAGTGCCGAAGCCACAAAGTGGCCGAAAGAACTCTCCGTTGCGGTGAATGTTTCCACACGGCAGCTAGCGCAAGTTCATTTCCTCGACACGATCGTGACAACGTTGATGGATACAGGGCTCGACCATCGCCGTCTCGAATTGGAGGTCACCGAGTCCGCCCTGCTTCGCGACACCAACCTGCCAATCCTCAATGCGATCAGCGATCTGGGCATTCGCATCGCACTTGATGACTTCGGGACCGGCTATTCTTCACTGAGCTACCTTCAGCGTTTCCAGTTCAACAAGCTGAAAATCGACCGCTCCTTCATTATGAGCGTTCTGGAAGACTCCAAGAGCAAAGCCATAGTCAGCGCCGTCGTCGATCTGGCGCGGACGCTGGGTATGAGCGTCACGGCCGAAGGCGTCGAGACGGCGGAACAGTTCGATTGGATCGCCAGGAACTGCGAGCAGGTGCAAGGTTTTTACATCGCGCGGCCAATGCATCCGGCGGCCATTTCCGGCTATCTCGCACGTGAAACTGACGTGCCCCACCGGAGCGGCGCCGTGGCCGGCTGACCTGTCGAAACAGCAGCTTCTGAAGATACCACTTCAGGGAGTACGCAAATCGAGGCTTATGTGATCGACCTTCGACAGCCAATCAGGGACACGGCAGTTTGGCTGTCAACGCAAGCATACTCGACCGCAGTTGCATCACGACGATATGCCACCGGCTGTAGGTCCGCTATCTCTGAAGCGATGCTTTACACCTGACCGTCCGGAATCGGCCCCGATCCTGCGGCCCGCAGTGCGCCCGCCCTTTCGGTCGTACAGGCAAACTGCCTTGAGCTGAAACTCGACATTGCGGTTGCTCACCAATACGGTCGGCTCTTCGCCCTTAAAGCTATGGCGCACAGCAGCGTAGCAACCAACGAATGGCAGACCTGGTCGGAACGCCAGGGGGAACGTGGGTAGACATGGCTCCAAGGTGCAATTGTTGCTCGGAACTAGCCTCGTGGTCCGCACCACCCAAGAGTCCGCTCATGAGCAACAGACCGCCGGCGAGATAGACGACCGAACCGACCCCCAGCATGACGACGCCGCCGAGTTGCTGGTCCTGGCCAGCATCGAGCACGATGCCGAAGCATGTGACGTCACCGGCGCCGTAGAGCGGACGCGGGCTGAGCGCCAGAAGAGCGCCGAGCAGCGTCATGTGGATCGAGGTCAGCAGCAAAGCCGCCGCGCCTGACGCAGCATGCATCCGTTCGCCCGGCGCGGCGAAGCTGGTCGACCAGAGCAGCACGCCGACGAGAAGGAATGAAACCTGCTCGGCGACTGTGACGGCCATCGAAGCTTCGGCGGCGGCGCGCATGGCGGGTGCGTGCCAGCCCCACACCGCGAACAGTTCGACGAGCGACGCCACCACCGGCAGCGCGGCAGGCATGGACGGGCCGAACCGCCATGCGACCGGAAGGCCGAGCGCAATCAGCGGAGCGGCGACCGCGACGACGCCCATGTGCGCCACCATGCCCGCCGCAAGGGACTCCCGCCAGGACCCCAGCAGCGGCCCGAGCCAGACGAGGGCGAGCACGAGAAGACCGGCAAGAAGCAAAGCGCGCCTCAACGCAGGCAGTCCGTGATGAACAGTACCGGCAGCGCGGTGAAGATGACAGCAATGAAGCTGAGGCCAGACAGCAGCAACGTTGCATAGCCCTGGAACAACAGACGGTCGCGACGCGTCGGATCGTCATGCGGCGGGTCGCCCGAACCGGACCCCCACTGCCGCCAGGCCAGCATGGCCGCGACGACGATCATGGCCAGCGACATCAGCGTCAAGACGCCGATGGCAGTGCGCAGCGTGAGGAAGTCGGCGCCAAGGATGCCGGGCTTCTCGCAGTAGATCGCAGCGGCGACATAGCAGCCGAGGAAGTGCAGCGCCCACACTACGGGCGCGGTGAACAGCGTCCACAGCGATTCGACTTCTCTCGGCAGCAGGCGAAACATCACAGCGCCTCCGGGAACAGACCGACGACGAGGAAGGTCACCAGCGCGGTTACCAGCATGAAGTGCCAGTAGAGCGCGACGTTGCGCAGCTCCATGTCGTGGCGCGGGGTCAACCGGTCGGCGAGGCTGCGGGCGAGGCAATAAAGCTGCATGATGATACCGACCGCGCCATGCACCGCCGCCCAGATGACGAGCACCCAGACGATCGCCGGGTAGACATGGGCTGTCGGGTCCATGCTGGTGGTCCATGGCCCGGCGAGGCCCGCAGCGCAGCCCGCAGCGGAGAGCAATGCGCCGAGGACGAGCAGCACGCGAACGCCCGCCACCATGCCGGCGCGGTTCATCTCGCACGCCCCGACCGTCACCGCCCATGCCGCGATGAACAGGGCAAGCGCGGTCAGCGGCCAGAAGGCGCCCGGTCCGGCGGTGCCGCCCGTGAAGTCCTCGTGGATCGTCCAGAAAAAGAAGTAGCCGAAGACCAGGCTGGCGAAGGCGGTGCCGTCGCCGGTCATGGTGATGAACATCGCCCACCAGCCGGTGGACTTCACACCTGACGCGTAGAGCGGCAGACTGATGCCGCGGCCAATTTCCTTTTCATCCTTCTCGGGGATCTCGCCCGTGCCCGTCCACAGCCACAACAGGATCAGCGCGAGGAAGGCGACGCCGGAGAGAACCGACAGGGTCCACCACTTGAAGGTGAGCGCGACGAACACCGCGCCGAGCGCGACCGCGGAGAGCATGCTGAGATAGGATGTGCCGCCTACGCGCAGCACCTGTTCCGGCTCGGCGTCGAGCACCGAGGTGACGAGCGTCTCCCGGCGACCCTCGCTAGCGTCGGGCAGATACCACTCGCCGGCGCGGACCTCGCGGCCGAGGCCCGGCTGGTCCCACAGCGGGTAGCGGCTCTCGACACGCGGGATCGAGCGGACGCCCCAGTTCTCCTCCGGCTCGTTGACCCATTCCAGCGTTCCCGCCCTCCACGGATTCTGCTCGCCGCGCGGCTTGTTGCGCCGATGCAGCGTGACGTCGACGACGACGGCGAACATGCCGATGCCGAGCACGATGGAGCCCATGGTCGAGATCAGGTTCAGCCAGTCCCAGCCGATTTCGGCCGGATAGGTATAGACCCGGCGCGGCATGCCGCGCAGGCCGGTGAGATGCATCGGAAGGAAGGTGATGTTGAAGCCGGTGAACATCAGCCAGAAGGCCAGCCGCCCGACCCGGTCCGACATGTGCTTCCCGTCGATCAGCGGGTAGTAGTAGTAGAGGCCAGCGAACACCGGGAAGAGCATGCCACCGATCAGCACGTAGTGGAGGTGGGCGACGATGAAGTAGCTGTCGTGCGCCTGCCAGTCGAAGGGCACGAGTGCCACCATGACGCCGGTCAGCCCGCCCATAACGAATATGGCGATGCCGCCCATGGCGAACAGCATCGGGATCGAGAAGACGACGCGGCCGGCCAGCATGGTGGCAATGAACACGAAGATCTGAACGCCGGTCGGGATGGCGACGGCCCCGGAGACGGCCGAGAAGAAGGCAAGCGATATCTGCGGCAGGCCGGTCGCGAACATGTGGTGGACCCACAGGCCGAACGACAGGAAGCCGGTGCCGACGGCGGCGAGCACGATCCACGAATAGCCGACGATCGGCCGCCCGGCGAAGGTCGGCACGATCATCGCCAGAAGCGCGATGGCCGGCAGGAAGATGATGTAGACCTCCGGGTGGCCGAAAATCCAGAACAGGTGCTGCCACAAGAGTGGATCGCCGCCGCGCGCCGGATCGAAGAACGGCCAGTCGAACATGCGTTGCATCTCGAACAGCAGGTCGCCGGCGATGAGCGGCGGGAAGGCGAACAGGATCATACCGGCGACGATCAGCAGGTACCAGGCGAACAGCGGCATCAGGTTGACGCGCATGCCGGGTGCGCGGCACTTCATGATGCCGACGATCAGCTCGACGGCGGCGGCGATCGACGCGACCTCGATGAAGGACAGGCCGAGCAGCCAGATGTCAGCGCCGATGCCTGCCTGTTCGGAGGTTGCGAGCGGCGGGTACATGAACCAGCCGCTGTTCGGCGCGGCGCCGAAGAAGATCGAGCCGCAGACGAAGACGCCGCCGATCAGGAAGCTCCAGAAGCCGAAGGCGCCGAGGCGCGGGAACGGCAGCTCGCGCGCGCCCAGCATCGGCGGCAGCAGGAAGATCGCCACCGCCTCGAATATCGGCACGGCGAAGAGGAACATCATCACCGTGCCGTGCAGCGTGTAGACCTGGTTGTAGGTCTCGGCCGTCAGCAGGTCGTTTTCGGGAACGGCGAGCTGGGCGCGGATGAGCAGGCCGAGCAGGCCGGCGAACAGCATGAATGCGAAGGCCGTCGAGCCATACCAGAGGCCGACCTGGGTGTTGTTGACCGAGGTCCAGTAGCGCCAGCCCTTCGGCGTCGCCCAGACGGCGCGCAGCTGCGCCTCCTCGGCCGTCTTGTCGCGTTCCGCTTTTGTCGCGTCGGTCATCGCAGTCCCTTCAGCCATTCGGCCATGGCGCCGAGGTCGGCGTCGGAGAGATGCAGGTAGGCGGGCATCCGAGCGCCGGGCTTCAGCGATGCCGGATGGGCGATGAACCGCGCCAGCGTCTCCGCGTCGTTGACCAGCAGGCCGGCACCGATGGTCAGGCGCGAGCCGAGATGGGAGAGATCGGGCCCGGCGGTGCCCTGAGCCGGGGTGCCTTTGATACGATGACAGTCGCCGCAGCGTTCGCGCAGGAAGACGTCGCGCCCGGCCGGCTCAGCGTCGACACCGGCGGAGGCGCGGCCGCGCTCATCCAGCCACGCGGCAAACGCCGCGGGCTCCATGGTAACGACGGAGAACGCCATCAGCGCGTGCGACGTGCCGCAGAACTCGGCGCACTGGCCACGATAGGTGCCGGCCCGGGTGGCCAGCAACGAAAGCCGGTTCGTGCGGCCGGGGATCAGGTCCATCTTGCCGCCGAGCGCGGGAATCCAGAACGAGTGAATCATGTCTCGGCTGGTGAGCCGGAACTCGACGCGCGCGCCGACCGGCAGCCTGATCTCGTTCGCCGAGACCACAGGCTGACCGCCGGGACGATCGTAGACGACATGCCACCAGAACTGGCTGCCGGCCACCTCGACGCGCAGGCCGGCCTCCTCTCCCCCGGCGAAGGGCCTAAGCGAAGGCATCAGCCACAGCGCGTAGGAGAGCAGCGCCATAAGGACGGCGACGGGAAAGACGACGCCGCCCCACAGGATGAGGCGGCCGGCTTTGTCTTCCGAGATCGGTACGTGCTTCCAGCGCGAGGCGTAGAGCGACAGCGCGACGACGAAGGCCCAGATCGCCATGCCGCCGACGGTCATGACCCAGAACAGCGTCGCGACCTGCGTGGCCTCCTCGCCCGCGGGGTCCAGTGCGGACTGTATGCCGGTATTGCAGGCGGCCAGCGGCAAGGTGAGAACGGGCGCAAGGAAGCGCCGAACGTTCTGTCGCAGCGTTCGGGCCGGCCGGCAGTGAATGGGTGTGGCTCTCGCGATGCGCCCCTCCGCATGCGTTGGTGTGATGCGGTGCAAACTTCGATCGGCCCTGAAAGTTCCGGCTGCCGTGGTGATCTGACTGGAACAATGCACGATCTGTCGACTTTGTCGTCGTTGGACCATACTGGTTTTCTCCGGGCGCGGCGAAAGGAACCATGTCAGGCAAGGTCACAGGATATTCGCGGGCTCAGGTGGCGCTGCACTGGACGGTTCTCGTCCTCGTGGCGTTCCAGTTTCTCGCGCATGACGGCATCGAAGAGGCGTGGCGCGCCTTCCGGCGTGGCCAGCCCACTCCTGCCGATGCGGCGGCGCTGACCTGTATGCACATCGGCGCGGGGTCGCTCGTGCTGTTGCTGGCGCTGGCGCGGATCTATCTGCGCATGACGCGCGGCGCGCCTGCCCCGCCGGCCGACGAGCCGAGGCTGATGCAGCTTGCCGCCGAGGGGGTTCACATGCTGATCTATGCGCTGCTGATGCTGCTGCCGCTGTCGGGAATCGTCGCCTGGTTCGTCGGCGTCGAGGCATCGACGGACTTGCACGAGTGGCTGAAGAACGTGCTGCTGGCGGCAATCGCCCTGCATGTCGCGGGCGCGCTGTTCCAGCACTTCGTCCGCAGGTCCGACGTGCTGATGCGTATGCTCAGTCCGCAGCGGGATTAGATGAGCGGCGGCCGAGGTGCAGGATTGGGTCCAGGCGGCGGCGTGGGCTGGGGATCGGGGACTGGATCGGGCGCCGGCCCCGCCGGCTTTCCCGAAAGCTTCCGCGCACTGGTCCAGTTCAGCAGGAATTCGGCGGCAAGGCTCCGGAGCAGCGCAGACATCGGCTATTCCTCCGCAGGAGAGGGCAGGCCATCGTCCGGCGATACGGCCGGCGCGATGTCGGTCTGCGGCGGCTCGCTGGCCGGGTCGGCCGAAGGAGGTTCAGCGGCCGGAGGCTGTCGGGCATCGGCTGAGGGAACCGCGGCAGTGGTGACTCGGTCGGTCGGCATCGGCTCGGGCGTCACGGTCCCGTCCGCCGCCGCGACACGCCAGACCGTGTTGCCGGCGTCGTCGGCGATCAGCAGCGCGCCCGTGCCGTCGATGGCGACACCAACGGGCCGGCCGCGGGCTTGGTCGCCGTCGATGAATCCCGTCACGACGTCCTGCGCCGTTCCGGACGGTCGGCCGTTGGCGAAGGGAATGTAGACGACCTTGTAGCCGTTGAAGACGCTGCGGTTCCAGCTGCCGTGCATGCCGACGAACGCGCCGTTGCGCCAAGCTTCCGGCAAAGCGGAATCATTGCTGAAGGCGAGCCCCAGCGCGGCGACGTGGCTGGACAGTGCGTAGTCCGGTGAGATCGCCCGCTCGACCATGTCGGGCCGCTTGGGATGCAGGCGCGGATCGACGTGCTGGCCGTAGTAACTCCAGGGCCATCCGTAGAAGCCGCCTTCCTTCACCGAGGTCATGTAGTCGGGAACGAGATTCGGTCCGAGTTCGTCGCGCTCGTTGACCACGGTCCATAGCTCCCCGGTCTGAGGATGGATGTTCAGCCCGTTGGGATTGCGAATGCCCGACGCGAAGACCTTCGCCGCGCCTGTCTCGATGTCGACACGCCAGATCGCGGCGCGGCCCTTCTCGGCCTCGAGTCCGCGTTCGCCCGCGTTGGAGTTGGAGCCGACGGAGGCATAGAGGAACCGCCCGTCGGGACTCAGCGCCAGATCCTTGGTCCAGTGATGGTTGATCGGTCCGCCGGGCAGCGGCGTGAGGATGGTCGGCGCGGCGGTTATCTCGGTCTGTCCGAGCTCGTAGGCGTAGTACTGGATGGCGTCGGCCGCAGCCACGTAGAGCCGGCCGTCGTGCCAGGCGACGCCGAAGGGCGAGGTCAGGCCGGTCAGGAGGTCGCTGCGCTCGTCGACCGTGCCGTCGCGGTCCGTGTCGCGCAGCAGCGTGATGAGGTTTGTCTCCTTGCCGCCCCCGCCGCCGGCCGCCATGCTCATGATGAGCCCGCGAATGAAGTCCTTGGGGCGATTGAGAGGCTTGCCGGGCGGCGCCTTGGACTGCACCACCAGCACGTCGCCATTCGGCAGCGTGTGGACGGTGCGCGGATTGGCGAGATCGGTCGCGTAGGCCGTGACGGCCAGCCCCTCCGGGACTGTCGGTGCCTGCCCGTCCTGCCATCCGACGACCTCGGCAACCTTGAGGTCGGGCCACAGGCTCCATTCGGGCTCGGGAAGGACGGGCTTTGGCCCGAACTGGTGCGAGACGTCGACGTTCGACTGTCCGTTGCATGCGGCGAGCAGCGCGACGTTGCCTATGATGGCGGCGGTGCGGAGGGAGAGGAGGCTAGACATGACGGATGCTCCTCAATCCGAGCCAGCCCGTGATGATCATCGCCAGAACGGTAATGACGGATACTGTGAGCCCATAGGGCATGACAGCCGTCCATCCGTCGGCAGTATGGATGAAGCTGTTGAGGGCCGCGAGCAGCATCACGACAACCCCGCCGATGGCGTGTAGCCAGCCAGGGCGGACCTTGCTGACGAGGTAGGCAAGCAGCAGGAAGACTGCCGCCAGGACGCCGAATATCAGTCCCGCGAGCAACAGCCATTCGGAGAAATGCAGCCACATCAGGTTGGCCGTGCGCCAGTAGGCGATGTCGGTGAAAACCGTCAGGGTGAAAGCGCAGATGGGAAACGCCGTAAAGGTTCGGTAGGCCGCGTCGAACTCCCAGTTGCTGGCGGTCAGCGAATGCTGGTAAATCATGAAATCTGGCACCCACTATTGTGAATTCGATCTCATACGAACGAGAGCTCGTTTGGTTCCTTTCGGGCGTGACAAAACAGCGGGGCTTTGGTGGCCGTTGAGTTGGCCAACTGCCGACCACGTTCCTTTTGAACCTCGACCTGGCTGGCTTGCGACAACGCGCTCTAGCCATTCGTTCGATGGTTCTAACCCCCTCTGCGCTGCTGCGGACGCCGGCAGGGCGCTTTCGCGTAACTCCGCTAAGCGGGTGTGGAGCGATTTGTTCCTGGTCCGATTCGATGGCGGTCGTTTGAGTTCGGACTGAATCGAATGCGTTCGATGAGCGGAAGCCGTTCGGTCGAATTGCCGACAACGCGATTATCCCGATGCTGGGCCAGTCGTGATGCCGGAACGGTCGGTCGAACGAGCCAAGCGGATTTCAGAAATGTCCTGCTTCAGGAGCGCAGCTACGGTGTCCGCAGCACGTCTTAGCAGGGCCTGATGTTCCTCTCGTCGAATTTGGTCGATGTGATCGGCGGCGTCGAGCAGGTCGACGACCAATTGCGAACCCTTCAGGTGAAGCGGCATCGTATCCCTCCCGATTGGCGGACAGAGACAGACAGGCTTAACCGGACCCCGGAGCGCGGGAATAATGCCCAAATATGGGCAGTCTTCAAGAGGCATGATGGGCTGTACGCCGACCATTGCCCACGACCCTAACGGTTAACACCAAGGAACCGGTGGAGTGATTGTGAGTTACGGTCCCACATGCCTAAACAATTGGTGTCTAATCTGATTGACACGCGCATTTCGCGATGGAGACCGACATGAAGCGCTTCGTGACATTGGCGGTGGTTGCGTGCCTCGCATCACCTGCGCTCGCGCAGGATCCGGCGCGCAAGGTGGTGCCGACGATCCCAGAGTCGCAGATTGCGCCTGCCGATCTTTCATCGCCTTATGAATTCTTGTCGGCAGCAACGTCGGCCAGCGAGTTCATTCGGCAAGCAGGCGCGCTCGCTGAAGCCAAACAGAGTTCGGCTGCCGTGAAGGCGACAGCATCCGCTCTTGGCGATACGCATACACAGCTGATCGCAGATGCCCGATCGGCCGGAAAGACGGATGGCGTTGAGATTGCCAAACCGTCCGTCGATGGTGAACAGCAGGGGCTTCTTGGTAAGTTACAAGGTCTCGATGGGGCCGAGTTCGATCGTGCCTTGATTGAGGCTTACGTCTTTGTCCACCAGCGTGCGATCGCACTTTATCGAGGGTATGCCGAGAAGGCGGACTCGCTGGGCAAGTTCGCCGCCGCGGCATCACTCCAAATAACTACCGACTACTCCAAGGTCGCACAGATGGCCACCATGAGCGGGGCTGAAGCCGCCGAACCCCAAAAGCCAGCGGTCGCGAACTGAGGAGCGGGTCAGCTTGGGACGATGGTCAAAACCACGGCAGATAGGTCTAGACTCCATTGATGGCTATCATGAGCACGACATTGCCGGCGTGACCCAGTGCCCCAGCGGAGGACCACCGTATTCTGGAGCGTGTTCCCGACCGTTCATCTCGCGGCCTACCCATCGCCTTTGTGGTCGTCGCAGAACCACACTGTCCCGAACCGACGATCGTATTCGAACCTTCCCCACCGCTTGCAGCCCGCATGCATACACCAGTGTTCGTAAATGGCATGATGCGCAGGCGGGGCGGTGACTTCCTTCACCATGATCGGCGCCTGCGACATGCGGATTTCGTCGCTCATCACTCCATGTCCCGGACGTCGCCAGCAGTGAACAGAACGACCGGCTCGCCGTATTCGCCAAGCGCCGGATTGGCCTCCCTTGACCAAGCGATGACGCCGGCATGTCTAGAAGCAAGCCCTTTGGCCGTTCGAACCGCGCGCTCCTCGCTTTGCTGCTCTGCCGGGCCGAATGCTTCCGTCAGCTCTCCATCTTCCCCGCGGTCGAAGGCCACCACGACAATGAGCTTCGGCATCTTGGGAGAGGGCGTGATCGCGCTCATGCTGCTTTGTCCAACATGACCAGCTCGTCGTCGGGAAGCGGGCGCTGAAGCTGCTTAGCCTCGTCCCACGGTGCGTTCAGCCAGATCCCAATGGCTTCTGGATCGGTCAGGATGACCGGCATAGCCTTCGGATGAATCGGCGCGACAACCGCATTCGGCTCTGTGGTCAGAAACGCGAAGATGTCCGTCGTGACTTCGCCCTCCCGCGCTTTCCGGACGCTGGTCCAGGTTGTCCAGATGCCGGCGAATACAAACAGCGGTGCATCAATTGCCGTGGCAAACCAGTGGAGCGGCTGCTTTCCGTCTGGGCCTCGGATCTGACCATACTCGGAGAACGAGGTTGCCGGCACCACGCAGCGGCTGGAGACACCCTGCCAAGGCTTCCAATGGGGAGATGTCAGGTTGCGCACGTTGGTCGTGCCGATGTCAGGCTCCAGTCGCAGCAGTTCGCGGAATGCCGCATCGTCTACGGTCTTGCCCTTTGCGCGCAGCTTGTCGGCCCGCTTCACCGTAGCGTCAAACAGGGCTTTCTTGGATGACGGCATGCCCCACCGGGCGCGGGTCAGAACGCGGCGGCCGTCTTGCTGTCGCACGATGGGTGCTGGGTAGTCGGGGTAGATGCTCCCCGGTTGGAGATTGCCGGCCTCGTTGTCGAAGGCCCGGGTGAATTCCAGGATCGCCTGCGGACCCGTTGTGATGTTGTATAAGTTGCACATGTGATCGATCCTGCCACTCGACGGCGTTGACGGCAACAGGAGTTTGTTCCTATTTCGTTCTCATGCCAGAACCGTACTACCCGAAATCAAGAATCTACCCGCTGTCGGCTATGACGGATCGGCTCGATCTGCTGCGCGTGCGCTGCACTACCTGCAAGTTGACGCACGTTTACCACCCGGCCGACCTGCTCCAGATCTTTGGTGACGTCGACGTGGATTCACTGATGAGCCGCATGTCCTGCGAGGGCTGCGGCTTGAAGGGTATGGACGTCCGGATTTTCCTCCCCTCCGGCGCGGAGCGCGTTGGCTTGAAAATCCGCAAGCTGGTGTCGATCAAGATCAAGCGCATCCCGGTCTGGCGAGAGGACTAATGTTGCAGTCTCCCGGATAATTGCGCGCCGTGCCTGTCGATAGATTTCAGCTAAATGGCCTTGGAATATCGGAAGGTGCTGCAGATTTGTCCACCTGGGTCGCACTACTGGCATGATCTCCCCTCAAAGATATCAGAGGGCCATGCCTGGGATGCGAGTGATTTTCTGGGTAGCGTGTCGCTGACGTCGTCGAGCGGGATTGCCGCGACAGTGATTGCCGGATGGCGCAACAATTCCGCTCCCGCAGCGTGTCGCCGATCGACTGGCTCAAATCGCGTCACCCAAGGACAGAACGACCTGTCATCTTTCAAACCATCGACCGGCGGCTGCACAGCAGATGGTGCCTTCGGTCTGAGCCTCGCTAATCGCGCGGCGACTGGGCATGCACATTGCTTTTTTGATCCGCTCAAGGACGTCGCGAGCCGTTTCCGCGCGGGACTTTGGCATGCCAATGAGTTGCTTGCCGCCAAGGGTCGCTGGAACCTCATTCAGATCGTCCCACACAGTCCATAAACCGTCGGGCGTGGGGACACACGTAAATCGTGACATTCTTTACCTGCCGGGCGGCAGCTAATCACCTACGCTTATTGCGTGCAAGACCAGTAACCCATGTAATCTGATGCCGACTGACTTGTTTCGACTCACCCCATAACGCCCCGAATGCTAACTATCCACGCTCGGATGACCACGGAAAGTTCAGGTAGTTCTGACGGGTTTCGTAGCATATGTTGCCATACATGCGGAGATAACTGTCGCGCCGTCCTGTGTCAGCATAGACGGCGCCTGGATCTGCGAGATCTGACTCGTATTGTTCAAGGTTGTCGGCTGTCAGCGCCTTCGGCAGTATGTCCATGGCCTGCGGAACGCTTTTGCCCTCCAGCCAATCTGCTGCATGCTGTCCCATCGCGTAGCCGAATACTGGTGACGCGAGACTGACGCTCGCCTTGTACGGCCCATCCGATTTGATCTCCGCCACCGCTTCCGGTTCGCCGTCGATACCGCCGAGAAACTGATCTGGTCGGTCCTTGCCCGCTTCTCGGAGAGCGTCGAGCGCACCCAGGACCACCGTGTCAGCTCCAAGAACGACGTCAACATTGGGCTGGGCGAGCAGTACAGTCTGCATGGTGGCGAATCCACCCTGACGGTCGACCGTTTGCGGAGATATATCCGCCACGATGGTGACCCCGGGAAGGCGAGAAAGCGCGTCTCTAATGGCGACGAAACGCTTAGCCAAAAACTGGTTGCTGTCATGCGTTAGGAGCACAACCTTGGCACGGCCGCCGAGCTTCTGATCGATATACTCAGCAGCCGCATCACCCAACACCTTTCCAGTTTGGTATTGTGGGGCGTTGAGAATAGTTGTCGCAGGCGGCGGGACCACCGACCCGACATACGCGCCTGACCACAACAATTGTTGAGTTGCGGAGACCATTGTCCGCGGCTCGATTGGCGCGACAACAAAAGCACCTGTCTTGCGTGCCAATTCCTCTTGGGCTCGACGCCGCATCAGACTGGCGTCATTGTCTGCCAAGGCTACACTGTAGTCCAGGCCCCGGTCGGACGCTGCCGCGGCCAAACCCGTCCCCACGCCCCGCATGAAGTCACGCTGGTTATCCTGCAAGAAAACCAGCGATTTGGTAAGCCCGTCGGGCGGTTGGCATGATGGCGCGTTACGGTCAAAGCTTGGCAAGACCACTGGCGTGACTAGCCCGGGAGGACCGTCTTGTGCGACAGCGCCCGGCACGGAAACAGCCAAGACGGCAGCAGCACTCATGCATCGAACTCTTGATCGCAAGCGCGCACGCATGTCCGAACACCAAACCCAAAGCAAAGTCATCCTCCGACCACTCGACAACCCAACATAGCCGAAATCCTCCGTCAGTGGACGGGTATCGACAGGCGTGCAGCGGTACCCGGTCTCCGGTCTTGATACTGAACTTCAGTGCCCAGAGTGGTGGCCATCGACGCGACAATGCGCGTGCCGAGCCCAGTGCCTTTGGCCACCCCCGAGCCGCGACCTACCCCGTCATCCTCTACCACGATTTCGATGCGAGATGCAGGCGTGCGGCGCAGGCTAACACGTATGTCGCCGCCACCATCCGGATAAGCATACTTATACGCGTTTGTGACCAATTCGGTGACAGCCACGCCCACATTGATGCTCGCGTCTGTGTTGAGCGTCGCCTTTTCCAGATCCCAGATGAGAGCTCCTTGGTGGCCGTTGGTCCGCATCGTCGTGGCCAATCCCTCCAGTAGTCCCGAGAGATACTCATCAAGAGAAACCAGACCCACGTCGCCTGACTCGTATAGCCGCCTGTGGACAGCAGCGATTGCGGCGATGCGCCCTTGTGTCTCCGTTAGAGCTTCCGTCACCGACGTCTCTGTGCTGGCTCTCGCTTGGAGGCGCACCAGCGAACCGACCATCGCCAGGCTGTTGGAAACGCGGTGGTTGACTTCGGCCAGCAGCAGTTCAGAGCGGTCAAGCGCGGCTTTGAGCGCAGAGGTGCGTTCAACTACGCGAAGCTCCAACGTCTCGTTGATCGCCCGAACCTCGTCACGTGCGCCGGCAATCTCCCGGGTGGTGCGTGCAAATGCGTTAATCGCGCTGGCCACGACAATCACAATTATCACCCCACCGGCGATCGAAATCCAACGGAGCCAACTTGCGTTACGTACCTGTTCGCGGACGCCTTCGATCAAGAGGGTGTCGGCCACATCAATTATCCCACTGACGAAAACATTGGCGCGGTCCATGAGGGCTTTGCCGCGATTTGACAGGAAGAGATCCAACGCTTGTTCTTTGCTTCCGGCTGCCATCAAGGCAACCGCTTCCTCCATTTCAAGAATCTTTGCCTCGACCAGGATGGACAGCTGGCCGACAATAGGTCGAAGCTGGATATGTCGCTCCGCACTTGCCCCCAGTTCGGCGGCGGAACGGCGCGCCGCAGCCTTTGCGCTGTCGAAGCCGGCTAAGTAAATCTCGTTGTTCGAGAACAGAAATCCGCGCTGGCCACTCTCTGCCACAAGCAATGCATTGCGCAGTTCCACAGCCGAAACCCGAAGGTTTCGGACGTTGGTGACGTCTACTGAATATTGCTGAGAGCGCTGACCAAGCCAAAAAGTTGCCGCCACGATGGCCGCGAGTGCCACGAAACCCGCAGCAAGCAGCACTATCGTGATTGGAGTGCGAGACTTCACCACCGGGGGTTTCTGGCCTTTGGAACAGCGCCGGTCATGATATCGCGGATATCGCTTGTGACGTCCAGCAATCATGTCAGCGGAGGACTTACTCAACGTTAGCCTGAGCAAGGTTACAGCGTGAAAGAAGCGCCGAGGTCGTATGAGGGAGTCCTACGGACCCGCCTTCCCACACTCCCACCTGACGACGCCTGGCATCGATGATTCCAATTCACCGCCCCGCCCTGATCCTACGCGGGCGTAGGTTTTACTTCGTTCCTGTGGGGCGCCTTCATTCCTGCGAGACAGGATGGGGGCGTCCAATGCAACATAAGGGCTCGCCATCAGAGCTGAGTTTTCCATAAACTGGCGCCCCAGTCCCAGAGCTTTGTCCATGCCGACCGGCCCTCCCATTCTTCAAGCGTGATCTCACGTGCGAGCTTCCGATCGTTCTCAAGAATCTCGATCTGCTCTTTGGCGAACACGCTGTCATAAATGTTGAGGTTCGACTCATCATTGAGCCGGAACGACCTCTCGTCGAAATTGGCAGAACCGATTGTCACCCAGAGGTCGTCCGCGATCATCAGCTTGGTATGATACATTGTCGGCTGATACTCGTAGATACGGACACCAGACCGCAGCAGTTGCCCCCACAGGTGGCGGGAGGCGCGGCGCGCCATGGGTACGTCGGTTTTGTCTCCAGGGACGATGACATCAATGTCCACGCCACGTCGGCGTAGATCCAGCATCTGATCGATCATGACGCTGTCCGGTACGAAGTACGCGGTTGCGATCCGCACATGGCTTCGAGAAGCGGCCAATGCAACGAGTAGCATCTGGTGCATCGAGCCTGAGCCACCGTTGGCAGACGACTTTACGTGCTGGGCAAGGAGACGCCCATAGTTCGCCTGAACGGGATAGAACTTGTCCCCTTGAAGAACCTCGTTGGACGCTTCCAGCCAATTCTCCGCAAATGCCGCTTGCATATCAGACACCGCCGGCCCTTCGACCCGGTAGTGATTGTCGCGCCATTCCTCCGGATTCGTCGCATCGCCTCGCCACTCGTCGCCTATGCCTACTCCGCCTGTGAAGGCGAGGTTGCCGTCTACAATCAGGAGTTTGCGATGCGTCCGGTTATTGACCCTGTCGATAGGATACCAATGCAGTGGACGAAAGCGGTGAACCATCACGCCGGCCTCGTCCATTTTGTCAATCAGCCTCTGCTCGAAAGGTATGGATCCCGCCCAGTCTAGGAGCACACGCACTTCGACTCCCTTGCGCGCCTTGGCAGCGAGAGCCTCGGCGAAAACTTCGGCGATTTCCCCAGACCAGTAGATGTAGGTTAGGAAATTGATGGTGGTCTTAGCCTCTGCAATCGCCTTCAGCATTGACGGAAATATTTCGGCGCCGTTCACCAGCGTTTCAATCCGGTGTCCCGCCTTTAGGTCAGCCCCGAAAACGCTGCTCATTGTTCGCAGGAACTGGGGATCGGAGACGGTGAACTGGTGAGGAATTGCCTCGCGGACCTCTCGCCTCTCAGGGAGCAAATTGAGCGCAATAATCGACAGCGACGAAAGGACAATCAGCCCAATCAGCGTCCTAGAGATTGCTCGAACTTGCATGTCGCACAGGCCTTCCAAGAAGACACTATCGCCGATGGCGCAGATGTCCCTTTGCGTTTCCTATCTTGCAGTAACGGCTCATCATTTCTCGCAAAGCTTTCGGGTGCCGCGATACGGCTGATACGTGCAGTCCGATGGGCGAAACGAACGATACGAGCGTGAGCAAGTACGCACATTGCAAGTAGCTGGTTCGCCCTCAGCCGACGTGGTCGTCGGAGCGGCGTCCTTTCGTGACGTTGGCGGTCTTGCGGACAATTCGGCCATCGCGGCCGTCATGAAATCTCTCCAGATCGTTGCGGGGAGCTTGCCGCCCGTCACGTCCTGCATCGGCGTGCCATCATCGTTGCCGACCCACACGCCAGCCACGAGTGGCTCGGTGAAGCCGACAAACCAGGCGTCGCGGTGGTTCTGGCTGGTTCCCGTCTTGCCGGCGGCAAAGCCGTCAAGCCGCGCCTCGCGCCCCGTGCCGCGCTCGACGACGAGGTTGAGCAGCCCGACCAAGTCGTTCTGGATTGCCTTAAGGTTGGTCTCCGGCGGATTCGATGGGCCGACGCGGAAAGGCCGCTGCTGGTCGATCTGAAAAGAAGCGATGCCCCACGCTTCTACTGGAGCTACCCCGGCTCGCACCGACGCGTAGGCGCCCGTGAGGTCGATCAGCGTCACTTCCGAAGCACCAAGCGCCAGCGCAGGCGTCTCAACAAGCTTGGCGTTGATCCCGAGTTCGCGAGCTGAAGCCACGACCTTGTCTATGCCAACATCCTGTGCCAGGGCGACTGTCGCGGCATTGAGCGAACGGGCGAAGGCTTCCGCGATCGTGACTCTGCCATTGTATTTGCCGCCGAAATTCTCGGGCGACCAGCCGTCGATATTCATCTTCTCGTCCATGATAAGGTCTCGAGGCGACATTCCGGCCTTCAGCGCCGCGTGCAGTACGAACAGCTTGAATGTCGAGCCGGGCTGACGCTCGGCGGAGGCGGCGCGATTGAACGCGCTGTCGCCATAGTCGCGTCCTCCCACCATCGCCACTACGGCACCTTCGGGCGTCATCGCCACCAGCGCCGCCTGCGACGCACCCAGAGCTCCGCCCTCGGCCTCCATGGCCTCCGCAATTACATTCTCTGCAATCTCCTGCAGTCTGGGCATCATGGTCGTCCGCACCCTGATCGTGCCGCGGTACGGCCCGGCGATCACCCGCGCCTCTTCCATGACCCAATCCGCGAACCAGCTTCCGGCGCGCTCAGCGGGTCGTGTTGGGTGCAACTCTGCGAATTCAGCTTTTGCGGCTGCCGCCTCATCCTTTTTCAGTTTCCCGTTCGCAACCATCGTATCAAGCACGATTGGAACGCGCGCCCGTGCGCCCTCTGGATTGGTCAGCGGGTTGAGCTGCGATGGCGCGCGGATGACGCCGGCAAGCATCGCCGATTCGCGCAGGTCGAGGTCCCGTGGGTTCTTGTCGAAATAGACTCGCGCCGCCGCAGGTATCCCCGTCGCCCCGGCGCCGAGATAGATGTTGTTGAGGTAGCGCGTCAGGATCTCGTCCTTGCCGAACTTGCTCTCCAGCCAGAGCGCGATGACAAATTCCTGGATCTTTCGTTTGTATGTGCGCTCGCTTTCCAGATAGGAAATCTTGATTAGTTGCTGGGTGATGGTGCTGCCGCCCTCAACCACCTGCCCGGCCACGATGTTGCGGAACAACGCCCGCAGCATTCCACGGAAGTCAACGCCGATGTGCTCGTAAAAGCGGCGGTCCTCTACCGACAGCACCGCATCGACCAGATGCTGCGGAAACTGCTCGCGAGTGGCGTACGCACCCTGAAATGGCCCTTGTTGCACCAGCGGATCACCGTCGGCGCTTTCCAGTACCACCACGGGCTTCAGCGATCCGTCGGCGATTTCCTGCCATGGCACGTCGCGCAACGCCCACCAGGCCGTAAGGGACACAACCGCGATCCCGACCACACAAACGGCCCCGGTCGCGGCCAGCCAGGCCTTGCGTCGGTCGTGAAGCTGCCGTTGTTCTGCGGCGCCGGCTCCTGCGTTACTGCTGACCGCGACACTGGGCTTGCCCCACAGTGGCGTAAACGGCGCAACGAGCGCTGCAAGTGCGCCCGACAGGCCCGCACGAAAGAGGGAATAGTCGGCACCGCGCGTACGCGTCGCCACTTGCCGGACTTGCCTGCCGAGACGACGAGACATTACGCGCAATCGGTGGGCGATACGCCCCGAGGCGATCCAGATATCGCTGCTCAGAGCCCGCCCCAATGAACGGGCAGCGGCGGCGCTTCGTTTGAAGCCCGCATTCGCGGCTGGCCCCCGAGGCTTCGCCGCATCGCCATCGCTCGCCGGGACGTCCGGCTCCAATGCAGGGAGCCCAGGGTTCGAGCCAGCTGCAGGGTTTCGCGGTGCGCCATCGGCTTTACCCCGGTTCTTGCGCATGCCGATATCAGCTTCTTCGTCCATTCCCCGGCCTTTTTCGCGACGCCCCGATCGTCTGACAGCCAATAACGCGTCGTGACGCTTGGCGGCGTAACCACAATGGCGTGGACTAAGGCTAGTTCCACCGCTGCGAGAAGGCTTTCCAGTCGCTCCTGCGTGGACGCCATGGTGAGGGAGACACTTCCACCGCAAACAATGTTCGCGCTGGTGGAACGGCATCCAGATTCCCTCGTTGAGGAGAATGATCACGCCCGTGTGATTGATCGCCCCACCCAGAATTCCCAGAAAGGGAAATGAAAATGGCCAAGGAAAAGACGTTGGAAGACCTCTTCCACGATACGCTCAAGGACATCTACTATGCCGAACGCAAGATCCTGAAGGCGCTGCCGAAGATGCAGCGCGCTGCTCAGTCCGATGAGCTGAAGGTCGCATTCGGCAAACACAAGGACGAGACCGAAGGCCAGATCGAGCGGCTGCAGCAGGTGTTTGAGTTGATGGGCAAACGAGCCCAGGGCAAGACCTGCGACGCGATCGAGGGCATTATTGCCGAGGGCGAAGATATCATGGAAGAGTTCAAGGGCACGGCGACTCTCGACGCCGGGCTGATCTCATCCGCGCAAGCCGTCGAGCACTACGAGATCACTCGTTACGGCACGCTCAAGCGCTGGGCGACCGAACTTGGCATGACAGATGTGGCAAAGCTCCTCGACGTCACGCTGCAGGAAGAGTGGAAGACGGACGGCGACCTGACCAAACTCGCCGACGCCTCTGCGAATGACAGGGCGAAGGTACAGAAAGCTGCGTGACCCTGAGCGACCCAGGAGTTCCAATCCTGGGTCGACTTGCTTCGGGCGTCGCATGCCCGAGGGGTATCGCAACGCGAGGTGGGCCGGCTCCTCTGTGCTTTGAACGCTCGGCGATCGTGCCAACAACCGATTTGAGCAGGACGCAGGCGGCGACAAGCCGTCTCTAGATCGTAGGAAAAGATCAATGGCACGCACCCCAGCCAAGGCTCCGTCCGGAACAACCGCGACGATTCACGACCAGAAGCTTCACCGCGGCGAAGGCGGTGAATTGCACCAGCATGCCGACGGCGACACCGAAGTCCTGACGACGGCGCATGGCGTTCCGATCGCCGACGATCAGAACTCGCTGAAGATCGGCGCGCGCGGCCCGACCGTGCTGGAAGATTTCCACTTCCGCGAAAAGATCTTCCACTTCGATCACGAACGCATTCCCGAGCGGGTAGTGCACGCCCGCGGCTACGGCGCACACGGCTATTTCGAGACCTATGAATCGCTCGCCAAATACACCCGCGCCGACATCTTCCAGCGCACCGGCGGGAAAACCCCGGCCTTCGTCCGCTTCTCCACGGTCGCCGGCTCCAAGGGCTCGGCCGATCTGGCGCGCGATGTGCGCGGCTTCGCCGTCAAGCTCTATACGCAGGAGGGCAACTGGGATCTCGTCGGCAACAACATCCCGGTCTTCTTCATCCAGGACGCCATCAAATTCCCCGACATGGTCCACGCGGTGAAGGAAGAGCCCGATCGCGCCTTCCCGCAGGCCGCCTCCGCCCATGACAATTTCTGGGACTTCATCTCGCTGACGCCCGAAAGCATGCACATGATCATGTGGGTCATGTCCGACCGGGCGATCCCGCGCTCCTTCCGCTTCATGGAAGGGTTCGGCGTCCACACATTCCGCTTCGTGAATGCCAAGGACGAATCGACCTTCGTCAAATTCCACTGGAAGCCGAAGCTCGGCCTGCAATCCGTGGTCTGGAACGAGGCGGTCAAGATCAACGGCGCCGATCCGGATTTCCACCGCCGCGATCTCTGGAACGCGATCCAGTCTGGCAACTTCCCGGAGTGGGAATTGCAGGTGCAGCTCTTCGATCAGGCGTTCGCCGATTCGTTCGATTTCGACATTCTCGATCCGACCAAGCTGATCCCCGAAGAAGTGCTCAAGCCCATCCCTGTCGGCCGGCTCGTGCTCGATCGGATGCCCGACAATTTCTTCGCCGAGACCGAGCAGGTCGCGTTCATGACCCAGAACGTCCCGCCCGGCATCGACTTCTCCAACGATCCGCTGCTGCAGGGGCGCAATTTCTCCTACCTCGACACCCAGATCAAACGTCTGGGCAGCACCAACTTCACCCACATCCCGATCAATGCTCCCAAATGCCCGTTCAACCATTTCCAACAAGACGGCCATATGGCCATGCGCAACCCGGTAGGCCGCGTCAACTACCAGCCAAACTCGTTCGGCGAAGGGCCGCGCGAGGACCCGAACAAGGGTTTCCGCTCCTTTGCCGATGCCGAAGATGGCCAGAAGCGGCGGATGCGCTCTGAGAGCTTCGCGGACCATTACAGCCAGGCGCGGCAGTTCTTCATCAGCCAGACCGTGCCCGAGCAGCGCCACATCGCCATGGCGCTGACCTTCGAACTGTCGAAGGTGGAGACCGTCGCCATCCGTGAGCGGATGGTATCGCATCTCCTCAACATCGACGAGGGCCTCGCCGCCACCGTCGCCGAAAAGCTCGGCATCCGAAAACTGCCGAAGCCCGCCGACGCCGCTGTAGCGCCGCGCGACGATCTCGACGCGTCCGACGCCCTGTCGATCATCAAGAACGCCCCCGACAGTTTCGAAGGCCGCAAGCTCGGCGTCCTCGTCAGCGACGGCGTCGACGCCGCTCTCTTCAAGGCGCTGCAGGCGGCGTTCGAGAAGGCCGGCGCTGTGGTCGAGGTGATCTCGCCGAAGATCGGCGGCGTCGAGGCCGCGGACGGCACCTGGATCGAGGGCAAGCACATGATCGACGGCGGGCCGTCGGTCCTGTTCGATGCGGTCGCTGTTCTCCTCTCGGACGCCGGCGCCGAGAAACTGTCGAAGGAAGCGGCGGCGCGTGACTTCGTCGCCGACGCCTTCGCCCACTGCAAGTTCATTGGCTTCACCGCCAACGCCGCGCCGCTGTTTCTGAAGGCCGGCGTCGAGCCCGATGCCGACGAGGGCCTGTTCACGCTCGATGGTGACGACACGGTCGACGACTTCGCCAAAGCCTGCCGCAAGCTCCGCCTCTGGGCGCGCGAGATGCAGGTGAAATTGTAGGATTGCCTTAGCGCCAGCCGCCCAATGGCCGCGCCGCTGGAACGAGGGTCGCTCGTCAGCTTGGGAACCTTGTGTCAGCTGGCCAGTTGCGTTCCAGGGAAGGAGCATTCATCTATGAGCAACACAAACAACCGTGAAACAGGCGCCCGAACATTTCCCGCGCGGACCGACGCTGACGCGTCCGACGAAGTGTCTCAAGCGGCGGCCGAGAACAAAAAGCCTGCCAACGGCATGGGACTCACCGAGTCGTTGGATGACGTGAACGACAAGACCCGGCATTCGGATGGGGTGAATCCGCCTCGTCACCCGACGCCTAGCCCCGCCACGGAAAAGGTCTCAGGCGCTGGTCCGGCGATTGCCGAGCATTCGAAGGACGCGAAAGCGCCAAAGGGCGGCCGACAGCCGGGCGCCTACGTGAAGGATGGTAGCTGAGCATACCGAACGTCGCTTGGCGCAAATGCGAGTCGCATAATGGTGACATCCGCTTGGGCAGGCAGGTTTGACATTCCCAGCCTAACCGATATGTGTCGAAGATGGTGCACACGCTGAACCACAAGCTCGACTGCAAGCAGTGCGGCACAATCTATCTCGATATCCCGAAAGACCTGGATGACCAAGCAGCGGTCCACTGTAGCAGGTGTGGCGCCGACCTTGGTCTGTGGCGTGAGCTGAAGGCCGACTTCCGCCAACAAGCGAGCGAAGTCGAAGGAGTATTCGATCTGCACGACGGGCAGTTTGAGGTGAAGAATTCCGGCCACTGAGCTCAAGCACCCATCTGAAAATCGAGGGAACCATCCACTCACCGAAATGTTGGCCCGTGCTGTGGGAGTGATGGAGTCTTTTTCTGTGCCGCATTCTCTGATGACAACACTGCGTGACACGCGCTCGACGCTGCTCTCTCTTCGCCGATCGATCCTGGACCGTGGTCATGTGGGGGCGATGCGGGATATCGATACCTTGCTTGGCATCGCGTTAAGCGAGACGGAAAGGTCGATCGCGACGCCGAAACCAAACTGACCGCGGAGGGCGGCAGAGTCCCGCCAACGATCAGGTTTACCCTATACGCTTCGGCAGTCCTAGCGTTGCCCGGGCAGCGTCATCCGCCCTAGGTCCTTGGTTCTCGTTTGTACGGCTGGAGTGGGTCCCGACCCTATGTGCTGCCATAGTCGCATCGGGCCTACAGCCGTTCAATTATGCTGCAATGCAGCAACGATTGGCGAGGCGCGGCGTTGAAGACTGCAAGCGCGCCGCTTGCCGAGAGGCAATTCATGAGAAGCATTTCTGATACGATGGCACGGCTCGCCGCAATGAAGACGCGCGCAACGGGTTTCACTCGTGGGAACGACCGGCTCGTCGACCTCAACGCCTTCGGATCCAATCCCGGCGCTCTGCGTGCAAGAACGTATACCCCCAGGGATCTTGCCCCCGGCGCTCCGCTGGTCGTGGTCCTGCATGGCTGCACCCAGAACGCCGCCGGCTACGATCATGGGTCCGGGTGGTCGCAACTCGCTGATCGATATGGCTTTGCGCTGCTGTTTCCGGAGCAGCAGCGGTCCAACAACGCCAATTTGTGCTTCAACTGGTTTGTCCCGCAGGACATTCAGCGCGGCGGTGGCGAGGTGCTTTCAATTCGCCAGATGATCGGCGCAATGACCATTGAACACGCCATCGACCAAAAGCGAGTTTTCGTAACCGGCCTGTCGGCGGGCGGGGCGATGGCGGCCGCAATGCTGGCGACCTATCCTGAACTTTTCGCCGGCGGGGCTGTAATCGCCGGGCTGCCATTCGGGAGCGCGGCCACAATGCCGCAGGCCTTCGACCGGATGCGCGGGGTTGGCATCCTCGGTCCGACGGCGCTGCAGGACGTGCTGCGGCAAGGGTCGGATCATGACGGTCCGTGGCCGACGTTGTCGATCTGGCAAGGTACAGCGGATGCGACGGTTGCACCCTCCAATGCGAATGCGCTTGTTGCGCAGTGGCGCAAGGCACACAGGCTCGCGGAGGCGCCGTCCCGATCCGAGGTAATCGACGGCCATCGACGCAGTGTGTGGACTGACAGCGAAGGTCGTGATGTGATTGAATTGTTTACGATCGCCGGAATGGCACACGGCACGCCATTGGATGTTGGGACTGAGGGGTCACTTGAACAGGCGATGCCTTTCATGATCGATGCCGGCATATCGTCGACGTCGCACATTGCTGCATTCTGGGGAATCGCTCCCATGAAAGGCGGTCAGAAGCCGCCACCGCAACCACGACCGTCGCGAGATCCGGAGCCGCTCGATGGAGAAATCCTGGGACCCCAGAAGGACCTTGATCGCCAACGCGGAGACTCCGGTCAGGACAGGACGTATTTGGGTCCTGACAAGACCAACATCGCGAAGGTGATCGACGACGCTCTGCGCGCCGCCGGTCTCTTGCGCTAGCCCAATATCACCGTTTGATATTGGACAGCCCAACGGTGGCGGTGCGAAGCCGATCCCTGACGGGTCGTGTGCAAGCCACCCTTGTGCCGCCACCTACATGAAAAGCAAAACCCGCTACCGTTTCCAGCAGCGGGTTCAGGGTTTAACGCGGCACCGGGGGATGCGTCGCGTTGCCATTGCAATGGCTGAAACCGGTTATGGTTCCAAGGCATTTGAAGCTTCGTCGCGCCCTAAGATGTTTTCGGCGGCCCATCGCGCATTTGGACATCGTGACCGGCAAATCTGCATGCGCCACTTCAGGATTTCCGCGGCTTCTCCAGGCTCTTCTTCAGCGCATCCATGAGGCTTACGACATTGGTCGAGCCTTCAAATTCATCGGCCGGCACAGCCTTCGCTCTTTTGCCTGGCGTCTTCTTCTTCCGGGCTTCGATGATCGAAACCAGCTTGTCCTGAACGGGGTCCTCCACCATTTTCGGATTCCATTTGGTGGAGCGGTCCTCAATCAACTGCGTCACCATCTTCAAAAGCTTGGGATCAGACCTTTCCGCGTCGATATTGGCAAAGTAGTCGTTCGGATCGCGCACCTCGTCGCCGAACCTCAGCGTCCAGAGCACAATGCCCTTCCCGCGCGGCTCCAACATGACCGCCCGCTCGCGACGTCCAATCACCAGCCGGGATATCCCAACGACATCCTTTTCAGACATTGCCTCCCTGATGACGGCGAAAGCTTCCTCGCCGACCTTGTCGTTGGGAGCGACGTAATACGGCTTCTCCAACCAGATCCACGAGATTGTGTCCGCCGGCACAAAAATGTCGATGTCGATCGTGCGAACACTTTCCAATGCAACGGCGTCGAGTTCGTCATCGTCGAATGTGACGAACTGGCCTTCGCTCGTTTCGTAGCCCTTGACTTCGTCGTCGTCTCTGACGGGTTTCCCCGTTTCGGCGTCGATGTATTGGCTGCGCACCCTTCGCCCCGACACTCGGTTGATGGTGTGGAATTTGACCTTCTCGCCTTCCGTCGTCGCAGGCGTGAGGGTGACGGGGCATGTGACAAGCGAGAGCTTGAGATAGCCTTTCCAATATGCATTTCGGGCCACTGGTCGCTCCAAGGTTTTCATGCCGCGCGCTTCTTGCCGACAGCCTTGCGTGCGGGCTTCGCTCTTTCCGCGGCCTTCGCGCTCTGGCGCAATGCCTCCATCAGGTCGATGACCTTGCCGGGTTTCGGCTTCTTCGGCGCCTTGATCGGCCTGCCCTCAATCTTTGCCTTCACCAGTTCGGCCAGCGCCGCCTCATAGCGGTCGTCGAACTCGGCGGGATCGAATTCGCCGCTGAGAGTGCCGATGATATGGCCGGCGAGATCAAGCATGTCCTTCTTGATCTTGTGCGCAGGAATATCCTTGAAGGCATCTTCGGCCGAGCGAACCTCGTAATCATAGTTCAAGGTGTTCGCGACAATGCCATTGCCCAAGGGACGGACCAAGAGCGTTCGAGCACGACGGAACAGAACCGCAGTCGCAAGTGCAGCGACTGATTTCGCCTTCATCCCGTCCCGCAGCAAGTCGAACGCTTCCGCGGAAATCTGGTCGACAGGGGCCAGATAATATGGCCTGTCGAAGTAGACCGTGTCGACTTCACGACAGGGAATGAACGACTCGATACGGATCGTCTTGTCGCTCTCGGGGATCGCCGCATCGATCTCTTCTTGTTCCAGGATGATGAAGTCACCCTGGTCGGTTTCATAGCCCTTGACTTGGTCTTCGCGCGGAACAGGCTTGCCAGTTTTCTCGTCGACGAACTCCCGTCTGACCCGGTTTCCCGTCGCGCTGTTCACGGTGTGGAATCGGGTTCTTTCTGCAGTGGTAGCGCCTGAATACAGTGCTACCTGGCAGACGATTTCATTGAGCTTCAGATGACCTTTCCACTGGGCGCGGGGCTTTGACACGATAAACTCCAGGGATGCGACCGCGATTAACGCCGTGTCCGCCGGGATGTTCCCACACGTGGCCAGCCGCTTGAAGAAAGAGGTACGCCAAAGCGCGACCGCCGCCCCTGTCGCGTCCTTGGGAAAGGCCATAAAGGTTGCGAAGTGTCACCGCCGGAACTTCCACCTTTGGCGGGGGTTCATTGACTTGCCACAGGCACTTCCACCAGGATCAATCATATGCCGCTAAACCTGACTCTTGGCGTTCCGGACCCGGATGCCACCGGCGGCCCTTTGGAGCGCCCGCTGGCTCGCGAGACATTGCCATCGATCGCAACGGGTGTTGTCGTGGTTGCAGCGCTCTATTTCGGGCGCGACCTGTTCATGCCCCTCGCAATAGCGCTGCTTCTCACATTTGCCCTCGCACCTGTGGTGTCGTTCCTTCGCAAGTTCGGGGTGCCTCGTGTGGTGGCGGTTATTGCGAGCATGCTCGCTGCTTGCACGGTCCTTGTCATATTCAGCGCCGTCCTCGTGATGCAGGTTGGGCTGCTGGCTGAAAACATATCCGTCTACCAGGCGAACATCCTTGCCAAGGTTGCCTCTTTGAAAGAAGCGGGTGCAGGCGCTGGCATCATCGACCGCATCAGCAATGTAATCGAGAATGTGGGCAGGGAACTTGAAAGACCAGAGCCAAATGTATCAGGCCAGGCGGTGGAACCGACCCCCCTGCCGGTGGAGATTGTGTCTAGCCAACGACCAATCGAACTTTTGCGCAGCCTGATCACACCACTCATCAGTCCCCTGGCGACAACTGGCCTGATCATAGTCGTTGTGATTTTTATGCTGCTCGAGCGGGAAGATTTGCGCGACCGCTTCATCCGCCTGGCTGGCTATAGCGATCTGCATCGCACCACCGAAGCACTGCAGGATGCAGGCAAGAGAGTTGGCCGCTACCTGCTGATGCAGTTGGTCATCAACATCATTTACGCCGTCCCTATCACGATCGGGCTCTGGTTTTTGGGAATTCCGAATGCGCTACTATGGGGCATTCTCGCGCTGGTGTTGCGATTTGTCCCCTATATCGGCCCGGCAATCGCGATGTTGCTGCCGATCTTCCTGGCCGTCGCGGTCGCTCCGGGATGGACGCTCGTGCTGTGGACTGCGGGCCTGTTCCTGGCCATGGAACTCCTAAGCAACAATGTGATGGAGCCTTGGCTATACGGGTCCCGAACCGGGCTTTCGCCGCTCGCAATCATTGTCTCGGCGATCTTCTGGGCCTGGCTTTGGGGGCCGGTGGGTCTTGTCCTGTCGACACCCCTGACGGTCTGTCTTGTGGTTCTGGGCAAACACGTGCCGCAGTTCGCGTTTCTGGAAGTCCTGTTCGGCAACGAACCCGTGCTGGAGCCACACGCGCGCCTTTATCAGCGGTTGCTCGCAGGCGATCCTGAAGAGGCGACGGATCACGCCGAACAGTTTCTGGAAGAACGCTACCTTGCCGATTTCTACGGCTCGGTGGCCATCCCCGCGTTGCTGATTGGCGAGCAGGATCGCATGCGGGGTGTGCTGGGCGACGGGCAACGTCGGCAGGTCGCGGCGAGCGCCCGGACCCTTGTCGCCAATCTTGAGGGAATTGCGCAGCAAGAGGGCGACGAAGACGTGACCGTTCTCCCAGAGACCAAGGGGGAAGACGAAGGCGAAGATGGTCCGAGCGACGACGAAGGGTTCGAGCTACCAGATGGCAACGGCCGGCGCGTTCTTTGTGCGGGGGGCCGCGGCGAACTCGACGACGCGTCAGCCGCAATGCTTGCACAAGTGCTGGAAGTCCAGGGCGCCGAAGTCGTGTCGCGCAGCTTTGCGGATCTCGGACCAGCAGGGATAAGAAGCCTCGACCTCAATCAGGACGCCGTTGTCATTGGATTCCTGAACTGGAATTCCAGGCAACATGCGCGATTTCTGGTTCGCCGTATCAAGCGCGCAAATTCGCACGTGCGGGTGGGCATTGTTTTCTGGGCCGAAGCCGATCGGTCATCCGCCGATGACACACCGGAAGTTCTGGCACGCGACATCGGCGCGGATTTCGTCGCGTTCGATATGAAACAGGCGGTCGTAGAATCCCTTCGTGTGGTTGCACCGCTACCGGTGACGAAATCGAAGCCGCTTCTCGTCGGCAACAGAAAGGGCAGGAAACCTGCCGCCTCCAGTAAGCGGGGCTAGTCATGTCGTTCATACCGTAGTCAGCGTTGGTGGTCGCAGCAGTGCCCTTTTTGCTGCGACAGCGCGTTGAGGTGACCTAAAGTTTACCCCTGGGGAGGGCGGTCGAGCCGCCATCGCAATCACCCCTCCAGCCGCACCCACGCCGGCGCGTGGTCGCTTGCGCCGTCTTCTCCGCGCACGTCCCTGTCGACGCCCGCTCGGGTGAGACGCAAGGCAAGGTCTGGGCTGAGCAGGAGGTGATCGAGGCGCAAGCCTGCATCGCGGAGCCATCGGTTCCGCTTATAGTCCCAGAAGCTATAGATGCGCTCGTTTGGGTGCAGCTTCCGGATCGAGTCGGTCCAGCTACGGCCGAGCAGGCCGCGAAACGCAGCGCGGCTTTCGGGCTGCACCAGCGCATCGTCATCCCATGAGGTTGTCGGGTAGATATCGAGGGGCGACGGCGCAACGTTAAAGTCACCAGCCAGAATGACTGGGGCGCCTGTCTTGCGGAGCGCGGTTGCGTGGCGCTTCAGCCGTGCCAGCCACCTTAGTTTGTAGTCGAATTTCGGGCCAGGCTGCGGGTTGCCGTTCGGCGCATAGATGGAACTGACGATGATGCCATTGACCGCAGCCTCGATGTAGCGGCTCTGGACATCAGATGGGTCGCCAGGTAGGCGGTCTCGCGTCACAATCGGCTCTCGGTCGCGCGCGAGTATTGCCACTCCGTTCCAGGCCTTCTCGCCACGCCACACCGCGCCATAGCCGGCGTAGGAGAGCGCTTCAGCCGGAAAGTCGGCCTGTCGGGCTTTGAGTTCCTGCAGAGCGACGACATCGGGTTTGCGCCGCTTCAGCCATGTCAGCAGATTCGGCAAGCGTCGGTTGACGTTATTAATGTTGTAGGTTGCGATCAGCACTCGCCAAGAACACGCATCGAAAGCAAGTGTTCCGGGGAGAAGCAACCTGCCGGGAACCTTCGCAGTCCCCGCGGCTTGTCAGCCATCAACTTCAAGGGAGGACAGCATGGCCGGCATTGGACGAATGGCGCTCGTGGCACTCGCAATTCTCGCCTACTCGAACCGGAACAAGATCGCAGATCTCGCTGCAAGTGTCGGTCACGATCCGAACAATCCGAACTCTCGCGGTGGTCTCGGCGAGTTGCTTGACCGACTCCGCAACGCAGGACAGGGCGATGCAGTCGACTCCTGGGTTGGCACTGGACCAAACCAGGCGATTGAAAAGTCAGGGGTTGAACACGCGATCGATAACGAAACCTTGGACTCGCTGATAAGGCAGACTGGCATGCCACGCGAGGAACTCCTGGAACGTCTGGCTCGAAACCTACCCGATGCCGTGAACGACTTGACGCCAGATGGACATATCCCAGAAGCGCCTATGGCGTCCGAGCCGACCTTGCTGGATCCGGCCGAACCGATCCATCCGAGCAAGTTGTAATCGGCAGTGAGTGAATGCTCGCTGGCGTGCAGCCGGTTTTTCGGACGCCAAGTTAAGCTAGCTCGGACTGCAGCCCACAGGATCGAAGTCGGGCCTCGCGTCGTTGGTGGGTAATTTGATATGCCAGAAGAATGCTTCAGATTAAGTTGCTGATCTAATTGAAGAAAATAGACGAAGTGGCGGAGAGGGGGGGACTGTAGGTCGGCCCGCCAAACTTCAGTAAAAACAACGTCTTACAAAGCCGAAGCTGTCACCGTGTGTATCACTCGTGTGTGTCGGTGTCTAGGCGCCGGCCGTCTCGGATCATTATGGAAAGAGCCTCCGCGCCGAGCACACGCCTTTTTATCGTTGCCCCCGACTTGGCCAGGTTCTATTGCCATTGGCGGGTTGGTGCAGCCTCGTAGATCGAGCCCATTCGATACGTTCACACGAAATTGGCTAGCTTTCCCAACGCCATCATGCCATCGCTCGTTAATGAGGCGCGTTTCTGCCATTTCCGTTTTCATGGCCGCACTTGCTATGTTGGCAATTGTCATTGCGCCGATGACGACATCCATTGCCGCGTCGGCAATGGTGATGAAAATGGATATGGCAATTTCGGACGGCATGCCGTGCTGCCCCGATGATCAACCAGCCGTTCCCGATTGTGCCAAGGGCTGCCCTTACGCTGTGGTATGCGCTTCTGCTTTTGTCTGTGCGCCGATGCCGGAGTACCGTCCACTCTCCATGCGCATACCGTTGCAGGACCGCTTCGCGGCCCCAGGTGATGAGGAACTCTCGTCTCTAGTTGGCGAACCTCCGCCCAGACCTCCTAAAGCCTGATTGTCCAGCGGCGCTTCAAGAGCAGGAACTTGAGCGCGTGAGCGCCCGGGTAAACGGCATGGCGTTTGCCGTGCCAAACTCCGTGCGCAAGCGCGGTCCAACGACAGTCGGAACTACTGAAGATGAACCCGAAACCTTTTCTCCGCGCCGCTTTAGCGGCGTGCGCGTCCGTCATCGTTTTCACAGGGGCAGTGGCCGCACCCGATGACTACGAATTTCAGCTTGCCGAAAAACAGATCAAGCAAGGCGTCGGCGCGACCATCGTCCTAAGACTGATCGACAGACGCTCCGGCAGGCCCGTCGAGAACGCGGTCGTTTTCGCGACACGCATGGACATGGCGCCCGACGGCATGGAGACTATGACAACTCCCGTCGAGGCGATGCCATCAACGGAGCCGGGCGTTTACAACTTCAAGTCAAATCTAGTCATGGCTGGCGGCTGGCGCTTTTCAATCGCGGCCAAGATTCAAGGCGAGATCGAAACCATAGAGAGCAGGCTCGAATTCGAGGCCGTCGAATGAACCGGTTCGGCTATTTCCTGGCCCTTGCCGTCGTCATGGTAGGGGCGGGAGCCGGCGGATATTGGGCCGGACAAAATGGCCTATCTGGTCCCGCCGCCGTCCAAGCCATCCAGGCTGCCATGAGACGGGCATTCGGGACTGAGACGGATGCGATGTCGGCCGTCTCTGCTCCCCCGGGACCGATAGTTTACTATCGCCACCCGGACGGGGAACCCGCGTATTCGGCGGCGCCTAAAAAGACCGGTGACGGCCGCGACTTTGTAGCGGTGCACGCCAGCGAAGACCTGAGCTTCGATCTGCCCGCAGAGCCCGACGTGGGCGGAACCGCCGAAATGGGGGGGAACCGAGATCCAAGCGAACCACGCGTTCTTTACTACCGCAATCCCATGGGCCTGCCGGACACCTCTCCTGTCCCGAAGAAGGATTCGATGGGCATGGACTATCTGCCCGTCTTTGAGGGGGAGGTCGAAGACGGCTCGGCCGTCACTGTTTCTCCGGGGAAGCTTCAGCGGACGGGTGTGAAAACGGACTTGGCGACCAGAAGCAGGATTCTGCGCCAGGTTCGGATACCCGGAATGGTCGCGCTCGACGAACGTCTGGTCAACGTAATCTCCACCCGCACAGACGCCTTCATAGAGGAAGTCTCGAAGGTCACCACAGGATCGATGATCCGGGCAGGCGATCCGCTGGTCCGCCTGTATGCTCAGGAAATCGCCGCGGCAGGCGCTCTCTATGCAGCCGACTTGAAGAGCGGGGACGGCAAGAGCGCTGCGGCCGGGAGCCTCCAAAGGCTGGCGAATCTTGGCGTTCCGGCCGAAGCAATCGCCGAAATCGAGGCCACCAAGAAGGTACCCCTCTCGGTTACACTGACGGCTCCGAGGGCTGGCGTCGTGCTGGAACGCATGGCCGTCGACGGAATGATGGCAGAGGCGGGCCAGACGCTGTTCCGCATCGCGGACATCTCCACGGTGTGGATCATGGCGGACGTACCAGAATACGACCTGAGTTCAGTCCGCTTAGGAGACAGGGCTTCCGTTAGCGTTCGCAGCCTGCCGGGCAAGCAGTTTGAGGGCAAGGTCGACGTGATCTACCCGGAAATCGAAGCTCAGACCCGCACAGCCAAGGTCCGCATCGAACTGCCAAATCCGGATAGGTTGCTCCTCGCGAATATGTATGGGGAGGTCGAGATCACGACGGGAAGAACTGCACCTGTCGTCACCGTGCCGGACAGTGCAATTATCGACACGGGCGACCGGCAGATCGTCATCGTTGATATGGGCGAAGGCCGCTTTGAACCCCGCGACGTCAAGATCGGCGCGCGGGGCACGGGTATGACAGAGATAATGGAGGGCATCGCCGAAGGCGAACGTGTCGTTGTCTCGGCCAACTTTCTGATCGACGCCGAAAGCAATCTCAAGGCGGCGCTCTCCGCGCTGACATCTGCCGAGACACAGCCATGATCGCAAAAATCATTGCATGGTCGGCGCGCAATCTGATTCTCGTCTTCTTCGCTGCCGGGCTCGCAACGGCGGCCGGCCTTTACGCAGTTAAGACCTTGCCGCTCGACGCCATTCCCGACCTGTCGGACGTGCAGGTGATTGTATTCACCGACTATCCGGGACAAGCGCCGCAGGTGGTCGAGGACCAGGTCACCTATCCGTTGACCACCGCCATGCTGACGGTGCCGCGGTCGAAGGTGGTGCGCGGCTTCTCCTTCTTCGGCGTGTCGTTCGTCTATGTGATCTTCGAAGACGGAGTCGACCCCTACTGGGCGCGCAGCCGAGTGCTCGAATACTTGAACGCCGCGGCGGGGCGACTGCCTGAAGACGTCGCGCCAGCGCTCGGACCGGACGCGACAGGTGTCGGCTGGGTCTACCAGTATGCCGTCGTCGCCAAGGAACTGTCGCTCGCCGAACTGAGATCGCTGCAGGACTGGGTTGTGCGTTTTGCAGTTTCCAAGGGTGAAGGCGTGTCGGAGGTCGCCAGCGTTGGCGGTTTCGTCAAGCAATATTCGATCGTCGTGGATCCGGCCCGGCTGCGCTCGCAAGGAGTGACGCTGTCGGAGATCGGCGAGGCAGTGCGCGCGAGCAACATTGACACCGGCGGGCGCACCGTTGAAATCTCCGAATTCGAGTTCATGGTGCGCGGCCGCGGCTACCTGAAGAGCATCGCCGACATCGAGAGAATCGCACTGAAGACGGTCGGTGGCGTGCCTCTTCGGCTCGGCGATGTCGCCAAGGTCGAAATCGTGCCGGACGAGCGCCGCGGAATCGCCGAACTGAACGGCGAGGGCGAGGTTGCGAGCGGCATCGTGCTCCAGCGCGTCGGCTCGAACGCGCTGACCGTCATTGACAACGCAAAGACACAGCTTGCCGACATCGAAAAGAGCCTGCCGGGCGGCGCTGAGATCGTCCCTGTCTACGACCGGTCCGAACTGATCGATGCGGCGATCGAGACCCTGAAGGTCACGCTGATCGAAGAGAGCGTCATCGTTGCGCTCGTCACGATCGTCTTTCTGCTGCATGTCAGGAGCGCGCTGGTCGCCATCATCATGCTGCCGGTCGGCATTTTAATGGCCTTCACGGCTATGAAACTCCTGGGCCTCGGCTCCAACATTATGAGCCTCGGCGGCATAGCCATTGCCATCGGCGCGATGATCGACGCGGCGATCGTGATGATCGAGAACGCGCACAAACATCTGGAACGTGCGCCGCCGGACAAACCCCGGACCGAAGTGCTGATCGAGGCGGCGAGCGAGGTCGGCCCGGCGCTGTTCTTCAGCCTGCTGATCATCACCGTCTCGTTCCTGCCGATCTTCACTTTGGAAAGCCAGGAAGGGCGGCTGTTCGGGCCGCTGGCCTTCACCAAGACGTTTGCCATGGCTGCGGCCGCGCTGCTGTCGGTAACGCTGGTTCCGGCGCTGATGGTGGTGTTCGTGCGTGGCAGGATCGTGCCGGAGCACAGGAACCCGCTCAACCGCCTGCTGATCGCGATCTATCGACCGGTTATCAAGGGCGTGCTCCGGGCGAAGACGCTTACCATCCTGCTTGCCGTCGTTGCCCTTGCGGTGACGGTCTGGCCGGCGCGGCAGCTCGGCTCCGAGTTCATGCCGGCTCTCGACGAAGGCACGCTGATGTATATGCCCACCACTCTACCCGGTCTTTCCGTCACCAAGGCGGCGGAACTCATGCAGATGCAGGACCGCATCATCAAGTCTTTTCCGGAGGTGGAAAGCGTGTTCGGCAAGGCCGGCCGGGCGCAGACCGCGACCGATCCGGCGCCGACCGAGATGTTCGAGACGATCATCAACCTGAAGCCGAAGGAGGAGTGGCGCGACGGCGTGACTTCAGAAAGTTTGAAGGCCGAGATGGACGCCGCGCTGCAGTTCCCCGGCGTGTCGAATGCCTGGACCATGCCGATCCGAGCCCGCATCGACATGCTGTCGACCGGCATCCGAACTCCGGTTGGCGTCAAGGTTTACGGCACTGATCTCGGCGAAATGGAAAAAGTCGCACGCCAGGTCGAAGCGGTACTCCGAAACGTTCCGGGCACGTCAAGCGCCTATGCCGAGCGGGTCGTCGGTGGCTACTTTCTGGACATCGTGCCGGACCGTGTGTCGCTCGGCCGATACGGGCTCTCGGTCGGCGACGTGCAGGACGTGATCTCGATGGCGCTGGGCGCGGAGGTGATCACGACGACCGTCGAGGGCCGCGAGCGCTACGGCGTCGCCATCCGCTATCCGCGCGCACTCCGAAGCGACCCGCAGGCGATCGCGCGCGACGTGCAGGTGGCGCTGCCCGGCGGCGGCACGGTGCCACTCGGCGAAGTGGCAAGGATAGAGCTGACGCGCGGCGCGACCTCTATTCGGACCGAGAACGGGCAGCTCGCCGTCTATATCTTCGTCGATATCGCCGGCCGTGACCTCGGTGGCTATGTCGCCGATGCGCAGGCTGCGGTCGCGGCAGGCGTCGTGCTTCCTGCCGGCTACTCACTTGGCTGGAGCGGCCAGTTCGAATATCTGGAACGTGCTGAAGCCCGCCTGAAAATTGTCGTGCCGTTGACGCTGGCGCTGATTTTCCTGCTGCTGTTTCTGAATTTTCGCAGACTGACGGAAACGCTGATCGTCATGCTGTCCTTGCCCTTTGCGCTGGTCGGCGGCATCTGGCTGATGTGGTGGCTTGGATTCAACACCTCGGTCGCGGTCGCTGTCGGCTTCATCGCGCTTGCCGGCGTCGCGGCGGAAACGGGCGTCATCATGCTGATCTATCTCGACCACGCGCTGGTCGAGGCCAAAGCAAGGAGCGACGCGCAAGGCCGCGCGTTTGCTCGCGCCGACTTGAACGCCGCCATCATGGTGGGGGCGGTGGAGCGCGTCCGACCCAAGATGATGACCGTCGTCGCCATTATGGCCGGGTTACTGCCGATCTTGTGGAGCACGGGAGCGGGTTCAGAAGTCATGCAGCGCATCGCTGTGCCGATGATCGGCGGCATGATCTCGTCCACGCTTCTGACCCTAGTGGTGATCCCGGCGGTTTACGGCATCGTGAAGGGATGGAGGCTGCCGAGGGAAGCGATAAAGGAGAGCACCGAGCATACAAGGCCGGCCCGCGTCCCGGTTTAGCAGTGAACATCCGATTATGCGCGACAATCTCGGCTCCTTGATAGGCTGTTCACGAGCCGAGCCTTCGAGGGACGCTCGCCAGGCAAGTTCGCTTCTCGATGACATACGGCCGTGGTCAGGTCTGCTCGACGTTTGGTCTCCATTCACGATACTATCGGCGATGGATCTGTCTTGGCAGACCTCGCCCTCGAACCATGGAATGATCTGTCATGGCCTACTCGGTTGCGCTCGCTGCAGCGATTGCGACGTTTCTGACTAGCGGCGATATCTGGCCCTCGACTCCGCCGCAGGGAGTCTTCCTGTGGTTTCCTAAGTCGTCGGTGGCGCCGAACGACGATGACTGTCGCACGTTAGTCGACGAGGTGCAGCCGTCTCGATCCAAAGCGGAGGACTGGCTCTGGGGCCGCGTCCCGGAAGGCGACGGCAGGGCCGTCGAGTTCTACCTGTTCCTGTCAGAAGCGCGCATGGAACCGACTTTCGCAGCCGAAGGCGACTATGATTATGGCGCGGTGACCTGGGGCGCGACCGTCGACGGAACGACGACATTTGTCCTGACCCCCGATGACCATCCTGATACGACCATCGAGGGAACCGTCACGGTGGGACCTGAAGCCCAGGTTGTTGAGCTCCTGCTGAATGATGTGCCTTTGAATGGCCAGTCCGTCAACCGCACGACCTACTTCTGCCGCTTTGAGGAGAAGGGTGTCGAGACCTGACCAGTTCTCTCCTTCGCAACGAACATCGTATCAGTCCGGACGTCGGAACACCTGGTGGCAGGCGGAGCACGTGCGGCCCACGGTTGTCAGTGATCGCGATATCGCGGCACGCTCACCTCCGGCGGCAGACGCCCCCGGCTCTTTGACCGCAGTGTCGAAATCTTGCATCGCATGCGCGAACTCGTAAGGATGTTCCCAGACCGCAGGCATCGCCTGCTTGTTTTGTCGTGCTCCGCAGCGACGAAAAGGCCTTTGGCGTCATGGCAGTTGCGGTGCAGCGCTCCGACGCGCGCGCTCAACTCACCGACGTCCAGGTCAGTTGAACTTTCGACCATTTTCGAGATTGCCTTTAGGTCCGCCGCCATGGCCTTCATGCCCTCCATGCGCTGAGCGACCACGCCCGTCATCCCCTCGTGCGCAAACACGACCCCGGCGACGACCACCGCGATTACCGTTGCAGCGGCTCCAATCGCTTTGTGTCGAATCATCGCCAAACCCTATATCTTGACCAGCATCGCGGTGAGATACATGAATCCGACGCCGGCGAAAATTCCAGCAAGAACCGCCGGCGACCAGAGGGTCGCGGTTCCGATACGTCCTCGCATCAGTAGCGCGCCGACCTCAATGATGACCTGGAGGATCGCGCCGGCCCCGATCGCCAGCGCCAGCGCCGACCATTGCGGCGCATAGGCGAGGCTGCCGAGCCACATGCCGATGACGGCCGGACCGCCGGCGAGAAGCGCCAACCCGGCGAAGGTCCAGAGCGGCGGCTGCACCTTGAGGATTGGTGCTGCGATCCCGATGCCTTCAGTGATGTTGTGGAGCGTGAAGCCGATGACGAGGAAGGTGCCAAGTCCCGCCGCTCCTGCCGCAAACGCGGCTCCGATGGCCAGACCCTCGCCCAGATTGTGCAGCCCGATGCCAAGGGCGATGTGGGTCGCTAGCGCTAAGCCGCTTGGTCTGCCGCGGCGACGCGAGATCCCCATCAGGAGCAGGAAGCTGGCGGCGGCGGTCAAGACCACCATCGCCTGGCCTTGGAAAATCGCCGACGCCTCGCTGGCAAACTCGAATGCATCTTCCAGTGTGTCGACGATCAGGAATCCGAGCAAGCCGACCGTCATGGCGAGCAGGAAATCCATCAGCGCAGGCCCGGCCCCGCGCAAGGCGGGATAGAACATCAGGCCGATAGCGACCGGCAAGATACCGACAAAGGCTCCGAGAATCGCCTGCGACACCAGATTGCCGGAGGTGACTTCAGGCGTCGCAACGGCGACCGGGATTGCATGTTCGAACTTCGCGCCGGTCTTGGTGACAAAATTGACCAGATGCGCCTCGCCGAGCACCCACGGGAACGGAATACTGATCCAGGCGGTGTCGCCGCGCGCGATCGGACCGCCGGGCGTCTGTGTGAATTCCCAGTAGCCAGCGTCGACCTGCACCTGCGCGACGGTCATTGGCTCCGACCCACCGGCGCGGACCAGCAACCGCAGCCCGGACTGATCGAGGACCGTCCGCTCGACGGTCAGATTCTCGACCGGCGGTGCACCGTTGTCGAAACGCGCCAACGGGTTGGCGGCGACCAGCCACCAGATCGCAGCTGCGAGAACGGCGATCGGGACGAGAGCCCACAGAAGAACTAGACCTCGAGAGGCGGGTGCCGGACTCGCTGCGGCCTCGATGTCGCGCGACGCAAGATGCTCGTTCACGACACCGCCTCCACGACATCGAACATCCCCATCCAGCCAAGCTCGGTGAACTCCGACTGGTGGGCGTGGAACATGTAAAGACCCGGTTCATGCTCGGCGAAGGTGAACTCGAGAATGCCACGCTGCGCCTGGCATTGGATGATCAGGTCGACGGTTTTTAAAGTCGGGGTCAGCGTCGTGCCCTGATCGAAATAGTCGAAGAAGTTGGCGTGCAGGTGGAATGAGTTGATCGGATCGAACTCGGTGACGTTGACGAGGTAGATGCGCACCGGGCGGTTCTTGACGATCGTTATCGGTGTCTTTGCGTAAGCGTGCGCGACCGTGTTGCAGGCATAGAACTCGTTCTCGCCATCGAATGTCGTATCGAAGGCATTCATCACCATGGCGAGTTCCTGCCACTCGGCGTTCTCCGGCGTGCCGTGCAGACGCGAGCGCGCGACCTCGGCGAGGTCGGGATGGCGCGCCGGGTCCGGGTCGATGACGAACAGGCCATACATGCCCTTGTGCATGTGGCGCGCCAGCGGCAAGGCGTGGCAGTGATAGAGGTGGCAGCCGAACGGCTTTGCGTCGAACTCGTAAGTGAACTCTTCACCCGGGCCGATCAGCCCCGGCGATCCGGGCACACCGTCCATGCGGGCCAAATGAATGCCGTGAAAATGCATCGAATGTGGATGGGACGCAAAATTCCTGAACACGATCCGAAGCCGCTCGCCTTCCATCGCCCGCAGCGAAGGACCCGGCACGCGGCCATTGTAGGTCCAGGCCGGGAAGAACACGCCGGGCGCGATCTCGATTTCCTTGTCTTCAGCGGTCACCTCGAATGTCCGCAACCGGCGGCCATCGGGCAGCATCGACAGTGTGCCGGTGTCCCAGTCGGTCAATATCGAGGTCGGATCAAAGCCGTTGCGCGCGTTGTCGACGTCGCCGACGGTGATCATTGCGCCATGTGCGGCGCGGTGGGCAGGAACCGGTGGCGCACCCGGCTCGGCGGCAGAGGTGACGGTCGAGCCGTGCCCGGCTGGATGGCCGGCCTGACCGGACGCCGGACGGGCGGACAGCGCCGCACCGCCAGCAGCAAGAAGTCCGGCACCGAGGAACCCCCGTCGCCCGATGTCGAACGGCAACCAACGTCTCATATATCGACTCCGAGTTAGCCAGATCGCATAAGAAAAGCACTATGGTTGAAAAATAGCAACGGCTATAATCTTGTGTCAGCGATGGCGGCACCATGGCGAAATGCGAGACATGACATTTAGCTTGGGCTAAGAATGTTCCGCACTGAAAATGGGACATCAAGACGCCATGGGCCAAGAGATCAAACGCCCGTCCACCGAGGACAGTTCAGCGACGCTGGTCGACGCCAGCACCCAGGTCGAAAGCTTTCGTCAGACCCGCAACAACCGGCGGACCGAACTCGTCGAGGATTACGTCGAACTGATCGCCGATCTGATCGACCATGACGGCGAGGCGCGCCAGGTCGATATCGCGCAACGTCTGGGCGTCGCACAGCCGACCGTCGCCAAGATGCTGAAGCGGCTCGCTTCCGACGGCCTTATCCAGCAACGCCGCTATCGCGGCGTCTTCCTGACCGAAGAGGGGAAGGAGTTGGCTCGCGTCAGCCGCGAACGCCACCAGGTGGTTGAATCGTTCTTGTGCGCATTGGGCATCAGCGCCGAGACCGCGCGGATCGACGCCGAGGGCATCGAACATCATGTCAGCGCCGAGACGCTTGACGCGTTCCGTGCATTCCTAAGACGATAGCCCGTAGCTCAAAAATGCTCGCATTCCTCTCGAAACAAACATATCCCCATCCATTGCTGGTTTGGGCTCGGGGAAGGCGAGCAAATTCGCTCCCCAATGCGGCAAAGATCCCTGTCGAAACTTGGCCAGATCCAGGTCCGCGTGGCGTCGCCGAATAGGCTTGTGCCGGGCGCGGACTACTCCGGAGCCGGCGCGGTCTCCATCGGGAAGATAAGGACCGCGCCCTTACCGCTGCGCTTGTCCTGATAGCGCTTAACTTCGCGCGTCGCAGGAGCTGTCGCGATGTCGCTCAACATGCCTGTAAAGCCTTCCGGAGCGCCTGCGGAGCGCGTCATCTGCCTTACCCCTCGCTGCGCCAGATAGCCAAGGTCGAGCAGGGGTGATTGCGGTGCGGCCTCGGTGAGCACTGCCAAGAGTTTCTCATTGCCGAAACTGCCGTCGGAGACGGTGAACAGGCCGGTTTCCGGCAGTTCCTCGCGCTCGAAGAGCCGGATCGGCTCGGCCGCCGACGAGATCGTGTAGTCGCTGCCCACGTAAAGAACGTTCATATCAACCGGGCGACGCGACATGTTTGACGCCTTGACGAATATGCTGTCTCCCGGATGCAGGAATGGCACCTTGCCAAATTCGATTGGCTCGAAATCGTCGCTGCCCTTGCGCTGAATCAAGAATGTGACGCTGACCTCGCTTGACCGGAAATCAGATGCTCCGGCAAGCCGCGACAGATTGGTGGCGCGCGAAATTTGGATGAGGTTGTCGCTGAGCGCTTTGATCAAGGCATCGCCAGTCACCGTCTCAAGATCGATCGCGGGAGGTCTCTTGCCGGCATCGAGCGTGATTTCCCCAGACGGAGGTAGGAGCCACAGCAGCGGGTTGCCCACGGCTCCGATGCTCGCTCCGCCAACCTCGGATTCGCGCATAACGGCTAAGCGTATGTCGGCACGATCCTCCGGCCCCACCACCTTCAGCTTCAGCGGAACTTTATTGTCGGCTGCGATCCGGTCGAGTGCAGCATTGGTTAGCGTGGTATGCGCGTCGAGACCGAGCATGACAGGAGGTCGGGCCACGACGAGCTCGAAGTTCATTTCAAACTCGGCGACGCGGGCATAGGCTTCGGCTGGAATCTGTTCCAATCGGAGAGCAGCCCGTCCGCCGAAGGCGGCGGGCAGCAACTGGCTCGTCAGGTTGGTTGCCGAGCGTACGTCGAGATAGCCGATTGCATCGGTCATTTCGGAGAGCGGGGATGGCAGGATGGCGAGCTTGGTGCCAGGCGTCACTCGATGCAGCACGCCAGCCGGCAACGTGGCTACGCCGTCCTTTATGATGATTTTCCACTGAAGCACCGTATCGCCAAGGTCCGTTCCGAACACCGGAACGTCGAGGTCACCTTCGAACAGGGGCGTGGGCTTCGTCCGGTTCAGTCCCGAATAGTGCTGGAGAATGCTCTGACCGAGCTGACGGTAGGTGATCCTCGGATTCTCGGCGAGCTTCGAGATCATGGTGTATGTAAACAGGCCAAACTTGGTAGCGCCCGGCTTGTCCTCGGGCAGGAACAGCTCTGGCGTCGTCTCGACCGTTTGCGCCGCAAAGAATGCCACTATGCCGCCGCGCCGGGTGGGTCCTGCCGGGGCTTCGTCCGCGCCGAAACCGAGCGCGTTTTCACGCTCGCTTCCACCGCCCCGGGTTGCCTCGACCTTCGACCAAGCTTCCTTCGGGATGCCGAGCGCCTCCGGCGAAATCTTGCGCTCGACCTCTCCGTTGCGAAGGCCGGCTGCGCGAGTCGCGGTGCCTGAATTGCAAGCGTCGAACAGCACCCAGACGAACGCGCCCTTATCGCGGATTGCGTCGAGCGCCCCGCCGAATTCGTCGTCGATAATGACATTCGGTAGGCCGTTTTTCTCCGGGTCGAAGCGTGACGCATCGGCCGGCAGAAAAATCTCATCCTTCCCATCCTGTTCGGTTCCGGCCACGCGCGCAGGCTGTTGCGACCCGTGGCCGGAAAAGTGGACATAGACGAAGTCGCCGTTCTCGGCCTGTGCTGCCATTTGGTCGAGTGCGGTCATAATCGCGGCGCGGGTCGGGGACTTTGCGCCTTCTATCCCCGTTGCCAGCAGAGTGATGTTCTCGGCCGAGAACGCCGAAGCAGGGTTCGACAGCAAATAGTCCCGCACCAGCTCGACGTCGTTGGCCGGTCCGTCGAGCCAATCGCCCTTCGGCAGGTTCACATACTCGGTCACGCCGACCAGCAAGGCCCGATTCGTTCGAGCCGCTGCGTTCTGAGGGGCGACGACGGAACCGAATGTCAGCAAGGACCCAACAAATATCGCCAGCCCGCAGTGTCGCTTCATATCTGCATGCCCCCTGTCGAAACCCTACCCCAAGGGCAACGATCCAACAGCATTCAGTCATCAATGTGAAGTCTGGTGTCCCCCACGCCTATACCACGTAACGCAGAGCGTGATGATGTCAGTCATGGTCGGGTGAGTTGATAAGGATAGGCACCAGCCGCATGCCACCCTCTAATCGCCCAGAAGGCACGGTCCTCGGTCCAAGCGGACGCACCGCATATGGGCCACGGCCACGGGGAGCCTCAATGTTCCCCGTCGCACAAGTCGTGGTTGGCCAGCGCGCGGATGACGTAGCAGTCGCGCACGTGGTCTCCGCTGCAATGGGTAGAAATCCGTTCTAACTCGTGCTCGAGACGCTTAAGCTTCTCGATCCGGTCACGGACGGCCCTTAGCTGTTCGGCCGCAATCCGATCCGCCTGGCGACACGGGCGCTCAGGATGAGCGCTGAGGTCGAGTAGTTCTCGGATGGACTCGATTGTCAGGCCGAGGTCTCGGGCATGTTTGATGAACGAGAGCCGGTCGCGCTCGTTGCGGTCATATCGGCGCTGGTTGCCCTCCGAACGCTCAGCCGGCGCCATCAATCCCATCTGCTCGTAGTAGCGGATTGTCGGCACCTTTACGCCCGTCTTGCGAGACAGGTCTCCTATTGTCAGCATTGTGGGTCTCCAATCCTCTAGAGACTTGAGATTAGGCGCTAGCATCGATCCGGGCAACAGCGCGATTTTGTCGCTGAGCAAAGCGGGCAATCATTCGTGCATTCAGTGAATCGTGATTTGAACCTCATCTTGCTAGAGGTCGTATCTCCACCCATCTGCGCCAATGGTGAGGAACCGGTTTGACCTGGACCAAGATTGCAACTTATGCGGCCTTCGTGCTGACCGCACTGATACAGAGCGCGTCCGGCACAGAATCGCATGCCCGCAAAAGCCAGGAGCTCGTCGTCGAGCACGCGGAGATCGTTCTGGCGCCACCAGGCGCAATGATGATGGCTGGCTATCTGACGATCTGGAACGGAACGCGGACGCAGGCGGAACTGCGCTCTGTCGAAAGCGACACGTTCGGGTCGGTATCGATCCATAGGACACTGGTCAGCGGCGACGTGGCCCGTATGCGCCCGGTGGAGGGATCACTCCCGATTCCAGGTCAGTCCGAACTGCTGATGAAGCGCGGCAGCATCCACCTCATGCTTGCTGATCCGAAGAATCCCCTCGTCGAAGGCCAAGCCATCGCCATGACGCTGGTCTTTGAAGATGGGCGTCGCTTGGAGGCTTTGGCCCGACTGTTCGCGCCGGGCACGAAAGCGACTGATCATCACCATGGTGGTGCCGACGGGACCGGCAACGAATGAGCGTCGCTGTCTTCCGTTGGATCGTCTGGGCGTTGGTGGCGTCGTGTCTTGGCATTTTGGTCGTATTGGGTGGAGGATTCGGCGGCGCCGGATTTTTTGGCCAACGCTTGGCCGAAGGCACAGGCATTGTCCCAGCGAAGCTCGGCGGCCCCTTTTCGATGACCGCTCATACGGGCGACATCGTCACCGAACAGACCTACGCCGGCAAGCCCTGGCTCGTCTTCATGGGCTTCACCCATTGCCCCGATATCTGCCCGACCACACTTTCGGAAATGTCGTCATGGTTCGAGGAGCTCGGAGCCGAGGCAGCCGACCTGCGCGGTTTTCTCGTCTCGGTCGACCCCGAACGTGACACGGTCGAGAATCTCGCCCTCTATATGTCTTCATCCGACAAGAGGATCGTCGCGTTGCGGCCGGAGCAGGCGGAGCTCGAACGTTTCGCCAAGGCCTACAAGGTCTACTTCAAGAAGGTTCCGCTGGGTGATGAAGATTACACGATGGATCACACCGCGGGCGTGCTTCTGTTCGATCGCGGCGGCAATTTCTCCGGGACGATCGCGCTCGAGGAAACCCGCGAAGCGGCGCTTGCGAAATTGCGGCGCCTGCTGCAATCGAAAGGGAACTGACAAATGAAACCGATCCGATCATCGATCTTCGTTGCGGGCATCTTGCTGTCGGTCGCCAGTATCGCTTCGGCAGAAGCGCTGCGGTTCGATCTGGCGAAGACGCAGTCCTGCGGCTGTTGCATCGCCTACGCGAAGCGGCTGGAGGAGCGCGGCCACGTGGTTGAACCTCGAAACCTGCCGATGGCAAGCCTGATGGAAATGAAGGTGGATAGCGGCATTCCGCCCGAGATGACCGGCTGCCATACGTCGAAGGTCGCGGGCTATACGATCGAGGGGCACGTGCCGACAGAGGACATCGAGCGCCTCATCGCAGAAGCGCCCGACGCGATCGGTCTGGCCGTGCCTGGAATGCCGATGGGATCGCCCGGCATGGAATATGGCGAGAGCCGTGACGCCTACCAGGTGTTCCTGATCAACAAAGACGGCACGACTTCTGTCTTCAACTCCTATTCCGCGATTGATTAGGTTACTGTTTTGTAGACAAGAACGGCAGTATTCGCGACATGTTTGAATCGAATGCAAGTGACTGTTTTCGCTAGGTTTTGATCCGTCTGATGTAGCGTCTCCCCATCAACTCTGGGGAGAGTTTCAAACATGGTCAGGTCCGTTCTGGGCGCGCTTGCGCTCACACTTTCATGCACATTCGCGAACGCCAACGCGCTCCATCTCAATCCGACGCAACCGGCTTCATCTCCCAGCATGGAAACGTTTGGTCGCACGACAATCCCGGTCGGCTACTTTGAATATTGCCAGCGCTACGCCGACCGTTGCGCCAGGCCGTCCGATGGCCCGTCGATCCGGTTGACAGAACAGCGCTGGACGGAGATCGTCCAGGTCAATGCAGACGTCAACCAAGTGGTGCAGCCGTTGACCGACAGCGAAATCTTCGGGGTCGAGGAACGTTGGGAGTATCCCGCGCTGGTCGGCGACTGCGAGGACTATGCCTTGCAGAAGCGGAAACTCCTCAACGAGATGGGCTATCCGCTTGGCGCCTTGCTGATGACTGTCGGACGAGACGCTGATGGCGGAGGCCACGCGGTCCTTACGGTCGTGACCGATCGCGGCGATTTCGTTCTCGACAACGTAGAACAGCGAGTGCTGTTGTGGAAGGATGCGGAGCTCTACTATCTCAAGCGTCAGTCGCAGGACGACCCCAACGATTGGGTAAGCCTCGTCGCCGGATGATTCCGTCAGCCGTCCGCCAGGAGCCAAACCGCCTCGGCGCCCGCGGCAATCGCAAGAAGGTAGGTGGCGAAACTGCTATAGAGCGTTTCCATCACATTGTGGCCGCCGAGCAGGCAGTTTAGCCCGAACACCGTCGCCAACGCCACATAGGCTGTGGATGAAAAGACGGCAAAGAGACTGAGCCGGACTAGCAATCGCAAGTTCCCCATTGTTGGCTCAGCCATTATGGAACAGCGGCAATTGACATGCCATTCACTGGTCGGTGATCTGGTCTCCGGTCACGCTGCTTGGCCGCCCCTCCATCTGAATGTGGGCAAAGCTCAAGAAAAACATCCCACAGACAAAACCGAGAAGCGCGATCATCAGGACGACGTTTCCACGCTTGCGGCGATCGGCGACCGCGCGGGATTCCTCTGTCGATAGTTGCGTCAAGGTATCAGTCATCGTCGGCGGTCTCTCACATCAACCCTAGTCAGCCTGACCCATATCTGTGTTTCCGGACAGATCGAAGGCATTACCCCGAGGCGAAGATGCGGTTCTTTGCCGCTGAGAGAAATCATATCGAAACCTCGCCTTAATCATGCTCAATGATATTTGCGTCGACGGCACGCGCACAACCGGCCGCGTGAACCATTCAACATCGGGATATTTCATTGCTGCTGCGGGTCTTCGTTCTCATGCTGGTAGCGGTCTTGACCGCTGGTTGCGTATCGTCGGCGCTCGATGTCGACAGCAAGTCGGTGCAACCTATCCCTGCAAGCCTGCTCGGGGAGATGAGCCGAAAATCGATGTCGCCCGGCGATCCGATCCTGATCCGTATTTTCAAGCAGGAGAGCGAGCTCGAAATTTGGAAGCGTGACCGGACAGGCCGTTTCGCACTGTTGAAGACCTATCCGATGTGCAGGTGGTCGGGGAAGCTGGGGCCGAAGACGCGGACCGGCGACAGACAAGCTCCTGAGGGCTTCTATCACGTCTCCTCGAACATGCTTAATCCGCAGTCGCAGTATTATCTGTCGTTCAATCTCGGCTACCCGAACAGACTCGAAGAGGCGCTCGGTTACACCGGCGAGGCGCTGATGGTGCACGGTGCGTGCTCCTCGTCCGGGTGCTACGCGTTGACCGATGCAGGAGTAGCGGAAATCTATGCAGTGTCACGTGAGGCGCTGAAGGGTGGGCAGACTTCGTTCCAGGTCCAGGCATTCCCGTTTCGAATGACGACGCAAAACATGGCGAAGAACCGAACCGATCCCAATTTCGCGTTCTGGACCGACCTGAAGCAAGGATACGACATCTTCGAAACTGCACGACGACAGCCCAGGGTCGCGCATTGCGGGAGACGGTATGTCTTCGACGCGGACTTTGGCGGAAGCGAGCCGGCCGACCCGCTCGCGGCCTGCCCGGCGACGGTTGTTCCGGAAGATGCGGCGGTCGCCGGGCGGCGCGACGCCGATCAGCTGGCGATCGAGGCTCTGGCCTCCAGCGGAGCGTCTCTCACCGCGCATGCCTACTCCGACGGCGGAATGCACCCGAGTTTTCGGCGACTGCTGGAGCGCGATGGACCAAAGAGCCTGGCCAAGCGGACGTCGTTGACCTCTGTGCCGATCAGCCGCCCGGATGCAGCGCTCGCCGATCCCCACGATCCCAAAGAGGCACGCTGAGGCGAATGTCTCGACCAGATGGCCATCGATGCATCTTTGCATCTGACAAGGATTGCTCTACGTGAAGAGTATGGTCCGAACGGTTGCTGCCATCGTCCTCGGAATGATCGTCGCCTTACACGCTGCGACGACTGCGTTTGCGTCTTTCGGAGGCTTGGTGACCGGGGTCGCGTCAACAGTCGACGTCAGCTACATGTCGGATCCGGATCAAACCCATCGCGCCGAATTGACTGCGGCGCAGGAAGACGTGGGCGGTGAAGACCAGACCTCGCGTGACGGTTCGTCGTGTCAGGATCATTGCGGCTGGCACATTGTCGCCGCGGCGGATCCCAAGTTCCCTGCGACAGATATGATGGTCAAACACATCGCCGTGCGGCTTTCGCCGCCCGGCAATCTGGTCTCGGTCCCTCCACCTCAATAGACCTAGAGCACACACTCACCGACGACCCGGTTCGCGCAACGTCAGAGCGATCGGAACGCGGGCCGGATCAAGTGGACGCGGCTAATCAGTGTCATACGCGGACAACGCTCGTCCGGGGCCGAATTCATCGAGAAGCCGTCCACCCCTTGCACCTCACGTCGCTAGAGGTCCTATCACCTCGGCGCAACCAATGGAGCCACCATGAGACGCCGCCAATTCCTTGCCGGGGCATCGGCCCTGGCAATCTTACCCGCATCGTTCACGGCTCGTGCCGCCACGGATGTCGAAGCGCTGCTCAAAGCCGGGCCGTTGCCGGAGAAATCATTCGGATCGCCCGAAGCGCCAGTGACGGTCATCGAATACGCTTCTTTGACATGCCCGCACTGCCGGAACTTCCACGTCACGACGTGGCCGGCCGTGAAAGAGAAATACGTCGACACCGGCAAGGTTCGCTTCATCATGCGAGAATTTGCGTTCGATCCCCGGGCCTCTGGCGGTTTCATGCTGGCGCGTTGCGCTGGCGAAGACAAATGGTATGCGACGGTCGATCTGCTCTATCGCAGCCAGGACAAGTGGGCGCGGGCGACCGATGCGACCTCCGCATTCAAGTCGATCATGGGAATGACAGGCATGAACGCAGAGGCCGTCGAGGCCTGCCTGACCGACCAGGCGCTGCTTGAGAAGGTCACCACCGTCATGACGACTGGTCAGACCTACGGGGTCGATTCGACGCCGACCTTTTTTATCAATGGCGAGAAGCGTCAGGGTGCGCTCACGCTTGAACAGTTCAGCAAGATCGTCGATCCGATGATCGCGGCCGCACAGTAGGAGAAGGCGATGAGGAAGATGAGATTGATGGACTCCACCATGCTGGTGCGACGGTGGTTTGGGACGCGGTCTGCCGTCCTTCTCCTGGTCGGGCTCGCAGCAGCGGCCGCCCCTGCCGTCGCCCAGGACGACAAAGTCGTTGCGCGGGTGAATGGTGTCGAGATCACCGCCGCCGACGTTGCCATCGCCGCCGAGATGTATGCGAACCAGTTGGGCAAGATGCCCGCCGATGCGCAGCTTTCGGTCATTGTCGACGAGTTGATCGCATTGCGGCTCGCCTCGGATGCAGCGAAGGCCGCAAAAATTGACGAAGACGAGACCTACAAGCGCCAGATCGCGTTCTTCGAGTCGCAAACCCTTCGATCGGTGTTCATTCCCCGCGAGGCGGCCAAACGCGTCGATGATGCGGCGGTCCGGAAAGCCTATGATGACCAGGTCGCCAAGGTGCCGCCGGTGGAAGAGTTCCGCCTTCGCCATATCCTCCTGCCGACGGAAGCGGAGGCCCGGGATGTGATCGCCGCGCTCTCCGGCGGCAAGGATTTCGCCGTGCTCGCGAGCGAGCGGTCGAAGGACGAGGCGTCAAAAACCGATGGCGGCGATCTGGGCTATCTTGCGGCCGGTCAGACCATGGCCGAGATCGATGCTGCCGCAGCGAAACTGGAGCCCGGACAATTCACAACGGAGCCGGTCGCCAGCGCATTCGGCTTTCACGTGGTGAAGCTCGAGGACCGTCGAACGCGACCGGCGCCCCCGTTCGAAGCCATGGAAGGGCAGATACGCTCGGCTCTGGAGAACACCGCAGCCCAGGCAATTGTCGCGGAGCTGCGAGCCAACGCGACGGTAGAGAAGCTGGTTCCTGACGTCGCTCCGCCAGCGGCGGACGATGGCCATGATCATTCAGCAGAATAGCTGGCACATGTTCTCGCGAAGGACCTTCCTGCTCGGCATAGTCGGCTCGGTCGCGACGCCGAGCATTGGATTCGCCCATCAGCCGCCCAAGAATTTCATTCTTGACGCGCGGTATGAACCGCAATCCGTTCGGTTCGACGCGGCCTACGCCCCAGGCACAGTTGTTGTGGATCCGCCCAACTTCTTCCTCTACCTCGTAGACAGTCCGGGTATCGCCCGGAGATATGGTGTTGGTGTAGGCCGCGCGGGTCTCGCATGGTCAGGAACGGCACAAGTCGCGCGCAAAGCCAAATGGCCGTCGTGGAAACCGACGTCCAACATGATCCGGCGAAACCCGAAAAGATACGCGAAATTTGCCGGCGGGTTGCCCGGTGGCCTTGGCAATCCGCTTGGGTCGCGCGCTCTTTATCTCTATCGCAATGGCCGCGACACCTATTACCGCATCCATGGCACGACCGAACCATGGACAATCGGACAGGCCGTATCGAACGGCTGCATCCGCATGCTCAACGAACATGTCGCCGATCTATACGAACGTGTTCCGGTCGGGGCTCAAGTGGTTGTGCTCCCATGAATGGGCCCCTAGTCCTAGTCGTCGGCGCCGGGCAGGCTGGTCTCGCCGCCGGCTATCATCTGAAGCGCGCTGGTCTGCCGTTTCGGATCGTCGATGCATCCGATAGGTTGGGCGACAACTGGCGTAGGCGTTACGCCTCCCTGACACTGTTTACCCCGCGAATCTTCAGCGCGCTGCCGGGCATGGAGCTGCGAGGTGATCCCGATGGCTATCCGACACGCGACGAGTTCGCCGACTATCTCGAATCCTACGCGGCGCGGTTCAAACTTCCCTTAACGGTGGCCGCGAAGGTCGTTCGGCTCACGAAAACTTCGGCAGAATTTCAGGCTACGTTGGCAAGTGGCCAGATGATTGCCGCTAGCCATGTGATCGTCGCGACCGGCGGATTCCAGGCACCGATTGTTCCTGGTCTCGATCAGGGATTCGGACCCGGTGTGATACGATTGACTTCAGAGGACTATCAACGCCCCGAGCAGGTTCCATCAGGCAGTGTTCTGGTGGTTGGCGACGGCGCAAGCGGTCGCGACATCGCCATCGAACTGGCCGCAACCCGGACGGTGCTGCTTGCGACCGGAAAGCCGCGAAAGCTTTTTCCCGAGCGCCTGCTTGGCCGAAGCATGTGGTGGTGGCTGAAGAACCTTGGGCTAATGAACGTATCTGCAGGCTCATTCATTGGGCGCGCCATGCGTCGCACGGACCCGTTCCCCGACAGGGATCGGAGCCTCGACAGTCTGCGGCGCGCCGGCGTCAAAGTCGTGCCAAGGCTGATCAAGGCCGATGGCAACGTCGCGACGTTCGTAGATGGTCCCAAGGCAGAGATAGCGTCGGTGATCTGGGCGACAGGCTATCGCGATGATTCGAGCTGGATCGACATCCCCGGCGCTATCGGGCCGACTGGCGGCTTCCTCCAAACGCAGGGCGTATCACCGATCAGGAACCTCTACTTCATCGGACGGCCTTGGCAGCGGAATCGCGCCTCGGCGCTCGTCATGGGTGCAGGCAGCGATGCTGCCGCGATCGTCGCCGTCCTAAGGGCTTCGGTGCAGTAGTCCAAATATCGAACTTACGTAGACCGAGGCCCGAACAGAATGATCAGTGCCGCGGCGATGGCAACCGCGCCGCCCGTAACATCCCACATGTCGGGCTTCTGACCTTCGGCCAGCCAGAGCCAGAACAGCGACGCGACGATATAGATACCGCCATAAGCCGCATAAGCTCGACCTGCATGCTCGCTCGGGAGCAGGGTGAGCAGGTAGGCGAAGAAAATCAGCGAAAGGACGCCGGGCGCAAGCCAGAGGATCGACTTGCCCTGCCGAAGCCATGCCCAGAAAGCGAAGCATCCCGCGATTTCCGCCAGGGCGGCAGCGACGAAAATCATGAAGGTGCTCAATGCGTATGGCATGCGACAACATTTCAGATTCTGGTGGCCGCAGCCAATAGCCATGAAGGCAGCGTGTTTTCCAGTGCAGTCTGAATCGAGCGGTCGAGACCGCTCAGCGTGAGGATGCCAGCTACGATGAGCAGCACGCCCAGTGCGACCGTGATCCCCCTGCCGTCTTTTGCATCTTTCCACGCGCGCTGACGAGAGCAGCACCCGACAAGGCTGCAGGCGCAAGAAGAGTAGTTTACAGTAGTCGTGCCTACCGGACCGCTTTTCGACCGAAATGGCTACGCCGCCCTATTTCAATCCGCGCCAACCCAGCAGGCGCATTGCGTTGGCGGTCACCAGAACGGTCGCACCGGTGTCCGCCAGGATCGCCGGCCACAGGCCGGTGACGCCGATCACGGTGGTCACCAGGAACACCCCCTTGAGCCCGAGCGAGATGGCAATGTTTTGCCAGATGTTCGACATGGTCGCACGCGACAGCGCCACCATGCCGGCGACGTCCATGACCCGGCCGTGAAGGACCGCGGCGTCTGCTGTCTCCAGCGCGACGTCCGTGCCACCGCCCATGGCGATGCCGACATCGGCTGCGGCAAGCGCGGGAGCATCGTTGATGCCATCGCCGACCTTTGCGACGAATTCGCCGGACCGGCGCATTTCGCCGACGATGCGTTGCTTGTCTTCGGGCATCAATTCGGCGCGCGGCTCCATTCCAAGAGACGCAGCGATCGCGGCCGCCGTGCGCTTGTTATCGCCTGTCAGCATCACGGAGCCGATACCCAACCTGGCCAGCGCCTCGATGCCAGCCTTTGCGTCCTCGCGCGGCTCGTCTCGCATTGCGATGATTCCGGCAAGTATGCCGTCGGCAAGCAGCACGGAGACTGTCTTGCCTTCGTCGTTGAGCGCGGCAATGCGGGCCTTGAGTTCGTCTGGAATCGAGGTCCGCTTCTCGGCGGCCTGCGGCGAGCCAAGGAAGAGATCGACGCCGCCCGACTTGCCAACCACGCCCTCGCCGCCGATGGCGCGGGCATCGGTGGCCGAGGCAGGCTCAATCCCACGCGCCCTGGCCTCGCCGAGGATAGCGGTCGCCAAGGGATGCGAGGAGCCGACCTCAAGATCGGCCGCGAGTTGCAGGGTCTGCGCATCGCTTCGTGCTGCGCCGACGATGTCAGTGACCTTGGGCTTGCCTTCGGTCAGCGTGCCCGTTTTGTCGAAGGCCACCTTGGTGACCTTGCCCAGGGATTCCAAAACCGCGCCACCCTTCATCAACATACCGCGGCGGGCGCCCGCGGAGAGGCTGGCCGCGATAGCCGCCGGCGTCGAGATGACGAGCGCGCACGGACAGCCGATAAGGAGGACAGCCAGGCCCTTGTAGATCCATTCGTCCCAGATTCCGCCGAAGGCCAGTGGCGGCACGATGGCGATCAGCGCGGCGACGACCATGACGCCGGGTGTGTAGTAATTGGAAAAGCGGTCGATGAACCGTTCGGTGGGAGCCTTCGTCTCCTGGGCTTCCTCGACCAGACGGACGATGCGTGCGATCGTATTGTCTTGCGCTTCGGCCGTCACTTTGACGCGGATCGCGGCGTCCTGGTTGATCGTGCCGGCGAAAACCGGGTCGTCGGGATTTTTCTGTTTCGGAACCGATTCTCCTGTCACCGGGGATTCGTCCACCGAGGTCTTGCCGGAAAGGATCAGGCCGTCGGCAGGAATCCTGTCGCCTGGCCGGACTAGGATAACAGATTCGATGACCAGGCTTTCAGCGTGAACCTCGGTTGTTTTGCCGTCGCGTTCCAGCAGTGCCGTCTTCGGCACGAGCGTGGCGAGTGCCTTGATACTGGCCCGCGCCCGTCCGGTGGCGACGCCCTCGAGCAATTCGCCAACAAGGAACAAGAAGACCACGGCGGCCGCTTCCTCGCTGGCATCTATCACCACTGCGCCAATCGCCGCGACAGTCATCAGCGTCTCTATGGTAAACGGCATGCCATTCACAGCCGCCATAACCGCGCGGCGGGCGATCGGGATTAGCCCGACCGTCATCGCCGCGATGAATATCCACGGCTCCGCCCAGGGGAAAAACTGCGCCACGACGAAGGCCGCACCGAGGGCTGCGCCGCAGGCGAAGGTCAGTCGCGCCTTCGGCGTCTCCCACCACGGCCCGTCGCCAGCGCCGTGGTCATGGCCATGCAGACCGAGCTCCGGCGCCTTTTCAACTTTGGCGGCGTGTCTGGGATCATGGTGCTGCTCTGAACCCTCCAAAGCGCCGAGATCCGAGTGTTCATGACCCGAACGGCCGTTGTCTGTAGGGCGATCTGTCGAGATTGCGCCTGGTGCTACAGTCCCAGCCCCAGAAGACCGCGCCTGAGTGTCTGCCGACAGGCCATAACCAAGGCCGGAGATCTTCTTCGCCATCTCGGCAAGGTCCGCGCCGGTGTCATGTTCGACAACCATCGTCCCCGCCGTCGCCGACACAATCACGTCGGTGACGCCGGGGATGCGTTTGGCGACCCTCTCGATCTTAGAGGCGCAGCCGGCGCAATCCATACCTTCAACGCGAAAGCGGGTCTTCTGGGCGTGCTCAGCCATATTGCTAACCCTCTGAAGTTGGTGACATTCGCGCTGAATAATTCCTCTAGGTGCTAGAGGTGCAAGAGTAAAATTTGGGCTACTTCTCGTCTGGTTCGAAGGAGCATCACCCAAGAGTAACAGCGGGTGGTAGAGCGCTATCCCCACTTAGCCGCTCAACCGTGGTCAAAAGGACAATGAAGAGCTTAGTCGAACGCCTGCTTATCCTTTCGGCGCATGTATCGCTGCTCGCACATGAAATGAGCGTTAGCACGCGATGTACCAACGCTGGTCATAGACGTGGGTTTATTTGTCGCCATCGGGTTGGGGGTAATGCTGGTGTGATCGGGGAGCGCCCTTCGGCGCTCCCATTTGAATTTTACTTCGCGTTGGCTTCGAGCCATTTTGTAAAATCAGCGATTTCCTTGGTCTGGGCGTCGATGATTTTTTGCGCCGTCTGTTTCGCTTCGTCGTTGTCACCGTATTTCAGCTCGACGTTGGCCATGTCGATTGCACCTTGATGGTGGGCGATCATCCCGCAGGCGAAGGCGACGTCTGGATCCTTGGCCATGATCCCCTGCATCATGGCCGGATGCATTCTCATCATCCCGGACATGAAGGCCTTGTGCGCATCGTCCATGCCAGACATGTCCATTCCTGGCATATCCATCATCGGCATCTTCTGGTCGACGGCCTGACCACACTGTGCTGGCAGCTTTACTGGTGCCATTTCCATTGGTTTCTTGGACGATTCCTGCCCTAGCGCAAACGGTGCGGTCGCGGTGAGCATCAACATTGCGAGAATGAGCTTTGACGTTGTCATCATATATCTCCTGATTTCAGAATAAGACTGCGGGTTTTTGGAGCCCACGTGTGATTCGAGCAGCGCCGTTTATGATTTCGGAGGCCGCTCAAGTCGGTTGTGAGCCACATAGGGAGCAAGATCTGCAGTCGTAGAGTCACTACGAGACGTCATTGGCGTGTTCGGAAGGTGAGGCAGATGAATTACGATGCCAACTTGGCAATGCAGCATGGAACAGCATGTTTCTCTCTCGTCCGCGCCGTTAGTGCACGGCACGGCGGGGCGAGATAATCCCACCGCTTCAAACCGCTGAACCGAATCCCCGGTTGGATGGTCAAGCTCTGCGGCAGACGTCGTTGATAAAAAGATCGCGGTCAGCGCGATTAGCGCAAGCGAAGCAAAACCGACAAGCCTGATGAACTGGCAAGATCCTGCGCAAAACATGTCCACTAACGACCGCGTCCGGGCTTTGTTCCGGGCCGTATCCGAATGTCTTAAATGATGCTCGGCCGCGTCCAGCCCTTACGTGGAGATGAAATTACCGCTTGACCTTCCGGTAGCTGGAAGGGGCAGCAATGCGTCGAACAAATCGGAGGTCGCGCTATGAGCACCCATTCACCGGACAATCGCTCGCACGCAATGGGCGACGCGTGTTGTTCGACGCATGCCAAGCTGGCCAAAGGCGAGGTCATACGCGATCCCGTATGTGGCATGACTGTCGACCCAGCCGCAGGCAAGCCCCGCATCGAGCATGGTGGACACGCCTACCATTTTTGCAGCGCGTCGTGCCGGGACAAGTTCGTCAAGGCGCCGCACGATTTCATCACAGCGATCGATCCGGTCTGCGGCATGAGCGTCGAGCGCGCGACGGCGGCCAACTTCACGCGGCACGAAGGCAAGGGCTTTTATTTCTGCTCGCCGGGATGCAAGGGCAAGTTCGAGGCGGAACCGCCGAAGTATCTCGGCGACCGGCCTGCCCCGGAGCCGATGCCGAAGGGCACGCAATACACCTGTCCGATGCATCCTGAGATCATCCGCGACAAACCAGGCTCCTGCCCGATCTGTGGCATGGCGCTGGAGCCCATGGGGGTTCCGACCGGGGACGAGGGCCCCAATCCCGAACTCATCGATTTCACACGGCGGCTGTGGGTCAGCGGCTTGCTCTCCGTCCCGCTGCTCCTGATCACGATGGGACCTATGCTCGGGCTTCCCGTCCGCGACTGGCTGGGCGCGCAGATCGCGACCTGGCTGGAATTGGTGCTAGCAACCCCCGTGGTGCTCTGGGCCGCTATTCCCTTCTTCCACCGCGGCTGGGAGTCCGTCGTCAATCGTAGCCCGAACATGTGGACCCTGATCTCGATCGGTGTCGGCGTCGCCTATTTCTACAGCGTCGTTGCGACACTGTTTCCGGATCTCTTCCCGCACCAATTCCGTGGCCATGGTGGCTCGGTGCCGGTCTATTTCGAGGCGGCCGCGGTGATCGTGGCGCTCGTCTTCCTGGGACAGGTGCTTGAACTGCGCGCCCGGGAGCGTACCGGGTCGGCGATCCGCGCGCTGCTTGACCTCGCGCCAAAGACTGCGCGGCGGATAGGAGCGGACGGATCGGAAACAGACGTACCTCTCGACGAGGTCAAGTCAGGCGACAGCCTGCGCGTCCGCCCTGGCGACAGTGTCCCCGTTGACGGAATTGTGCTGGAAGGCAGGACCTCGATCGACGAAAGCATGATCACGGGCGAGCCTCTTCCAGTTGAGAAGACCGAAGGCGACAGCGTCACCGGCGGCACGCTCAACCGCAACGGAACCCTGGTCATTCGCGCCGAGAAAGTCGGCGCCGAGACCATGCTGTCACGGATCGTCGAGATGGTCGCCAAGGCCCAGCGCTCACGCGCACCGATCCAGGGGCTCGCCGACCGTGTATCGTTCTACTTCGTGCCGACCGTCGTGCTCGTGGCGATCCTGGCCTTCGTCGTCTGGGCGGTCTTCGGTCCAGAGCCGTCGATGATCTTCGCCATCGTCTCGGCGGTCTCCGTGCTCATCATCGCCTGCCCGTGTGCTCTCGGCCTGGCGACGCCGATGTCGATTATGACGGCGACGGGTCGCGGAGCACAGGCAGGTGTGCTGATCAAGGATGCCGAGGCTCTGGAACTGTTCGCCAAAGTAGACACGCTGATCGTCGACAAGACCGGGACGCTGACGGAGGGCCGTCCCAAGCTAACCGACGTCGTCGCAGCGGAAGGGTTCGACGAGACCGAGCTGCTATCGCTCGCAGCCAGCCTGGAGCGTGGCTCCGAACACCCGCTGGCCGAAGCGATCGTCGAGGGCGCCGAGGCACGTGGCGCGACGATATCAGCCGCGTCTGACTTCGAGGCCGTCACCGGCAAGGGGGTGTCCGGCTCGGTCAACGGCCGCAAGATCGCGCTCGGCAACGCCGCGATGATGATCGATCTGAAGGCGGACGCGGCCAGCTTGAAGGACCGCGCTGACGCGCTCCGCTCGGACGGCAAGACGGCAATGTTCGTCGCAGTCGATGGCAGGCTGGCCGGCATCGTCGCCGTTGCCGACCCGGTCAAGGCGACCACGGCGGAAGCCATCCGGGCGCTGCACCAAACCGGCCTCCGGATCATCATGGCGACCGGCGACAACGAGCGGACGGCGCGGGCGGTCGCGGCTAAACTGGGCATCGACGAGGTGCGCGCCGACATGCTGCCCGAAAGCAAGCAGAAGCTGATCGAGGAGCTGCGCGCCAACGGGGCCAAGGTCGCCATGGCCGGAGACGGGGTGAACGACGCGCCGGCGCTCGCCGCAGCCGATGTCGGCATCGCCATGGGCACCGGCGCTGACGTTGCGGTCGAGAGCGCGGGAATCACGCTGGTGAAGGGTGATTTGAACGGCATCGTCAGGGCCCGCCGGCTGTCTCAGGCGACGATCCGCAACATCAAGCAGAACCTATTCTTCGCCTTCGTTTACAACGGGCTCGGCGTTCCGGTGGCGGCCGGGGTCCTCTATCCGGTCTTCGGCACGCTGCTATCGCCGATGATCGCAGCGGCAGCCATGAGCCTGTCGTCGGTCTCTGTCATCGCCAACGCGCTGCGGCTGCGCACGGTAAAGCTTGGCTGACGCGAGGCGAAGGAAGGAGCGCTTCTATGAACATCGGAACCGTGTCGGAAAAGTCAGGTTTGCCGCCCAAGACAATCCGCTATTATGAGGACATCGGCCTCATCCGGCCCGAGCGACGCGACAACGGCTACCGTGACTATTCAGTCGAAGATGAACACCGTCTGCGCTTCCTGCAACGTGCGCGCAGCCTGGGTTTTTCTGTCGAGGAGTGCCGCGAGCTATTGTCTCTCTACAACGACACGTCTCGCGAGAGCGTGGAGGTCAAGGTTATGGCCACGGCCAAGCTTGCAGAGATCGACCGCAAGGTTGCGGAACTCTTGGGACTGCGCGAAATGCTGAGGCATTTGATGGCCAACTGCCATGGCGACAAACGTCCGCATTGCCCGATTATTGAAGGACTCTCAGGCGAGGTAAAGCTTCAGTCGTATGCTGCCATGAGTGAGAACTCACGGCCGGATACCGGCGGCCGTGTATGCGTGGTCACCGCAGGGGGACCACATCCGTGGATCATCATAAATGCGCTCATCGACCGCTTTGGGGACGTCCGTGTCATCATCGAGGATTCGGAACCGCGCGGCGAGTTTCTTGCGCGCCGCGCCCGCCTGAAGGGATGGCTCACAGTTGGCGGCCAGTTTGGCACCATGTGCCTCATCGGCCTTGGCAAGGTTCTCTTACATCGGCGGATCGCTCGCATCATCGAATCCGAAAGCCTCTTTGTGAAGCCTCGTGCGGACCGGATCTTTCAGACGGTGCCCTCTGTGAATTCCGTCGGCTTTTTGCAGGCGATCGATGAAATCCAACCTTCCGTCATTCTCCTTGCCGGCTGCAGGATCGTGAAGCCTGAGGTTCTCGCTCGCATGACATGCCCTGTCCTGAACTACCATGCCGGCATCACGCCGCAGTACCGCGGCATGAATGGCGGCTATTGGGCTCTCGCCAACCGAGACAGCACGAACTTCGGCGCCACCGTCCACGTCGTCGATGCGGGGGTCGACACGGGCGATGTGGTTGCGCAAGTCCGAGGCGAGCCATCTGGTGACGATAACATTATGACTTACGCGTACAGACTGGCGGCGATATCTCGGCAGATGTGCGTCGATGCAGTCGAAGACGCCTTGGCCGGCCGGCTCGAGTCTCGTAAACAGGGCGGAAACTCGCGGCAATGGTTCCACCCAACGATTTGGTCCTATGTCTGGACCGGCGTCACGAAGGGGGTTTGGTGATGCCTTGGGGACTTCGATCGGAAGCCCCGTCGAATGACGGGGCCCGCCGGTTTCCGCTGCTCGAAGCGCCCGAGCTTCCGGTGATCTTCTTCTCGTTCCTTCTCCATTTCGTCTGGGAGTTCCTCCAAGCGCCAACTTATGTTGGTATGATGGAAATGAAGCACTGGGACGGCATCAAGCTCTGCTTGTCGGCAACCGTCGGTGACGCCGGATTCGCGTTGGTCGCATTTTGGATCGCGAGCATGTCAGTGCGCGATCGCAACTGGATAGGAGCCCGTGGGGGTCTGCCGACCGCCATATTCCTGGCCGTTGGCATCTCGCTGACGGTCGGGTTTGAGTATTATTATACCAATGTGAGCCTGCGCTGGTCCTATTCCGAACTGATGCCGATCGTGCCTCCCTTCGGCACAGGGCTCAGCCCGCTGCTACAGTGGGCTGTGGTCCCGCCTGCCGTCCTTTGGTTGACCCGCAGGCATCTATCCGGCGCACGTATTCTGCGAGTCGAGCGATGATCACGTTTCGGTTTCCCGGAAGAAAAGAAGGATGGCGCAACTTGACTTGGCGCCCGAACTTGTGTCGAAGCTGATGCGATGACGAACTTGGGTCAACATCGACTAGCGAGGATTTCGTGGCTTCGTGCCGCGCTCGCGCTCATGTTTCTCGTCATGGCGTCGCTGCAGCCTGGCATGGTGGCGATGGCCAAATCGGCGATGCACCCCGGCAGCGCCGCTTACCTCGTTGCGTCCTCTGACGTGAATTTGGACGCGGGCGACGATCATGAGCACGGATCGGAAGCGGCGACCTCGGATGATGAGGCGAGGGGCGGAAGCCATCACGGCAACGGCAAGACCGCCGACGTCTGTTGCGATACCCATTGCGCCCCGTCGCATGCAATTCCGGTCGGTTTTCCTCCGTTCCCCCAACCGTGCTCCGGCGTGTTGGCGCTCGAGGTTGACGCGGCAGTAATGCCTGGCGAAACGGCCGACTTTATCAGACCTCCTCGAACCTGAGCTGATGTCCGCGTCCATCCGGACGCCGCGCTCCGTCCGTGCCCGCTATTGGCACGTGCGGTCCACGTTCCACATCATGTTCAGGGTCGAAAATGAAACTCCCATCCCTTGCGATGCTCGCCGTCTCGCTGTCAGCGGCCGGATGCGCGTCCAGCACTCCGCCTAATATTCTACCGCAATTCAACGCAGCCGATCCCATGATGGGGGTCAGCGCCGCGCATTATCACCCGGTCGTCACCAACTACCAACACCGCGAGCCGGTCGACCCCAAGAACTGGCGCCAACTGAATGACGATCTTTCTCCGGCGAAGCGTGGGAGCGGATCATGAAGAGGGTTGCGAAAGCGTTCCTAATTGTGGGCCTGGTTCCGCTGGCGGCTGCTGGCTGCACGACCACTGGGCTCGTTGAGGGTATTTCGGAGCCGCGCGCCGGATTCACGACGGTAGCGGCCCGCACCGCGTCCGTCGTCGGAAAGGAGACCGTATGGGTCCAGTCGAGCCAGGAGGCGAGGACGCTTGCTAGCCGAGTGGCTGCCATCGTCCGCGGCAAGACCCTGGGTCCCGACGTAGCGGTCCAGGTCGCCCTCCTCAACAACAAAGGCCTTCAGGCCGCCTACGCAGATATTGGCATGTCTGCGGCCGACGTCTGGCAGGAAACGATGCTGGTCAATCCAATCGTCTCGGTAGGAGCCATTGGCATTGGCGTCGGCCGCACGGTCGAGGCGGCAGTCGTTAGCAATATTCTGGCTTTGATCACCAGGCCAAGACGGGTGGCGGTCGCCGATGCGCGGTTCCGGCAGGCGCAGCTTCGTGCCGCCGAGGAAACATTGCGCCTCGCGGCCGATACGCGGCGCGCCTGGATCAGCGCCGTTGCTGCGTGGGAGCGGGTCTCCTACCTGAACCAGGCTCAGTCTGCTGCGGATGCAGCCTCTGCTCTGGCGCAAAAACTTGGCGAGACAGGCGCGTTCACCAAGACAGGGCAGGCACGGGAACACGTATTCAACGCCGAGCTCGCCGGAGAAACCGCCGAGGCCCGCATGGAAGCGCGAGGGGCCAAGGAAGAACTGACCCGTCTAATGGGGTTGTGGGGCTCGGATGTGGACTATCAGGTGCCAAATGCTCTTCCGGCACCTCCCAAGGGCGCCAAGGCGAAGCGCCAGATCGAAGCTGAGGCCCTCCGCAATCGCGTGGACCTCGAAATCGCGCGCCTGGAATTGGAGGCGCTTGCGCTTTCCTACGGGCTAACCGAAGCGACTCGCTTCGTAAGCGACCTAGAGCTTCTGACCGGCGTTGAGATCGAGCAGGAGAAAGAGGACGGTCGCACGAAGACGATCGTCTCTGGAAACGTCGAGGTGGAGTTCGTCATCCCCATCTTCGACACCGGCAAAGCACGGATGCGGAAGGCGGAACTCGCCTACATGCGCGCCGCCAACCTGCTGGCGGAGAAGGCTGTGAACATACGCTCAGAAGCCCGATCGGCCTATGACGGCTACCGGTCGACCTACGACATCGCCCGGCACTACCGGAACAGCGTCGTTCCGCTACGGACGAAGATCGAGGCAGAATCCGTCCTTACCTACAACGGCATGATCACCAACACGTTCGAGCTTCTCGCTGATACCCGCGCGAAGATCGACTCGATCATGCTTTCCCTCAACGCCAAGCGCCAGTTCTGGCTCGCAGACGTCAATCTCGGGACTGCCATAAACGGCGGTGGAAGCGCGTCGTCGGGTGGGGGCGAGGCTGAGGCCGCGTCGGCCGAAGATGCCGCTGCGGCTCACTGAAGAAGGAATCATCATCATGGTTACAAGGCGTCAAATACTTGGTGGCGGTGCATTCCTCGCAGGGGTGGCCGCTTGGACGAAGACTTCCGCAATGGGGCTTCCGGAGGCTCCGATCATGCAATCCCCGGACATGCAGCCTCCGATCTTTCCGACCAGCGGCCCGGATTACCAGCCTGTCGTTACGCTCAACGGCTGGACCCTGCCACACCGGGTTACGAACGGGGTTAAGGAGTTCCACCTTGTCGCAGAACCAGTCGAACGCGAGCTTGCCCCCGGCATGACGGCCTATCTCTGGGGCTACAATGGTCAATCACCAGGTCCGACGATCGAGGCGGTTGAGGGAGACAGAGTTCGCATTTTCGTGACCAACAGGCTCCCGGAACACACCACCATACACTGGCACGGCATGATCCTGCCGAACGGCATGGACGGCGTAACCGGTCTCACACAGCCCGGCATCCCGCCGGGCAAGACGTTTGTTTACGAGTTCGACCTCGTGAAAAGCGGGACGTTTATGTATCACCCGCACGCCGACGAAATGGTCCAGATGGCGATGGGCATGATGGGGTTCTTCGTCATCCATCCGAAGGATCCGGCCTTCATGCCGGTCGACCGCGACTTCGTCTTCCTGCTCAACGCATATGACATCGAACCGGGCTCCTATGTTCCGAAGGTCATGGAGATGACCGACTTTAATCTCTGGTGCTGGAACAGCCGTGTCTTTCCGGGGGTAAGTCCGTTGGTCGTTTCCAAGAACGACAAAGTGAGGGTCCGGGTTGGAAATCTCACAATGACCAACCATCCAATCCACATGCACGGCTATGACTTCGAGGTGACCTGCACGGACGGAGGTTGGACGCGGCCAGAGGCACGCTGGCCGGAAGTTTCTATCGACATTCCGGTCGGCGCGATGCGCGCCTACGAGTTCGACGCCAAATACGAAGGTGATTGGGCGATCCATTGTCACAAGTCGCACCACACGATGAACGCCATGGGGCACGACGTGCCAACCTTCATTGGCGTCGACAAAACCGAGGTGACGAAAAAAATTCGTCGCGTGCAACCCGAATACATGCCGATGGGCAACCGCGGGATGGCCGACATGGGCGAGATGGAAATGCCGCTTCCTGACAATACGATAAAGATGATGGAAGGCTGGGGACAATTTGGAGCGATAGAAATGGGCTCCATGTTCTCCGTAGTGAAAGTCCGAGAGGGCATTGCAGCGCACGATTATGCCGATCCGGGCTGGTATCAGCACCCGGAAGGCACCGTTTCCTACGAATGGACCGGTGATACTCCCACGCCGGCTAAATCAGGTGACGCAAAAACGATGACCCCGGCGGCGACGCACGGCGGCCACACCAAGGGATAACAGCGATAATGACAACCGAAAGGAACTCGAGAACATGAATAGACTTGTGATTGCGACCGCCGTTCTGGCTTTGACGACTGGAGCTGTCTTCGCAGCAGGCACGCACTCAGGTGGCCACGACACTGAGAAAATGGCAATCGGCGAACCCGGAGACAAAGGAAAAGCCAAGCGCACCGTCAACATTGCGATGACCGAAAAAGATGACGGCAAGATGCTTTTTGAACCGGCGACCATCAAGGTCAAAGCTGGGGAGACAATTCGTCTACGCTTCAAGAACAAGGGCGAGGCTGACCACGAATACGTCATGGATCAAGAGCCGGCTGTGATGGAGCACAAAGCGGTCATGGAGAAATTCCCTGACATGGAACATGCCGACGCGAACTCCATACGGCTGGCTCCCGGCAAGACCGGCGAGATCGTTTGGACGTTCTCAAACGCCGGGGACTACGTATTCGCCTGCTTGATTCCGGGTCACTATGAATCCGGCATGAAGGGCGACATCCAAGTTTCGCAGTAACCCGTACAACACAAAGGACCTAAGCTATGAAAAATATCGCAAAAGTACTATCGCTGTTCGCCGTCATGCTCACTCTTGGCGGCGCGGCGTTCGCGCAAGAATATACAAAGGGTGAGATTCAGAAGATCGATACTGCCCAGAAAAAGCTTACCATCAAGCATGGCGAACTCAAGAACCTTGAGATGCCTGCCATGACTATGGTTTTTGTCGTGGCCGATGAAGCCATGCTGAACAAGGTCAAGGAGGGTCAGGCGATCGAGTTCATCGCCGACCGGGTCAACGGCCGCATCACGGTTACAGAAATCAAGTAAATTACAAATGCTTCCCGGGACGAACCCTTCGGTTCGTCCCGGTCTTGGCAGACCTCATCTGTCTCTCAAGCGGGATTCAACCTGCAAAAATCCATAACGGAGTCACGAACCGCGTGCTGTGCCCCTTGGGCATGGCATGCCGCTGCATTCAAGAGGTCAAGGGAGCGACGGCGTGGCCGGCGCCTGGAAATCAATGCTTATGAAGATTCTTCTCGTCGAGGACGATGGCCGCACGAGCGAATACATTTCGAAGGGTCTTACGGAGGCGGGCCATACGGTTGACGTTATCAGAGATGGAAGAGACGCTCTGGGAGTCTCACTGCGCGAGGCATTCGACGTCGCAATCGTAGACAGAATGATACCTGGAATAGATGGGCTGGCGCTCGTTAGGAGCTTGCGCGCAGCCGGCGCCAGAATCCCCGTCTTGTTCCTCACTTCCATGGGCGGCGTAGACGATCGTGTCGAGGGTCTCGAGGCCGGCGCCGACGATTACCTGGTCAAGCCTTTTGCGTTCTCTGAATTGACGGCACGAGTTAACGCGCTTGCACGCCGTCCGCCGATCTCGTCCGAGAAGACCAAACTTAAGGTCGCTGACCTCGAACTTGATCTGGTGCGAAGGCTGGCGACGCGCGGCGGCACGGTTATCGAGCTGCTGCCGCGCGAGTTTGCACTCCTAGAATTGCTGATGCGAAATGAAGGCCGAATCCTCACCAGGACAATGCTTCTGGAAAGGATATGGAACTTTAATTTCGATCCACAAAGCACGGTGGTCGAGACCCACATCAGCCGACTGCGCAGCAAGATCGACAAGCCGTTCGACACTCCCCTCCTTCATACTACCCGCAACACGGGCTATAGCATCCATGCGCCGCGCTAGCATTACGCACAGCACATCGTTCCGGCTTGCTGCGCTTTATGTTCTGCTGTTTCTTTTCGTCTATTTCGCGGCGAATCTGGTCGCCTATAATCTTGTGGCATCTTACCTCTACGAGCGACTTGACTCCCATGTGATGGAGCGCTTTCGCGAGATTGAGACCGCGTTTGTGGCCCGCGGACTTGCAGGTGCGGAGGCGATGATCGTCAATCATGGCCCAGCTATCCGCGGGCAGGAGACGCTCTATTCGCTCCGCAGTTCGGAGGGCTCGTTTCTGGCAGGCAACATCGACCTTGCCGGAGCGGGGAAGGGGCTTTCGACCCTCGACGCGCGCAACCTTGGAACTAAATCGACGAATTATCGGCTGTACATGCAGAGTCTGGGACCCAATCAATTGGTCGTCGGAGTCAGCTACGACGATACCAATCGCCTCAGAGATATCGCGCTGGTGAGCTTCGGTTGGGCAACAGCGATTGTGCTGGCGGCTGGGCTCGGGGGAGGTGCGCTACTGGCATTCAAAACAAGACGCCGTATTGCCTCTCTGTCCGGCGTGATGCGGCTGGTCGGATCTGGGGAACTCGGTAGACGCCTGCCGATATCGCCGCGAATGGACGATATCGACGCATTGGCTGCGGAGGTCAATGTGGCGCTGGGACACTTGCAGTCAAATGTCAGCGCCATGAAGCAGGTTACAACAGATATCGCCCACGACCTCAAAACTCCGATATCGCGATTGTTTCTGATGCTGGAAGGCGCACACGAGGCTGATACAATAGCGTCCAGCCGAACGCTGATCCAGGCGGCCATGGAGGAAGTGCGGCGGATCACGTCGACGTTCGAAGCACTTTTAAGGATCTCCCAGATCGAAACTGGCGCCAGGCGTGACCGCTTCAGGCGGGTCGACGTGACATCACTCGTTAACGAGGTTTTTGAGGTCTACGCTGATATTGCGACCGAGCAGGGACGAAGATTGAGGCTCCTTCGGTCCGACCGAACGTTCCCGGCACATCTGATTGGCGATAGCGAACTCATCAAGCAGATGCTGGCCAATCTGGTTCAAAACGCGGTCCGCCACACGCTGCCCGGTTCACATATCGGCTTGGGCTATGTTTGCAGGAGCCAAGGCGTTAGTCTTTTCGTTATCGACAATGGTCCCGGGATACCGCCGTCCGAAAGGGACAAAGTGTTCAAGAGATTCTATCGGCTGGACAAAAGCCGTACCACGGAGGGCACGGGCCTTGGGCTTAGCATGGTGAAAGCAATCGTCGACCTTCATGGAGCTACGATCAGCCTCCGTGACAATGGCCCGGGGCTTGTGGTTCAAATCGACTTTCCGGACTCCGTCATGGAAGAGAAAAGCCCGCCCGCGGAGGTCAGCTACGCGGGCGGGGAAAAGGGCGCTGCTTAGTTGCGCATGGCCCATTGGAGATACGTCGTGAGCTTGGCGACGAAACTTTTGCTCCCGTTTTCTCGGGCCTTACAAATCTGCAAGCTTTCCATGAATGTTCAGCGCCCCAGGCAATTGTAGTCCTCCGGTCCACTAGCGCGGCTCGGCTCGTTATGGCCCGTATGCACCGCAGCCGGAGTATTTTGCCAAGGGAAGATCGCTTCCTGAGCCGGACCAGGACCGGAGGCGAGTGTGACCGCCAGCACTATAGGCCGCGACTCTAGCAGCGGTTTCTTGGCCCCAAAAACGCTTACAATCTCGGGCGCTCCAAGCGCTGGGCTGTGGTCAATCGGCAACACATGGCTGCTGATCTTCGCGGGAGCGACTTATCTTACACGCATGTAAACTTGACGCAAACGCCGCGCAAACAGCCCAACTCTTACTCCACCTCGCGCTCAAGGCCGGCGATATCCGTCGGAACATCGGCGCAGTTACACCCTAACTGGAGGTGGGAACCCGTGAAAAAATCTCTGATCCTATTGTCTTCGGCGTTCGGCGCATTGGCGGTAATGCCCGCTTGGAGTGCAGACGCTGTCATGGCGCCTGAGCCTGAGCCCGTGGAATATGTGCGCATCTGCGACGCCTACGGCGCTGGCTTTTTCTATATTCCCGGCACCGAGACCTGCCTGCAGATCTCTGGCTACGTTTGGTACCAGATGGGTGCCGGCAGCTACGAGCCGGTCATCGATCCGATCACCGGCCTCGACGTTAGCAACGACACCCCATCCTACCACTACGGCGCGTCGGCACAGGATGGGTGGCGCAAGAATGTCCGCGCTCGCGTCAATTTCGACGCGCGTTCGGAAACCGAATGGGGCACGCTGCGCTCCTTCATTCGTTTGGAGACTGTCTGGAACGGTGTGGGTGACGGGCCGGCCTTTGTCGACCAGGCTTACATCCAACTCGGTGGTTTGATGATGGGCTACTCTGAGTCGTTCTGGGTCGACTCAAAGAATGGTGGCGCCTCGAACTGGGGCTCGCACTCCTGGTCTGGTATGTACTACGGCTACACGCAGCGTGCCCTTATCGGCTACCGTTTCGACTCGAACGGCTTCTTCGGCGCGATCTCGCTCGAAGACGATGCTCTGGCTGGTGAAGGCTACATGCCCGACGTTGTCGCCAAGATCGGCTACACCGGGGGATGGGGCACCGCCTGGCTGAAGGCTGCATACGACGAAAGCGCCGATTTCTTCGCGGCCGGCGCGGGCGTTCAAGTGAACGTACCGAACATGCCGGGCTCTTCGCTCCGCATTCTCGGCTACTACAACGAGGGCGATAACGCCTACGGCACCGGTAGCCCGCTGGGCACCGACGCAGAATGGTCGATTCTTGCTTCGTATAATCAGCAGTTCACCGAAGCCCTGGGCGCGTCGGTTGGCGTCCATTACTTCAACGATTTGTATGTTGGTGGTACAAACATCAGCACCGGTCTCGATGCATGGGCAGCTGAGCTGTCGGTTGTCTGGTTCCCGGTGTCGCAGTTCGAAGTTCGCACCGAACTCGGCTATGCTGAGGTCGACGGTCGCGATGGCTCGCTTTCCGGCTTCCTCCGCTTCACGCGCTACTTCTAACTGATACTTGTTCGGTCCTGTCGGCGCCGTGCTCGCGCGTCGACAGGACTGCTTGTCCCGATGCAAGCGTTCTCCCAATCGCAATTGTGGCGACCGCAAACGCAGGGTTGACTGTGCTGATACGCGAAAAGTTTGCCGGCTAAAGCTTGGATGCCATTTTCTTAGGCCTTACAAATCGGCAAACATCAATGCACTCACCGTCCACGATATTTGAAGTCTTTTCGCAGAATTGAGCGCGGCCGCTGCGTCTCCACGATACCGAAACGCTCGTTGCGACGTTCGATGGATCCCGATTCCGTTACGCGAAACACGACGTCCGGGTTTGAGATCGAGCGCACGACATCACCGGGCTTACCCTCACCTCGGTACAAGGCGTCGATGCGCTGAACATTTGATACGGCTGAGTTCCGTTCGGCCGTTGCGCCAAGCGGGTGCGCGATTGCTAAGGTGGCGGAACTCAGAAGGATAGCTGAGGCAATTGCCGTGAGTTTCATAGATATCTCCTTGCTCTCCGGCGGGGAGGATTCTGTGCGACTAGCTAGTTTCTGGGCTCAACCTAGGTGGCCCAGATTATTTGCCCGAATGATTCGGATCTCTCTCGCCAGGGAGAAGCGGGCGCCGGTAGTCGACGGTGTTGTAACGCTCGTTGCGCCGCTCGACCGTGCCGTTTTCCATGACGGTGAATACGACATCCGGATTTGAGACCGAACGGATGACATCGCCCGGCTGGCCTTGGCCGCGGAACAACCCTTCAATGCGTGCGGCGTTAGATCCCGCAGAGCTCAATGACGCACCCGGGTCTGCAGTGTGAGCGAATGCTGCAGGCGCGGGAGTGACCAGTAGTAAGGCTACAAGTGTTGCTGTCGGCCTGATCATGATTTCCTCTTTTCGGCTTTCTGGGCGCGATCTGTTGATCGCGCCCGCAGTCGGATAGTGCGGGGGGCTAGACGAGACCTGCTATTTGCCCGAATAAATGTCTGAGCGCGTGACATTTGCAGAGTAACCGTGGAGCGTCGGATCGGCGTTCTGCGAGTTCGGCGCGATGGACTGGGTACGGGTGTAGTCCACTGCCGGTCCGCTGCTTGAGTCGTGGCCCGTCCGCACCGCTGCCGGAGTATTGTTACCCGGAAACACGGTGGCTTCTTGAGCCAGAACCGGACCGGCGGCGAGTGTCAAAGCCAGCACCAGAGGAAATTTGTAAGCAGACATAGGATGGTCCTTTCATTTTCTGCTGCAGCCGTTGGGAGCAAGTGGCTGCACCGCCTATTGATCGGCGATGAAAGGAAGATAGCCGGCGACTTTCGCAGCGGCTTTTCCTTGGCCTTAAATATCTGACAACCTCGGCGCGCCGAGCGCGTCGCGCTGTGGTCAATCAGCAACACATGGCCGTTGATCTGCGCGGGAGCGACATGCCTTACGCGCATGTAAACTCGACGCAAAAGCCGCGCAAAGAGCCCGGTTCCTACTCCACATCGCGCTCATGACCGGCGATATCCGTCGGAACACCGGCGCAGTTGCATCCAAATTGGAGGTGGGAACCCGTGAAAAAATCTTTGATTCTATTGTCTTCGGCGTTTGGCGCATTGGGCGCAATGCCCGCTTGGAGCGCCGATGCCGTTATGTTGCCTGAGCCCGAACCTGTTGAATACGTGCGCATCTGCGACGCCTACGGGGCCGGCTTTTTCTACATTCCCGGCACTGAAACGTGCCTGGCGATGAGCGGTTACGTCTACTATCAGATCGGGGCTGAGAGCCGAGACGTCGGTGACACGCCGCCGCTAACCTTTCATCCTGGCGATCCCTTCAACGAAGGCTTCTACAAAACTGTTCGTGCGCGGGTGAACTTCGACGCGCGTTCGCAGACGGACTGGGGCACCCTTCGTTCATACATCCGCCTTGAGGCCAATTGGAATGGGGCAGGTGACGGCCCCGCCTTCGTCGACCAAGCCTACATCGAACTTGGCGGTCTGCGCATGGGCTACACGGAATCGGCATGGACATCCACGCAGGGCGGCGGAGTGTCCAACTTTCCGGGCTCGCACTCCTGGTCTGGACTGGGTTATGGCTACCAGCAACGGCCACTCATCGCATACACCTATACGGGCGGAAACGGCTTCTACGGTACCTTGTCTCTTGAAGACGACACGCTCGCTGGCGACGGCTATATGCCTGACGTCGTTGCAAAGGTCGGCGTCAATCAGGGATGGGGCGGTGCCTGGGCTCAATTCGGCTACGACGAATCGTTCCTCGGAACCGATGGGTATGCGGCGAAGCTCGGCCTTCACCTGAACATGCCCAACATGCCGGGATCGTCCCTCAGGCTTGTCGGCACCTACGCCAACAATGCGAATATCTATTCGACCGGCCAATTCGACGCGATCAGTTCGGAATGGTCGATCCTTGCCTCGTACAACCAGCAGTTCACAGAGACGCTGGGTGTTTCGGTCGCCGGTCACTACTACAACAATCTGCATGCGGGTCTGGTGACGACCGGCATCAATGCCTACGCCGCTGAGATTTCAGTTGTGTGGTTCCCTGTCTCGCAATTCGAAGTGCGCAGCGAGCTTGCCTACAGCAAGATCGAGACTCTCGACGGGACCGTCTCCGGGTTCCTTCGTTTCACCCGCTACTTCTAGCTCAGACTTGATCGGTCCTGTCGGCGCTTTTTTCCGTGCCGACAGGACTGTTTATCATGATGCAAGCTCTCCTCCTATTGACAATAGCAGCGACTGCGAATGCAGGGTCGCAGCTGTTCCTGAAGATGGCAGCCATGCGCCATCTCGGACTCAATGCGACGAGTTACGCCTCCTATTGGCGACTTGTCGCCTCCTGGCATTTCTTGGCAGGTGTATTTTTATTCGTCATTTCACTGGCAATATATATTTATCTAATATCGATTTATGACCTCGTCCTAATATTCCCGGCGATGAGTCTAACCTACGTCGGCGTTGTTTATTTGTCCTGGCGGATACTGGGCGAGCAGATCGATTACTGGCGATTGATCGGCGCGGCGTTTATCGCTGCCGGAATCGCTGCGCTTGCCGTGGGATCCGATTGAGCCGACCGCAAGCTCTCGTTCTACGTGTGCTGGGGCGATGTGAGGTCTGCACCCACGACGTGCGGCGCGGATTGAACCGGTCCCGGCGAGCGAAGGGCCAACATTTTGGTCGACTGTACGTCCGGCAAGGCGATCGTCGCCCTGCTGCCTTGCGGCATCGACGCTTCGGCCTGGCGATCCCGAGGCAGATTGGCCGGATGGCGGCCTACCGTCGGAGAGCCCTAATGGCCGCAAGATCATTTCGGATGGTCGTGGCGGCCACGGCCGCTTGGCCCATCGCATGGCTAATTTGATCCAGCCCAGAAACAACGTCGCCGGCCGCGTAAAGCCCGCGGATGCTGGTTCTTTGATGACGGTCAATCACTGGACAGCCATCGCCTGTCGCCTGCGCGCCGAGATCCAGCGCGAGCTCTGAGCGGATAGTCGTTCCGAGAGCGGGATATATGCTGGCGAATACCGCGGTTCTTGCCGGCAGCTTCACTTCGATGGTTTCGGATTGCAGTGAGAATTCCAGACACGGCCCCTGAAGGAGGTCGATCTCCGCAGAATGGATCCGCGCGCGTTCGCTTCTGTCAAAATCATGATCGCCCTCTGGGGAAATCAAGCTCACCTTGTCCGTATAGCTCCGCAAAAACTCCGCTTCTGCCAGGCCAGATTCGCCCGTGCCAATCACGGCGACCGGGCGATCGGTCAGCTCGTAACCGTCACATATTGGACAGTAGCGCAGCAGGCCACTTGCAACCGCCTTATTATGCTGCTCGAGGGGCATCCCCATCGGGCGCCTGTTCAGTACTCCGGTAGCGAGAAGCAGGGTGCGGGCCGAAAACGTGCGGTTGACTGTGTTGACGACGAACGAGCCGCTAGCAGCCACCGAGAGGGTTTTGACGATACCTGGTTCGAAGGCTGCGCCATATTTAGTCGCTTGGTCTCGCATGCGGTCAAGCAATTCGAAGCCGCTTATTCCGTCGGGAAAGCCTGAATGGTTGTGTGTCATTGGGATTGTTGCTGCCCGACCATCCCCGGCATCGATGACCAGGGTCGACAGATGATATCGAGCCAAGTAGGTCGCTGCTGTCAGGCCTGCGGGGCCGCCGCCGATGACGAGGCAATCGACGATTTCGGCTGATCGGGCTGACATGGCTGAGATCCATTTCTCATTCGAGACCAGCACGGCTGTTTCCGTGAATCGGCATCATCACCCATCAAGACTTCCGACGCCTAGCCTCGGCGTCACGAATTCAACCGGCCAGGATCCAGCGCCCGCGGCCTGTGACCAGTGCAGTCAGGGTGCGGGGTGCCTTGCCTCGACATATGACACATACGCCGAACTTCCTGCCGAAAGTTCCGTTGGCACTTTTACGATGAAAAAACCTCGTCGACCGTAAACCCTAGGCTTGGAGCGGCCGTGGACGGCGCTATCATGCAATGTAAATTCTCTTCCGTCAGCCGCTCGTATTTGCGCATCCACATGGCCTGAGAATACACCATTTCTGATACGTTTTGGGAATCCGACATCCCCGCGAATGACAACGCCAGTTTCGGTGGAATAAGCCCGAGCACGTAGGACGCGCGCGCCGGCCGTGGAACTATTCGGGCCAATTGTGACGCTCAATGGGAAGCGATCTTTTGGCTGTGCAGCGGTGCTTGACGGCACGGTGGTCATCAGAGCCAGCGCAACGAGCGCTGTGGAAACGACCGTTCTCATAGTGCTCTCCAAAGATAGACCCAGCTGATGCGGTACCATTCCCAGCTAAGAATTACCTCAGCCTTCCACCAAGCTTACATATTTGTAAAGTTGTGCCCGCTGGGTAACAGTTGGCCATCGTTGCGGCCGAACATGGCTTGTTGTAGCGATAGGGAGGGGCGCGCACGTCGCGAAGTCCCGCCTCGCTCGTGAGATAAGTATTCAATCGGTAGGAGAAGCGAAATGAAGACCTACAGATCGACGCTGCGGCTCGCCGTTTTCACCGCGACTGCGCTGATCAGCCAAGCCGCTTGGGCGACGGGACAAGTGGAGGTGCTGAAATCTGCTTCTTGCGGCTGCTGCGTCTCGTGGGGCACGCACATGCGCGAGGCAGGATTCACAGTCGCTGAGCGGGACCTTCCGCTGGCAGATCTGAACGCGACGAAGGCCGAAGCGGGCCTGAAGCCAGGACAAACGTCGTGTCATACTGCGCGGATTGATGGCTACGTCATCGAGGGCCACGTACCTGCGCGTGATGTAAAGCGCCTGCTCAAGGAGCGACCGGACGCGATAGGACTGACGGTACCCGACATGCCTTACGGTTCGCCCGGTATGGGCGAAGCGGGCGACGATGCCGATCCCTACGACGTGCTGCTGGTGAAGCGGGATGGCACAACCGAGGTGTATCAAAGCTATCGTTAGGTGACGCTACCGGCGGAGTTGCTCGGGCACCGCCCGGCAGTAAGCGCGGGTTTGCCGAGCTTCAGTTCCCGCCGCAGGCTGGTGCTTTTCCGACGCTCAGTCGGGCTTGAGTTCCGGCGCGTTAGGGTCGAAGCCGTTAAGCTCTCGCAGGATTGCTTCCTTCGCATTCGTTTGTCCGCCCTGGCTGGCGCTCGACGACGGTGAAGGTTTCGATACGAGGCTGGACGACCCATGAAGCTGCATTGCGTACAATGGAAGGCGCTTCCGGATTAAGGATTCCAGCCTCCGGATCACGTCGGGGTCCTCGTATCGCCGCCCGTTCGGTGGGACAACGATGAAGGACCCCGGCAATTCCGGCCCGACAAAACCCGAGGGGCTAGCGGGACGCGCCATGGCGACCTACATCATCCGCTTGATGTCGGAATAGGCGCCGTTGGTCTTCAGCGTCACGGTGACGGGCGCGTCGGTGCGGTTGCGCCAGAACCAGCCGTGGTTGCCGTCGAAGGCAGCTTGAAGCACGCCCTCGTCCTCGGCAACGCCGCGGCCCTTCTCGTAGGAGATGTTCTCGCCGCCGCCATCGCCGTGGGTGTCGAAGTTCACCACGGCCCCGTTGGCGGTCCAAGCATAGTTCGCCTGCGCGCCCTTGACCATCACGAGCTTGATCTCGGCGCCTTCGCCGGGTGCGAGCGTCACCGACATCTCGTCGGAACGCGTCTCCTGAGCATGCGCGCTGCCGACGAGGAACTCGGCATAGATGCGGTCGAGAAGACTCGAACCCTGCTGCGGAGCGGCGGGCGCTGTGGTCGGTACAGCCGCCGGGGTGGCATCCTGCTGTTCGCGGACGCGATCCTGCTCGGCTTCCTCGGCGAGCTGGGTCTTGATCTCGCCCATCTCGGTCAGGCCGAGCGCGCCGCCGACCCCGGTCGGGTCGATGCCGTATTCGGAGGGAAGGACGATCGCGACGAGGATCGCGATGGCCGCCACGATCGCGATGATGGTGGATTTCAGGAGCTGCCCCGAGGTCGGCAGTTCGGCGCGGGTCGGGGTGTCTGAATTGTACATGTGAGGTTCTCCTTGATCAGGCGACGAAATAGCCGGTGAGCTGATACCCGATCAGTACGAACCCGGCGGTCATCATGAGGACGTTTGCGGTGTAGGCGTGTTTCCAGAAGCTGGCCGTGCGCCGCCAGTACCCCATCACGATGAGGATCATGGCGAGCGCGATCAGCTGTCCGATCTCGACGCCGACATTGAAGGCGAGCAGGTTGGGCAGAAGACCGTCCTGCGCGATGTCGTATTCCAGGATCTTGGTCGCGAGACCAAGGCCATGGAAGAAGCCGAATATGAGCGTCGCGAGCTTGGTGTTCGGCTGGAAGCCGAACCAGCGCTGGAATGCGCCGAGATTGTCGAGCGCCTTGTAGACGACCGACAGACCGATGATCGCGTCGATCAGATAGGCGCTGACGTTCCACCCGAAATAGACGCCGAGGATCATCGTCGTCGAATGGCCGATCGCGAACAGGCTGACATAGATCGCGATGTGCTGCAGGCGGTAGAGGAAGAAAACCACCCCGAGCAGGAACAAGAGGTGGTCGTATCCGGTGACCATGTGCTTGGCCCCGAGATACATGAAGGGAATGAGGTGGACCCCCGTGATCTCCTGGATGTAGCCCTTGTCCCCCTCGGCGACGGCGTGAGCCGCGGCGAAGCCGGTGGACATGAGCATGGCCAGAATGACCGACAGGATGGCCACCGGAAGGACGAGCGGATCGCGCGCGGCGAACCGTCCGCCCCCGGGCGGATGAAGTGTCATGGTGTCGTTCCGTGATTGCAGCGAAGGATGACGGCCGAAGCCGGGATCAATCCGTCACGCGTGTCGGGGAGGTCGATCGCCCGGCGGGGTGGGCCGCGAGGCGACGCGGTCGTCCGGCGTTCCGGGACCCTGATCCCGGGGGGACGCGAACCGGAGGCCGGTAGTGACGGCCGCCGCAGGCGTGTCGTGACTGTGGTCGCCGACATGGAAGCGGTCATGGTCATGGCCGGACATCGCGGACTGCTCGTCCTCGTCATCATGCGAATGGCCGTGATGATCGTGCGAATGGCCGACGCTCCCGACCGACGCGACCTGCATCAACCCGGAAGGATCGGCGGCGGGCGCGCGGAACCCGAGCACCGCCAGCACGAGCAGGTAGGTCAGCAGTGTCCTAGCGGTCACGATTCGGTCCGACATCATCCCGAGCGGTATAAACGCACGGATAAGGCGAGGTAAAGGCACAGGCGCAGTACAGGTTTGACACTATCCCCAGGGGGAGGATAGGACGGCAGCATGTCCGAGCACCGCCACGCCTCCCATCCGAGCATCGTCAAGCGTCTCAAGCGCGCCGAGGGACACCTGCGCAGCGTCGTCGCCATGATCGAGGGCGGAAAACCCTGCCTCGATATCGCCCAGCAGCTTCATGCGGTGGAGAAGGCGGTGGCGCAGGCCAAGCGCACGCTGATCCACGATCACCTCGACCATTGCCTTGAAGAGACGATCGGACCCCTGTCGCTGGACAAGCGCGGTTCGGTCGACGAGTTCAGGGAAATCGCGAAATACCTCTGATGCTGGCCGTCCTCGCCAACCGCACCTACCGCCATCTGTTCGCCGCCCAGGTGATCGCGCTGCTCGGCACCGGGCTCCTGACCGTGGCGCTGGGGCTACTCGCCTTCGAGCTCGCCGGCGAGAACGCCGGAGCCGTCCTCGGCACGGCGCTCGCCATCAAGATGATCGCCTATGTCGGTGTCGCGCCCGTCGCCTCGGCTTTTGCGGAGCGCGTGCCCCGCCGGGCCATGCTGGTGGCGCTCGATCTCGTTCGCGCGGCCATCGCGCTCTTCCTGCCCTTCGTGACCGAGGTCTGGCAAATCTACGCCCTGATCTTCGTGCTGCAATCGGCGTCCGCCGCCTTCACGCCGACCTTCCAGGCGACCATCCCGGACGTGCTGCCGGACGAGAAGGAGTACACGAGAGCTCTGTCACTCTCACGCCTGGCCTACGATCTCGAAAGCCTCGTCAGCCCTATGCTGGCGGCAGCGCTCCTGACCGTCATCTCCTTCCACAACCTGTTTGCCGGAACGGTCGTCGGCTTCCTCGTCTCGGCGGCGCTGGTTGTGTCGGTCGTCCAGCCGAGCCCAAAGCCCGCCAAGCCGCGTGGCATCTACGACCGGACGACGCGCGGCATCCGCATCTATCTCGCGACGCCGCGCCTGAAGGGTCTGCTCGCGATCAACATGACCGTCGCAGCAGCTGGCGCGCTGGTGATCGTAAATACCGTGGTCTACGTGAAGGCGGCCTTCGCCCTCGACCAGAGCGACACCGCGCTGGCGCTGGCAGCCTTCGGCGGCGGCTCGATGCTCGTGGCGTTGGTCCTGCCGCGGCTTCTTGACACTATCCCCGACCGGACGGCGATGCTCGCGGGCGCGTCGGCCCTGGCGGTCGCGACGATGGCCGCGGCCGTGATCCCATCCTATGGATGGCTGCTGCCGCTCTGGTTCGTCATCGGGGCGGGCTATTCGATGGCGCAAACCCCGTCAGGACGGCTGCTGCGGCGCTCGTCGCACGCGGAGGACCGCCCGGCGCTGTTCGCTGCCCAGTTCGGGCTCTCGCATGCATGCTGGCTCCTGACCTATCCATTGGCGGGGTGGGCAGGCGCCGCGTTCGGGCTGCCCACAACTGCCGTCATCCTGGCGCTGATCGCCGGGACGGCCGTAGCGGCTGCGGCATGGCTCTGGCCTGCGAGCGATCCGGAGGTGGTCGAGCATTCTCATGACGGATTGCCTGCCAGCGATCCGCATTGGAACGAGGGCGTCGCTGACGGCCGCAACAGGCATGCCCATGATTACGTCATCGACGATCTTCACACTATTTGGCCGCGCCGCAGTTGATCCGCCAGCTACCACACCCCAATGATCGCACGTCTTCCGGTGCGGCAACGGTGCAGGATGGCTCGATCTCGGCGTTCCGTCGCGAGGCCCACCTCTTCGTTGCACGCTATCGACCACCTGGCATTGGCTAGCCAAAAAGGTGCTAAGCGAAAAATTCCCTTGACCTTCCAGTATGTGGATGCCGGATCAAGATTGGTATGAGACTGGACAAAAGGAGATTCTCATGCTGTTCCACATCGAAAACATGACCTGCGGCGGCTGCGCCCGTAGCGTCACGAAGGCGGTCGAGGCCGTCGATCCAAAGGCAAAGATAAATGCCGACCCGGTGACGAAGAAGGTGACAATAGAGTCGGCGCTGCCCGCCAAGGCCTTCGCCAGTGCGCTCAACGACGCCGGCTATTCGGCAACCCCTGCCTGAACCGGGCCGCCGTCCTCGACATCGCCGCGAACTGTTCCTTCCGCCCCTATCTCGCTTCATCGGTGGCGTATGGGGGGCTCCGTGGGTAAAGGTCGTCTAAATCGAAGTGCTCGAACTGAAATGCGCCCGCGTGGACGGATACAGCAACGTGGCACCCAGCTCCGTCATAGTCCACCGGCACGACATACTGATAAGAAGGAGATAGAATGACTAACGATCACGGGACGCACGATACAAGAAGGCACGACAAGCACGGCCGACCTTACCTGATGTTGTGGGCGAACATGGCTCTTGGCCTGGCCGTCATGTACGTCGTAATGTTTACAATGATCGACGGGTTCGGAGATTTTAAAAATAATCTCAACATGTTCTATATGGCTGTCACGATGTGGGCACCTATGGGTCTATTCATGCTGGCGACCATGCCGGGTATGTTCCCCAACAAGCGAGCAAACCTCATACTCTACATACTCTTCGCTACTCTGGCCGCCGGGTCATTTTGGGCGACGCGCGCCCAGATCCTCATCGACGACCGCCAGTTCATATCCTCCATGATCCCGCATCACTCTGGCGCGATCTTGATGTGCCGTGAGGCCAGCCTCTCCGATCCCGAACTCGTTTCGCTCTGCGGGGCGATCACCCAGGCGCAGCGAGAAGAAATCCAGCAGATGGAGGCGATAGCAGCGCGGTTGCGCTAGATGGAGGGTGTAAACAGTTTCGACCTCGCTCACTACATATATCAGTACTAGCGAGGGATCAGCTAACTCCTGAGTCGCAGAAGGTTGGATGGCAATGTTGCGGCGTGGCAACTCGATGTTTTGGACGTCGATATGCTCATCGCCGGCTAGGTCTTGGAGGCGGGCTGCAGCACTGGTGAACACGCACGTCCGGTTGCTAGCGTACTTAATGCGACCGTGAGAGTTACACAGTCCCGCGGGCTCAGAAATTCACATAATAGCCTGTCGAATTGCTCTGCTTGCTCTCGCCGACCCACAGACAAACATCAACTCAACCGGCAGCCTGCACGTAGCTGATGAACAAGGCAACTACCGGACTAGGATTGGCCGGGACGATTGCTCAGAGCGAATTGCGGGTGAGCGGGGAAACTGTAGCAAAACGATGCCGCTGAGCACGGCAGCGAAGAAGCACCACACTGAAATGAACCAAGTGGCGTAAAAAGCATAAGCTGCGAAGAATGAGACGAAAGCAGCGATACCGAAAAGTCTCACCGCCCAATGACTTGAAAATAATAGACTGATGCATGTACCCAGGACGTACAGACCCAGTGCAGCGACGATATAAAAGTGCGGTGATACATAAACTATATGCTGGCCAATAACATGCGAGACAACCGGCAGCCGAACGAGGAAAAACAGCAGGTAAAGTGCTACCGCCGCTCCTGCCAGCGTAATGGCGATCAGCGCCTTGCGGCGCCACGGCGTGGGCTCTATTAGAAGGACCGCAATCGGGACATAGACTGGCCAGATCACGTGCGAGAAAAGTGAAAAAGCGTGCGTCAGAATGTTGTTTAATAGCGGCGCCTTATCGGGAAATGTCAACCACAAGGCGCCTTCGATTAATTGTTGAACCCCGAATAGCATCGGGATCAGCGCGAACGGTAGATCGACGGGCCGTCGGGCGCGGCGCATTGTCACGAGCCCGACAACTACCAGCGCTGTCCCTGCAGTGAAACTCGCCGTGGCTGAAAAGCACATTGCGGATTAAGCGCCTTGTCTCGAAAGGTTTACGTGACCCCGCGCTGATAACAAAGATCGTCTCGATCGACTACGTCCTGACGGTCGAAACTGGCGAATCCGATCAGCGCCTGGAGCTGCTGCACAAGAACGTCCGGAAGTATGGCACGATCTCGAACACGGTCGCAGCGGCAACGGAGCTGAACGGCGTCATCAGGAGGCAGGCGTGAGCAGGCTGCACACCGAGAAACGAGGCGTGTGCCGACCAGTGCGGCGATTCCGCTTGCGATGGCGCTGACCGCCGGCATTGGCGCCCTGGTCGGAACCGCCGTTTGATTGCGGTCTAGGCCTCCGCCTCCTGACGCCACTGCCAGTTCAGGATCTCCGGCATGTCCTGCCCGTGGGCGCGGATGTAGGCGTGATGTTCGAGCAGCTTGGCCTCCATCTTCTGACGTAGCCCCTGCCGCACGTCCGCCAGCGCCGGGACCCAGTCGGCGACGCTCTGCACCAGATGGAAGCGGTCGAGCCCGTTCCGCACCGTCATGTCGAAGGGCGTGGTTGTGGTGCCTTCCTCGTTGTAGCCGCGGACATGGATGTTGGCGTGGTTGCGGCGGCGATAGGTCAGGCGGTGGATCGTCCAGGGATAGCCATGATAGGCGAAGACGACCGGCTTGTCGGTCGTGAACAGCGCGTCGAACGCGGCGTCCGACAGGCCGTGCGGATGAACCTCCGTCGGCTGCAGCGTCATCAGGTCGACCACGTTGACGACGCGGATGCGCAGGTTTGGAGCCTCTTGACGCAGGATCTGGACGGCGGCCAGCGTCTCCAGCGTCGGCACGTCGCCAGCGCAGGCCATCACCACGTCCGGGTCCGCGCCGCCGTCGGTCGAGGCCCAGTTCCAGACGCCGACGCCCGCTTCGCAGTGCACGATCGCCTTGTCCATCGGCAGCCACTGCCAGGACGGCGGCTTGCCGGCGACGATGATGTTGATGCGGTTCCACGTGCGCAGGACATGGTCGGTGACGCAGAGCAGCGTGTTGGCATCCGGCGGCAGGTAGACGCGCACGATGTCGGCCTTCTTGTTCAGCGCGACGTCGATGAAGCCCGGATCCTGATGGCTGAACCCGTTGTGCTCCTGGTGCCAGACATGGCTGGAGAGCAGGTAATTGAACGAGGCGATCGGCCGCCGCCAGGGGATGTCCTTGCAGGCGTCGAGCCATTTCGCATGCTGGTTGAACATCGAATCGACGATGTGGATGAAGGCTTCGTAGCAGGAGAACAGGCCGTGCCGGCCGGTCAGCAGGTAGCCTTCGAGCCAGCCCTGGCAGGTGTGCTCGGAAAGGATTTCCAGCACCCGCCCATCCTGGCCCAGATGCACGTCCTCGGGCAGGATCGTCTCCATCCAGGCCCGCTCGGTGACCTTGAACACGTCCTGCAGCCGGTTCGAGGCGGTCTCGTCCGGTCCGACGATGCGGAAATTGCTGCTGGCGGCGTTCAATTCCATCACGGCGCGGAGGAAATCACCCATCGCCTTGGTCGCCTCCGCCTTGACGGAGCCTGGCCGGCCGACGGCGATGGCGTGCCGGTCAAGCTCGGGCAGGTCGAGCGCGCGGCGCAATGCGCCGCCATTGGCATGGGGGCTGGCGCTCATCCGCATCGCGGCGCGGGGCGCGATTGCCCGGATGGCTTCGACGGGTGCGCCGCTTGCGTCGAACAGTTCCTCGGGACGATAGCTTTTCAGCCATGTCTCCAGCAGCTTCAGGTGCTCGGGGTTTTCGGCAAGTCCCGACAGCGGTACCTGGTGCGAGCGCCAGAAACCCTCGGTCTTCAATCCGTCGACCTCCTTGGGTCCGGTCCAGCCCTTGGGGCTGCGCAGCACGATCATCGGCCAGGTCGGCCGCGGGGTCGGCGTGTCCGGCGCGCTACGCGCTGCCTCTTGGATCGCGCGGATTTTGGCAAAAGCCTCGTCCAGCACCACCGCCATGCGCTCGTGCATCAGGGCCGGGTCGTCGCCTTCGACGAAGAGCGGTTCGTAGCCGTAGCCGACGAACAGCGACCGCAGTTCATCTTCCGGGATGCGCGCGAGGATGGTCGGGTTGGCGATCTTGTAGCCGTTGAGATGCAGGATCGGCAGCACCGCCCCGTCGCGCACCGGGCTCAGGAACTTGTTGGAATGCCAGGCCGCGGCAAGCGGACCCGTCTCGGCTTCACCGTCGCCAACGACGCAGGCGACGACGAGGTCCGGATTGTCGAAGGCGGCGCCGAAGGCATGCGACAGCGCGTAGCCGAGTTCGCCGCCCTCGTGGATCGAGCCCGGAACGTCCGGCGCGGCATGGCTTGGAATGCCGCCCGGGAACGAGAACTGCCGGAACAGTTTTCGCATTCCGCCCTCGTCCAGCGACACGTCGGGATAAAGCTCGCTGTAGGTCCCCTCAAGCCAGGTGTTGGCGACCATCGCCGGCCCGCCATGGCCGGGGCCGCAGATGTAGATCACGTCGGCGTCCTGCGCGCGGATGACGCGGTTCAGGTGGGCGTAGATGAAGCTCAGGCCGGGCGATGTTCCCCAGTGGCCGAGCAGGCGCGGCTTGACGTGCTCGAGCTTCAAGGGCTCGCGCAGCAGCGGATTGTCCAGCAAGTAGATCTGTCCAATGGCGAGATAGTTGGCAGCCCGCCACCACGCGTCGATCGCGGTCAGTTCGCTCTTGGAAACGGCTGAAATCGTCATGGCATTGTCCTCAGGCGCTGATGCGCGTTCTGGCAGCTCGAGGCCATGGTGTTCAGGCATCACGGTCATGCGGATTTCCTTGCCAATTTCGGGTCAACTTTTGAATGAGGCTCCAGTTCGGCCCCCTCAGGATGCTTGTTCCAGAACTCTACCAGCAGCACTGTGACAGTGACTGCGAGCGGGCCAAGAATGAAGCCAGGGGCGGCGAACAGGACGAGAGCGGCTCATACCTTGGTTAGTTCCTTCCAACGAGGGTTCTCGCGTTTTCACATTACCAACACGGGAGCAAAGCCGCCTCCAGGCGTCCTGAAATTCGTTGTCTGCCCTTGGTAGAGGCGTGCGGCCGCGAGCAGGACCCTACCTTCATAAGTGTAAAGGCGCACATCCATCTTGCGTGCTGTGGGTTCGCCATCGATTTCGATCATGCGCTGTCCAGGTGGGACAAAGGCTTGCGCCACGAAGCCGCCGCGGGCGATTTCGGTCCATACCCCTCTGGTTACTTTATCGCCGCGGTAGACCGCCTTGCTGCCATGGCCGGAGATCGGCTTGAAAAACATGCCATTGCGCAATTTCCAGAGTGTATCAGCATTTTCGGGCGTGATCAGAACGGTCCGTGGAACACCCGCAAGCCGCGCGCGCATTTCTGCAGAAAGGCCGAAGCCATCCAGCGCGACCGGATCGGATAAAAGCGTCAGATTACGTTTGGCTGCAAGAAGCGCGTGGTTGTGCGGATTTGGCGTGACCACCACCGCCCCCTCACGATACGCCGTTCTGAGCATTGCGTGCTCTGGACGATCCAGCGCGAAATCGACCAAGCGATTATACACGAGGTCGATCTGCTGACCGGCGAGCCGGAGCCTGCCGCCTTCATAATGCAGCTTGCTCGCATCGCCGATCACCGCGTCGACGCCGTATTTTCGCAGCAACTGCCTGGCAAGCACGAATTCCGGATAGAGGTATTGTTCCTCAGGTTGGTCGTCGACAATCGCAATCCGGTGCGGCGCGCCTGCGCCGCGCTGGCGCCGCCATTCGCTGCTAAACATCGCGACGACGGAGGTTTCGAAATCACCGTCCCTGGTCTCTATCAGACCCCGCTCGACCTCCGCGCAGCAAGCCGTCTGGGCCTTGGCTAGCAACGCATTGAGAAACGCCCCGCCAGCGTTGGTGTTCACTTCGATCAGCTTGGCGCCGTCGTCAGCGAGATGGAAATCGTAACCCATCAACGCGCCGACCGGACCGAAATCCTGCTGCGCAATCTCGGGGGCCCAAGAGAGGACTGTCTCGCGGTAGCCTTTTAACGTCGTTGTTGCCTCAATCGCTACGGCGATTTTCTGCATCTCATCGACCGCGGCCGCGGGGAGGAACACCGGGACATTGGAAAACAGGTGCGGCCGCGACGTCATGACAGATTGGAAGAAGTCAGGGTCTGCGGCTTCCCGATCCAGCGCCGCCCGGAGCGTTGCCTGGTCGAGTGTGATGCAGAAGCATTTGCGGTTGAGGCGAGCAGAAAGGGACGAAGTGGGTTCCGCTACGCTGGGAGCCGTGCGCATGTCAATTTCTCCTCGCTGACCGAAGTCTGCGGTTTGGCGACCGAACGGCGTCGCGGGCGCCTCGGTCAACTGTTCGATGGGATTGCATGCGCTTGGGTTCTTGCAAAATGGCTGGCGGCATCTTTCGCCATCCGGTTTGTGCACCAACGCGCATAGGCATCCGCGAAGATCAGGCCAAGCCAGCGGGCAGGCGGCGCTGCTGGCAGGTTGTAGTCTATAAAGACTCGAAGCAGTGAGCCGGCTGCCTCCGGACGAATCTCGAAGCCCATTCGATACCCGGCGATGACCCAGAGATTTGGCGACCCGATCGTCTCCCAGACCTTCACTTCGGGTGGGGTCCGAACAGCAACAATTTGTTCCGCAGATAGCGCAATTCCGAGTATTTTTCCATGGAAGCCAAATTTGGAGCCGATCGAACGAGCTTCATTCGCATCGAACTCGTAGTCCATTCTCGAACCAAGCATCATCCAAGACGATACACTCATATGAGAGCCCAGATGCCTGTGGTCGTCGAGATAGGCGAAGAGCGTCTCGGTCGAGGAGTCTATCCTGACGGTGGTTTCGGTGGAGCGCGATGGCGTCGACATTGTTCATCTTTCGTCCTTGCCACCCCTAAACGATGTGGAAGAACTTTGCAGACAGCACTCAGCGTCTGGGGCATGCCCAACCACTTAGGACGGTCAAATTGCTTCGACATTGATTTGCATCAAAGCGGTGATCCCATTTGGCTTTAGACTACAAAAGATGAGGCTCACGCTTAACCACTTCCGCATCCTGCTCGCCGCGATTATCCTGATCGCTTGCAGCGCGCTGGTGAGCAGTGCATCGGGTGTTGCCGGCGGAGAGTGGGAAATTGCCGTCGAGTTCAGTGTCGCCGATGACAGCACGGCTGCGGCAAAAACCCAAGACACCCATCAGGACGGTTGCCGCGAAGACTGCAGCACGAATTGCATGTCCTCGACCGGATCAAGTTGTTGCGGAGCCTACGTCGCTCCTTTGACAAGTGAGTGCGAGATTCTCGATCGTGCCTCGACCTCCGCATACGGCTTGAATGCGGGGCTCCCGCGCACAGGCATCAATCCCGAAGCTCTCCTGCAGCCTCCTCGCTTCTTCGCCTGACATCGCGACCAGGTGCCCCCGGGCAAATGAGGCTGTTCACGACAGCCTTCATCGTCTCGCTGTCCTGTGCAATCCCGAAATCAACTGTACCGGCGACCCTGGCTGCCTTTCGCACCCAATGGGGAGTTCGCCCGTTCGCTCGCTTCAATGACAAGGATACAGCCATGAAAGCCTACCTCCGATTGACGACTCTTGCCGCATTCATCGCGGCGTCCGGCGCAGCGTTTGCTCAGACGGGCGCGCACCACCCAAACCCCAACGCCCCCCAAGCTCCGCTGGCGGCACCAGGCCCAACATCGACCCCTGGCAGCATGCCGGAACAATGCACGGCGATGATGTCGATGATGCAGACTATGATGCCCATGATGCAGAAGATGATGCCGATGATGCAGGACGGCATGATGCAGGGCATGCCGATGGCCACCGCGAACATGTCCGATGCCACAAAGGCATACATGGAGGCCATGCAGAAAATGGACGGCCCGATGATGCAGGGCGTCCAGGGAGCCGATCCCGACGTCGCTTTCGTCCAGGTGATGATCCCGCACCATCAGGGCGCGATCGACATGGCCCGCACCGTTCTCCAGTTCGGCAAGGATGACGAGGTCAAGGCTTGGGCCAATGACATCATCACCGCCCAGGAATCCGAAATCGCCAAAATGCAGGACTGGCTCAAGCAGCACGCCAAAATGGGGGGAGCAGCCCAATGAACAGACTCAGCACCCTGTCGGCTGGCATCGCGCTGGGCACCACACTCGGCCTCACGAGCATGCTCTGTGCTCTGGCCTTTGTGCTTTGGCCGGACGAAGCGCTCGATCTTGTCGGCGCCTTTGTGCATGGGCTCGATCTCAGCACCGTTAAATCCGCCGTACCAATCAGCCCCGGACGGGCACTCTACGGCATTGTCGGTCTTGGAACCGTCGGCCTCGTCGCAGGCATCCTCTTTGCCTCGATCTACAATGTCGCCGACGCCGGGCGCGCCAGATCCCTGGGGAGGGACAGGCCATGACAAGTCTCGCACCCCCTGTGTCACCTATGAGGAACGCTTGGACGCTCTCGTCCGTAATGCTTGTCCTGGCAGGAATAATCGTCGTCGGGATAGGACTCTATTTCATCGTCCTGCGCCCCGCATTGCTCCCCGAGGATGTCCGTTACATGCGCCTGTCGAGCACCGAGCTCGAAACCATCGGTCCGCGTCTCGAGGAGTGGCTCACGCATGTCTTCAGAGTGCTCGGGGGCTACGCCCTGGCGACCGGCGCGCTCCTGATTGCGCTCGCATCGACGGCCTTCCGCAGGCGCCTCCCGGTCGCGGTGGCCGGAGCCCTGGTCGGAGGAGCGTCGTCCATCGGACTGATGGCGGTCGTGAACTTCATGATCGATTCTGATTTTAAGTGGCCCTTGCTCGCCGGTGCGCTGGTCTGGGCGCTGAGCCTGGTCGTCTTTTGGTTTGAGAATGATGGTTCAGCCGAAACTCTCCAAGAACAACAGCCTGCAGCAAGCCACCAGTGGAAGGAGCCCAACCCATGAACCCTCATAAAATAAATCCGAGTGATCATCCGACGGGACACGGACCGGAACCCGAGTCCGAGCCAAGGCCTGGCAGGTTTTGGACTTCAAAAGCGGGGTTCGTTACGATTGGCTTCCTGCTGATCGGCGGCTTTTTCCTTCTCACCGAGCACCGGGCACATGCCCTCGGCGCTCTTCCCTTCCTGCTGTTGGCCGCTTGTCCTCTGCTGCACATGTTCATGCATGGCGGCCACGGGGGACATGGCGGTCACGGGAGGCATACCCGGCAGAACGAACCCAAGCAGGGTGCGCGCGGTGGCTCGACGCCCGGAAATGGTGCATGACCATGATCGAGCAATCCTCCGCTTATGGCCTTTGGGGTCTGGCAATCGTCAATTCGGCGATTTTCATTCTTTTCGCCTTCAGCTTCTTCAAACCGCAGACGGGACGCGACTGGCGCTCCTTCGGCGCGTTCAGCGCCTTCCTGGTGGCACTGTTTGCTGAGATGTATGGGTTCCCGCTGACGATCTATCTGCTCTCGGGTTGGCTTCAATCGCGGTTCCCAGCAATAGACTGGTTCTCCCATGATGCCGGCCATCTTCTGGAAATGATGTTCGGTTGGCGGCTGAACCCGCATTTCGGCCCGTTCCATATCCTTAGCTTCCTCCTGATCGGCGGCGGATTCCTGTTGATCTCGGCCGCCTGGCGCGTGCTTTATGAGGCGCAGCGGCAGGGACGCCTCGCAACTGGAGGCCCATATGCGTATGTCCGCCATCCGCAGTATGTCGGCTTTGTGCTCGTCCTGGCGGGCTTCCTTGTCCAGTGGCCGACCCTACTGACGCTTGTGATGTTCCCCATTCTTGTCGGCATGTACGTGCGGCTTTCCTTCACCGAGGAGCGTGAAGCAAGAAAGGAATTTGGCGAAGCATACGACCGCTATGCGGTCCACGTGCCCGCCTTCTTCCCGCATTTGAAGCGGCTATTCGGCACCACCGAAAGGCCCCGCACGCGATGAATTCCCGCTCCCCCCAGGCTGGACGCCTCGGGGGAGCGGATTGAAGCCATTTGCCCAAATGGGCCCTCTCATTCAGAGACTTCGAACTCAAACCGATGGAAACGATCATGAGACGCCGAGAATTTCTTAAAGGCGCAATCGCCGGCGCCGCAGCTTTCGCGGTAACGCCGAACTTGCTCACCGCAGCCGTCGCCGGTCAGCCGGCCGGCCAAACGCTGCTTAGCATTATCCGTCGCACGATCGAGGTGAACGGCAAGGCTGCCAGCGTCTTCGGCCTCCAGCAGGCAGACGGCTCGCAGGGCCTGCGTTTGCGGGCTGGGGATGCCTTCAATGTCTTGCTCCGTAACGAGACCGCCGAGTCGACCATCATCCATTGGCACGGGCTAACGCCGCCGTGGCAAAGCGATGGCGTCGGCGATGCGCCGCTGCCTCTCATCGTTGCCGGTGCCGACCGCGCTTACGACTTCCCGGTCGGCAAGCCGGGCACCCATTGGATGCATGCCCACACGCTACAGGAGCAGGCGCTTCTCGCCTCGCCGCTGATCGTCGCCGATCCAAACGACGATAAAAGGGACGAGCAGGAGATTGTCATTCTCCTTCACGACTTCTCGTTTTCGTCGCCGGAGAAACTGCTAGCCGGCCTGACAGGTGGCGCAGCCGCACCGATGCAGCATGGCGGCATGGATATGTCGGGGACGGATGCCGGCGCCATGGCGGGAATGAACCACGGCGGCATGGCAATGGATCTCAACGACATCGACTATGACGCCTATCTGGCCAACGACCGGACGCTGGGCGATCCAGAGATCGTGTCGGTCGAACCAGGCGGACGCGTGCGGATTCGGATCATCAACGGCGCGACCGCGACCGCGTTCACGATCGATTTCGGCGAACTTGAAGGAGACCTGATCGCGGTCGACGGTCAGGACGTAGAGCCGGTCAAGGGCAGCCGCTTCCCGATGACGATGGGACAGCGCATCGACGTCCGTGTGCAACTGCCGCGCGAAGCCCGTTCATTTCCGATCCTAGCCCTGCGCGAGGGGAGCAAGGAGCGGACCGGCATCATTCTTCGTCCTGCCGGGGCGGCAGTGGCCAAGGTCTCGACGGCCGGAGATGGCGACGCCCCGGTTCTCGATCTGGCACTCGAGGCGCAGCTGCGGGCTGTTGCGCCACTTATATCGCGCCAGGCGGAGAAGACCTTCGACATGGCCCTCACCGGTGATATGGCCGCCTACCGCTGGGGTTTGAAGACCAATGCACCGATCCTGGTGGATGTGGGCGACCGCGTGGAAGTGACGCTGCGCAACACCAGCATGATGGCGCATCCAATGCACCTACACGGCCATCATTTCCAGGTCGTTGCGATTGATGGGCAGCGCTTTGCGGGAGCGGTGAGGGATACTGTCCTGCTGCCTCCCAATCGCTCGGTGACGATCGCCATAGATGCCGAAAATCCCGGCCAGTGGGCCTTCCACTGCCACCATCTCTACCACATGGCGACCGGAATGATGTCGACCTTCGGGTATCGCGCCTAGGTCATCTGCGGGCCGCGATGATTGCCCACGGCCCGCACCAACCAACCGTTTGCAGCTAAAAAATAGGATAGTGACCATGAAAAAGGCGACGCTGGAAGTACGCGACCTTATCGGCATATTGGATTTCGCGGCAGTCGAAAAACGTCTCGCCGCTTTGCCCGGCGTTGCCAGCGTTGCCATGAACGCTGGCTCGACAAGCGCGACCATCGAATTCGACGAAGCGCTGACGAACGCGGAGACCCTTGCCCGCGAGATCGAAGCCTGCGGCTTTCACTGCCGGGGCGAAACCGTGCCACGGCACCTCTGCTTGCCCGGCAGCACAACCGTTCCGTCCGCGGATTCTCACGCGCCCACGGGACATATGCTCGGACATGCGGAACACGCCGCCTCAGTCGATGCGGCGCCAAGGAAGCCGGAAGGCACCGCCGCCCCCAAGGTGCCGCACGACGCAATGGCCCATGAGATGGGACACGGCGGCGGCATGGACATGCAGGACATGGTCCGCGACATGCGTAATCGCTTCCTCGTCAGCCTGGTGTTCACGCTGCCCATCTTTGCCATGGAGCCAATGGGCATGGGGGAGCCATGGCTCCTCCCTCCTTTCGGGCTCAGCGAAAACATCGCGATGTTCTTCCTTGCGAGCGCCGCGATCCTCTATCCGGTCTGGCCATTCGTCGTCGCCGCCTGGCGCGCCTTGCGAAACGGCGTACTCAACATGGCGGTGCTGGTGGTGCTGAGCGTCGGCACCGGCTACCTCTTCAGTGTCGGCGCGACATTCTTTTTCGTAGGCGAGCAGTTCTATGAAGCGGCGAGCGTATTGCTCGTCTTCATTCTGCTCGGCCATTGGCTGGAGATGCGCGCGCGGGCCGGCGCGTCCGCTGCTATCCGAGCGCTGCTCAATCTCGCTCCGCCCAAGGCCAACGTCTTTCGCGATGGCAAGGAGGTCGAGGTTGCGACCGCCGACGTCGTTCTCGGCGACATCGTCGTCCTGCGGCCCGGCAACAAGCTCCCTGTCGACGGCGAAGTGATCGAAGGCGAGTCGACCATCGACGAATCGATGCTCACCGGCGAATCCATGCCAGTCACCAAGAAAGTCGGCGATGCCGTGATCGGCGCCACAATCAACAAGAGCGGCACGTTGCGCTATCGCTCGACCAAGGTGGGTGCCGACACGGCCTTGGCCCAGATCGTCAAGCTGGTCCAGGAAGCACAGAATTCCAAGGCGCCGGCGCAGCTCCTGGCCGACCGCGCCTCGCAGTGGCTGGTGCTGGCTGCGATCGTCATCGGGCTTGCGACCTTTGCCGTCTGGTTCTGGTGGGTCGGCCAGCCGCTGCTCTTTGCGATGACCCTGACCATCACGGTTTTCGTCATCGCCTGTCCCGATGCTTTGGGGCTGGCCACGCCGATGGCGGTGATGGTGGGCACCGGGCTCGGAGCATCCAACGGCATCCTATTCAAGAATGCGTCCGCTCTCGAAGATGCGACGAAACTCAATGTGATCGTCTTCGACAAGACCGGGACGCTGACCATGGGCCAGCCCAAGGTCGTCGAAGTCGTTGAAGCGCCCGGTGTTTCGCCGGACGAGGTTCTGCAGGTAGCGGCAGCCATCGATCAAGGGTCGGATCATCCGCTGGCCGTCGCCATCGTCGAGCGGGCCAAGGATCTGGAACTTCCAAAGGTCTCAGGCTTTCTCAACATCGAAGGCAAGGGCGCGAGCGCCGCCATCGGTGGAGATCAGGTGTTCCTCGGCAACCGGCGGCTCATGGATGAGCAGAAGATCGACCTCTTGGCGCTCGGTGACAAGGCTGAAGCGCTCAAAGGCGAGGGCCGCACCGTCATTCACGTGGCGCGATCGGGAAAACTTCTTGGATTGATCGCCATCGCCGATGCACCGCGTCCAACCGCGATCGCGACCATCAAGAAGCTCCACGAGCAGGGCGTACGCGTCGCCATGCTGACTGGCGACAATGCCGGGACCGCCAAGCGTATCGCCAGCATTCTTGGCATCGACATCGTCCTGGCAGACGTCCTACCAGGGCAGAAGGCCGAAAAGATCAAGGAGTTGCAGGGACAAGGCCTCAAGGTCGGCATGGTCGGCGACGGCGTCAACGACGCCCCGGCCTTGACGCAGGCCGATGTCGGCTTCGCGATCGGTGCAGGCACCGATGTGGCGATCGAGAGCGCCGATATCGTGCTGATGAAGAGCGATCCCTATGACGTGGTCGGCGCTATGACCTTGTCACGGGCCACCCTTCGCAAGATGCATCAGAACCTGTGGTGGGCGGTCGGCTACAACGTTATAGCCTTTCCGCTCGCGGCCGGCGTGTTCTATCCGTTCCTTTTGAGCCCTGAGATCGCCGCGCTGGCGATGTCGGGCAGTTCCGCCCTGGTTGCGGCCAACGCGCTTCTGCTCAAGCGAACCAGGCTCGAGGGCATCCGTCCCGCCGCGTCGACGACCGCAGGCGCCGCTCATGACCAGCCGGCCGGAGCGCCTGCATGAGAGGGACCGCAAAACCTCCCCTGCCTTTGTCATCGAGGGCTCTAGGCGCACTTCTGGCTTCGGCCTTCATCGTTGCACTCGGCTATGGGATCGTCCTGCCGGTCCTGCCGACAATTGTCGAACGGCTTGCAGGCTCCGTAGATCCGATATCCGCTGCACGGCACATTGGCTTTCTGACTGCTGCCTATGTCGCCGCGCCGATGGCGGTCGCGTTCCTATGGGGACGGGTGTCGGATTCGGTCGGGCGCAGACCCATCCTCGTCGTCGGCCTGATCGGCTTCGCCGTCACCTTGGCGGCGTCGGCGCTCGCGTCGAACTTGCTGCTTCTTTATGTCGGGCGAATCCTGAACGGCGCATTCGCCGCCGCCGTAGTTCCCACAGCCCTTGCGTTCATTGCGGACACGACAGGTGATGACGATCGCCGCGCCCGAACCTTTGGTTGGGTCAGCATGGCATCGATTGCTGGCTTCCTGCTCGGTCCCATGCTCGGTGGCCTCGCTGCCGGATGGGCTTTTGACTCGGGTAAGGCAGTGCCCCTCTTGCAGTACGCCCCTTTCCTTCTTGCATCGGGCCTCGCCTTGGCCGCGGCCGGCGGCGTGAGATTGATCCTGCCTGCAGGCTTGGTGTCCGGCCAGCCTGTCGACACGAGGAACCGCGAAGCATCGACGTTCGTACCCGGAGAGATACGGCTGCTCGCCCTTGCCTCCGTGGCAGCGGCGGGACTTGGCGCATTCGAGGTCGGGCTCACGCTACGCAATGATGAGCTCGCAATGAGTCCCGCCGAACTGGGCTTTACGTTCGCCACCTGCAGCGTGGTGATGTTTGCGGTGCAGGGGCTTGTCTTTTCGCCGCTCGTCAAGCCGGCGGCGACGAAAGTCCTTGTCGCGCCCGCCTTCCTGGTGATGGCGATCGGTCTGGCGGTAATTCCATCAATCACCGCCTTCAACGAGATGCTGTTCGCTGTGTCCGTCGTCGCGGCCTCCGCCGGGGTGATCAGTCCGCTGCTCGCCTTCTGGGTGTCGCGGATCACCGCGCGAAGTCAGGGCGTCGAACTCGGCATTCAGGCGGCAGCGGTGAGCCTTGGGCTGTCGGTGGGCTCCGCGGGCGCTGGTCTGCTGTTCGGCTTCAACGGCCTGCAAGGCGCAGGCTTCCTTGCCGCAGCCCTGGTGATGGCACTCGGTGCTACGGCAAGCCTGAAGCTGCCGCGTCTCATGGCCCCTGTAACGGCTGATCCTCGTACCGTTCCCGCCGGGAGGATCCCGGAATGATCATTTTGCCAACTGTTCGGAGAGCCCCATGAAATCCCCAGCTTCCCTTCAATTTCTCGGCGCCGCGGGAACCGTGACCGGATCGCGGTACCTGATCGAAACGAATGGGCGCCGCGTCCTCATCGATTGCGGCCTCTTCCAGGGTTACAAGCAACTGCGCGATCGCAATCGCGCGGCGTTCCCGGTGCCGCCTGAAACGATCGACACGGTGCTGCTGACACACGCGCATCTGGATCATTCCGGCTACATACCCGCGCTCGTGCGCAATGGCTTTCGCGGCAAGGTGATATGCACTCCCGCCACCGCGGAACTGTGCTCGCTTTTGCTTCCGGACAGCGGCCACCTTCAGGAAGAGGAAGCACGATTTGCCAAGAAGCGGGGCTATTCCAAGCATGCCGACCCTCAGCCGCTTTACACTCTCGAAGATGCCAAGGCCTCACTCGAACACATCGCGACCCAGGACTTCGACAAGGAATTTGAAGTCGGGCGCGGCATTCGCGCCCGCTTCCTTCACGCGGGGCATCTGCTTGGCGCCGCACAGATCAGAGTCGACATCGCCGGAACGACTGTGCATTTCAGCGGCGACATCGGACGCGCGCAAGACCCGCTGATGCGGCCACCACTACCACTGGCTGAGGCGGACATACTGGTTTGCGAGTCCACCTACGGCAACCGCAAGCACCGACGGATCGACGCGGAAGCGGAGCTTGCCCCCGTGATCCGGCGTGTCGCCGGTCGAGGCGGTGTGATCGTCATTCCGGCTTTCGCAGTGGGCCGCGCACAAGGCATTATGCTGCAAATTGCACGGCTTCGACAGCGCGATGAGATTCCGGCCGTACCCGTTTTCCTCAACAGCCCGATGGCGATCAACGCGACGGATATCTATCACCGCTTTCATGACGAGCACCACGTCAGCGTAGAAGAGTGCCGCGCGATGTATTCGATCGCGACGCTGGTGCGATCGGTCGAGGAATCGAAGGCGCTGAACCTTAGGCGGGGGCCGATGATCATCGTATCGGCCAGCGGCATGCTCACGGGCGGACGCGTACTACACCACCTTCAGGCCTTCGGATCGGATGCACGCAATGCGATCCTGCTCTCCGGTTTCCAGGCTGGCGGCACGCGAGGTGCTGCCCTGGCGGCCGGCGCCGACCATTTGCGGATATTTGGACAAGACGTGCCGATCCGCGCGGAAGTCGTTCAGCTGGAGAGCTTTTCCGGTCACGCGGATGCCGACGAGATTCTCGACTGGATGAGGAGTGCCCGGCGCGCGCCGGCAATGACCTACCTCACGCACGGCGAACCGGATTCCGCCGATACGCTGCGCGGGCGCATCAATCGCGAACTCAAATGGCAGGCGCGTGTCCCCGAACACCTCGAGCGGATCGATCTGGAGCAGCCGGCATGAGTGACGCCCATAGCCGGCTACGCCTCGTCCGAGCCGGCATCGACACCTATCAGCAACCCGTCGTTTACATGCATCGCGATTGCCACGTCTGCCGGTCCGAAGGCTTCACGGCGCTCACCCGGGTTCTGGCGCGTAGCGGCGATCGCGAACTGGTTGCCACACTCAACGTCGTTGTCGACAATCGCCTCGACCTGGACGTCGCTGCCTTGTCCGAAGCCGCCTGGGCATTGCTCGAGCCAAGCCCCGATGCATGGGCCCTCTTCAGTCACCCCGAACCGCCCGCGTCGGCGCCGGCCTTGCGGGCGAAGGTCTTCGGCCAGCGGCTCGGTGAGACAGATTTCCTCGCCATCATGCGCGACACCGTCGACAACCGTTTGTCAGACATCGAACTGACCGCGTTCGTTACGGCATGTGCTGGAGAACGGCTCGACGAGCAGGAAACGATCGCGCTCACTAGAGCGATGCTGGCAGTGGGCGAACGCATCGACTGGGGCAGCGGCGTGGTGTTGGACAAGCACTGTGTCGGTGGCCTCCCTGGAAACCGCACCACACCCATCGTCGTTGCGATCGTTGCCGCCGCCGGCCACCGGATTCCAAAGACGTCCTCGCGTGCCATCACATCTCCTGCCGGTACCGCCGACGCGATGGAGGTGATGGCGCCGGTAGCGCTCGATCTCGATGCCATGCGGTACGTTGTCGAGCGCGAAGGGGGCTGCATCGTCTGGGGCGGAAACGTCCGGCTGAGCCCCGCCGACGACATACTGATCCGCATCGAGCGTCCACTCGACTTCGACAGCGACGGACAACTCGTCGCTAGCGTGCTTTCGAAGAAGGCCGCCGCCGGCTCCACCCACGTGCTTATCGACATTCCCGTCGGGCCGACCGCCAAAGTGCGTTCCGTCGCGGCGGCAGCTTCTCTTGAAGCACGCCTGCGTGCGACGGCACAGGCGCTCGGACTTAACCTCTCTGTGCTGCGAACCGATGGAAGCCAACCTGTTGGCTACGGCATCGGTCCGGCTCTCGAGGCGCGAGACGTGCTGAGCGTGCTGCGCAATGACGTTGACGCCCCCCGGGATCTCCGAAGCCGTGCGCTCGACCTTGCCGGGGCGTTGCTTGACGCGGCACCTGGGGCCGCAATCGGCCAAGGACGAGCACTTGCCAGCTCGCTCCTCGACGGCGGCGCTGCGCTCACAAAGTTTCTCGCGATCTGCGAGGCGCAGGGCGGCTTTACCGAGCCGGGCGCGGCCCCTCACGCCAGGCCGGTTCTCGCCAACCGAACCGGCCAGATCCAGGCAATCGACAACCGTCGACTTGCCAAGGTAGCCAAGCTCGCCGGCGCTCCAGGCAGCGCCACAGCTGGAATCTACACCCGTGTTAGGATTGGCGACAGCATCCAGGCCGGTGAGCCGCTGTTTCACATCCATGCCCACTCGCCTGGAGAACTGGAATACGCGTTAGCGTATGCCGCGGCTCATCCGGACATATTCGGGATCGGAGAAGCCGAATGACTCGCGTGCTGCTTTCTTTTCCACTGCAGCGTAAACTGACCGAGGCGATCGCCCCGATGTTGGCCGCGCGAGTCGGACGGCTGGATTGGCGCCATTTTCCCGATGGCGAATCCCTCGTCACAATCGAGGAAGACCTGGACGGCATTGATGTCGCTCTCGTCGCCAGCTTGCGCAATCCGGACGAACTTGCACTTCCGCTACGGTTCGCCGCGGCGACAGCGCGCGAGTTCGGCGCCCGCTCCGTCGGACTGATCGCGCCCTATCTGGCTTACATGCGCCAGGATAAGCGGTTCAATCCCGGCGAAGCCGTCAGCGCGCCATTGTTCGCGCGATTTCTCGAAGACAGTTTCGATTGGCTGGTGACGGCGGATCCCCATCTGCACAGGAACCCGGAGCTTTCCAAACTCTACCGCATCCCGGTCCGGCGTCTGACGACAGCACCTCTGATCGCCGACTGGCTGCGAGACAACGTCGCCAACGCGATCCTCATAGGCCCAGACAGCGAAAGTGAACAATGGGTGTCCGACATCGCCAAGCGAGCCGGTTTTCCCTATCAGGTATTGACGAAAACCCGCCGGGGTGACCGCGACGTCGAGGTGAGCCTTCCCTCGATCGACGCCGCTTTCAGCCGAACACCCGTCATCGTCGACGACATCGTCTCGTCGGGACGGACCTCGATCGAAACCCTCGGTCACCTAAGGCGGCTGGGTCTTCCTCCGGCCATATGCGTCGTCATCCACCCCGTATTCGTTCAGAACGCCTACGAGCAACTGCTCGCGGCCGGGCCTGCCCGGGTCGTAAGCACGGACTCAATTCCGCATCCATCAAACGCGATTTCGGTAGCCGGACTTCTGGCGCAGGCCAGCCTCGAAATGTTCGGGGACGCTTCGACAAAGGAAAGATCATGACGACCATACTCGCAGACCCGCACGTCCAGATCGATCAACCTAGTCAGGTGCCGATGCTCATCGCGCTATGGGGGCAGTGGCGCTCCATGATACCCACGTGCGAGGATACGCCTGAATTATCTCGTGGCCCCACGAGCGGAGAATGAGATGTCGAATAGAACTGACGCAAGGGCGAGACGTGACCACAGAAACATTCAAAGCCGGGTTTTGATCGTGGGAATTGTCAAACCGGGCGTTGGTCTGAGTCAACAGTAATCACATGGACGCTACGCCAGACAGAACGTCAGAATACCGGGCTGACAGCCTTTCGCTGAATGGCGCTGTCGCCATGGGGACCGGCGTGATGATCGGCGCGGGCATCTTCGCGCTGACTGGCCAGATCGCCGAGCTCGCCGGGCCGCTGTTTCCGCTCGCCTTCATCGCGGGGGCCGTGATCACGGGTTTCAGCGCCTATGGCTATGTCCGCATGTCCAACGCTTGGCCGTCCTCGGGCGGGATCGCGATGATCCTGCAGAAGTGCTACGGGCCGGGAGCGGTCGCCGCCGGCGCGGCGCTGCTGATGGCGCTCAGCATGGTCATCGCCGAAAGCCTCGTGGCGCGGACATTCGCGACCTACCTGCTGCGGCCTTTCGAGATAACGGGCGGGCCGCTCGTACCGATCCTCGCAGTCGCGGTGATTCTGTTCGCGTTTCTCGTCAACATTGCAGGCAACCGGTCGGTCGGGCTGTTCTCGCTGGTCATGGCCACGCTCAAGATCGGCGGCATCGCGTTGTTCGGGATTGCGGCCCTGTGGGCGAGCGGCTTTTCATTCGCCACTCCCTCGGAAAGCGGGCGGGATTTCACCGCGACGGGCTTCATCGCGTCGGTGGCGCTGGCCATACTCGCCTTCAAGGGCTTCACCACGATTACCAACAGCGGTGCCGAAATCACCGAGCCGAACCGCAACGTGGGCCGAGCGATCATAATCTCGATCGCGTTGTGCGTCGGTGTCTATCTCCTTGTTGCCTTCGGCGTCGGATCGAGCCTCACGATCGACCGGATTATCGCCGCGCGCGACTACTCGCTGGCCGAGGCCGCAGAGCCCGCGCTTGGCCAAGCGGGGTTTCTCTTGACCGTGCTTCTCGCGGCGGTAGCCACCGCTTCGGGGGTGCTGGCGAGTGTCTTCGCCGTGTCGCGGATGTTGGCGATGCTCACCGACATGAAGATGATCCCGCACAGCCATTTCGGCATGTCCGGTCCGATCCAGCGCCACACGCTGATCTACACCGTCGTCATTGCTTCGACGCTTGCAGTGTTCTTCGACCTCGGCCGCATCGCGTCGTTGGGGGCGTTCTTCTATCTGTTCATGGACATGATCATCCAGTGGGGCGTGTTCCGTTACCGTCGGCAAGAGATCGGCGCGGCGGGCGCTGTCCTGCTCGCAGCGATCGCCTTCGACGCCGTGGTGCTCGCAGCCTTCACTGCGATGAAGCTGCAAAGCGATCCCGCCATCGTCCTCTACGCCGCGTTCGCGATCGGCGCGGTGTTTGGATTCCAGCGGGTCTACCTCGGTCGATGGACCGAAGCTGGTGAAACTGGCCATGCGGCGCACGAGAACGGCGAGAGATGACCTCTCACTCTGCAGGTTCACCATGGACGACCGGCCGACCGCAGCGGGCGGGAACTCTGTCCGGCGCAGGCAATAGATTGGATGCGCCTGCGCAAGCTCGGCACCGCTCCCATTCTGATGGCCACAGTCGGATATGTCCAGTCGGCCTTGTCCTAGATTGGGTCGTGCTGCACCCAAGCGATAGGGTCAAGGACGGCTGACCGTGGGCGAGCGCGATGGCAACGGGTTGCATTCAAACCGGTGGGCTCGATACCAGCGGGAAGTCTGTCAACCAGCCGCCATCGAACCCCGCCCTTTGCAGGCCTCTGCGGATGTGCGGGCACGCGCGCATCAACCGCCACAACAAGCCGCTGTGCTCGTTCTCTATCATCAACACAACAGGGCCTTCGTTCAGGCCGAAGTGCCAAGGCGAAACCCACCACCCAAAAGCGTTGCCCGGTGATCCCGGGTGCGTCGGATTGAAGGCTGCCTTGAAGCCATAGGCGTTGGCCGCCTTGAGCTTGGCCTGATGGATGCAAAAAGCGATCGCCGGTTGGACGATTTCCGGAGCGAACGGCAAAGAGGCTACGATGGCCCAGGGGGCCAGCGTGCCGTCGTCGGGACCATACGGGACGCCGCGCCCGACATAGTCCTCGAACCGGCGCTCGATACCGTTCAGCTTGAGTGTGGAGGGACCTGGTCCCTCGCTCGCGGTAAGGCCCCAGCAATGTTCGCCATAGCCGTCGAAACCACGCGGGTTTTCGATGGCGTAGCGTTGCTGGACATAGGTGGCGCGCCGACTGTTTTCGAAATAGTCGCTTCCCTTGCTACGCATGAATGGGTCCTGGAGACCACGAAGGTCGATCCATACATGCGAGAGCTGATGAATGAACAGCGGTCCCGCATAAAGGTAGTCGTAGCCGTAGCGGTACTCCCAGCGGAACGTGGCCGTCCAGGCAGTGTAGCTGGTCGGGGGTAGAGGATGCGTCGGCGAGCCGAGCCCCAGGACATAGAGCAAGAGCGCCTCGTCATATCCTTCCCAGCGGTAAGTCAGGAATCCGCGCTCGGGTGTCCAACCGTGGCTGACGGTCTCTCCCCCGTCCTGCGCCCAGCGCCAATCGGCCCGGCGATAGAGCGAATCGGCCAAAGTACGGATCTCGACCTCGTCCTGCGTGTTCGCACCGAAAAACGCCGCCGCGGCCAGCGCGCCGGCCAACAAAAAGGTGCTGTCGATGGTCGACAGCTCGCATTGCCAGGCTCGCCGGCCGGTCTGCATATCCAGGAAGTGATAGTAAAAACCGCGATATCCCGTGGCGTCCGGTTCCGGCCCATGCGGGCTGTTCCAGAAGAAGCGCAGCGTTGCCAAAGTGCGTTCCGTGGCCGCGCTCCGGCTCATGAATCCGCGTTCGACGCCCACCGGATAGCACGCCAGCGCAAGGCCGGTGGCGGCGATGCTTGCGGGCCAGTTTGCTTCGGTCTTGTCAAGGATCAGGCCGTTGGCAGGGTTCGCCTCATGAATAAAGTAGTCGAATGTCTCCCGCTGCAACGTCTCAAGGTCGTCTTGTATCGCAGAGTTGCTCACGATGTCACTTGGCAGGATTTCATGTGATGCTCGCCTAGGATCGAATGGTATTTGGAGCTAGGCAAGAGACAGGTGGTCGAAGACACCTTTGACTCCCCTTACGCCCTCGGAAACCACGCGGACGGCATCTCGCTCACTCTGCGAGGAGACCGCGCCCGATACATGCACCAGGCCATCGGCGACGGTAAGGTCCAGCTCATCTACGTTGATGCCTGCGTCTTCTCGCAGTCGTGTAAGGATGCTGCGACGGATCGCGTCATCACCGGGCGCCGTCGCATCGGATCTGGCTGTGATGACAACCCGCAGGAGATCGGCTCGGCTTACGATGCCAACCAGGTGCTCTCCTCTCATCACCGGTACGCGCTTGATGCCGCGCTCCACCATAAGCGCAGCGATTCGAGGCAGCGGCGTTTCCTCGTCGACCTTGACTGGATCTGAGGTCATTACATCCGCTACTTTCCAGCTGTGGCTTTTCACGTAAGCGCCGGCGTTGCTCTCCTCAGTGCCGGACTGCCGGTCGACCGGCGCCAGCGCCTGGACACCGAGTTCCGACCTACGCATTAGATCGCCCTCGGTCAGGATGCCGACCACGCGGCCATCATCGTCAATCACGGGCAGGCCGCTGATGCGGTGGTCCAGCATTATACGCGCGGCATGCCTGACACTGTGCTCAGGTGAAACGCTGACTACGTTCGCGGTCATGACGTCTTTTGCCTGCATCTGCCTGATCCTTAAGCGTATGGAATTTGCTCTCGGCGTTGCGTGACCGACGTTGCCACCCGCCGTTCAATCCGCGCCAAAGATAATAGGTTGCGAATATCGCAGATTAGCTCGGGATCGCGGAACGTATCTTGATACACGTCAAGGAAACGCGGCTAATTTACCAGCAGCTAGGGCGATTGCGGCTGAGAGAGAGCAAAGAAAGCAGCAGGACAACGGCGATGGTGTTCATTGGGGGCGAAGCTTGGGCGATCGCCTATCTGGCGGCTGAGTGGTCAATCCGCCTTGTGATGATTGTGGTCGTGCCCCTGCGGCGTTCTCCCGAGGCTTCGCGGAGTTGGCTTCTTCTGGTATTTTTCCTGCCGATACCTGCGCTTGTCATCTACCTCCTTATTGGAAGACCGACTTACCCGCGCTGGCGGCGCCAGCGCTTCGTCAGATTGCCGGCCATCCTCGCGGCCGCGTCCAGGGAGATTGCCCATTCCCGTTTCTGCCGCCGTCCCGACCTGCCGGCCACCCTGGCTGGGCCAGCTCTCCTGATCGAAAAGCTCGGGCAATTCCCGGCGCTCGCCGGAAACGACGTCAGGCTTCTATCCGAGTATGATGACGTGATCGACCGAATCGTCGCCGACATCGACCAGGCACAACAAACAGTCCATCTTCTGTTCTACATCTTTGCCGATGACGAGACCGGCCGGCGCGTAATGGACGCGTTGGACCGGGCCGCGCGGCGAGGGGTTAAATGCCGGGTTCTGATCGATGCCATCGGGTCGCGGCCATGGGCGCAGCGGGTGTCGAAGCTGCTCGCCCCTGCGGGCGTGGAGGTTCGGCTCGCACTTCGAGTCGGCCTTATTCGGCGTAGATCGGCACGCGCCGATCTACGCAATCACCGGAAGATCGCCATTATCGATAGTCGTATCGGTTATGTTGGCTCGCAGAACATCACCAACGCCCTATCTCGCCGGAACATCGCCAATGAAGAGCTGGTCGCGCAAGTGGTCGGTCCGATCACGGCGGAACTCCAAGCCGTTTTTATCGCCGACTGGTTCATGGAAACCGAGGAGGAACTGACCACGCCCGCCTTGTTTCCGCACCATCATCCCGACGCCGGGGTCGTTGCACAGGTTCTGCCAAGCGGACCCGATTACCCCGATGCGGGCATTGGACACCTCATGGCCGCGCTGGTTCACGGCGCGCGAGAGCGTGTCGTCATCACGACCCCCTACTTCGTCCCCGACGAGGCCTTCCTACAGGCGCTCAAGACCGCGGTGTTGCGGGGAGTCGAAGTCCACCTGTTGGTTTCCTATCTCACGGATCAGATTCTGGTGAAGTTCGCGCAGCGATCCTATTATTCCGAACTCCTCCTGGCCGGTGTCCAAGTGCACCTCTACAAGGGCGGCTTCCTGCATGCCAAGCATGTCACATTTGATGACGAGATCGCACTGCTAGGCTCGAGCAACGTCGATATCCGTTCATTTGTCCTGAACGCTGAAATTAGCTTTGTCGCTTTTGACCGCGGCGTCACGGCTCAACTGCAACGTGAACAAATCCGCTGTTTCGGCGCCAGCGAGACGCTCACGTTCGACGCTTGGGAAAAGCGCACGATCGCCCACAAGATCGGCGAGAACTTGGCGCGGCTGGCAGGTCCACTTCTGTAAATCAGAGTTGCGGTTGATCGCTGCGTCTTTCCGTTAACGTCATTCCGCAACCCTTCGGTTCTCTCTTTGATCTTGGACAAACTAGACCCTTGGCGTTGGTCTAGGATGGGAGCTTACAACTTGCACATCCCGAGGACGGAATCAGGTGAGATCGAGTGCGATCCCTTTGCGAACTGGAACGCGGGCACTCGATGCGTCGCGATGGCTCGCCCTTGCCATGGCCATCCTAATGGCCGTTTCGACCATGTTTCACGACCGACACGCCCAAGCGGCTGCCGTTGACGGGATTCGCTATGTCGTAGAGACCATTCACGCCGAGCCTGCCACCGGGCAGACGCATGTCGGGTACTGCGGAGAAGACCGAGCGCGGGACGACGGCCGTTGCCATGTTTCGCATTCCGGATGCGCCATCTGCGTCCCGGTATCCGCGCAGATCGTCATCGGCACAATGCGAAACCAGCCTCCCGCCTTTGCCCTATCGTCAATCTCATTGCCGGGTGATGTGCCGCTCCGGCTGCGGCCCCCCAAAGTCTCCGCGATCGCCTAAGCGCGCGCGACCGTTCCGGTTCGTGCGCTCCACCATCAGCAATCCACGGAGTCACGGACATGAGAACCAAAGAGCATAATGCATTTATCCCCCTGCCAGTTTGTGGCACCCACCGCGCTCGGTGCGACCACCGGCCCCGCCCCACCCCTGGTCACCTTAGCGGTGACAAGGAGAAAGCCATGAGAACTCCTGCCGCGTCGGTTTCGCACGATGCATCTCGCGTTAGCTTCAGCACCCTGGCAGCAGCCATTGGCCTGACGATTGCGATGTCCTTCGTACGTCCGGCTGTGGCGGAGCCCACACCTTCAGGCTTCGTCTACACGGCCGACGAATATGGCAACACAGTCAGCCGTATCGATCTGAAGAGCGGAAAGGTCGACATCATTCCTGTCAATTTGACACCCCACAATGTGCAGTTCGTCCCGGCAGGGGGCCGCTTGCTTGCGGTAGGCATCTCCGCATCGGGTGGCGGGACCGAAAGTCATGATGGTAGTGGCCATGGTGGCAGCGAGGACGGCGACGGAGATAAGGGAACAGCCGGTAGCGGCATGCTGATAGTCCTCGACACGGCCGACATTGCCTCCGCCCAGACAGTTTCGATCGACGTTGGCGCCCACCCTGCCCATGTCATCGCCGATGCCGAAGGCAACCGCGCATATGTGTCCAATTCCGAAGACGACACTCTTTCGGTGGTTGATCTGCAAAAGGGCGAAGCCGTCGCGACGATCGCCACGGGCGACTATCCTCACGGTCTGCGGATGAGTCCTGACGGAAAGTCGATCTATGTCGCCAATGTCGAGGACGGCACTGTTTCAGTGATCGATATCGCCACGCTTGCAGAAACAGCCAGGATCGCGGTCGGGGCCGCTCCGGTTCAGGTGGGATTCGTCCCGGATGGCAGCCGTGTTTACGTTTCACTCCGCGACGCGAACCAAGTTGCTGTCATTGACACTGCCACGCGCGAGGTCACTAAGCGCATCGATGTCGGGCGGTCACCCATCCAGGTGCATGCGACAATTGACGGCCGCTTCGTTTATGTCGCAAACCAAGGAACCGACGAGGAGCCGGACGACGCGGTTTCGGTCATCGATACCGCCAGCAACACGGTCGTTAAGACAGTTCGCACAGGTCAGGGAGCGCATGGAGTGACCGTCAGCAGCGATGGGGACTTTGCGTTCGTGAGCAATATCATCGACGGCACGGTTTCGCGGATATCAGTCGCAAGCCAGTCGGTCGTCGACACCTACACAGTCGGTAAGGGACCGAACGGCATAACTTTTCAGACCCCATGATACGCGAACGCGGGTGCCGAGACGGTCTCGGCACCCGCGGGCATAACCCTGCTATTGACGTCCCCGCCCTGCTTTGTGAAGGACACCGCACTCCCAAGAGTACCTTACCGAAGACACCCTCCGGCGCCCTGAGCCTCTTGTTGAGGCGGCAGCCGAATTCGGGCTCGAGACGGACGGCTACCGCGTGCGCGACATCACGATCGGCGGGCTTGCCTGTCAGATCGCAGCGACCGCCTCGGCCAGCAGCTCGCGCACCTGACTCGCAACCGCATGCAGTGCCGGATTATCGATCGCCTGCATCGAGGCCACCGGGTCAATCGCGCTGACCTCAACCCCGCTTGCGACCTCGCGCAGGATCACATTGCAGGGCAGCATCGCGCCAACGCGGGGCTCGATACCAATGGCCTGATGCGCCATCTTCGGATTGCAGGCGCCAAGGATTCGATAGGGCGGCATGTCCACATCGAGCTTCTTCTTCATAGTCGCCTTAACGTCGATCTCGGTTAGGACGCCAAAGCCTTTGTCTGCAAGTGCCTTCCGGGTGCGGGCATCGACCTCGTCAAAGCTCGCCCCGGTTACCAACCGATTGAAAGTATAATTCATGACTATTTCTCCCAAGAGGTCATTTTCGCAAGTATTTGATCAGGGCGGCGATTGTGAGACCCACTACGACCAAAATGATGGTCGTCTCCAGCCAGCCGAACCCCATCCCCAGGCCCATACCGTAGTCGTTCTTCATTTAATTCTCCTAACCCCCGACGCCGGACTTGCGCCAAAGCGGCGGGGGCAGCGATCACGTCAGTTGTCGTCCATCGTGCCTTTGCCCATTCCCGGCATTCCGCCTTGCTGCCCCGCCATGTGGCTTTGCATCATTTCAGCCATAGCCGCCATCTCAGCCTCGGTCACTTGCGCATCACCATCGGCGTCGTGCATCTGGAAGGCGCGCACCGTCATCGGCCGGGTATGCGCCGCATGCATCACCGCGAATTCCTCCAACGACAGCTTGCCATTGGCATCTGTGTCATAGGTCTTGAGTTCTGCCTGAATGCCTGCCGTCATCTCTTCGGGGCTGAGCGTGCCGTCCTTGTTGGTATCAAAAGCGGCCATGGCATTGCTCTGGTGCCCACCCATCGTCATGCCTATACCGCCGCCCATCATGCCGTGATGGCCGGCATCCCTCATCCCACCGTGCCCACCCATCATACCCGTGCCATAGCCCATCATACCGCTGTGCTGCATCTGCGCCTGCTGGGCGATGACGGGCACTGCAATCCCCGCAAGCCCAAGGGCTGCAACGACTGAGAGGGTCAGCTTCGTTGAACGTTTCATGATCATCACTCCTGAATTGATCTGCGAGGAGTTCAATCTGGAGTGAAGGTGTCCCACAGGTTTGTCAGGCGGGACGGTCATTTGTATCAAACTGTCGCAAACACCGTTCCGGTGACGGTTTGCGACAATCTTCCGCCCGCGTAACCCCGAAGATCGGCTAGGGTCAGGTCCAGGAGATATGATGATGACCGGTTCGCCCCATATCCTGATCGTCGATGACCACCGCGAGATCCGCGACGCCTTGGCGAAGTATCTGGAAAAGAACGGCATGCGTGCGACGACCGCGGCAAATGCCTTGGCGATGGACTCGGCGATGAAGGTGGGACAGTTCGATCTGATCGTGCTTGATGTGATGATGCCGGGCGAAGACGGCCTATCGGTCTGCCGCCGATTGCGCGCCCACGGTGGCATACCGATCCTGATGCTGACCGCACTGGGTGATGATACAGACCGCATCGTTGGACTTGAGGTTGGGGCCGATGACTATCTGCCGAAGCCATTCAACCCGCGCGAGCTCCTGGCCGGATCAAGGCAATCCTACGGCGGTCCGAACGGGCGCGGATGCCGGGTGACAATATTGCCGGGCACAGGCTGGCCTTCGACCGATGGGTTCTAGATACCGACAGGCGAAGGCTCATCGATACCGAAGGGGCTGAAGTCGCGCTGACCACATCGGAATTCCGCCTTCTAACCGCATTTCTGGCCCGCCCACGCTTCGTGCTCAGCCGCGATCAACTACTCGATCTCACCTCCGGCCGGGCGGCTCAAGTGTTTGATCGCACCATCGACAACCAGATCAGCCGATTGCGCCGCAAGATCGAGGCGGATCCAACCAAGCCCGTACTAATCGCGACCGTCTGGGGAGGCGGCTACAGTCTCGCCGCCGATGTAAAGGAGATGCCGTGAAGGCGCGCTTCGCCAGTCTGGCCAATCTGTTCCCGCAGTCCTTAGGTGGCCAGTTGCTGGCTATGCTGCTTTTGGCGCTCGTCGCGACGCAGGGGCTTGGCCTGCTGCTGCTGACTGACGAGCGCAACCTCGCCGTGCGGGCGGCCTTGGGTTTCGAGGTTGCGGGACGCGCCGCGAATGTCGTGCTGCTGCTGGATGACGCGCCAGCAGATCTGCGGGCCTCTATCCTGAGGGCGGCAGATTCGCCTCTGGTTCGGTTTGAAGTGGGGCCTGCGCCTGAAGCACCGCATGATGGCACCGATGCAGACTCAGTTCTGGGTCAGATCCGGCAAATACTCGACAACCCGGAACGCGAAATCCGGGCAGATGTTCATGCCATTTCAACAACTCGCATGCCGATGCCTGAAGGCATGCCAGGCGGAATGCGCCCCATGCACGACGCGATGATGGCCGGGCGGACGGAGGCGGTGGAAATGACACTTTCGATCCGACTGGCCAGAGGCGATTGGCTGAATGTGCGCACGATGTTCCATCGCCCGGGCCCGCAATTTTCGCCGAAGATCCTGTTGCCGCTGCTGTTGATGGCCATTGCCGTGGCCCTGGTGGCTTGGTGGACGGCTCGACGTGTCGTTGGCCCAATGCGAGCGCTTGCCGCAGGGGCAGACCGGCTGGGGCGCGGGCTTGATGCCGGTCCGCTGCCCATGACCGGGCCCTCAGAGGTCCGCAACACCACGCTGGCATTCAACCGGATGCAGGACCGGCTGACGCGCTTTGTGACCGAGCGAACACATATGCTCGCGGCGCTAAGCCATGATTTGCGTTCACCCCTTACTGCGATGCGGCTCAGGATCGAGATGTTGGACGAAACCGAAGACAGTGTCCGCCTGAAGTCGCTGGTCGAGGAAATGCAGGCCATGGTCGAGGCGACACTGGAATTTGCGCACGGCGTCGCCAAGGCGGAATCCGAAGCCTTGGTGGATATTGCTGCTTTGCTGGCCAATATAGTGAGCGATGTCGGTGGCGATCGGGCGAACCTCGCACCATCGCAGCCGGTGCCCGTCACCATTCGCCCTCACATGCTGAACCGAGCGCTGCGCAACCTGATCGACAATGCCGTCCGCTATGGCGACGTCGCCAACGTTACTCTGACGCAAGAACCGGGAGCGGTCATCATCACCATCGCCGACACGGGTCCGGGATTGCCCAAGGATCAGCTTGAGGCCGTCTTTGAGCCTTTCGTGCGGCTGGAAGGGTCTCGCAATCGGGAGACGGGTGGGGTTGGTCTGGGTCTGGCCATCGCCCGAACCATTATTCAGGCGCATGGCGGAACGGTTCTGCTGCGGAACCGCTCTGGAGGCGGGTTGGAAGCTATGGTGCGGCTTCCGATCGGAGATACGTGAATCAGCCTTGGCGGTCAGGGGGAAGCCAGCGCTGATACTAAGAACAAGCGGATGATGGTCCCACTCAAGCGGATGATGGTCCCACTGCAGTACTGGAACAAGCCCGATACGGATACACGATAACCAGGCATGCGGGTTTATCCAGCGCATAGCTGATCATCGCCATGTTTTCGAATGTCCCGATGTTCCTGGCCTGCCAGCGGCTCGCGCTAACGGCGAGCGACCTGCTTCGCGCTGCCTGACAAAGCCTCGCACAAAAGCAGCGACGCCGAGCGCGAAGCTAAATGCTTGGTTGATCGGCTCGGTCCTGCATCAACGCGACGAACGAGGAGCCTCTCGCAGTTTTGTCGGTTACAGTGGTCGGACGTGTGAAATCCGCAGAGCAAGGGCAGTGGTTGATGAACGAGCGACTTCAGCCTCCGACAGTCGATGACTATTCGCTGCTGGCAGCTGACGCCGTAGTGAAGAGTTTTCGGAGCGATGCCGAGCGCGGCCTGACACAATCCGAGGCAACGCGGCTTCTGGCGCAATTTGGCCCTAATGAACTGCGGACGTTGCCTCCGATCCCCGCCTGGCGCCGCCTACTCTCGCAGTTTCAGGACCCGCTCGTTTATCTGCTGCTCGGGGCGATCTTCATCGCCTTGGTGGCATGGCTGATCGAAGGCCGGGAGAGCTGGCCCATCGATGCGATTGTCATCGCCATGGTGGTCGCGGCCAACGCGGTTCTCGGTTTCCTGCAGGAAGCAAGGGCAGCAGACGCCGTTGCCGCGCTGGCGCGAATGACCGCGGTGACCTCGTCGGTGCTGCGCGATGGGGAGCGAAAGCGCATTTCGAGCGTCGAGCTGGTCCCGGGCGACATTCTGCTTCTGGAGGAAGGAGACGCCGTGGGCGCCGATGGTCGGCTTCTGCTCGCTGCGAGCCTTCGGGTCCAGGAAGCATCGCTTACCGGGGAAAGCGAGGCCGTTCTGAAAGACGCCACCACCTTGAAGGGCCCGGCGCCGCTCGCCGAGCGTTCCTGCATGGTCTTTAAGGGCACTGCGGTCGTTCAGGGGACCGGTCGCGCCGTTATAACCGCGACCGGCATGCAGACCGAGATGGGCGCTATCGCGACCATGCTCGACGCCACGGAGGAACAGCCGTCGCCGCTCCAGAAGGAGGTGGCGCTGATCGGGCGCACGCTCGGCATTGCCGTGGTCGTCATCGCCGTAATTGTGGTCCTCACGGTGCTGCTGGTGTCCGACATAGAAGGTGCTTCGGACGTCATCACAGTGCTGCTACTGGGCGTATCCCTGGCCGTCGCTGCGGTGCCGGAGGGTCTCCCCGCCATTCTTTCTCTCGTGCTGGCACTTGGAGTGCAGCGCATGGCTAGACGGAACGCCGTGGTCAAGACGCTCTCGTCGGTGGAGACCCTCGGCTCGGCCTCCGTCATCTGCTCGGACAAGACCGGCACGCTTACGCGCTCTGAAATGACGATCGAGAGGATAATGACTGCGTCCGGCGACAGCCGCGTCACCGGCGTTGGCTACGCGCCGCTGGGCCGCTTCGAAGCCGATGGGGGTGTAGCGCCGGTAGGAGCCCTTCGCGCCGAGCAGATCGTCGTCCTGAGTGGTGGTAGCCTGGCCGGCAATGCCGCCTTGCGGCAGACAAAAGTTGGAGATTGGGAAATCCAGGGGGATCCCACCGAAGCTGCGTTTCTCGTGGCCGAGCGCAAGCTCGGCGTAGAGGACCGTCGTCGGCGACGCTTCGAGCGTATCAGCGAGATCCCGTTCAGCTCCGAACGCAAGATGATGTCGACGATCGAGCTTGACCATGAGCATGGTGGCGAACGCGTCCTCATCACAAAAGGCGCGCCCGACGTGCTGATGCAGCACTGCAACCGCATTCGAATTGGCATGGACGTGGTGCCGTTCGACGGCGTGCAGAGAGCACGCGCGCATGCCGATGTGGAGCGGCTATCGGACGAGGCATTACGCACTTTGGCTGTCGCCTACCGGCCCCTTGAACCCGGCGAGGAACCGCAAGCAAGCGAGATGCTGGAAAAGAACCTGATCTTCGTTGGAACTGTGGGCATCATCGACCCGCCGCGCGAGGAAGCCGCGGTCGCGATATCGGAGGCTCGCCGCGCCGGCATCCGGGTGATGATGATCACTGGCGACCATCCCCGCACCGCAGCGCGCATCGCTGCCCTGCTGGGCATCGTCGAAAACGGAACGAAGGCACTGACCGGAGCCGAACTTGACGCCATGGACGATGCTGGTTTCGCAACGGCAGTGCGGACGACCTCGATCTATGCCCGCGTCGCGCCTGCGCACAAGCTGCGCATCGTCGATGCCTTACAGGCCGATGGCAATGTGGTGGCGATGACTGGCGACGGTGTCAACGACGCTCCAGCGTTGAAGGCAGCAGACATTGGCGTCGCTATGGGCATCACTGGCACCGAAGTTACCAAGGAGGCGGCCAAGATGATCCTGGCCGACGACAACTTCGCAACTATCGTCGAGGCGGTGCGCGAGGGGCGAGCCATCTTTGACAATATTCGCAAGTTCCTGCGCTATCTGCTGTCGTCCAACATGGGCGAGGTTCTAACAGTATTCCTCGGCGTCGTGGGAGCCGGAGTGATCGGGCTGCGGGGCGCCGGCGAATTGGTGCTGCCCTTGCTCGCGACCCAGATCCTGTGGATCAATCTGATCACCGATACCGGTCCTGCCCTTGCAATGGGCATTGACCCTGAAACCGACGATGTGATGGCACGTCCGCCTCGCCAACAAAACGAGCGCGCCATTGATGCGCGCATGTGGCGAGGGGTGATCGCCATCGGCCTGGTGATGGCACTGGCGACGCTTATTACCATCGATCTTTATCTGCCTGGGGGGCTTATCGAGGGCGCCCAGAATCTTGATCAGGCCCGAACGGCAGGGTTCACCGTGCTGGTCTTTGCCCAGCTGTTCAATTGCCTCAACGCGCGTTCTGAAACCACCAGTGCCTTCCGCCATATGTTTACAAATCGGTGGCTGTGGGCGGCTATTGGTCTGTCAATTCTGCTCCAGATTGCGGTCGTCAATTTTGGACCGCTGAACGTGGCGTTCGGAACAGTCCCCCTGCCGCTCGAACAGTGGTTGGTCTGCGTCGCGATGGGCAGCAGTGTGCTTTGGTTCGCCGAAATCGGCAAGTGGCCACTGCGGCGGTGGGGCACATGAGGGAATGCGATTCCGTGAGATTACAGTATGCGGAACGCCATGACCGGACGGTCTGACGCCTCCAATCCGGTTGTTATTGCGAATACCGAAGCATGGAACGCAGACACTCGACCATTGCCACACTTTTCTTCATCACTTAGCGTTTTAGCCGCCCCAACTCTTCAAACTCACTCCAGACGTCGGCGGTTTGAGCGGAACGAGAGAATGTGACGAAGAAGGCACGATCCTGATCGGACGTCTGGAATGCGTAGACGCACTTTTGGAGATTAGGGTTCCGCGGGTCATTCAACTCGGGAATTCGATAATCGGACTCAACCGTCATGGCTGTCCCAGTCACTACCGTGATCATCTCTCCCACCCGGTAGGTCTTGAGGAGTTGTAGCAGTCTGTAACCGCCGTAGTTTTCCGCACGGTTCGCAACTTCCATGAAGTCTGAGGCAAGATAGCTGCAGTTAAGTGTGACTGGGGCGTGGAGTGCGCCCTTGCGGATGGACAGATTGATGGAAGGGCATTGACCGGTTGGCCGGGCTTTCGAAGGATGGAAGCCATGGTTCGACATCGCACACACAGCATCGAGTTCAAGCGTCAGGTCGTGCAGGAGTATCTTGCCGGCGAGACGCTCCACAGCCTCGGCAGGCGGCATGATCTGGCGCGCAATCTGATCCGCATCTGGATCCAGAAGTTCGAGGCCGGAGCGTTTGACGACGAAGCCACCGCAGCGGACACGATCCAGACCTATGAGGCCAGGATCGCCGCGCTGGAGCGGCTCGTCGGAAGGCAGGCTCTGGAGATCGAGTTTCTAAAGGGGGCTCTGAGGCACGGACCGCGGCCGAGAAGCGCGACTACATCCGTGATCACCGGCCCCGGGGCATCTCAGTCGCAGAAGGATGCCGTCTGATGGGAATCGCGCGCTCGACCTTCTATGACAGGCCGGCCGTGAGCTTCGACGACACCGCCCTCGTCGAACGGATGGTGGCGATAGCCGACGACTTCGAGGCCTATGGCTATCGCCGCATGCAGGCTGCGCTGCGTCAGCAGGGCATGGTCGTCAACCACAAGAAACTGCGACGCCTGATGCGCGAGCATGACCTTCAGCCACGCCGGCGCCGGCGCTATGTCGCCACCACCGATGGCGATCACGACTTGCCGATCTTCCCGAACCTGGCGAGAGACATCGTGCCCGACGGGCCAGACCAGCTCTGGGTCGCGGACATCACCTATGTCGCGATCCCGGCTGGCTTCGCCTATGTCGCGGTCATCCTCGACGCTTGGTCGCGCAAGGTGGTGGGCTATGCGATCGCGCGGTCGATCGACGTGCGGCTGACGCTGGCGGCGCTGCAATCGGCCATCGAGAAGCGGAGACCGCCACCAGGTTGCATTCACCACACGGACAGAGGATCGCAATACGCTGCCGGGAGGTATCGCCAGGTGCTCGCGCAGCACGGCTTCGTCGGCTCGATGGGGCGCCGGGGCAATCCCTACGACAACGCCAAGGCGGAGAGCTTCATGAAGACGCTGAAGGTCGAGGCGGTCTACCCAATGGCCTACGAGTGCTTCGCGGATGTCGCCGCCGACCTTCCGCGCTTCATCGATCACGTCTACAACGAGCGCCGGCTACACTCGGCGCTCGGATATCTGAGCCCGCAGCAGTTCGAGGATCAACACACCCGGCACCCTGTCAAAACCGCCGCCTGATCCTGTCGCCCTCAAGGGGCGCACTCCAGCGGACGGAAAAAAGATGTGCCGGATGACAAAGAATGCTGCTGTGCCCACTGCCATGACGCCAGCTATTTTCAAACCAAACGGATCAGACAATTTTCATGTTCCAAATTGAGAGTTGTGCCAAGTGGCTTCGCCGCCTCGCGGGGGCCGCAATTTGGATGACAGAGCTTCCTGCCAACGCCGTTGCAATGAACACGAAGATAAAGAATTCATGTGGCTATATCCAGTGGTTTTTTAGGCGTCATGTCGGCTCTCCTGACATGAATGAATGGTCGCGCACTGGTGGCATGGAATTTGCGCCGCATCCGGGTTAGTCGGGAGATCTCGCAAGAGAAGCTTGCCGCTGACGCTGGTGTGGATCGCGCTTATCTTGGGGGCTTGGAACGGCAGGCGGAGAACCCGACAGTCGATCTGCTCGATCGCATTGCGGAGGCTCTAGGAATTCAGGCCACCGAGCTATTCTTGCAGCCCGAGAAGGGTGCCACTCCGCCGGGGCCGTTGAGAAGCGGGCGAAAGCGAAAGTAGGCTATTTCAAGCTCCACGTTACATGTGAGGCAGCCTGAAAACTACGGGTGCGCGCCCTTCTCCTTCCGGACTGCGGTGGAGTTAGCTTCCGTCCAGGTTCTGATCGAAAATCTCAGCCACGCCCCTCGTTGCCATTCAGGTCCAGCCGAGCGCAAATCATTGTGGAGTGCCGAAAGCCTGACGATCAACAACACTCGATGGATCATTCGGCAGAATTGCGCGGGCTATCTGGCCCTGCCAGTTAGTAGCAAGCGAAGTAACAAAATATCCATGTCGGCAGGCACGGTGCCTGATTGTAGAGTTCCCTGCCGGAAACTCTACAATCAGGCGATAACCAGTTGCATGAACCAGCCCTTGCACAGTCTAGTGATCGTAAGTAATAGGTTCTACCGCATCCTGTCCGTAGAGCTTGGCAATCACGTCAAACTTTGGGGGCAGCCGGTGCTGGGCATACCAGCTGCGGGAAGATCGTGTACTTTCGCAAGCAACCACTTTCGCCGCGATGGCGCTAATTTGCCGTCCGCAATCGGAAGCCCGGCCGCGTTCAAGGGCGAGTGCCAAATCCCAAACATTATCGACTAACTGAGACGGATGCAGCTCTGGATTGCGCTGAATATATGTCAGCGCAATTTGCCAAAGACTTAAACATATCTGAGAAAGACGACCGTGCAGTTTCAACTGAACATTGGCGTTTATCAAGATTGGTACAAGAACATGCATCAATTGCGTGACGGCATTATTGGCCGGAACTTTTGCATAGCATCCTTGCTCATACGTCCTAGCGTCTTTACGTACGCACTCGTTCAACTCTGGCTCTGGCCAAGCCGCGGCGTATGTGGCGCACAGAGACAGAATGGAAAAGCTCGCAATTGTAAGCGCGTGCGACCGGGATGGTTGATGAAGTGCATTGTCGTAATCTACGAGCAACCTGGCGAGTTGGAGTCGAAAATGTGTGTTGCTGGCGATTATGTCCGTGTCGGCGCGGTAATCGATGGAAGTTAACGGGTCTATCATGAATTATCCCCTGTGAACTAGAGACTAGACGTCTTAACGCGGCCGGACTATTTTGCGAACCTGCTCTATATAGAAAAAATCGTGTGCACATCTAGACTACAGACGCCGTATGCTGAGGTGCGTTCGATGAGTGGCTCCAGTATGGGCTTCGCGAATTAGACGAAGCCGACCTCTCAACGCAGGAGCTGAAAGCTGTGGACCGGGAGCGTTGCGGCCAACTGCGCGGAGCTGAAGTGGCAAGTAGCGACTTGTACATACAGCAAGTCATCAACGATGAAGGCAATCTGTGACCACGGTGCCTTTCGTGAGCCAACGCTCAGATAGAGCAGCGGCGTCACAGATCAGGCGATTGGGCCCGTGACCGCGCTCTCCCGTGTCTGCGTAGTTGTTGCAACTTCCAGGGATAGCTGCGGCTTAGGATTTGCACGTGGCGAGCAGGGCTCGCACGGAGATCTGCCAAAACGTCAAAACCCCTTAAACGATGGACTGATGAAGGAGCGGAAGAGATCAAAGTACGAATGAACTTCTAGATGTGCGGGGGCGCCAAAGACGCCCCCTTTCAATCAAAGTTCTGAGCAAGGCTTGCTATAGCCTAGCTACGTCTTGAACGTCGTCCGCGATGGCCAAGGTGCGGGATGCATATAACTCCAAGACGATCGAGCGTGCCTCTTCGACATTGCGATTAGTAATTAAATCGACTGCACGATGCATGATACGACCACAGTGATCTAGCGAATGTTCCGTCTGCTCGGCCAGTTTTTCGATGGTTTCTGGTTCAGGACGGTAGCGGCAGGTTGCCGGAGGGAGGCCAAATTCCGCCGGAAGTCGCCGAAGAATCGAGGGCTTCGACATCATGCCGGCCGAGACATAAATCACGAAGCAGCCCTCAACGAAGCTATAAACGACGCGGGCTTTGGCGAAGGCTTCAAGCGGAGGGAACCTGTTCGCTCGGCTCGGGATAAGGGTTGGCTTGGGAAAATCGTCCGTAAACCAATGAACAGCGAGCCTTTTACGGAAAAGGAGGGGCTTTACTTTGTAACGGCTAAGAAGCGAAACCCAAAGTGTAAATGGTGAGCTTGCGCCAGTTAGGCAGTCCCCCGCGTCTTCAGCCTCTCGCAGCGGGGTTGTATGAATGTAGAGCGGCGGAAATCGGCTGTCGGTCATGAGACATAATAACGAACCAATATTGGACATTTGTCACCTATATGTTTGAGATGTAAGTGGGCCATCCTGTGCCCGACGATGTGGTGGCGCAGTTCCACAAAAATATAGGAGATGATCTCAAGATCAACATCGCCTTCGATGTTGTCAATTGATAGACCGATATTGTTTCATAACTTGCAACATCAGGTCGATGGCCGGCTACGTGCAAAAGGCGGTGCTTTGGTGCGTTGGTATCGATAGAGAGGTGACAGTAGACGAAGAGGTATTTCACCAGGCAGACAACTATTGGTTGTCTGACGAAACAATTGACGTTAGCTGGTTGTTGATTGGTTATCTGTTTTGACGCCCAGATGGCTTTCGACAAAGGGGGTTAGTGTTTCTAGCCCCAACCCGTTGTATTATCAGCTATACAAGTGTCTAGAAGAACCCTCACTACTGCGGCTGTGCCGGCGTAGTAAGGGAGGGTGCCCTTCCCTTTTCAGTGGAAGCTTTCCTTCTTTTCTGGAACCTAGAGAGAAAGAGAGAAAGAGAGAAAGAGAGAAAGAGAGAAAGGGAAAAGGGAAAAGGGAGAAAGGGAGAAAGGGAGAAAGGGAGAAAGGGAGAAAGGGAGAAAGGGAGAAAGGGGAGGGGTTCGCCACAATGCCACAATGTCAACGTAGCTGCAATCCTCTGATAACGTCACACCTACAGCGTTTGTACCTCAAGTTATCACCTCGATCTAAATATGGTGGCGTATAGTCAGTTGAGACCGAAACAACTTCTTTCATTTATCTTTTAGAGGTTCTATTATCTGAGTTATGATATGCGCATGTATAAAAACTTCTGAGATTCCCTGCTCCGATTGAATGGAAAAATATACTCCGCGCCCGGGCGCGAAGCGTAGTCTCAACGATTCGTCTCCTGATAACCTTGCAACCTTGACCAGATGCTGGAAGAGTACAAAGCTCGGGGGGCTTGAAACCTCCGATGGAGAACCGTCCGCCACAAATATGCTTGCTGACGTCTCACCTTTGATGCCGGGGTCCTGCCGAGTAAAGACGAGTTTGCGGTTATCTGCGTCTTGAGAATCAACGTAGAGGCCGATCATGGACGACGGTGTTGATACCCCGGCCATCGCTGACACGCAGTGCCTCAATTGCTCGGCGGGAACGCCGAATTCGGGGCCTGTCGCGGTCGCAAAAGTCGACGCTAGGTCTGGGAATTTGTGTTCTACCATCTGGAAGTGACAGGTAAGAACTGGATCAAAGATGGTGACGTGCTGACCGCTAATGCGTAACAGGCATTCGTTTGAGCGAAAGCGATGCAGCACCTTCTCGAGTATGCCGGCAACTGAAGCATCAATAAGCAATTCAGTATTGAAAGAAATCGCCGGCGTATGCCTGATTACACTTTCGCGCGTGCCACACCTTACCTGGCCATAGTCGAACTGTATGGTCCGATAAAATTTTTCGGCTTTCGGGGGTGAAAACATCCGCACGAGTCTGAGGCTCCGAGAAAACGCACTGGCATCAAATCGCGTTCCACCGACTTCTGCTGTTTGCGAGACGGTGAGATCAGCTTGGTTCTCTGGATGCGTCACCAAGGAAATGAATGACCGGCCCATGGTGACCGTGAGATGGCGATCGGAGGCTTGGTATACAAATTGTATCGCCCCAGACGGGAGATTCGCGACAAGTTGTATAAGAGACCATGCCCGTGCTTGGAAGGAGAGACCCTTTGACGGGACACCCTTGGCAGCGTCAGCAAGAGGAATGATCGTTGATAGACTTAGGCCATTCGCAAAGCTGAAAATACGGACGCGATCTGGTAGGACGAGCACGGACCATCGTGAAAAAGAGTCGCTTCGATCCCCCGAATCTCCCTGTCGAACGCCTTTTGCAGTTGAGCCCCGTTCGGCCGTAACAGGTTTGTCGTCCCAGTATGGCAACACGACGGCTCGACAGGCGTTAAGTAACAAGTCTCGGTCGATCGTAAACATTGCTTGCTGGTTTTGCATCGAAACGTTGTTAATAACATCAGCGTCGATGACGGCAGGAAACTCGAACTGATATTCCCGTAGTCGGTCAGCGGCAGCCTTGCTTTGTACAAGATCGTTTGCCACCTCCGGCAATTTGTCGTCGAAACGAGCTCCATTTTGAACCAACGAATATTCGTCGTCTTCTCGAGTCATTGACAATCCGGTTCCGGTTGTATGGCAGTTGTCTTAGCCACTGGTTTTCCCGTCAAACCTATTTGACAGTCTGCTGGCAGGGAAGGCATTTATCAGCCATGGAGTTCAGTTTCGCAGAGAAATATCGCCCGCGCTCGTTCGATGAAATAGTCGGTCAGGGTCCCATCGTCGAGCAGCTGCGCGGGCTTGTTAAACGCGGACAGCGGCGTCATGTATTGCTCTCTGGACCATCGGGTAGTGGGAAAACCACACTCGCCAAGCTGTATGCGAAGTCTCTGCAGTGCCTCGAGCCTAATTCCAACGGACAATTCTGCGACTCGTGCGCGGCCTGCAAGGAATTTGGTTCCCCGTGGGACTTCCACGACATCAATTGCGGTCTGGACGGCGGCAGGGATGTCATCAAACAGGAAGTGGAATTTCTTACAACCTCGCCCCTCACAGCGCGCCTTCGCGTTTATTTTTTCGACGAGGCGCACCGATTGTCGAGAGAGGCTCTGGCGGCACTGCTCGTGCCCCTTGAGATCCCGTCGCAGCCGTCCGTATTCATTTTCAGTACGATAGACGAGCAGGTCTTACCGGAATCCTTCCGCGCACGTTGTCGTCTGTTTAAGGTCAAACAGCCGACTGAGGCGGAGGCAGCCATCTTCCTCACGCGAATCTGCCAAGCTGAGGAGCTCACTTTCGAACCCGAAGCAATGCAGCTTATGCTGGTCCTCCGTGGGGGCTATCGAACCCATGCTTCCAATTTGGAACGGGTGGCGGGAGAGCTTTCCAAATCCCCGCGCCACATCAGTGTTCAGCTCGTGCGCGACACACTCATGCACGACCGCTCACATCGGCTGATAGCTTTTTTTGACGCATTGGACAGCGGCGACATTGGTAGGCAGCTGGAGCAAATCGAAGGGTCTTTGCTCACTCCAACGGAAAATCTCCGAGCGTTGCAAGACATGCTTATCCACCTTGGTTGTGGATACATCGGACCTTACGAAGGCGTTAGGGAGACCGGCGCTTTGGGGCTCCTAATAGATCAGGGAACTTGGCGGCGACTCGCGAAAATCTTCGCTGATCGCGCGATCGCGCTCAAAATGCCGCTTCTTTTACTATTTGACGAAGTCCTGGACTTTTGGACCGAAGCGCCGGAGACCGTAACCGCACAGACCTTGAGCATCTTTCTGATCCGCTTCAACAATTTGATGCACGTACCAGGTTTACGGCCGAAACGAACTCTAAGCGTACCGCCCGTCAACAACCGAGCCCTGAGTGATGAGGAAAGTATCGATCGCTTCAGGAATGGGCGAGGGAGGGTTGGAAAGGCAGCATCAAAAATGGCCGGGAGTCCGACGAGAGCGGGTTATCTTAATTGGGACGACGCGCAAGAGTTCTATGAGGCTGCCACCTTCCTGGTTCAAGAAACTGGAAGGTCGTTCAACACTCTCATAGTCGTCAACTGGACGGCCTTGGGACATCGCAATGACAAGCAAGCTGCCGTCTTGTGTGGCCGACTAACAAATGATTTGCGACTTCGTTTGGTGGAGTGGGGCGGCGTTGCACAGCAACATCCGTTTGTTCGAATTGTGTTGCATGAGCGAATCTCCACGGGCGCATTCACGAGTACGATTGTTGCCCACATTCCTGAAGACCTGCACGGCCGGGGCAAGACTTGGCTATACGAGCATCGGGTTAGTGTCTTGGACATGATGAAAACCGCCAGCGACGGTGTCTTTGTTGATATGACTCATATCGCGTCGACCCGCGGGAGGATGCAGCGTCACTGGGAATTAGTTCGTATGCTTTGGCACGGGGTAGATCCTGAAATCAGGGTTAAGCAGGCCGATGGCTCCGTGAGCAGGTTGCTGGACGTTCTAAAAGTCGGTGTCAGTCGCCGCGCCGCAGGAGTCGTGAATTGCCGACGTTACTCTGTTTCACAATCGATTGGGCGAGCAGGACGGATCGCAGCGAATGCAGATCGACTGCCGCATTGGTCGTGTTTTCAGGAAGCCCGGTGGAGTGACATCTTCAATGGCTGGGAGCAGGACGTGTTCGCCCTTCGCAACAAGGAGCGCAAAGCCAGAATCGCTCAATTGAAAGCTCTACAGCAGGACTTTGTAGATGTTGGGCCTTCGCTAAATGAGATTTACTCGTCGAAACTGAAGGCCTTAAAAAACGGGTGGTCATGGCCCGATCGAAGACCTGTGCAGGAGGATTAGGCAACAATTTCAAATAGTTAGATAATTTCGCGTTCGGGGAAGTGGGCTCGTCAAGCTTGAAGTTAGGCCCGCGTGAAACTTAAGTTATTTTCCATTTGTGACCACGTCTCGAGTCGCCGGATGACTGCGCCCAACTTAGCCAGTATTCATTTCTGGCTTAACCGCGACCACGACAGCGTCATTGCCACCTCGATCGCACCCTTAGAGCGGGATGTTCATTGCGAGATGATTGGGTGCGGAACCAACTGAATCACGTACCGGTGATTGTTTTCGTCGCGGTAGCTCAGCGACGATCTTCGGCGATGTATTCCGCGGCTCGCGACGCGTGGGCGGCCGCAGTGAAGATGGCGCGAGGGTCGTCCCGAAGGAGCGATATCCAGCTGGCAATGTAGCTTGCGTGGTCGGGGTGAGGGACGGATGCAAGCTTGAACTTTGCCAAGAGAAAGGCCGCACCGAGTTCGGCAATGAGTTCCTCGGCAGCATAAGCTCGCGAAGCGAACCTGTTCTGGAGCTGGCGATCCAGTCGATGCTTGGCACCCGTCCAGTGAATAATTTCATGGGCGAGGGTGCCGGCATATCCCTCGGCGGATAAGAAGGCCCCACGGCAGGGCATTCGGATAACGTCGAGCGAAGGGACATAGGATGGTTGCCTCGCTTCGATGACCGTAGCGCCTGCTGTGGCAGCAAGCCGGTCAATCGCTGTCTCGGCGTGCGAGGCGGCCGGACTCAGTTCGATCTCCGGGGAGGGGGGAGCGCCGGCCACCTGGTCAGCGTTGAAGACCGTCGAGAAACGTAAGACGAAATGTGTTTCCACCGCTTCCGACTGATCCCCGTTTGACCTCGGCGCACTTGCCTCATGGCCGGCGCGACTATCGAGTGGTTTGTAGAAGATGCAGGGCGTGCCCTTCTCCCCTTTGCGTACCTGTGCCCCGAGCTCACCCCATTGACGGAAACTTGCCCAGCGGCTGTCGCTGTAACCGGCACCGGATGCCGACGCCCAGAATGTCAGGACGTTGACGCCCCGGTAAGACCTGCCCGTCAGTGCGTTGACAGGCATACCTCCTCCGGTTCTGTGCCACGGGCAGACCCATGTCGCGGGATCGGCTGTCGCGAGTTGGCCGATGATCAGATCTGTAATGCGCTGATAGATGCGGTCCGACATCGCTCTCACCCCTTGATGATCCTGCCGATGGCTTCAGGGGAGGGGATGAGAACTGCACACGCTCGTGTGCGTGGCCGGCCACATGTGCCTAGCCTAATGGCCGGCTGCCCCGGTCATAGAGAAAGACGGTTACCGCAAAGGGCCAGGTGGCTTCGGCGTGAAGGATTGCCTCCCGGACAGTCGACGGCAGTTCCGACACATAGAAGTATCGTGCGTCGGCGGTGGCTTCGTCGTAGCTGAAAAGCTCCGCGCCACGCGCGTCTCTTGCCTGGTCATGCGCTGACGGCTCGAAGACGGCGTCACACAACGGCGTGGTGCGATTGGTCCGGTGATCGACGATGTTTCCAAGCATGCGGGGCGCTCACTGCGGCTGGCGACGGACGTCGTCAACGATGTCGGCTAGTTTGACGGCAATACCGATGTCATTGAGCGGCTTGCGATCAAGGGCCATGCCCTCTAACCCGACGGCTAGCCCGACGAAGTGGCCGATCAGCTGTCCATCAACGACCGGGCTGTCCAGCAATACGAACTGAAACGCATATTCCGTGGGCTCATTTGTCAGAACATAAATACCCGAGGCTCTGAGGACGAAGTTGCGGTGATCGACAGGCGCCCAGGTGAGTTCGAGATTGCGGGACCGGAGATAGCTCACGAGCTGGTGCAAGGAAATCCTAAGGCCGACGTAGGGCCGCGCAACTGCAATCTGACGCTTCAGGATCTCGGCGTTTGGCTGGCCATCGGGGAAGGCCGCGGCAAGGCGCCGTTCCGCGATCCGTGTTCCGACGTCTTTCCCGAACATCAGCTTGTAGCCGGTGACCGGGATCATCATCGCTGCAACAATCGTCAGTGAGAATTTCCAAGACTTAAGGTAAGCGCGGTCCAATGTTGTCTCCCAGCCAGATCAACTAGGCAGTGTCCGCTTGTCAGAGCGCCTGCCGGATGACTATTCAGTTCGGATGCCGAAAACTTGCGGCGCTGGGACGGAGAAACGCGCGGGAGAAGGTCACCGGGGTCGCAATTCACGTAATTGTTGGCTATCGGCACTACCGCTTGTGCGGCAAGGGGGCAGCAACACGCCGCAAGTCGCCGTATCGTAAGCCGTTCGCTCGACCCTGCCGCAATCGCCCTGGCTCAGGCCAGTCCGCTTTGCGCCCTCATTTCGGACGTTCAGGCTAGATTTGCCACTTGCCCAAAAGCGGACGCGTGCGTTCAACTCGACGAATGGCTGCAACTTCGGCGTAAGGTCAGCCGGAGAGGAACTCGCGCGGCCGCGGGCCCCGAGAATCGAGCAGGCCACCACCATATCACCCCGTTCTTCGCGCGGATCTCGGCAGGCTTGCACACTCCGATGCATGTGCGGGGCCTATCAACTGCGAAAGCTTCTCGACATGCTCAAAGGGCACGCGCATACGGCCGACCTTTAGGACGCGTACGACGGTTGCGATGTGGTCGGGGCCAAGGGCCGCGGCCACGGCTTCGTGCATGAGCACCTCGGCCGTGCAGTGCACGGGAAGGCTTGCGTAAGAGGTGGCGCAGAGGCTGCGCGCCTTGCGCTCGTCCAGGAGCGCAACGCCGCCCTGCTCGATAGCACAGGCAATGGTGGCGGCTTCGCCATCGTCAAGGGTCTGGCGTGCAGACCCGTCGATCAACGATTCATAGATCGGCGCCGCCACGGCACCGATCTCGACGCGGGCAACCAAACCGGCGCTCATGAGCACGCGGAGCTGCTTTCCATCGTCGTAGCCCCTCAGCACCCCGTTATCGAGCTCGACGACGGTGTTACGGGCTACAACGAGGCGCGCGGGGAGCGCCCTGATAACTTCCTCAGCGCGGCCGGAGGCGTTGAGGTTGATCAGAACGCTGGCGTCAGCCACCAGAACCGCGTCCGGACTAGCGAAGAATTTTGACGAGCTCATCGGCTTCGCTTTCCTCCCGCTCTGCACCGTCCAGCACTTCCCTTATCCCGTGGCGATCAAGGTGCAGAAGGCGGGCCAGCTGGCCTTCGCTATAGAACTCCTGTTTCCACGCCTCGCGCGCCAGAAGAGCGAGTCGGGGCGGTACCAGGCCTTTCGATACGACAGACATATCCGGCCGCGGAAGGTCGCCCAGCACCTCGCGGACCTGTGCGTCGGTGATACCGCCGTTTCCCTGAAACCAGTCCCACGTTCCTTGGCGGGCAATCTTCAGTTCTTCGAGCCGACGTACCGTAGCTTCGCGGGACAAGCCTATGGCATTAGCCAGAAGAATCACGTGACGCCGGGTGAGGTGAGATTGCCCCGCCGTGATTTCCGCAAAGCGCTGGCGCACGACGCGCGCCGGCGCGATGAAGTTGCGCTGGAATATGTTCGCATAGCGCTCTTCGCGCGAAGTGAAGCGTTCGTCCTCGGTCAAGACCTCCGGCCGCCGGCGCGTGGAAACAACGTGCGCCAACTCGTGCGCGCCCGTCTGCGTTAGGCGTTCGTAGGGATGGTTCGCGTTCAGAAGGATGCAGGCACCTGCGGCTTCATCATAGGCGAAAAGACCCGAGACCTTGCCCTGTAAGGGCCTCACGTAAACCCGGATGCCGAGCTGAAGATCGAGGATTGAAACGATGTCCGTGAGGGGGCCGCTACCCAGCCCCAGCCAGTCGCGCAATTCCTGCGCATCCTGCTCCGCCTGCGCCCGGACTTCACCCGGCAGGATCGGCCGTTCAGGTGGGTAGTTACGGGCACGCGTGACGCCCAGGGCGTTTTCGAGCTCGACTTCAGCGCTGACGAGATCGTTCAGGAGCCGGGTAGCGCGCTCCACGTCGTCATCCTTGCTGTCATCCAGTTTGCGAAACCGCGGCACCATATCCAGGTGAACCGCTTCCCGCCGCAGGATCGCGTTTGCGGACGTTTGATAGGAGGTGGCGAGCTTTTGCAGCTCGTCCATCTGGATGCGGCGTTTTCCCTGCTCTATGGCAACGATGGTGGTCCGCGCAGCGCCGATCACTTCCGCCGCTTGCGCCTGCGTGAATTTCACGCCCTCCCGGGCAAGGCGCAGCCGTTCTCCTATCTCGTGATCGGTCAGACGTTGGCTGGTGTCAGTCATTGGTCTATCCGCGTCCATTGCCGAAGGAATGAACGCGCTCCCGTGTCTTTTATGAATGAATGCCATTCGGCAGCGTGGTGCTGGAGCATTTTCAGCAGCCGCTCCTCGGCGCCTGCCGGCGCCATATCGAGAGCGGCGGCCGTAAGCCCTGCATGCCTTGTGACAGCAGAGTGATTATCCTCCTCCGCCATGTCGGCGAGGTGGTCGAGGTGGAGCGTTCCGGCGATCGCATAATCGCGAAAGGCCGGGCTCATTCTCCTGAAGCCATCCTGGAGGGATGCTTCGAGCGTCGGGGCTCCCAGATCGCGGCAGATGTAGCCTTCTCCCGTTTCATTCAGGCCCGCCGCATGGACACTCATACGGCGCAGCATACAAGCCGCGCAGATGCCGCACTGGAGAAGCTTGCCGTTCAGCGCGCTCCACTGCGCGCCCCGCCAGCACGACTTCGTATCGCGCCAGGTGTCGCTGTCAGGAAGTCTCGTGAATTCCCGCAGTGTCTCGCCCTTGGTGTGCCACAGTCGCGGGAACACAAACTTAAGCGGGCGGCGCAGCAGGGCTTTCAGGAACTTCTCCATCCGCGCCGTGAAAAGGGGATGATTGCGAAAATCCGGATAGGCATGCGCGGCGGTTACCAACGCCGGTCCGAAGACGCCCTGCCCGCTTTCCGGAATGATGATCTGGTCCGCTTCCGCGAGGTAGGCGGCAATGCCGCTTATGAGGGCAAACTTAAAGCCCCGATTTCGTGCGGTCGGCTCGCCGCTGGCGGACACGGAGTACGGCACTCTCGTGAACGGCTCGCGCTTTCCCTTCGCGGGCCGCCCCCCCGCCTTGGAGCCGACGCGCACCCCCACCAGCCGCTCGCCGAGGGTGGCCGTCACGATGCCGGCGACCGCACGCGAATCCATGCCGTCGCTGTAAGCGATCACCGCCTCGGTCTTGACCGGCAGCTGCAGATATTCCTGGGGCGGAGCGACGGCCTTGCCGTTCCGCCGCGCAAATTCAATCGTCCAGATATCGCCGGTCAAGAACTGGAGAGCATCGTGCAGCGCACCGAGGACAGACGGAGTCGACCACCTTTCCGACTCATGAACGGGAACACGCAGTTCGATCTTGCGGGTCCAGCCGAGCGCCGGGCGCCTCGTCGTGCGGTCAGCGAACTCTACCGCCGCTGCAAGGATCATGGCGTCATGGATGACAGGTTCCCAGCGCGCAAAGGCGTAGGACTGAACGCCGGCCGTCGAAAAGCGGAGGTCGCACCCAAGGTCGAACGCCACGCGTCCTTCGCGCGGCTGACGGCCGGGCTCGACTACGTCGATGGCGGTTTCCGGAACCCGGGGATTGTAGGCATGCACATTCATCGCGGCGGCCCCTGATCGAGGCCGTCGCGCACGGCAACTTTGACCGCGCGGCGCGGCGGCGGCTTTGCGGGGAACAGCAGTTCGCTGGCGAGCGCGCCGCAGTCAAACTGCTGGCGCGCGGCCAGCTGCCGTTCGCGGACATAGCGGCTGCTGCGCGGGTGCGCTTCACGCTGGTAATGCTCTTCGATGCTGCGCATGGCGCTGCGCGTGGTGTCTTCGATGGCCATGGTGATTGCGGCATGCGTCCCGGCTTGCCCGGTAAGTCCCTTGCCGGCCGCCGCCACGGCGCAGTCGATCGCGAGCTGCGCGGGGGCGGACCCTGGGTGACGGCTGCGTAGAGCCTCCAGCTTCTCAATGCGCATGGAAGAAAAGAGCGTATCCGAATCCATAATCTCGCGGATGTTCTTGATCGGCGCCTGGAGCACATCGCGTTTGATTGCGTAGGCAAGGGTCTCCCGCACTTCGTCCAGCGCGTAAGCGGCCTTAGCAGCGCGCTGCGCGAACGTCCTCCAGTGAGGACGCAGGGGCAGGCTTTTGTGCGGTCCATCGCTCATAGCGCAATCTTCATGTCAGCATATTAGGCAAAAAATGCTGACAATGTCAAACATGCGGGATGTGCATCTATCGCATTTGCGTGAATTACTGGCGAACTTGGCTTACCATCGATCGGAAGCGGCCGTTTTCATGCTCGCTGCAATCGAACCTGAACAGCGGCAGTGAGGTCGGAATGCTGAACGTTGGCCTGTCGGCCAGACTTGCCAAAAGCAGACAGTCAGCAGACGGCCCGCGTCAATGATCTACAGGGCGACGGGCAACATCCGCGCCATCCAAATCTTGCTTGGTCACTCCAAGATCGAGAACACGGTGCGGTATCTCGGTGTCGACGTGGAGGACGCGCTCCTGTTGGCCGAACGAACCGAAATCTGACGTTGATCGGCCATCCGACCCAGCGAGGATGGCCGCTTTTGGCATGCGGACTACGGGGTTGATCCGACCATCGTGGGGTGGGGAGCGGACAGTCCATTTTTTTTGGTGCGACGGGCGCCAAAGCGGAAGTAGTATGCCGCCTAGAAATTGCCAGGGTCGCGTCCGGCGCTAACGTGTCGCGCCGGCCAAGGGCCTTCCAAGACTATGGCAATATTCCTTGGAATCATGAATTGCTAAGGCCGGGATCGGGAGGGGGAATTTGCCAGACAATATTATTAAGGTCGCGATCCATCACTTGGAGCGCAATACCGAGAACATTTATGAAGTTCACCAAGGCAATGGGCAACTCGCGGTAAGCGCTACGGCCAAACGCCTTATCGACGAATTGCATAAGCTCTATGCCCGCCGCCCTTCGAAGGCCTACGGTAAGTTCTCCGAAAATACGGCCGACTACCCGACGTCGGTCCGACTGACCGAATACCTCACCGAGGCGGCGTCTTTCGAAGATACGACGATTGCGTTGATGAACACCTTGGCGAAGGAAGCTCAGGCGCGCGCCGCCTCAGAAGGCGGTCACGTGTTCTTCGCGCATTTCCAACGCGACGACCGGCGATACATCTTGGTTGCCATCGTCAACGACAAGATCAGTGCTGCGTTGACCGATCAAGCCGATCTCCAGGACGTCAAGCACCTCGATGTTGACGGCTACCGTTTCGCCGGCCGAGTTAGCCTTGAGGGTTGGACAAACAACGAAGAGCGGTACGTCAGCTTCTTAAAGGGAAAAGGCAACGTTTCGGAATACTTCATGGCCTTTCTGGGTTGCGACACGGTCGCTGCCAGCCGGGTCGACACCTCCAATATGGTTAAAGCGATCAAGCATTTCGCAGACAATCGACCCTTCGAGCCGGCAGAACGTGCCGAGTTCATGACTCGCGCGAACGATATATGCGGCAGGGACTCCAAGGCGGATAAGCCGGTCAACTTTGCGACCTTGGCGAACGAGTTGTATCCTGATGACCCGGAAGCCCTCATCGAGATCCTGGCCGATCCTGATCGGGGTCTAATCGACGGGTTCGTCGCCGATCGCAGGGCATTGCGTGGCCTGGTGTCCTTCAAGCGTAAGACGTCAAACTGGTCGGTCGAGTTCGAACGCGAGGCGCTAAATTCTGACAAGGTCAGGTACGATCCGGAGACGAACAGCATCATCCTTTTCGATGTGCCTGACGACCTCCGGGACGACCTACTGGCAGAGAGAGCCGATGGCTAATGACACCATTACCTGGGCGGACCTTCTGGAAATATACCAGAACTGCGTATGGGTGGATGACCATACCGCAAATTTGGCCATCGTCAGTGGCGGCATCGTAAATTCGCTAGAGCTCGTTGAGACTTCTGATCGCGCCTATCACGAGGCCGACATCGCCTTGCAGGACGATCAGGCACAACTCACGGTCGGTTCCGGCGTCGAAGTGCGTATCGGTTCACCCCACCGCAGCCTAGGCCTACTGGTCAAGGATTGGGACACGTTGCTCGCCTCCTCGTTCTCCAGAATGCGGGAGCCGTCGGCCTTCTTTATCCGCTCCGACAAAACCCACAATGCCACGCAGCCTCCCACCGAGACGCTTCTCCAATATCGTTCAACCATGAAGCTTGTGCAGCTCCTCTCTGAATCCGCGCTGTTCGCTGATCAGCAGCAGGCCAAGCTCGTGTATTTTGCCGACGCTCGCATCGAAGTGCCGGTAAAGTTTACCGCGAAGGACCTGCGTTTCATAGATTCCGCTCAGGTCGACCTCCTTGCGAAAGCTCTCGAAGGTGAAGTCCATTCGGAACAGCGCCTCGGTATCCTGGCGGAAGCAGTGATGGAGCTTGTCTCCAGTCAGAGCGCTGCCGGCCGTTTTCGCTATGTCATGCAGAACGTCGACGAACTCGTCCGTCGGGTCAACAACGGGTACCGCCTTTTCGCGTCGAGCTTCTCTTACTCGAAAATCCGCAGTGAGCTGGAAAAGACCCAATCTGAATACGTATCCAGGATTCACAAGACGTTCAGCGACATCCAAGGCCAGCTTCTGGTACTGCCCGTTGCATCCGTAGTCGTCGCTACGCAACTGAAAGCGCCGACCGTCTGCGGCCCCGAGGTTCTGGCCAACGTTGCCGTAGTCTGCGGTGCCTGTCTCTTCGCCGCCTTGCTGATCGCATCCTGCATCAATCAATGGATGACGCTCAACGCGATATCGAGCGAGATCAAAGGCCAGAGAACTAGGCTCAACGCCGAGTTCAGCGAGATCAAAGACCTCTTTACCGGCAGCTTCGATGCTCTCGACGGTAGGATCCGGTGGCACAGGTGGATTATGGCCATCATCGTCGTCGTGTGCGTGGTCGGCGCCGGGTTCACAGTTAGGTCCTATGTAGTGCTCACGAATGTGGACGCATGGTCGTGCCTGGTCGGGCAGGGGGCGACCGTAGTGCATAGCCAGCACCAACAAGTCGAACGGTTGCTGCCAAGGCAGACCATTGGACCGTCGCTCCCAGGAGAACATATGAAACATGCGAATGGCTAGGGTGGGGTCGGCTTCAGAACGGCGGCTTGAAGAGTTGTTCCGCCAGAACCGGACAGTCAGCAGACGGCCCCTAACCGTCATTATGGTTCGCGCCCGAAGCGGCCGATTAGAGGCTAAGGCATTCACCGTACGGTAGGCGCAACCCACGCCGTCAGGAGCTGACGGGCAGTATCGTCTATCTTGCTCTGCCAGGCGAGGTGTCTTCGCCACCTCAGTGGGATTGATGAAGCCCCGTACAGGGCTCCGGCCAGCTGGCCGGTGACAGCGCCGACCGTGTCGGCGTCCGCGCCGAGGTTGACGGCGAGGATGAGAGCTTCTTCGAAGTTGTGGGTTCGCGCGACGGACCAAAGTGCAGCCTCGATCGTAGAGACAACGAAGCCACCTGAAACGATGTCATCCCGGTCGAGCTGGTTCCAATTTTGGTCGGTTACGTGACGAATGCCGGGGTAGTTGCGGCCAAGCTGGCGCGCAACCGGGATGATGTCTTTCTCGCCGAGAATGGCAGCGCGCAGAAGACTGACGAAGAACTGGCAGGCTTCAATGCATGGCTTTGCCCCATGCGTCGTGCGGCTCTGATCGGCAGCGATTTGGAGTGCGAGTTGGTCATCATCAAGTGCGAAAAGTGCAACAGGCGCAAGGCGCATGAGACTGCCATTGCCGGCAGTGTAGGGATCGGTTGAGCCAGCGTATGGCTCGCCGGTGAGCTCATAGTCCACGAGCGCTACGCGCGTTGCCGATCCGATGTCGAAGCAGCGCCCAGTGCAGCTGTATTCGCCGTGGCGATACCAGCGGACGAAACGCTGCATCAAATCCTCGACGTCGAAACCGCGGCAGGAGATAAGGCTGTCGGCGAGCGCGAGGGCCATTGCCGCGTCATCGGTCCACTGCCCTGGTTTCAGGTTGAAGACGCCACCCCCAACCATTTCGGTGTGGAGGGGATGGCTGTCCCTCCGGGAGAATTCTAGCGTGGTGCCGAGCGCGTCCCCCACGGCAAGACCGAGCAGCGCCCCGCGGGCTCGATCGAACACGTCGGCTGGCCAATTGGTTGAAGGAGCAGGGGAGCTTGTCATCCGACGATCTTGCCTGCCGCACGGCTCCGTTCGGCATAGACTGAGATCGGCTTGTCGGCCTTGAAATCTGCGTCGCGCTCAATGCGCGTGTCGGCACGGCCGGCAAGTCGAGCGAGGTGCCGAAGATCGACATAACCCAACTCAGGCGTTCCTCGTCCAGCAAACCGTAACCCGTAGGCGATCTCCGGCTGCTCGGGATCGATTTCGGAGAGCAGCCAGGTGACGTTGAGCGCAGGACAAACCAGCTTGACGACCGGGCGCGGATCCTGGCCGCCCTCGATGAGGGCGGCCATACCGTTCTGAAGCAGCTGGAGACGCTGCGCGGGGGTGATCAGCGAACTGAATGACATCAGGCCGCGATGCCCTTCGCGGTCCGAGACTTTGCCTTGCGAGTGCCGGGTTTGGTCCTATTGCCGGCCTGTGGCTTAGCCGCTTGGGCGTTGTCAGATGGAAATGCCGCAATCGGGACCTTTGCGAAGCGTTCCAGGACATGGCGCACGACCCGATGAAAATCGGTGTAGCGCGCGGCAAGCTTGCGTGCGAGTTCATCAGCACCTGCCTCGATCATCGCGTCCAGGATGTCTTCGACGGTGATGGGTTGGAAGCCGACGCGCTCGCGTCCATCGACCTGCCGCTGTCGTCCGGTCACGTCGACCAGTTCGCTGGCATAAAGCTTTGCTGCAGCGGCAACACGGCGGTTGAGGCGGGGCCCGATGAGGACGAAGCAACCGCGGCTGGCCAAACCCTGATCGACCATCAACTGAGCCATGACATGCTCACGGCGGAGCTGTTCGAACCCCGGCCGGAAGAGCGTCAGACTTTCGGGATCCGCAAACAGGCCGCAATCGCGCGTGGTCTCGTCATAGCGGGGACGGTGCGTTGCCGGTCGCGAGAGCATGTCCTCGACGAACTTGACCTCAATTGCAATGAACGCGAGTTCACCGTCGGGCGTGACGATGTCGATCAGGGCGTCGAAAGCAGTGCCGTCCCCGAAGTAGTGTTCGGCGAAGCGACCAGGGCTGTGCTCGAACCGGATCCCTGTGACCTGATGCACCAAGTCCGGCAGCAGGCGAGACCAGACGCGCGAGGCGAATGACAGATCCATGGCCATCGGCGCGAGAAGGTTGAGTGTGAGTGTCTGGCTAGACAAGAGATTGCCCCACAGCCGGCCCTCTTCCCAGACCGAGCCTGGTTCGCGAAAGAGGAGGGCCTGACGGGCATAGCTGGCGATAACCGGCTCGACGAAGGTCGCTCCGGACGCTGCCGGCTTTTCGGTGATCCTTGACCCGAGCTTCACGCTCTTGATTGGCTTGCCGGAGACGGGGTCGGTGTGGTGGCCAATCGGCAGACCGCGTTCCTCGCGCCACAGCGCAGACAGAAGGCGGGCGGCGGCACGAAAGCGGGTGTCGGTGGCAAGCGCGCAGTAATGCTCCCTGAGGATGAAGTCCGGAACGAGGGGCGCATAGGTCAGCGGTCGCGCATAGATGCTTTCCGAGGAGTGATGGCGGTAAGGCACTGCGATGGCTGCGGTTACCTGGTTCGGTAATAGGTCGGCCGGCGCAGTGCCGGGTCCTTGGGTGTTGATTGTCTGATGGTCCACTTGAGGTCTCCAGTTGGGACCGCTTGTGCGGTCGGATCTGGATTCCGAGGTCATGTCGGGAAGTGGACATACGTCATTGCCGAATGTCGCTATCTCGACGTGCTCGTGTCCGACGTAGCGAATACGGCAATCGAGGATTCATGCGAGTTCACGATCGCCAGAGATTACGGCTTCAGCTGTAGGGCGGGTATTTTCCGGAGCTCGCGATCAAGCGCAGTGACAGGATATTCTCCGTAGCGATCTCCCACGCTTTCAGGATTATGGCCAGTCAGCGCATTCACGATGTCGGGCGCTAAGCCATATCGTCTTGCGAGGGTCTTCAATCGATGACGCCAAGAGTGATTTGGCGACAGACGCGTATCTATAAGCCCGAGTGATCTAACCCAGCGGCTTAGGACCTTCGTGCCGTTTCCTCCGCGGCTACCAAATCGATCCGGCGCCACGTCCTTAAAGAGGGGACCGCTTTTGGTTCTGTTCACGAACGCCAGAAAGCCGGTGTCAAGGATCGCTGGATGAAGAGGGATCGTTCGCTCTGAACCTGCATTTTTCAGAGCGCCAGCTTGGGGATCTAGCTTGAGGCACCAGATACCTTCCGACTGGAAAACATCCTCCACCCGCAATTGGCAGACTTCCGCGACTCTTGCACCGGAATATGCGCAGAGCCATGGCACCCAACGACGGAGGGCATCATCCTCTCGGAGAGCCGCCTTGAGTATCAGTGCCGCCTCTTCATCATTGAAGCTCCGCTTGGCTAGTCCTGCCCGCCCCTTCACATCGAGAACGATTTTCTGAGCCGGATTTTCAGCCAATAGTCGGTTGTTTACTCCCCATTGGAAGATGGCTCGGACCGGAGCGAGTTTGGCATCGCGGATGGTCTTCGCACTTAGCTGCGCAATAAGAGCGTTTTTCCAAGCCACCATGTCGTCTGGCGTGGTTCTTGTGGCGTCGTCATGCCCTAGAAATTTGGCGAGTTGAGACAGAACAAGCTGCCATGAATAAAGCGTCTTCGGGCTCGGTTTCTTCTCTCTAGACCAGCCTGTTATCAGAGTGTCGAAAGTCACTGCGGCTCGTGGGCCTGGATCCGGAGAGACTTGGTGTGGCTGGGGCGATAGAATGGCCGTCAGCGACGTCCAACCGGGCAAGGGGCTGCTGATATCAGAAGCCAGTCGCAGACTCGCCCGTTGGACGGCTATTGCAACAGCTTTACAAAGCCGATGGCGCCCGACTGCGTCGACCACAAGGCCCTTCGATTTTAAGCAGGCGTCAGCTTGCTCCCCACACCAATGCTCCATCTTGTGGCAGTAAGGATTCTGCTGGTCACTGCCGTCGAGCACCAGAGCGGTGCCGGCAGGGGGTGAGCCCCACAGCTTCTCAAACAACTCTGTCCGCCAGAAACGCTGATCACTAGGATTGTCGCGATGTTGCCCGTACCACCAATTGTGGACAGGCTCGACGAATTCCAAAGCTTCACGTTCAGTAAGAGAGAGGGGACCAGTCCGCAGATTTTTCCACTGCGTCTCGAGTTCGACCAACGCTTCAGCATGCCGCAGTTTTGCCTCTGCGGGGTTTTTCGTTCTGAGACTTCGAAGAATTTCGCGCTTCGCAACAATTGGTCGCAGATCGTCAGGTACGCGCTTGCGCAACCAATAAACGCCAGTTCGCGGATGCTTCCAGGGACGCGACATCGAAAGTGCCATGTGTATCACCCATGTGTATCACTCGGGCGGTCGCAAGTCGATGTATTTCCTGAATGTTTAGCGATTTCCACTCGTTAGTGGGTCGCTGGCGGAGAGGGGGGGATTCGAACCCCCGATGGGCTTCCACCCATGCCGCATTTCGAGTGCGGTGCATTCGACCACTCTGCCACCTCTCCGGATGCGTGGTCGCGCATGAAGCGCGGCAGACACATAGCCAAGGTGGCCCGCCGAAACAAGCGCGAAATGCGCGATCCGGCCCATCTCTGTCCGCGGCCTTCAGGCGCGGCGCAGGCCGGCCTTCGGCCCGCGCGTGGCAAGGCGCGCCTCGCCGAACTGCGTCAAACGAAAAGGGCGCCTCCGCGCGGGAGACGCCCTGATCTTGATGCGACAGTCGCGAAGGACGGCGGTCAGCCCTGCGGCTGCGGCTCCATGCCGCCTTCAGGCTCCGGACCCTTCTTGCGCCTGCCGCCGGTGGCGCCTGCCTTCGGCACGGCTGAGCCTCGGCTCGGCGGGGTGTCGTCGCCCAGGTCGCGCGACGGCTTCTCGCCCTTCATGATCTGCGCGATCTCGTCGCCCGACAGCGTCTCGTATTCGAGCAGGCCCTCGGCGATCGCGATCCATTCCTTCTTGTATTTGGTCAGGATCTTGCGCGCCTCGGCATAGGCCTCGTCGATCAGCCGGCGCACCTCGGCGTCGATGATCTGCGCGGTTTCCTCCGAGACGTTCTGCGTGCGCGCCACCGAATGGCCGAGGAACACCTCTTCCTGGTTGTCGCCATAGGAGACGCGGCCGAGCTTGTCGGAGAAGCCCCACTGCGTCACCATCGAGCGCGCCAGCTTGGTCGCCTGGCTGATGTCCGACGACGCGCCGGACGTGATGTTCTCCTTGCCGAACTTCAGCTCTTCCGCGACGCGGCCGCCCATCATGATGATCAGGCGCGACACCATCCACTTGTAGCTGATCGAGTAGCGGTCGCCCTCCGGCAACTGCATCACCATCCCGAGCGCCCGGCCGCGCGGGATGATCGTCGCCTTGTGCAGCGGATCCGCCATGGCCACCTTGACCGCCGTGATGGCGTGGCCGGCCTCGTGATAGGCGGTCTTGGTCTTCTCTTCCTGCGTCATCGCCGACGAGCGGCGCTCGGCGCCCATCATGATCTTGTCCTTGGCGTCCTCGAACTCCGCCATGGTGACCAAGCGCTTGTTGCGCCGCGCCGCCATCAGCGCCGCCTCGTTGACCAGGTTCATCAGGTCGGCGCCGGAGAAGCCCGGCGTGCCGCGCGCCAGCACCTTGAGGTCGACATTCGGCGCAAGCGGCACGTTGCGGACGTGCACCTTCAGGATCTTCTCGCGGCCGACGATGTCCGGGTTCGGCACGACGACCTGGCGGTCGAAGCGGCCCGGACGCAGCAGCGCCGGATCGAGCACGTCGGGACGGTTGGTGGCGGCGATCAGGATGACGCCCTCGTTCGCCTCGAAGCCGTCCATTTCGACCAGCAGCTGGTTCAGGGTCTGCTCGCGCTCGTCATTGCCGCCGCCGAGGCCGGCGCCGCGATGGCGGCCGACAGCATCGATTTCGTCGATGAAGATGATGCAGGGCGCGTTCTTCTTCGCCTGCTCGAACATGTCGCGGACGCGGCTCGCGCCAACGCCGACGAACATTTCGACGAAGTCGGAGCCCGAGATGGTGAAGAACGGCACATTGGCTTCACCGGCGACCGAGCGCGCGAGCAGCGTCTTGCCGGTGCCGGGAGGGCCGACGAGAAGCACGCCGCGGGGAATCTTGCCGCCCAGGCGCTGGAATTTCTGCGGATCGCGCAGGAATTCGACGATTTCCTCGAGATCCTGCTTGGCCTCGTCGACGCCCGCGACGTCCTGGAATGTCACGCGGCCATGCGCCTCGGTCAGGAGCTTGGCCTTCGACTTGCCGAAGCCCATGGCGCGGCCGGAGCCGGACTGCATCTGGCGCATGAAGAAGATCCAGACGCCCAAGATCAGCAGCATCGGCAGCCAGCCGATCAGCATCGAGAAGATCGAGCCGGAGCCGTCATTCTCGGGACGGGCGTTGATGGTGACGTTCTTGTCTTCCAGGCGCTGCACGAGCGCCGGATCGCCCGGCGAATAGGTCTGGAACGAGGTCGAATTGTCGGAATAGGTGCCGGTGATGCGGTCGCCGGCAATCGTCACCGACTTGACGCGTCCGCCGTTCACGTCCTGCAGGAATTCCGAATATGCCACCTCGCGCGCGGCGCCGCGCTGCTGCGGCGTCTGGAACAGGTTGAACAGCGCGATCAGCAATACGGCGATGATCGCCCAGAGCGCGAGGTTGCGATAGTTCGGATTCATCTCGTGTCCCGCTGGCGTCGCCGAGTTGGACGCCTGTCCGTGTGGAAGTGTTGGCCTAACATAGGGAGGCAGGAACACCTTGCCAAGCGCGTCGCTACCAATGGGTTAAGCATCGCCCGCACTGTGGCCGCGGTAAGGCGACGGCGGCGGCAATTCGCCACCGGCGAAACGCGCCAGCGCGCGGGCGGGCGCGAGATCGAACGATGGCAGATAGCGCGCGAAGGGGGCGGCGATGCGCGTCGCGCGGACGGTCGGCACGGTGACGGTCGAGAGGAAATCAAGCCAAACGTTTTCGCGCCAAAGCGAGGGCTCGGCGGCAAGGGCTGCGCGGATGAGCGCGCGCGGAGCGCCAACGGCGTCATCGGCCAGTTTGGCAGCCTGCGCCGGACCGGTCGGCGCGATGAGCGTCGGCAGGGGATAGGGCGTTCCGGTGATCCGGAAACGGTCGTCCCACAATGGCCCGCATGTCGGCTCCATCGCCGCAGGCAGGCCGCGCGCCTCCCTGTGGACAAAAATCCCGTCGCGCCGTGCGTCGATCACCGCGCCGGACAGCGTTGCCCGCAGAGGCCCCTGCGCCAGTCTGTCGCGCAAGGCGTCTACCCGATCTTTCTCCGGCAGCGCGGTGCGTCCGCCGCTCGTGGCCAGAAGCAGCCGCAGCGCATAGGTGGCCGCGGGCCGGTCGGTGTCACGGATGAAGGCCGGATCGAGCCGGATCAGGCCGGGGCAGGGCGCGCTCGCATGGCGTTCGATCGCCGCGGCGGCGCGGCGGCCGAGCTCGATGCGCGCGGCGGCTGCGGCGCCAGCACGCCGCAACAGCGCGTCACGCTCAGCGCTGTCCGCCAGCCTGCGCCGCGTCCGCACCCGTTCCGACGCCATGCTGTCGTTCGACGGATCGTCGATCCACTCGATCCCTTCCGCGCCCAGCATCGCGCGCAGCGTCTCGCGCCGGATCCCGAGCAGCGGCCTGAGCAGCCAGACCTTGCCGTCGAGCAGCGTCGCAGGCGCCATCCCGGCGAGGCCGCGTCCTTCGCCGCGCTCTGCCCGCATCGCGACTGTTTCCGCCTGGTCGTCCTCGGTATGGCCAGTCAGGAGGATCGACGCGTCGTGATCCTTCGCCGCCTGCCGCAGCAGGCGGTAGCGCGCTTCTCTCGCCGCGGCGGCGAGGCCGGTCGCCGGTTTCTCGCCCTCCCAGCGCAGCGTGACATGGCGGATGCCGCGCGCGGCGCAGAGATGTGCCACGAACCCAGCCTCGGCGGCCGACTCCGGCCGCAGCGAATGGTCGACCGTGGCCGCGACCAGCCGGGAGCGCGGCACCCGCCGCGCCAGCAATGCCAGCAGCGCAAGCGAATCGCCGCCGCCCGAAACGGCGACGATCAGCGTCGGCGAAATGGATAGATCGAAGGCGTCGAAGACGCCGGACAGGTCGCTTGCGGGGGCGGGGTTCAGCACCCGGCCAGCGCGCGCTCCTGCTTCAGCCGTTCCTTCAGCGAGGCGGAACTGTCCGGGTAGCGCTGGGTGATCTTCGAGAACGTCGCGCATGCCACCTCCCGCTGGTTGAGTGCGGAGAGCGATACGCCGAGCTTCAGCAGCATGTCGGGCGACTTGCGTGAGTCCGGATACTGGCGGTTGGCGTCGACGAACACTTCCGCGGCGTCGCGGTAGCGCTGCTGGCCCAGCAGGGACTCGCCCAGCCAGTAATGCGCGTCGGCGGTCTGGGCGTCGCCGGGAAAATTGGCGATGTGCTGGCGAAAGCCCGCTTCCGCGGTGCCATAGTCGCCCGACAGAATCGATTCATAGGCGTTGCGGTAGAGTTCCTTCGGGTCGCTCGACGACGGCGTCAGCGCCGCGACGGTCTCGTCGTCGGTCTCGACGTCGGCCTCCTCGACCGCCTTGGGGTCGAGCGTGCCGCCGACGACATTGCCGTTCTGGTCGAATACGATCGAGCCGAGCGGCTTTTCCGGCTCGCCCGGGCCCTGTGCCGGCGCGGCTGCGACCGGCGGCGTTTGCGCCTGCGGAGCCTCGGCCGGCGGCAATGCCCCCTGCACTTCGGCGACGCTGGTCTGCGCCCTCGGCGCGGGCGCCGCGCCGCCGGCGTCGCTGCGCTTCTGCTCGATCTCCTGCAGGCGGAAGTCGACATCCTCCTGCATCTTGCGCATCTGCTCCTGCATCTGCAGGATTTGGAAATTCATCTCCTCGACGCGCCCATTGAGCTGGCGGACCTGCTCCTCCAGCCCGACGACGCGCGGGTCGCTCGCCTGCGCCAGTTGCACGACGGGCGCCTCCGCGCGTCCCGTCATTTCAGGCAGGTAGGCCCTTCCGGCATCGGGGAAGATCTCGAAGGGCGAATCGTCCGCCTGGATCGCGGTCTCGATCCCGGCCTCGCGCGCGGCGGCCGGCGCCAGGGATGCGAAGGGGAGGGCGAACACGCCGAGAAGGATGGTGAGGAACTTCATATGGTCGTACCTGCGTGACTGTGTCTGCGGCTTGCTGAAATGGACCGAAGCCCTGGAAGCTGCCCGGCGGCAACGATCGGCCGCACAAGGCCAGCAGAGTTCGGCCAAATTTTGTTTAAGCTCTATCCAGACAAGGGAAAAGCGGCCTTGCGGGCCGCTTTTCGGGATTCTTCGGCGGTGTTGCCGGAATGTCAGCGTCGGCCTCAGCTGCCCTGGCCACCGAGCACCGTGACGGCGCGCCGGTTCTGCGTCTGGCAGGAAATATCGTCGCACAGCGCCACCGGCTTTTCCTTGCCATAGGAGATGGTGCGCAGGCGGTTCGCGGCGACGCCGCGGCCGACGAGGAAGTCGCGGGTGGCCGCGGCGCGGCGGGCGCCCAGCGCGATGTTGTATTCGCGGGTGCCGCGCTCGTCGGCATGGCCTTCGATGGTGATCTTGTAGTTGCCGTACTGGTTCAGCCACTGCGCCTGCTTCGACAGCGTGGTCTGCGCGTCGGCGCGGATCTGCGACGAATCCGTGTCGAAGAAGATGCGGTCGCCGACATTCAGCGTGAAGTCCTGCGACGAGCCCGGAGCCGCGTTGTTGCCGGCGTTGAGGCCGAGGTCGGCGGCGCTGTTCGGCGCCTTCTTCGAGGCGCAGCCGGAAATGGCGAGCATCGCGACCATGGCGATGGCGATCGGGTTCGTGGTCAGTGCTGCGATACGGCGCATCGGCGCGGCTCCTTCGCAAATTGAGTGTTTTCGTTGATCAAGCAGTAACCACGTCTCGGTTAACCCCGCTTCAATGGACATGGTTAACCGATCATGAAATCGCCTGGCCGGGGGTGATTCCGGCCTGATCGTCCGGCTATGTCAGGAATGCCGCGCCGCGGTGGCCGGAATGGGGCGAAACCACGGCGTTTCAGCCGTTCCGGCCTATTCGCGCAACGGCGACCAGGCCGGATCCGAGGCGAAGTTCGGGGTCGGGATCGCCTGCTCGTTGCGGCCGGTCAGGTCGATCGAGAACAGCTTCGGGCCGCCGGCGCCGGGCTGCTGGCGGAAGAACATCACCACGCGTCCGTTCGGCGCCCAGGTCGGGCCTTCCTGCAGGTTGCCGGTCGAGAGGATGCGCTCGCCCGAGCCGTCAGGGCGCATGACGCCGATCTGGAACTCGCCGCCGGTCTGCTTGGTGAAGGCGATCAGGTCGCCGCGCGGCGACCATACCGGCGTCGAATACTTGCCGCCGCCGAACGAGATGCGGTTGGGGTTCGAGCCGTCGGCGCCCATCACGTAGAGCTGCTCGGAGCCGGCGCGGTCGGAGGTGAAGACGATCTGGCTGCCGTCGGGCGAATAGGAGGGCGAGGTGTCGATGGCCGTGCCGGTGGTCAGCCGCGTCATCTGGCGGGTGCGCAGGTCCATCGTGAACAGGTTGGAGACGCCGCTGTTTTCCAGGCTCAGGATGACGCGCTGGCCGTCGGGCGAGAAGCGCGGCGAGAAGCTCATGCCGGCCGAGCCGCCCAACGCCTCGCGCTGGCCGGTCTCGATCTGCAGCAGGAAGACGCTCGGCTGCGCGCCGCTCGACGGATAGGACATGTAGGTGATTTCCTGCCGGCTCGGCGAAAAGCGCGGCGTCAGCTCGATCTCGCGGCCGTCCGACAGGTAGCGCAGGTTGGCGCCGTCCTGGTCCATGATCGCCAGCCGCTTCTTGCGGGCGTTGCGCGGGCCGCTCTCGTCGATGAAGACGATGCGGGTGTCGAAATAGCCCTTCTCGCCGGTCAGCCGCTCGTAGATGGCGTCGGCGATGATGTGCGCCACGCGGCGCGCATTGGTCTTGGTGGCGAAGAACTGCTCGCCGGACAATTGCTGGCCGCCGAACGTGTCCCACAGCCGGAACTCGGCGCGCAGGCGGCCGTCGGCCTCCTCGGTGACGCGACCGGTCACCAGAGCCTGGGCGTTGATGATCTTCCAGTCCTCGAAGCGGGGCGCTGCATCCGGGTTGGAAATCTTCTCGATGAAAGCGCCCTTGTCGATCGGTGCGAACAGGCCGGAGCGCTGCAGGTCGGCGGCGATGATGCCGGTGATCTCGGCGCCGAGCGCATCGGCCGAGAGGAAGTCGGTGACGGCGATCGGCAGCGGCTCGACCGTGCCCTTGTTGACGTCGATCTCCAGTTGCGCGCGGGCCGGCGTCAGCGCCGCCGGCAACACGCCTGCCGCGAGAGCCGCGACGAGGAGGAGGGGCTTGAGGAATGACTTCATGATGTCTCGCTTTCCGTCAGAACATGTCGCTGGGGTCGAAATTCACGACGACCTCGGCCCATGTCTCGTATTTGTCGGCGGGAAGGTTGAAGGGCGCGCATTTCGCCACGGCGCGCACGGCGGATTCGGCGGCGGTTCTGGCGGGGCCCGACGAGCCGCCGCCGCGGATGACCTCCGGCCGCGCCTCCAGCTCGCCCGAACGGTCGAGCCTGAAGCGCACCGAGACCTTCAGCACCTCGGCGTCGTCGACGCCGGCGGGGATCGACCAGCACTGGCCGAGCCGCTGGCGCAGCGCGTCCATTTCGCTGACCGACAGTTTCGCGCCGGTGCTCGGCTTGTCGTTGCCGAGCGATGCCGTTTCGGTGCTGCGCTTCGCGCCGCCGCCGGCCGGGGCTTCCTTGGTCACCAGCGCCTTGGCCTGGTCGAGGATCGATTCCAGATCTTCCTGCTTCGGCGCCTTGGCGGTCTTCTCGACCGGCTTCTCGGGCTTCTTCGCCTCGGCCTTCGCCACCTGCTGCGCCGGCGGCTGCGGCCGCGATTCCGGCTTCGGAAGCTGGTCGGGGAATTCCATCTGCTCGGTCGGCGTGTCCGTCGCGGCGATCGCCTCGGCCACCGGGTCCGGCTTCGCTTCCGGCGCGGGCGTCGGCTCCGGCGGCTTCTCGGCGACGGGCTCCGGCGCTGGCGCGGGTTCGGGCTTGGCCTCGACCGGCTCCGGCTTCGGCTCGGGCTTCGCCTCGACCGGAACCGGGTCGGGCTTCGGAGCCGGCTCCGCCTTTGGCGCGGCCGCCGTCTCGATCTTGCGCGGCGAGGCCTCGGGCTTCGGCACGTCGTCGAGGTCGATGTCGTTCTCGCCGACGGTCTTCGCGTCGGGCACGGTGTGCGGCTTGGCGGTCGGCTTCGGCGCCGGCCGCTCGGTCTTCGGCGCGGTCTTCTCGCCCTGCTGCAGTTCGGTCAGATCCTCGATCGGCACGATGTCGACCGGCAGCGCCTGCACGTCGCCGGCATCGTGCGCCGGCGGCGCCGACAGCGTCACCAGGCCGAAGGCGATGACCGCGGCATGCAGGACGAGCGATGTGGACAGGCCTGCCTTCATCGGCGCGCTACTGGTCCTGTTCCTGGAGGGTCACCAGGCCGATGTTCTTGAAGCCGGCGGCGGAGATCCGCGCCATCACCTGCATGACCGTGCCGTAGTCGGCGGCCTTGTCGCCGCGCACGTAGATGCGCTCCTCGTAACCGGTCTTGGCGATCGCCTCGAGCTTCGGCACCACTTCCTCGACCGGAATCTCGGTCTCCTGCAGGAATATCTTGCCGCCCTGCTGCACGGAGACGGTGATCGGCTGCGTCTCGGCGTTCAGCGGCTTTGCCTGCGTCTCGGGCAGGTCGATCGGCACGCCGACCGTCATCATCGGCGCCGCGACCATGAAGATGATCAGCAGCACCAGCATGACGTCGACCATCGGCGTGACGTTGATTTCCGACATCAGCGCCCTGTTGCCGCGGCCGCGCCGCCTGGCGCCGCGCCGTCCGCCCGATTGTCCGACTGACATTCCCATCGATCTGTCCTTCAGGCCGTGTCCCGCAGGGTCCGCTCACGCGGCCTTCTGCGCGACCTTCTCATCGATCTGGCGCGAGAGTATGGCGGAGAATTCGTCCGCGAAGCCTTCCATCCGCGCCGACAGCTTGCCCGCGTCGGATGACAGCTTGTTGTAGGCGATGACGGCGGGAATGGCGGCCAGCAGGCCGATGGCGGTGGCCAGCAGCGCTTCGGCGATGCCGGGCGCGACGACCGCAAGGCTGGTGGACTTCGAGCCGGCGATGGCCTGGAACGAGGTCATGATGCCGATCACCGTGCCGAACAGGCCGACGAACGGCGCTGCCGAACCGACCGTCGCGAGAAAGCCGAGCCGGCCTTCCAGGCGCTCCATCTCGCGCGTCAGAGCCAGGTCCATCGCCTTGTCGATGCGGTTCTGCAGCCCGAGCGGCGACCGCGCGCCCTTCTCGAAGCTCTTCTTCCATTCGCGCATCGCGGCGACGAAGATCGAGCCCATGCCGGTGGTGTGGCGCTCGCCCAGGGTCTTGTAGAGTTCCTCGAGCGACTGCCCGGACCAGAACACCTGCTCGAAGCGGTTCAGCGACGAGCGCATGCGACCATAGGAAATGATCTTGTCGATGATGATCGCCCAGGTCCAGACGGAGGCGACGACCAGTCCGATCATCACCAGCTTGACGATCCAGCCGGCCTGCCAGAACAGTTCCCAGATCGACAGTTCGCCGCCGGTTGTGGCCTGAGCTAGTTGTTCCATGTCGTGACAGTCCCTCAGTGGCCGGGCGCAAGTCGCCTGACGTTGCCGCGGCTGGCCCAATCCCAAAATTCTTCCGGTTCCGATCGCTGGATTTTCACCCTCGACCGCCGGAAATGACCACGATTGCGCCTGATGGGGCCTTTTCGGCAGCAATTTTGGTCAAAGGAAGGCGCACCCGGATCGTTACCATTTCCTCTCGGTTCTTAATGCGGCGTTATGGTTAAGGAGAGGTTAGGAAATGAGGCTGCACGGGATGCTGCGGCGCACAATGTCGTGAGCGGGCAAAGGCTGGTCCGCACAAACATCACCGCCGTCATCCCGGGCGCCGGACGGCGACCCGGGATCCATTGGCGGTCGCCGTCCTGGCGTCGCCAGACCCGCGCCTGGCAAGACGACGTGGTCGGTCATCACGCCTGCCGAGAAAACCGACCCAATGGCAAACAATATCCTGTGCGAATTGGATAGGCCAATGGATCCCGGCTGGCCTCCGGCCGCCGGGATCACGTCGGTGCTGTGTGAAGCGACCTGCCTTGCCCAAATCAGCCAAATTAGCTAATCTCGTCCGTATGAAAATCCTCACCGCAACCGACGCCAAGAACCGCTTTGGCGAACTGATCGACATGGCGCAGGCCGGACCGGTGCGGGTCCAGCGGCAGGGGCGCGATGTCGCGGTCGTGCTGTCGCCGGAAGAATTCCGACGGCTGTCCGAAGCCGCAAGCGGCCAGGTCAGTCCCGCCGTCCGCAAGCTTCACGCCGAGAGCGCCAGGCGCTGGGCCAAAGTCTATGAAGCGCTGGCGAAGTAGGTGGACTATCTCACCCTCGACGACTCGCTCTACATCCACGCCGAACAGCTGCGGCTGTTCGGCGGCGCACCCGGCGTGCGCGACCACGGCCTGATCGAGTCGGCGCTGTTGCGGCCGCAGACCGGCTATTACGCCGACCTCGTCGAGCAGGCGGCGGCGCTGTGGGAAAGCCTCGCCATGAACCATGGCTTCATCGACGGCAACAAGCGCGTCGCCTTCGCCTGCATGGACATCTTCCTTGGCCTCAACGGTGGAAGGCTGGACGCCGAGCCGGACGAGGTTATCGCGTTCATTTACCGCCATCTCGAAGCCGGCACCTTCCGCAAGCCCATGCTGGAAGAATGGCTGCGGGCGCGGGTTACGGTTGGTCGATAGCCTTGCCTGCCTCAAAAGCTGGAGCGCTCTATCTCCCCCCGGGAGGGGGAGAAAGCAAATTCCTGGGCTTGGCGAAGCCAAGTCCTTGGAATTTGCCAGAGAGGGGGTCGCCACCTGCCGCACATAATTCGCCCCCCGTGCATGGATTTACCCCTCTCTTGCGATTTCTAAGGCTTAGCCTTTGGCTAAGATCTTGAAATCGCTTTCTCTCCCTCGGGGGGAGAGATCAAGGCGCGCCTTCCTTATCCACGCCTCCGCTGCGCGGCCCCGCGATGACGACCGCGCAGCTTGGGCTCCACGCATATCTCGATGCCCCGTGCACCGATTTCCGTATGCTCTCCCGCCAACCCATTGTTCTCATTCACCATTCAAAATTCTTCTCCCCGAATCTGTCCACGCCCCCGCCACCCATGCCCACAATGGCCGTCGAGTCGACGTGGGAGCCCAGGGTGGATCGCAAGGGTGAGACAGGGAGGGAGCGGGAGGAACTGAACGGCATTGCCGCACGCCTGCTCGCGCTCGCCGGTCTCGCCGAAAGCGCCGCTGGCCGGTCGCTTCCGGTCCGCTGGGTGGTGCTCTGGTATCTCCGGCTGGCGCTTACGGTCGCGGGCGACTTCATTGCCTGTTCCGCATCGCATGCGGGCGGCCGGTTCTGGTCGCCTGCGTTCGCGGCGACGCCCCAAGGCGCCAACCCCGCCGCCGCGTTTCATCTCGCCGCGTCTCTCGCCGCGCTGGCGGTCATCGTGCGCGACATGGCCGGGCGGGTCTTCCGGCTGTCGTTCCTGCGGCATGGCCGGTCGGTCGGCGGCAGGAGCGGGGAGGGCAAGTCGACGGACGATGTCTGCGCCGTCATTCGCAAGCTTGCAGAAGCAACCTTTCCGTCGGTCGCATTCAGCGACTCGTCATAACGGAGCGCAGGGGACAGTTTACTTCCTTTCCGCAGACGGGCGCTGCGGTCGTTAGGTTGGCGCGGGCGGAAAAAAGTAAACTGTCCCCGGCACTTACCTTGCCCGCTTACCCGCGCCCCGGCATGAACGCCGCGACCCATTCCTTCGGGAACCGCCGCGGCCGCCCCGATTCCGAAACGATCGCCGCCTCGATCTTGGCCTCGACCAGCACCTGGCCGTCGCGCGCGATCTTCTGCGCCATGAAGATGCGCGCGCCGGAGACGTTTTCGGTAACGGTGTCGATGGTCAGCACGTCGTCGATCTTCGCCGATCCCCTGAAATCGATCTCCATGCGCCGCACCACCCAGACCAGCTTCTCGCCATGCTTGCCATCGGCGAGTTCGGTGTGGTGGACGCCGGCCAGGCGCAGGAAATCCGAGCGGCCGCGCTCGAAGAATTCGAGATAGCGGGCATGATAGACCACGCCGGAAAAGTCCGTGTCGGCATAGTAGACCCGCGCGGTCTGCCGGTGGCCGGCGGCAGTCAGCACGCCCGAGATCGGCAGCGGCCCGTCGGTTTCGGATTCACCATGATCGGCCATTCGACTTTCCTTTCACGGCTGCGCCTGACAAGAGGATCGCCTGCCCGGAGGCCCGACCGGATGCCATTTCTGCGTCACGCGATCAAGAACAGTCTCGCCGCGGCCATCCTGGCGATCTGCGCTACGGCCGCCGCCGAGGCGGCGACATTCCAGCCCAAACGCGGCCTCAACCTCGACATCTGGAACACCTGGCCGGACGAAAGCCGCTGGGGCGAGCGCGACGCGATCCTGCCTTTCCCGGAATGGCGCAAGACGCTCGGCGACGCCGACCTCGTGGCGCTGAAGGCCGCCGGCCTCGACTTCATCCGCATGCCGGTCGACCCGTCGCCCTTCCTGTCGGAGAAGTCAGCCGGCCTCCGCGCCGAACTCGTCCAATCGGTGCTCGACTCGGCCCGCATGATCAACGCCGCCGGGCTGAAGGTCATCGTCGACCTTCATCTACTGCCCGCCGGCAGCAACCGCGCCATCGGCATGGGGCAGGTGATGGACGATGCCGCGCTGTTCGAGCGCTATGTCGAACTCGTGCGCGAGATGGGCCGCAAGATCGCCGGCGAGGACCCCAACCTGCTTGCCTTCGAACTGATGAACGAGCCGGTGACCGGCTGCGAGGGTGCGGAGCAGAAGGCCTGGGAGGACCGGCTGACAAAGCTGTTCGCCGCCGCGCGCTCCTCGGCCACGCGGCTGACGCTGATCCTGTCGGGAAGCTGCTGGGGAAACGCCGAAGGGCTGGCGGCGCTCGACCCCAAAATGATTCCGGACAAGAACATCATCTGGAGCTTTCACTCCTACGCGCCCTTCGTCCTGACCCATCAGGGCGCGACCTGGGCCGGCGACTTCATCCCGCATGTCACCGGGCTGCCCTATCCGCCGCATTCCGTCCCGCGCGCCGAACTCGACTCCGCCGTCGAGCGCATCCGCGACAATATCCGCCGCGATGCGCCATGGTCGCGCCGCGCCGGGCTGCTTGCCTATCTCGACGAACAGGTCGCGACGGTCGACACCGCGGAGGAGCTGGACAAGGCGATGGCCGAGCCCTTCGAGATCGCCGTCGCCTGGGCCGCGAAGCACGGGGTGCCTGCGAGCGACATCATCCTCGGCGAGTTCGGCATGATCCGGCAGGAATACGGCACCGACACGATCATGCCCGCCGCCCACCGCGCCGCCTACTACCGCGACATGATCGCGCTGGCGGAAAAGCGCGGCTTCGCCTGGTCGATGTGGGACTATGGTGGCGCGTTCGGCGTCGTCGAAGAGTTCGACCGCCGCAAGGCGGAGCCCGACGTCATGGACATGATCCGTGGATTGCCCTGACCCGGCGTGTCCACAATTTACGATTGCTGAAGCGCTCTCGGGCATGGTCGGTTCATGATCAGGCTGTTGTTCAAGATCATCGGCTGGCTGCTTGTCCTGACGATCGTCATCGTCGTCGGGTTCCGGCTGTCGGCAGTGATGCGCGAGGAACGGACCGCGTCGGCCGAAGACGGTCCCGGCGTGCGCTTCGTCGAGGTCGCCGGTCTCGACCTGCATTTTCGCGAGTGGGGTCCGATCGACGGCCAACCGCTGTTGCTCGTCCCCGGCACAATGGCCTGGTCCGAGACGTACCGCGACATCGCCGCACCGCTAGGCGAGCAAGGCTTTCGCGTCATCGCGCTCGACCTGCCGCCATTCGGCTATTCCGGCCGCCCGTCCAGCGGCGACTATTCGCGCAAGGCGCAGGCGGTGCGCATCCTCGGTTTCGCCGACGCGATGAAGCTCGACCGGTTTGCCCTCGGCGTCCATTCCTACGGCGGCGGCGCGGCGATGGAGGCGGCGTTCACCGCGCCCGAGCGCATCGCGGCGATAGTGCTGCTCGACGTCGCGCTCGGCCTCGATGCCACGGGCGGCGGCCCGCCGCTGGCGCCGATCCTGTCGATGCCGATGCTGCGCGAAGCGGTGGTCTCGCTGACCTTCGCCAACCCATTGACGACGGGATTTGGGCTGCGCGACTTCATCCACGACGATTCGCTGGTGACGCCGGAGCGCATCGAGATCTACACGCGGCCGCTGACCATCAAGGGAACCACCCCCGCCATCGGCCACTGGCTGATGACCGGCCTGTTCGGCGACGAAAGCGGCTCGCGCGCCGCCGACCGCGCCAGCTACCGCGCCTTCGACCGGCCTGTGCTGGTGATCTGGGGCGCCGAGGACACGGTGACGCCGCCGGTGCAGGGCGAGGAGATCGCGGCGCTCTTGCCGAACAGCGAACTGGCCATGCTCCCGGGCGTCAACCACATCCCTCAGGTCGAAGCACCGGAAGAGGTGGTGCGGCTGATCGGCGAGTTCCTGAGGCGTCAGTCCGGCAAGGGCGACAGGCTGTCGGTTCTCGAAAGCTTACGCGGCGCGATTGTGCATGATCGATAGCGGCTACTCGTCTTCGAACAGGCTCGCCTGGATGGCCGCCAGGTCGCTTGGCGCGTTGAGCCCGAGATGCCGCCAGGCGATCGCCGTCAGCACCCGGCCGCGTGGTGTTCGCTGGAGAAAGCCCTGCTGGATCAGGTAGGGCTCGATGATGTCCTCGATCGCGTCGCGCGGCTCGGACAGCCCGGCGGCGATCGTCTCGACGCCCACCGGACCGCCGCCGAAATTCCTGGCGATCATGTTCAGGTAGCGCCGGTCGAGCTGGTCGAGGCCGAGCGCGTCGACCTCGAGCCTCGTCAGCGCCGCGTCGGCGATCTTCCGCGTCACCTCGCCGGACCCCGCGACGGTGGCGAAATCGCGCACGCGCCGCAACAGCCGGCCGGCGATGCGCGGCGTTCCGCGGGCGCGCCTCGCGATCTCCACCGCGCCGTCGTCGGTCAGCGGCAAGCCGAGAATGCGCGCACCACGCCGGACGATCAGCTCAAGCTCCTCGACGGTGTAGAAATTGAGCCGGACCGGGATGCCGAAACGGTCGCGCAGCGGATTGGTGATCAGCCCGAGCCGGGTGGTGGCGGCGACCAGCGTGAACTTGGCGAGATCGATCTTCACCGACCGCGCCGCCGGCCCTTCGCCGATGATCAGGTCGAGCTGGTAGTCCTCCATCGCAGGATAGAGGATTTCCTCGACCGCCGGGCTCAGCCGATGGATCTCGTCGATGAAGAGCACGTCGCGGTCTTCGAGATTGGTCAACAGTGCCGCGAGGTCGCCGGCCTTGGCGATCACCGGGCCGGAGGTCGAGCGGAAGTTGACGCCCATCTCGCGGGCCATGATCTGGGCGAGCGTCGTCTTGCCGAGCCCCGGCGGTCCGACAAAGAGCACATGGTCCAGCGCCTCGCCGCGCCCCCTGGCGGCCTCGACGAAGACTTTCAGATTGGCCCGCGCCGCCGCCTGGCCGACGAACTCGTCCAGCGTCTGCGGCCGCAGCGTGCCATCGGCGTCCTCGCCGCGCTTGTCGCCGGAGACGAGGCGGGGGGCGAGGCTCATGCGAGGAGTTCCATGGACGGGACGGCCTTGACGGCTCGCCTGTCAAAGGTCACGGTGTGTGAGCAGCCAGCGGTAAGACCCGACCACGCGATCAGATAGTCGGCGAGTCCCGTTTTCGGCCTTGCGCCATCCCGCAGGAGTTGATCGAGCTGATGTTCGTGCTCGATTATAAGACCATCACTCGCAATCATGTCACGCAATAGCTCGCAGACAGTCTCGACTGGGTAACCGAGGCGCTTTGTGAGCAGCCAGACCGTCTCGGCGATTGTCACGGCGCTGACAAACACGGGATTTTCGAAGTTCTTGGACGACAAGAAGGTTCGTGCTGCTAGATTCTGGCTTGGATCGTCATCGACGAGAAGGCGCAGAAGGACGTTGGTGTCGACACCGATCATTGTTCGTCACTTCGGTTCCGGCGTTCGAAGTCGTTCCAATCTTCAGCGACAGCCTCCATAGTTGCTTCGTCCATGTCTTCGATTGATAGGCTCTTGCCGGAGGGAGGCTTTCCCAGAATTCCCGCGAGATCCGCGATCCTTCTGTTTTTCGGCCGCGCGACCACCTCGCCGTCGCGGACGGTGACGTACAGACGTGTACCTGTTGCCAAGTTCAGTTCATCACGAACTTCCTTAGGGATTGTCAGCTGTCCCTTGGAGGTGATCGTTGCAAACGCGCCCATGTCAGCCCCTTTCAACACATCGCCTTACATCTTAACAAAGGTAAGGAGGATTGCAACATGTAAGGAGCTACCGTGCCAGTTCCTTCAGCCCCAGCCGGATCAGCTTCGCCGAATCCGCCCCTTCACCCGCCGCCTTCACCGCACTCGCCACGGCTGTCGCCGCCACGTCCCGCGCGTAGCCGAGATTGACCAGCGCCGAGACGGCGTCGGCGATCGGGGCCGGCGCCACGCCTTCGCCGAGTTCCTGCATGAGCCCGATCGTTCCCGTCGGCGCGCCGGAGAAGGCGGGCGCCTTGTTCTTCAGCTCGATGACGATGCGCTCGGCGACCTTCTTGCCGACGCCGGGCGCACGGCTGACCATCGCGATGTCCTTCAGCGCGATGGCATTGGCGAGGTCCGACGGCGACAGGGTCGACAGGATCGCCAGCGCCACCTTGGCGCCGACGCCCTGGACATTGTTGAGCAGCAGCAGGAACCATTCGCGCTCCAGCCCAGAGGCGAATCCGTAGAGCCTGATCATGTCCTCGCGCACATAGGTCTCGATATGGAGCGTCACAGGCTCGCCGGGGCCGGGCAGGGCTGAGAGGGTGCGCGACGAGCACCAGGCGACATAGCCGACGCCGTGCACGTCGACGATGCAATGGTCCTCGCCGATCTCGTCGATGATGCCCTTCAGCTTGCCGATCACTACTGGACACCCTGAAGCTTGGACATGAACGGAATCCCGCCGGTGGAGGAACTGTCAGGGCCTCGCATGGCGCCGTGAACAAGTCAAGAACGAACCCGTCCGCCGCCACCGCGCCGCCGAGTGAGGGTTTTTCAACGAGTCGCGGTTATCCTGCGGGCGGAACATCCTTGAGGCGGACATGCAGTCGAGCGCGGCGCTAAGCATCGGATTGCCGGCGGTGCTGTGCATCATCATGCTGGGGCTCGGCCTGTCGCTGAAGCTCGACGATTTCCTGCGCGTCCTGCGGCAGCCGCGGACCGTCCTGATCGGCCTCATGTGCCAGATCGTGATCCTGCCGATCCTGTGCTTCGGGCTGACCTATGCATCCGGCCTGCCGCCGGCGATCGCCGTCGGCATGATGCTTCTCGCGGCAAGTCCCGGCGGCACGTCGGCCACGCTCTACACGCACCTGGCGCGCGGCGACGTCGCGCTCAGCATCACGCTCACCGCGATCACTTCGGCGCTTTCGATCTTCACCGTGCCGGTGATCGCCAACATCGCCCTGGCGCAGTTCTACGGCACGTCGGCGGTCGTCTATCTCGAGTTTGCCCAGGTGGCGCAGATCTTCGTCATCGCAGTCGTGCCCGCGCTCGTCGGCGTCTTCATCCAGAGCCGGTACCCGATCCTGGCGCATCGGCTGGAACGGCCGGTCAAGCTGCTCGCGATGCTGTTTCTCATCGCAGTCGTTCTGTTCGCCCTGATCAGCCAGTGGGGCCTCGTCGCGGTCTGGGGGCCGACGGTCGGCGTTGCCGTGCTTGTCTTCAATCTGGCGAGCTTCGCCGTCGGCTACTACGTGCCGCGCCTGTTCCGCGTCGCGGAAGCGCAGGCGATCGCGCTGGCGATGTCAATCGGCATGCACAACGCCGCGCTGGTGATCGCCGTTGCGCTGTCCGAGCACATGCTGGGCAATTCCGAAATGGCCATCCCGCCGGCGGCCTATGGACTGGTCGCCTACATCACGGGCGGCGTGCTGGTGTGGATCGTGAGCCGCCGCAACGCCCGTCGGGACGTGTCGAAGCCGAGCCGGATCTGATCCGACGATCTTTGTCAGGCCATCGCCGCGATGCGGCGCGCCAGGCTTTGCCGGTGATGCGCGTGGCAGATGGCGATGGCCAGCGCGTCCGCCGCGTCGTCGCCGTCGAACACCGCCTTCGGCATCAGCACCCGCAGCATCATCTGCACCTGCTTCTTGTCGCCATGGCCGACGCCGATCACCGCCTTCTTGACGGCGTTCGGGGCGTATTCGGCGACCACCAGCCCGGCGCGGGCGGGAACCAGCATGGCGATGCCGCGCGCCTGGCCAAGCTTCAGGGTCGACGCGGCGTTGGTGTTGACGAAGGTCTGCTCGACGGCCGCCTCATCGGGTGCATGTTGGATCAGCACCGCGCCGATGCCGTCATGCAACTGGCACAGCCGCTGGGCCAGTTCGGCCTTGTCGTCCGACGTCACTGTGCCGGCGGCGACGAAGCGCAGCCTGTTGCCGAGCGTCTCGACGATGCCCCAGCCGGTGCGCCTCAGGCCCGGATCGATGCCGATGATGCGAATCGCTGCCGCCATGGACCAACCTTATCCCGTCGGCCAAGGCTTGCCAGCAAATTGTGAACAAAAGAGCAACATTCCATTGTCGCAACGATTGTACGCGGTTGGCGGGAGACGGGTGGACATCGAGCCGCTAAGGGGAGGCCCTGGATGGGGAATGGTGGTGGAACTTCCGATTATCGACGGGGCGCTCCTGGTGCTTGCCGCGACGGTTGTTGTGGCCGGTGTCGCGCGCGGGCTTGCCGGCTTCGGCACCGGCATGATCGTCGTTCCGGTCGCCGGCGCGCTTTACGGGCCCCAGGCGGCGGTGGTGATCATCGTCATCATGGACCTGCTGCCGGCCATCCCGCTGACTGTCCCGGTGTTGAAGATCGTCCGCTGGCGCGAGGTTCTGGCGGTGTTCGCCGGCATGACGGTGTCGGTGCCGCTCGGTGTCTGGATCCTCAGGGTCGGCGATCCAACCGTGCTTCGCGTCGTGATCGCGGTCGCGATCCTGCTCTGCGCGACGGCGCTCTGGCGTGGCTGGAGCTACAAGGGCGAACGGACGCAGGCAAAGTCGTTCGCGGTCGGCGGCATCGCCGGCGCCCTGTCGGGCATCGCGCAGATTCCCGCCCCGCCAGTTCTCGTCTACTGGCTGTCCTCGCCGCTGCCCGCAGCAATCATCCGTGCGAACCTGCTGACGCTTTTCGTTCTCGCAACCTGCGTCAACTTTGGGTCGTTGTTCTGGCAGGGCCTCTTCACCCGCGATGTCGTATCGATCGGACTGTGCATTACGCCGGTCTATTTCGCCGGAATTCTGGTCGGATGGGCATTCTACGGCCGGACGAGCGAACACCGTTACCGCCAGATCACGCTGGCGCTCGTCGTCCTCTCGGCGGTGCTGTCAATGCCATGGTCGGCAATCCTGCCGGTCTAGGCTTCAGCCACGGGCGAAGGCGGTGTTCAGCAGCATGATCTGGTCGGAGACCGGATTGAGCAGCCGCGCCGGCTGAGGAACGGACGCGGCGCCCTTGCCGTAGATCTCGTCGTCCATGCGGCGGATCAGCGCCTGCAGCTTGAGCGACCGGTTCACCAGCAACAGGAACGCGTCGGGCAGTTCCCCCCAGCCCGGCACGGTTTCCTGCGCCGACGCCGTATCAAGCCTGACCTTGGACTTTTCGGATGCGACCTGGTCACGGGTCATCTCGCCGGAATTGGCCGCGCGCTGCAGCAGCAGCCAGGATGCGATCTGCATGAGACGTGTCGTCAGGCGCATGGATTCGGCCGCGTAGAGCGTCGCCGCCACGCGCGACAGGCGCTTCGCCTCGACACGGCCCTGACCGTCCAGATATTCAGCCGCCTGTTCGACCAGGCCCATGCCTTCATTGTAAAGCGGCTTGAAGGACGGCGAGAAAACGCGGCGTTCGGCGAGCTTGATGGTTTTTGCTCCGTCCGCTTCGCTCATCGCACCCACCCCTTGCACGCATACTGAAAAACCGCGCGACTCGGCGCGCCATTTCCCAATGTCGCCCCTATACGACATGGAGCGGCAAGATGCTCCCGGCGACGCGCGAAGGCAAGCACATGTTTAACGAAGGGTTAACGGCCAGAAACGGCCGCCATCGCTTGCCCGGGACAAAAAAAGAGCCGCTGGAAGGCGGCTCTCAGGAGTTTAACAGGGAGGCGTCAAACAGGGTGGCTCCAACCACCCGGCAAGAATCCAGATCACTGGATGGACATAGTAAACGCACGTAAAGGCTAACGGACGGTTAACGCGGCGCGGCTAGGCCGCGGACGGTGGCCGGTTTCCGCACAGTAACAATGGACCCGGATCCGGCGACACAGGCGCGAAACCACCCGGATGATAGCTGCGCCGCCTTCCAGCCATCCGCGCCCCGCGGGTGGCGCGAGCATCTTTCGAGGTTGAAATGGACTGGTATTCGATTGTGAAGTTCCTGCACGTCATGATGGCGCTGATCTGGGTCGGCGGCGGCTTTGCCATGATGGTCAACGGCACGCTGGCCGACCGGACGGGCGACGACGAGGCGACGATGCGCGCCGTCCGCCTGTCGTCGGATCTCGGCGGGCTGCTGATGATGCCGTCGTCACTGCTGACGCTGGTGTCCGGGCTGGTCATGTGCTGGTTCTGGATCGGCTTCACGGACCTCTGGATCATCATCGGCCTTGCCGGCTATGCCGCCACCTTCCTGATCGGCCTGCTGATCTTCAAGCCGACATCCGAGCGGCTGGCCGCGACGGTCGAGCGCGACGGCATCACGCCGGCGGCGCTCAGCGACGGCCGCGGCATGATGAAGATCGCCCGCTTCGACTATGCCGTCATGCTTGTGGTCGTCGCCGACATGGTCATGAAGCCGACCTCGGCCGACACGGTGGTGCTGACCGCGATGGCGCTGGTGCTGCTGATCGGCGCGGCCGCCGCGTTCGGAAGCTGGGGAGACGAGGCGCGGTCGGAAGCATAATGCTTCGTGGCGGCCGTGTGGGGCCGCTATAGACTACGTCAACAACAAGCGGAAATCCCACTACGGTCGTCATACCGGAGGCCGAAGGCCATCCGGTATGACGACCGTGGGTTGGAATGGCGGCGAGGCAGTACTGAGGTGGTACTACATCGCCTTCGCCAGATCCCGCAGGCGGAACTTCTGGATCTTGCCGGTCGACGTCTTCGGGATTTCCGCGAAGATGATCGCCTTCGGCACCTTGAAGCGGGCGAGGAGGGCGCGGCAATGGTCGATGATCTCGGCCTCCGTCGCGGTCTTGCCGGGCTTCAGTTCGACCCAGGCGATCGGCACCTCGCCCCATTTCTCGTCCGCGCGAGCCACCACGCCGCAGGACGCCACCGCCGGATGCTTGTAGAGCGCATCCTCCACCTCGATCGACGAGATGTTCTCGCCGCCCGAGATGATGATGTCCTTCGACCGGTCCTTGAGCTGAATGTAGCCGTCGGGATGCATGACGCCGAGGTCGCCGGAATGGAACCAGCCGCCGGCGAAGGCCTCGTCGGTGGCGGGCTTGTTCTTCAGGTAGCCCTTCATGACGATGTTGCCGCGGAACATCACCTCGCCAATGGTCTCGCCGTCGGCCGGCGTCGGCTGCATGGTTTCCGGGTCAAGCACGGTCAGGCCTTCAAGCGCGGCATAGCGCACGCCCTGCCGCGCCTTCTTGGCGGCGCGCGGACCCTTTTCCAGCGCATCCCAGCTCGAGTGCCATTCGTTGACGACCGCCGGACCATAGGTCTCGGTCAGCCCGTAGAGATGGGTAACGGCAAAGCCGGCATCGGCCATGCCCGACAGCACCGTCTCGGGCGGCGGCGCGGCGGCGGTGTTGAACGTCACGGTCTGCGGAAAGCTGCGCTTCTCGACTTCCGGCGCGTTGAGCAGCAGGGACATCACGATCGGCGCGCCGCACAGGTGCGTCACCCCGTGATCCGCTATGGCGTCGTACATCTGGCGCGCGCGCACCCAGCGCAGGCAGACATGCGTGCCGGCCTGGACGGCGAGCGTCCACGGAAAGCACCAGCCGTTGCAGTGGAACATCGGCAGCGTCCACAGATAGACGGGATGCTTGCCCATCGAGGCGTGGATCGTGTTGGAGAAGGCCATCAGCGCGGCGCCGCGATGATGGTAGACGACGCCCTTCGGATTGCCCGTGGTCCCCGACGTGTAGTTGAGCGAGATGGCATCCCACTCGTCGTCCGGCATCCGCCAGTCGAAATCCGGATCGCCCTCGGCGACGAGTTCCTCGTAATCGAGCGAGCCGATGCGCTCGCCCTTGGGGTAGGGCGCGTCACTGGCGTATTCGGGATCGTCGTAGTCGATGACGAGCGGCCTGACCCTGGCGAGCGCCAGGGCCTCCTTCATCACGCCGGAAAACTCGCGGTCGACGATCAGCACCTTCGTCTCGGCGTGGTCGAGCTGGAAGGCGATGATGGCGGCGTCGAGACGCGTGTTCAGGGAATGCAGCACGGCCTGGACGAACGGGACGCCGAAATGGCATTCGAGCATCGGCGGCGTGTTGGACAGCATCACGGTGACAGTGTCGCCCTTGCCGATGCCGCGCTTGACCAGCGCGGAGCCAAGTCGCAGCGACCGGTTCCAGAACTCGCGGTATGTGGTCCGGGACCCGCCGTGAATGATCGCGACCTGGTCGGGATAGGTCTTGGCCGCGCGCTCCAGATAGGTCAGCGGCGTCAATGGCTGGTGGTTGGCCTCGTTGCGGTCAAGGCCCTGTGCATATGCGCTCGACATCGTGTTTCCTCCCGCCGTCTTGCAACGGCTTAAGCACAATCCGCTCTCGCCGTCATCATGGTAGAATCGCCGATACGCCGTCCCAGAGCAGCTTCAGCGCCACCAGAGCCAGTGTCCCGTAGGTGAAGGCGTAAAAGCTCTCCGCCCGCATGCGCCGCACGGCCCAGGCCCCCGCGAGCGTCGCCAAGGGAGCGAGCGGCAGAAGCACAAGCGACGTGGCGAGATTGGCCCGGTCGAACTGGCCGAGTGCGAAGTAGGGCACCAGCTTGACCGCGTTTGTGACGGCGAAGAAATGCACGGCGGTACCGGTCAGAAGCTTCGGGTCGAGTCTCAGCGGCAAGGTGTAGACCTGGAACGGCGGGCCGCCCGCATGCGCGACGAAACTCGTGTAGCCGGCGGCGAATCCCCAGAACGACGCTCTCACCGCATTGGGCTCTTGGCGCACATCGCTCTGCCGGCGTGCCAGAGTGTAGAGCCAGCGGCCGACGAAGACGATCGCCACCGTGCCGAGCAGCAGGCGGACCATGTCGGTGGACACCATTGCCGCGGTCAGCCAGCCGAGACCGATGCCCACGAGCGAGCCGGGGATGGTCTGGATGAGGATATCGCGGCTGAACGAACCGCGCCACGTCCAGACGGACACGACGTCCATCAGGATCAGGATCGGCAGCAGGATCGCCGCCGCCTGGATCGGCGAAATCGCCAGCGCCATCAGCGGCACGCCGATGAAGCCGACGCCGCCGCCGAGACCGCCCTTGGACAGGCCGACCAGGATGACTGCCGGAATGGCGACGGCGTAGAACCAGGGATCGGAGATTACGGGAATCATGGAACGGTCCGGTTGGAAGTCCCAACTAGACCAGGCGGCGGCTGTTGGCGAGCCAAGCTATCCAACCTGTGCGCGCTGGTTTATGCCAAAATCCAACCATGATCGACGCCCATAGGCGCGTCACGCAATCCGGAACCCCGCATGACAAACGACGACCTGCCCAACCGCTGCCGCCTCGTCCTGATCGCCGACCCGCGCGCCGGCGGGGGCATGGACGCGCCCCGCGTATTGGCCGCGTTGTCCGGCGGCGACGTGGCTTCGCTGATCCTGGTGGCGGGCGCCGTCGCCGATGACGCATTCCAGGCCTGGTGCGAGGCGATCGTGCCCGAAGCACAGGCCAGGGGAGTCGCGGTGGTGATCGCCGGCGATACGCGCACGGCCGGCCGCGTTGGCGCGGATGGCATCCATCTGGAGACGAACAAGGACGAGATCGACGCGGCGGTGCGCAAGCATGATGGGCGGCTGATCGTCGGGGCGGGCGGGGCGAAGACCCGGCACGACGCGCTGGAACTCGGCGAGGCGCAGCCCGACTACATCTTCTTCGGCCGCTTCAACTACGACAACACGCCCGAGCCGCACCCGCGCAATATCGGTCTTGCCGAATGGTGGGCCGAGATCGTGCAGGTGCCCTGCATCGCGCTTGGCGGCTCGACGATCGAGTCCGCCGAGGCGATCGCCGCTACCGGGGCGGAGTTCGTCGCCCTGTCGGCGGCGGTGTTTGCCGGCGACCGCGATCCGGGGGACGCCGTCGCCGCCGTGAACGCGCTGCTCGACAAGGTGGCGCCGAGCTTCGAGGAATGACGGCGATCCGCTCCATGCTCTGCGTTGCTGCGGCGGTGATGCTGTCCGCCGGGCAAGGGCTCGCCGAGGACGCGCCGCAGCCGGACGCGGCAACGCCGCCGGCCGTCGCGGCCCCCGGACCGGCGCCTGCGGCACCTGCCGCTCCCGCGCCCGCCGCGCCGGCCGCCGAGATCGTCGTTCCACCGGCGGCGGCGACGGCGCCGGCAGCCGATATCGATCCGGGCCGGTTCGGCGAGAAGCCGGCCGATCCCGCTTTCGGCGCCTATCAGCGCGGCCAGTACATCACCGCCTTCAAGCTCGCATTGCCGCGGGCGCAGGCCGGCGATCCGGCCGCGATGACGCTGGTGGCCGAGATCTATGCCCGCGGCCTCGGCGTTCCGAAGAACGAGAAGGAGGCAGCGGCCTGGTATGGCAAGGCGGCCGATGCGGGCGTCGCGGAAGCGCAGTTCCAATATGCGCTCGTGCTGCTCGACGGCCGCCTGGTCGAGAAGAACGAGACCCGCGCGCGGGAACTGATGCAGTCGGCCGCCAATTCGGGCAACCGGCTGGCGCAGTTCAACCTGGCGCAGATGATCCTCGACCGCGAGTCGAGCATCGCCAGCCAGTTGCAGGCGGTCGAGTATTACATGAAGGCGGCGGAGGCCGGACTTGCGGACGCGCAATATGCGGTGTCGCAGATCTACGCCAATGGCGCGGGCGGCATCAGCAAGGATGAACCGGAAGCGCGCAAATGGCTGCTGCTGGCGGCGCAGCAGAATTTCGACACGGCGCAGGTCGATCTCGGTTCCTGGCTGGTTGAGGGCAAGGGCGGCCCCCGCGACATGAAGGCCGGGTTCGGCTGGATGCGCCGCGCCGCGCAAGGCGGCAACGTCGCGGCGCAGAACCGTCTGGCGAAACTCTATGTCGGCGGCCTCGGAGTCGAGCCGGACAGCATCGAGGGCGCAGCCTGGTACATCATCGCCCGCCGCGCCGGCCTCGTGGACCATTACATGGAAGACGTGATGCAGGGCCTCACCGACGAAGAGACCAAGAAGGCGATCGAGCGGGCGAACAAGCTGCGGTGAGGTCCAACGGTTCGCCGCTCCCTTGCCACTTTCCCCGATTTGTGGTCTTGGAGCGCCGAAACGGGCCTTCGCCCGGCAAAAATCTCTCCGGAAGAACCTGCATGGCCAAGATCAACGGCAACGAAATCCGTCCGGGCTACGTCATCGAACACGACGGCGGCCTGTGGGTGGCGGTGCGCACCAACTCGGTCAAGCCAGGCAAGGGCGGCGCCTACAACCAGGTCGAACTGAAGAACCTGATCAACGGCACCAAGCTCAACGAGCGTTTCCGCTCCGCCGAGACGGTCGAGCAGATCCGCCTCAACATGAAGGATTTCTCGTTCCTCTATGAGGAGGGCGAATCCCTGATCTTCATGGATACGGAAAGCTACGAGCAGCTCGAACTGCAGAAGGACTTCGTCGGCGACCGTTCGGCTTTCCTGCAGGACGGCATGATGGTCACCGTGCAGCTTTACGAGGACCGGCCGATCGGCATCTCGCTGCCCGACCAGGTAACGCTGGCGATCACCGAGGCCGATCCGGTGGTGAAGGGACAGACCGCGGCGTCGTCCTACAAGCCGGCCGTCCTCGAGAATGGCATCCGCGTCCTCGTGCCGCCGTTCATCGGTTCGGGCGAGCGTATCGTCGTCGACACCAACGAACTCACCTATGTGCGCCGCGCCGATTGAGGTGCGGTGAAATCTGAGCAGGGATAGGCCGCTATGGCGCGTTCAGCGATCATCAATGTCATGGTGCAGGCCGCCATGAAGGCCGGCCGCTCGCTGGCGCGCGATTTCGGCGAGGTGCAGAACCTGCAGGTCTCGCTGAAAGGCCCGGGCGATTTCGTCAGCCAGGCCGACCGCAAGGCCGAGGAAATCATCCACGCCGACCTGTCGAAATCGCGGCCCGACTACACGTTCCTGATGGAGGAGAGCGGCGAGGTGCCGGGGTCCGACAGCCAGCACCGGTTCATCGTCGATCCCCTCGACGGCACGACCAACTTCCTGCACGGCATTCCGCTGTTCGCGGTGTCGATCGGGCTCGAGCGGCAGGGCCAGCTGATCGCGGGCGTGATCTACAATCCGGCGATGGACGAGCTCTACACCGCCGAGCGCGGCGGCGGGGCTTTCCTCAACGACCGGCGGCTGCGCGTCGGCGCGCGGCGCAAGCTGTCCGACTGCGTCATCGGCACGGGCATCCCGCATCTCGGCGGCAAGAACCACGGCAACTACCTCATCGAACTGCGCCATGTGATGGCGGAGGCGGCGGGCGTGCGCCGCATGGGTGCGGCTGCGCTCGACCTCGCCTATGTCGCTGCCGGCCGGCTCGACGGCTTCTGGGAGGCGGGGCTGAAGCCGTGGGACATGGCCGCGGGCATCCTGATGATCCGCGAGGCCGGCGGCTTTGTCAGCGATGCGACCGGCGGGACCGACATGCTGGACACGGGATCGGTCGTCGCCGGCAACGAGACGATTCAGAAGGCGCTGCTCCAGACGATCCGCAAGCCGCTGCCGCAAGCCTCCTGAGGCGTATTGCCGCCTCAAACATAAAGTGAAACGCATCCGCCATGTGGCCATGCCATCATGCGCGGATGAGTTTCGATCCCCAGTTCCATTTCCACAATTTCCGCATCCCTTCGAAGGCCGAGCTGATCGCCGACGGCGTCGTCCACGCCATCGGCATCGTGATCGCCATCGCAGCCGGCGCCGCGCTGCTCGCCTATGCGTTCGGCCACACGGGTCCCGGCGAGTATGTCGCGCTGATCTTCTATCTCTCGTCGCTGCTGACGGTGCTCTGTGTCTCCTGCGCCTACAATCTCTGGCCCCATTCGCCGGTGAAATGGGCGCTGCGGCGCGCAGACCACGCCGCGATCTACCTGCTGATCGCCGGCACCTACACGCCGTTCCTGGTCAAAATCCAGGATCCGCTGGCCTCGTGGACGCTGATCGCCGTCGTCTGGGGCGGGGCGCTGGTCGGCATGGCGGCGAAGCTGTTCCTGCCCGGCCGGTTCGACGGGCTGGCGGTGGCGTTCTACCTCGGCATCGGCTGGAGCGGGGTGGTGATGGTCCGGTCGCTTGCCGATGTGCTTCCCGACACGACGATCTGGCTGATCGCGGCCGGAGGCATCGCCTACTCCAGCGGCGTGATCTTCTTCGTCTGGCGCAGCCTCAGGTTCCAGAGCGCGCTATGGCACGGCTTCGTGGTGGCGGGAGCCACCTTCCACCTTGCGGCGATGACCGATTTCATGGTTGTCACACGCCTCTGACTGCCGCATGTCATGCCGTCGGAAAGGCGCGGATGTCACGCGCCTTTCAATTCTGTCACAATTCCGGTTAGATTCGTGATCAGGATTGAATGACCGAAACACCGAGGCGCGCCGATGGCATTGTTCAAATCTGCCGACATTGACGGATTGGGCAGTGCAGCCGAATACGATCCGAGGAAGCTCTCGTCGCCGCAGGTGTTCCTGTTCTCGATGCTGGTCTTCCTGGCGATTTCCGGCTTCGTCGCCGCGATCCTCTATCGGCAGATTTCCGCCGCCTTCACCACCAATCCTGGCCTCAACGGCCTCATTCTCGGTGTGCTGCTGATCGGCGTGCTGCTGGTCTTCGCGCAGGTCGTGCGGCTGTTCCGCGAAGTGCGCTGGGTCAATTCGTTCCGGGTCGGCAACGAGACGACCGAGCCTGTCCTGCTGGCGCCGATGAAGGCGCTGCTCGGGCGCTCGTCGGCGATGGCGCTGTCGACCAATTCGATGCGCTCGATCCTCGATTCGATCGCCACCCGCCTCGACGAAAGCCGCGACATCTCGCGCTATCTCATCGGACTCCTGGTCTTCCTCGGGCTGCTCGGAACGTTCTGGGGTCTGCTGGCGACGATCGGGTCGATCGGCGACACGATCCAGTCGCTCGATCCGGGTTCGGGCGACGCCAACGACGTGCTGAACTCGCTGAAGTCCGGCCTGTCCGCGCCGCTGGCCGGCATGGGCACGGCGTTCTCGTCCTCGCTGTTCGGCCTCGCCGGTTCGCTGGTGCTCGGCTTCCTCGACCTGCAGGCCGGCCGGGCGCAGACGCGGTTCTACACCGAGCTGGAAAACTGGCTGTCGACGGTGACCGACCTCGGCTCGGACCTGGCCGTCGACCCGTCGAAGGCGGGCACCTCGGACGAGATCCGCGTGCTGACGGAGCGGCTGCGGACGATCCAGGATTCGGGCGGCTCGAACCAGCGCGTCGCAACCGCGATGGCGAGCCTCGCCGAGGGCATTTCGGGCCTCGTCAAGAACATGCGAAGCGAGCAGCAGATCATGCGCGACTGGGTCGAGGCGCAATCCGAGGAACAGGCCCGCATGCGCAGGACTCTGGACCGAATCGCCACCGCGCTCGACAATCAGAAGGTGAACTGAGATGGCGCTGGCCCGCGGCCGCCGCGAGCGGCGGACGGTCGACTACTGGCCGGGCTTCGTCGACGCGCTGTCGACGCTGCTGCTGGCGATCATGTTCCTGCTGTCGGTGTTCGTGCTGGCGCAATTCCTGCTCAGCCGCGAGATCACCGGCAAGGACGAGGTGCTCGACCGGCTGAATTCGCAGATCAACGAACTGACGCAGTTGCTCGCCCTCGAGCGGTCGAACGTCCAGGATTCCGAGGATTCCCTGGCCAGCCTGCAGGCCTCGCTGGAAGTGGCCGAGAGCGAGCGCAGCCGACTGGAGCAGTTGCTGGCGCGCGGCGCAGGCGCTGGCGCCGCGGCGGACCAGCAGATCGGGGCGCTCTCCGGCGCGCTCGATGCCGAAAAGCAGATCAGCCAACGCGCCCTGTCGCAGGTCGAACTGCTCAACCAGCAGATCGCGGCGCTGCGCAAGCAGATCGGCGCGCTGGAATCGGCGCTGGAAGTGTCGGAGACGAGGGACCGCGAATCCAACACCAAGATCGCCGATCTCGGACGCCGCCTGAATGTCGCGCTGGCGCAGCGCGTCCAGGAACTGAACCGCTACCGTTCGGACTTCTTCGGGCGCCTGCGCGAAATCCTGTCGGACCGCGAGAACATCCGCATCGTCGGCGACCGCTTCGTCTTCCAGTCGGAGGTGCTGTTCCCGTCGGGGTCGGAAGTGATCAATCCGGCGGGCGAGGGCGAGATGAAGAAGCTCGCGGAAGCCATTCTCGAACTGCAGAAGGAAATCCCGCCGGAGATCAACTGGGTGCTCCGCGTCGATGGCCACACCGACAACATCCAGCTGTCCGGGACCGGCCGCTACAAGGACAACTGGGAGCTTTCGTCAGCCCGCGCCACGGCTGTCGTCAAGTTCCTGATCGCCAACGGAGTGCCGGCCAACCGCCTGGTCGCCGCCGGCTTCGGCGAGTTCCAGCCGCTCGATGCCGCCGACACCCAGGAAGCGCGCGACCGGAACCGCCGCATCGAGCTGAAGCTGACCGAGCGCTGAAGATCAGTTTCGCGTGGAAAGCTGCGTCCGCGTGAAGCGCCAGCGCACTTCTCCGATCTCCGACGCCTTGAAGGCAAGGACGATCTGGCGCGTGCGGCGCGGGCCGGCGATACCGGCGAAGAAGATCGATTCCTCGACCTGCGGCGCGACGTCGTCGCAGGAGAACACCCAGAAATCCTGTTCCGGAGCGCCCATCACCAGCCGGTCGGCGGTGTCGCGGTAGAGTTCCGTCTCGGGATGAAGATGAAAGCGGATCGCGACGTCGTCGCGGCCGTTGGCCTTGGCACGCTGTCCGCCCTGCCGGAAAATCCGGTCCGTTCCATCCAGCACGGAGCCGCTGCGCGACAGGATCATTTCGCGCTCGTGGAAGAGGCCGAAGCGCCCGACATAGCCATTGTGGCTGGCGACGAAGCCTTGCGTGTCGCTGGTGTCGCGCCGTTCGCAGGGGACCCTGGTCGGGCCGCTGTGCAACGGGGTGCCGAGCAGCGCGCGCATGCGCGGCGACAACTGGAACCTGGCCGACGACGTGTCGCAGATGGCGGCCGTCGAGTGCGCGGCGGTGGCGCGGGCGAGCGGCCGGTAGTCCTCCGGTCCGTAGAGGTCGACCCCGGAATTGACGATGTACTGCTGGCGCCCGGAGGAGAACTCGAACGACAGGCACCCGGCGTGGGCCGCGCTGGACAGGTCGAAGGGCGGGGCGATTCCGGTGTCGGCGATCACGGTCGTGCCACCCATCGCCAGCCGCTCGTAGCCGGAGTAGGGCGCATGCAGGAGCGGCGCGCCGGCCGTGTCGTCGTGGCGCAGCACGGCCGCCAGCCGGTCAGCGACGGTCGGACCCATGCCGTTGAAGCGGGCGATCCCGCCGTCGCTGTGGCGGAAGAAGCGGAGCGCCGGCAGCATGCGGTCGATCGCGCCCATCAGCGCCGGCGGCGGCGCCTCGGCCTGGTTGGCGTAGGTCTGGCGCAGGGGCAGCAGGTCGGCCAGCAGTTCGAGCAGCGCCATCGGGTTGCGCGAGACATGACCGCCATCGGGAAGGATCTGGCGCTCGAGTTCGAAGGCGAGGTTGCGGGTCGCGTTGCGGAGCGCCGAGGCCGGGACCGGCAGCGACAGCGCCGCGTAGGTCAGCGCGATGCGCACGCGCAGCAGTTCCTCGCCGTCCGGCATCTCGCGCGCCGCCACGCGCAGATATCGGACCTGCACTGCGAGCAGCTTCAGATACGAGCGGTAGAAGGGGAACTCTGCGCCCTGCAGCACCGTCGTCGAGTGCTGCAGCCAGGCGATGACGCGCCGGGCCGTGACGGCAGGGTCCCAGGCGGGCTCGGTGATGCGCCCGCCGTGCATGGCGATCCAGTCCGACACCAGCGCCCGCGCGTTGGACGCCGCGAGATCGGTGCCGGCTTCCCGCATGTGCCGCAGCCAGCGGAAACCGTGCAGCGAGCGCTGCCAGGCGCCGCTCGCGCCGACGACCTGGAACGGCGAGGCGCCGCCGGTCTCGACCATCTGGCCGGCCAGCGGAAAGCGGCCATGATAGATATCGCTGGCTATCTGCGGATCGGGCAGCCGCAGGTCGGGCGGCGCCACCAGAATGCGTTCGGGCGTGCGTCCAGAGAAACGCCAGCGATAGACCGGACCGCCGCCGAATCGGCGCTTGATCCGGCGCCATTGCTCGCGCGCGGCAAAGCCCCAAAGGGCCGGCCCCTGTCCCCTGTCCGCCGCCAAAAAAACGTCCCTCTCCTCGCGTCCCGCCCTGCGGAGACTACCTGATTCAGTATTTTGCGCGAGGAGCAAGATGCAGGCGCAAAAAACCCATGGACAGAGGGTCGGCACATCATGTTGCATATGCCGTGCAAGCCGGACCCAAGGGGCATGGTTGATGCTTCCTTAAGGAACCGCTTGCTAGGCTTCGCGTCCACTTGCCACTCCGTCTTCGAGCTGGAAAACGCGTGAAACGTCAATTGCTCCGAACACTGCGCATCGCCATTCTCGCGACGGCGGCCATCACCACGGCGCATGCCGAGGCGCCGGTCGATCTCGCCGCGCGGCACAGCGAAACGACCGGCGAATACGAGCGAATCACCAGCGAGCTCAGCCTGTCGGACGCGCGCCAGAAGACGCTGGCCGACGAGATCGCCCGCATCCGCAAGGATCACGCGTCGATCACCACCGCCCTGATACAGGCGGCAAAGACCGAGAAGAAGCTTGCCGAGGACGTGGCGGAGATGGAGGCGCGCCTGGCCGGGCTGCAGGAGCAGCAGGGTTCGATCCGCCTGTCGCTGTCCGAGCGGCGCGGCGTGCTGGCGGAAGTGCTGGGCGCCCTGCAGCGGATGGGCCTCAATCCGCCGCCCGCCATTCTGGTGCGGCCGGAGGATGCGCTGTCTTCCGTGCGCAGCGCGATCCTGCTCGGCGCCGTCGTGCCGGAACTGCGCGCCGAGACGGCCATGCTGATCGCCGATCTCAAGGAATTGTCGCGCGTCGGCGAGACGATCGCGTCGGAGCGCGGGCGGCTGCTGACGACGATTGCCGAGCAGACGGAAGGCCGCACGCGGCTTTCACTTTTGCTTGATGAAAAGAAGAAACTGCAGGCCGGTTCCGAGCAGGTGTTGAAGGCGGAGCAGTTGCGGGCGGCCAAGCTCGCGTCCAAGGCCGGCAACCTGAAGGACCTGATCGCGTCGCTGGAGGCAGGCATGGAGGCGGCGCGCAAGGCCGCCGAAACCGCACGCCTGGCCGAGGAAGCGCGGGCGCGGCGCGAGGCGCAAAGCGCGGCGCTGCCCGTCCCGGAGGGCAACAGACTGACGAGCGCGGCCCCGTTCCCGGCCCTGCAGGGACTGCTGGCCATGCCTGTTTCCGGCACGAAGGTTCAGGCATTCGGCCATGTCGACGACGCCGGCGTGGCGGCCTTCGGCGACACGGTAAGGACACAATCGGGAGCAATCGTCACCTCGCCGTCCGATGCGACGGTTCTCTATGCCGGAGCGTTCCGATCCTACGGCGAACTCTTGATACTCGATGCCGGCGGTGGCTATCATGTCGTGCTGGCGGGATTGGGCAGAATCAGCGTTTCGCAGGGACAGACGGTGCTAGCCGGAGAGCCTGTCGGAGCGATGGGCGAGACGCGGATCGCAAGCGCGTCGCCGGAAGGCAGTGTAAATGCGCAGCCGGAGCTCTATATCGAGTTCCGGAAGGACCAAAAACCCGTCGATCCCGCCCCCTGGTGGCAGGAACGGCAACCTGGAAGGACAGGCCATGATTCGTAAGGTGTCGCTTCTGTTTGCGGGTGCGCTGATGGGCGCGTCGGCAATGAGCCTTGTGTATGGCGCGCCGGGTTCGAGCGCCAATGCCGCAGGCTCCGACACATACCGGCAGCTCGCGATCTTCGGCGACATCTTCGAGCGCGTGCGCGCCCAGTATGTCACCCCGCCGGAAGAGCAGAAGCTGGTCGAGAGTGCCATCAACGGCATGCTCGCATCGCTCGATCCGCATTCCTCCTACCTGAACCCCGATGCGGCCAAGGACATGCGCGTCCAGACCCGCGGCGAGTTCGGCGGCCTCGGCATCGAGGTGACGATGGAGAATGAACTGGTCAAGGTGATTTCTCCCATCGAGGACACCCCGGCCGCCCGCGCCGGCGTGCTGTCGGGCGACCTGATCGCGACGATCGACGGCCAGGAAGTGCGCGGCCTGACGCTTGAGGAAGCCGTCGAGAAGATGCGCGGCCAGGTCAACACGCCGATCGATCTCACGATCATCCGCGAGGGCGCCGCCGAGCCTATCAAGATCACCATCATCCGCGAGACGATCAAGGTGCGCGCGGTGCGCTTCCGCGTCGAGAACGATGTCGGCTACATCAAGATCAACTCCTTCACCGAAAAGACGTTCGGCGACCTGCAGTCGGCGATCGACTCGATCAAGAAGCAGGCGCCGGCGGCCGGCCTCAAGGGCTACATCCTCGACCTGCGTCTCAATCCGGGCGGCCTGCTCGACCAGGCGATCAGCGTCTCCGACGCTTTCCTCGACAAGGGCGAGATCGTGTCGACCCGCGGCCGCGATCCGGAGAAGACCGAGCGCTACGACAGCCGCGCCGGCGACCTGATCGACGGCAAGCCGCTGATCGTCCTCGTCAATGGCGGCTCCGCCTCGGCGTCCGAAATCGTGGCCGGCGCGCTGCAGGACCATCGCCGCGCGACGGTTCTGGGCACGCAGTCCTTCGGCAAGGGCTCGGTGCAGAGCGTCATCCCGCTGCCGGAGAACGGCGCGCTCAAGCTGACGACCGCGCTTTACTACACGCCGTCCGGCACCTCGATCCAGGGCAAGGGCATCACGCCCGACGTCAAGGTCGAGCAGCCATTGCCGGAAGAGCTGCAGGGCCGCGACGTGAGCCGCGGCGAATCGGACCTGAAGGGCCACATCAAGGGCCAGCAGGAGGGCGAAGAAGGTTCCGGTTCCGCCGCCTACGTGCCGCCGGATCCGAAGGACGACATCCAGCTCAACTATGCGCTGGACCTCGTCCGCGGTTCGAAGACCGACGCCTCGTTCCCGGCCGACCCCACCAAGGCCGTGATGAACAACCAGTGATCCGATCGGGCCGGCGGCTTGTCCCGCCGGCCCGCTTCGTTGTACGTGCAGCCGGCGTGACTTGGCATTTTCTCGAGACGGTCGCTGGAGCACACTCTGAACAGTAACATCGAGCAGCCGCTTGGCCAGTCCGGCCGGGTCCGCACGGGCGGGTTCGGCGCGGGATTGATGAGCCTGCCGTTTGGCGGCATCGCGGTTCTGCTCGCTGTCATCGCCAGCTCCACTTTCATCGCCACGCGTGACAATGGCCTGCGCACGCCGTTGCGCGAGGCCGTCTCGGTGCCCGAAGTCGCGGTGGCCGCGCCGCAACCGGTCGCGCCGCCCAAGACCGTGCCGCTGCCAAAGGCCAATCCCGATGGCCCGTCGATCATCAAGGTCAATCCCGACGCGCAGCCGTCCGGCAACGTCATCGTCATCCGCGACCCGTCGGCGGTGGCGCGCAACCCGCGCACGGCGCACCTGCCCGACCGCGACCTGCTGGAGGACAGCCCGACCGGCCCGCTGCCGGTCCGCGCCGCGGATGGCCGCCGGCCGTTCGACGTCTATGCCGGCTCCTGGTCCGGCTCGCGCGGCGCCAAGGTGGCGCTGGTGATCGGCGGCCTCGGCCTGTCGCAGACCGGCACGCAGGCCGCGATCGAGGCGCTGCCGGCGGAAGTGACGCTTGGCTTCGCGTCCGCCGGAAACAGCCTGTCGCGCTGGATGCAGAGCGCGCGGCAGAAGGGGCATGAGATCGTCATGCAGATCCCGCTCGAGCCGTTCGACTATCCGGCCGTCAACCCCGGCCGCAACACGCTGGAAGTGGAGGGCGATCCCGAGCAGAACCTCGACAACCTGCGCTGGGCGCTGTCGCGCACCACCAACTACACCGGCGTGATGAACCACATGGGCGGCCGTTTCGTCGCCGAGCGGGACGCAATGACGCCGGTGATGCAGGAACTGGGCAAGCGCGGGCTGCTCTATCTCGACGATGGCACCAGTGCCCGCAGCGTCGCGCCCGAACTGGCGCTCGGCAACGCCGTTCCCTTCGCCGCTGGCGACGGCATCATCGACGGCGTCCGCGAGCGCGGCGCCATCCTGAAACAGCTCGACCAGCTCGAGGCGACCGCCCGGGCGCGCGGCTCGGCGATCGGCATCGGCTCTGCCTTCGACCTGACGGTCGACACCGTCACCTCCTGGGTCGCCGAGGCGAAGAAGCGCGGCATCGAGATCGTCCCGGTCTCGGCGGTCGCCAACGATCCGGAGGCGAGCCGCTGAAATGGCGAAGAAGGCGATCGATCCGGACACGCTGCCCTATCGCCCCTGCGTCGGCATCATGGTGCTGAACCGCGACGGACTGGTCTGGGCCGGCCGCCGCATCGCCGAACCCGACAGCGAGATGTCGGGCGCGGACAAGCTGTGGCAGATGCCGCAAGGCGGCATCGACAAGGGCGAGGATCCGCTTCCGGCGGCGTATCGCGAACTCTACGAGGAGACCGGCATCAGGTCGGTGTCGCTGCTGGCCGAAGCGCCGGGCTGGCTGAACTACGACCTGCCGAAAGCGTTGATGGGCATCGCGCTGAAGGGAAAGTATCGCGGCCAGACGCAGAAATGGTTCGCCTTCCGCTTCGAGGGCGACGAGAGCGAGATCGCCATCGACCCGCCCCCGGGCGGGCATACGCCGGAGTTCGACCGCTGGGAGTGGAAGCCGATGGCGGAACTGCCGGAACTGATCGTGCCGTTCAAGCGCGCGCTCTACGAGCAGGTCGTGGCGGCGTTCAGGCATCTGGCGGCCTAGCCATCGCGGCAGGAAATTTCCGCTTGCGCTGCAAGGGGATCGGTCCCACATTCGGGTCGTGTTCAACGAACTGAAAGGAGGTGATCCGATGTCGAGTGATTTCGTTTTCCTGCGCGTGGCCTCGGCGGATTGCCTTTCCGGGAAGCAGCCTTCCTGACAAAGCGCATGACGCGCGGCCGATGACGATTGTCATCGCCAGGGTCGCGCCCGCGGACGAAACACGGAAAGGCCTCCCCCGCGGGAGGCCTTTTTGATTCGAGCTTCTGTTACTTGGTCAGCGCGAGGCGCTCGATGTTGGCTGCAATCGCCAGGAAGGCCGCGTTGAGAGCCGCACCGTCGGCGACCTCGTAGTAGTGGGCGATGGCCGAGGTGTCCGGCGAGGCGCAGTTCTTCATCACGGCCTTCGCCGCGGCTTCCTTGAGCATGAAGCCTACGGCGAAAATCTCGATGCCGTCCTTGCGCATCGCCGCGCAGTGGGCCTCCGCGTTGGTCCGGGCGAGGCTGCCCTGGTTCTTGACATTGCCGCCCTGGCTGACGCCGGCAAACGCGGTGTTGAACTCGCCGTCCGTCATCAGGATCGCATATTTCGCGGTCTTCTTGGCCGAATGGGCCGCCGGGACCGATCCCGCGGGCAGGACGTCCGCCCATTTGGGCGACAGCATGTAGCGCGTCCACTGCACCCCGATCTGGCCGGCCGTGAAGCCGCTCGCCTGGAAGGCGGCGATGGTGGCGATCAGGCTTGCCTTGTCGGCTGTCAGCGGCTGCAATTCCGCCTTCGGGCAGAAATCGAGCCGGACATCGCGGTTGACCAAGGCGACGAGGGGCGAGGCGTCGGTGAACTGCTGGCTGCCCTTGCGCTCGGTCGCGCAACGGTCGGGCCGGGTGGAGCCGTTGGCGCCGATCATGTCGTTCTTGCCGTTGGCGACAAAGACCAGCGGGTCGAACGCCGGTGGCTGGCTCGTGACCGGGGTGTATGCCGTTTCGTTGTGGACATAGCGGACGAGCGGACCGGTGTTGACCGCATCGGCATAGGGCACGATGGCGACGCGGACCCGCGGGTCGGCCGGGTCCTGCTTGCCGAGGAACGCATTGACCGCATTGGTCGCGGCGGTCTTCAGGTCCTTGATCTTCTGGCCGGACATCGAGCCGGTGATGTCCAGCATCATCGCGACCTCGATCTTCTTGTCGGAATAGAGTGCGGCGGAATCGACGGTGATGCGGCGCAAGGATGCCGTCGTGAACAGCGGGAAGGCCAGCTCGACGTCGACGCTGGCTGTTGCGCTGAGGCGGCTCGTCGGCTTGTCGAGCGTCAGGGTGTCGAGCGAGATGGTGTCCGCGCTGGCGAAGCCGGTGCCGCCATTGGCGCGGAGAAAGGCCTCGACCATTCCGCGCGCGTCGGCTTCCTTGATCGTGCCGGTGGTGATGTCGCGGGCGGTCGAGGTGACCGCGGAGTCGAGCGCCTGGAGCAGGTTGGACCTAGTCAGCGACAATTGCGCCGTGTTGACCGCGACGCCAGCCGCCATCGCCAGCGCCGAGGCGACCGCGGCGAAGGCGAGGACGAAATTGCCGCGCTCATCCTTGCCGAACCGGGACAGGAATTCCTGGCGTGAGGTCGTGGTCTGCATCCGTGTCTCCATCCGCCACAGCTTTGGCCGTTGCGAAGGAGAGGTGCAGGAACGATGCCGGGTTGCGCGACTGGCCAGAAGCTCATTGAAAAGACTGGGCTTTGGCGGGATTGAAGGTGAACCAACGGTTAAGGATCGGCACTACGCGGCCTGGCGCCAGAACGGCGATCCGAAGACGTGCCGAACTGGCACGACTCAGCACCACGACTTGCGTCTGCCCCCTTCATAGGCGCGGACAAGGGCCTGGCCGATCAGTTCGGCAGCCAGGCTGCGGCCATCGGAACCCGCAACATCGGCGAGGACCCGACCGTAATATTTCGCACCCGAGATGTTGGAAATCGATACAGGCTGATCGCCGATCATGCGGGCGAGAGCGTCGCGCGCCTGGAGCGCGGCGTCCCGCTCGCGCCTGCACCGGCTCTTCATTTCCGGCGCGTCGATGCCCCGGATGCGGATGTTGACCGTGACCGTGTGTCCCGGCCAGACGACCGCCCGCGCGCGGAACGTGTCGCCATCGAGCACGGACTCGACGATGGCGCTGACCGGCCCTGAGAAGTCCGAGCGGCCGGGCTTTTCGGCAGCCTCGGCCGCACAGCATGACACGAGCAGTGGCGACACGAATCGAAGGAAATTCATCCTAGGATTATATTCTTACCTTATCGCAACGGCAAGACCCCCTACGCACGCGTTGCGCTTACGCGGCAGCACTCACCGGAAACCCGTCACCCTGTTTGCGGCCACTGTCGAAACCCGCCGTCTGCTCGTAGGTCCAGACCTCGAACTTAGTCAGTTGATGCGGGCCGAAAGTGTGGACCAGCGGCACGTCGGTGGCATCGCGGCCGCGCGCGACGACGACGCGGCCGGTGCGCGGCCTGTTGTGGCGGGCGTCGAACGTGTGCCAGCGGCCGCCGACATAGGCTTCCATCCAGGCGCTGAAATCCATTGGAGCCGGATCCGCGGGAACGTTGATGTCGCCGAGATAGCCGTTGACGTATCGCGCCGGAATGTTCATGGCGCGGCAAAACGCGATGGCAAGATGGGCGAAGTCGCGGCAGACGCCGACGCGCTCCTCATGCGCCTGTGCGGCGGTGCGGGTCGAGCGGGCGTATCCGTAGCCGAAGGACAGGCGGTCGTGGACATAGTCGACGATCGTCTGCACCCGCTGCCAGCCCGGCTTCGTGTGGCCGAACAGGTTCCAGGCCTGGGCCGAGAGATGGTCGGTCTCGCAGTAGCGGCTGCCGAGCAGGTAGCCGATGCATTCGGTCGGCAGTTCGGCGACCGGCGTCTCCTCGGCATCGGGAGCCTGGGCGTCGACGAGCCCCGTGTCCTCGACGACGGCATCGTAGCGCATGACGAGCTTGCCCGCCGGCGCCACGAAACGGCGGCAGCGGTTGCCGAAAGCGTCGGCATAGGTCTCGGTCTTGACCAGCGGCGTGGGCAGGAAGCCCGATTCCCAGCGCAGGTCGTGCCGGCGGTCCGGATGGATTTCAAGCGCGGTGACAACCGCGGTGTCCTGAGGCACTTCGATGACGAGTTCGTAGCCGAGACGAATAAGCATGGTCTGCACCGTTCCTGGAAAAGCAATTCCGAAGAACGCCGGCCCGCCGCTCTGGTTCCAGTGCAAGGTCAGATCGGCAGCGGGGTCGGGACGTCAGAAGTCCGACGCGATGCCCTTCACCTCCCAGTCGCCATAGCGGACCGGGTCCTGGCCGCCACGGCCGCCGATTTCCTTCGGCGGCGGCGGCTTGCGCATGGCAAGCTTGCGCCGCGCCTCGGCCTCCGCCAGCGCACGCTGAGCGGCATGAGACAAGGCGCGGGCGGGGGGTCGGGTATCGTCCTGCTCGTCTGTCATCGCGCATCCGAATATTGAAGTGCACCTCAGTCTTCCCCATCATATAGGGACTGGGCGGCCCGAGACAGTGGCAAGCCGCCCTCCAACCGGAGTTCCCGATGAACGTCATTCGCACCGCAATGCTGCTCGCCTTCATGACGGCGCTGTTCATGGGCGTCGGCTACCTGATCGGCGGTTCCGGCGGCATGATGATCGCCTTCCTGATCGCGGCGGCGATGAACCTGTTCAGCTACTGGAATTCCGACAAGATGGTGCTGCGGATGCACCATGCCGTCGAGATCGACGAGCGCAATGCGCCCGAGTATTTCGAGATCGTGCGCGGCCTGTCACAGAATGCCGGCCTGCCGATGCCGAAGGTCTACCTGATCCAGAACGACCAGCCGAACGCGTTTGCCACCGGCCGCAACCCGCAGAACGCTGCCGTCGCGGCGACCACGGGCCTGCTGGAGCGGCTGTCCTACGAGGAAGTGGCCGGCGTGATGGCGCATGAACTGGCGCATATCCAGAACCGCGACACGCTGACCATGACAATTACTGCGACGCTGGCCGGCGCGATCTCGATGCTCGGCAACTTCGCCTTCTTCTTCGGCGGCAACCGTGACAACAACAATCCGCTCGGCTTCGTCGGCGTTCTGGTGGCGATGATCGTGGCGCCCCTGGCGGCCGCGATGGTGCAGATGGCGATCAGCCGGACGCGCGAATATTCGGCCGACCGGCGCGGCGCGGAAATCTGCGGCAACCCGATGTGGCTGGCGTCGGCGCTGGGCAAGATCGCGACGGCCGCCGGACGCATCCACAACCCCGACGCGGAGCGCAGCCCGGCGACGGCGCACATGTTCATCATCAATCCGCTGTCGGGCGAGCGGATGGACAATCTGTTCTCGACCCACCCGGCGACGGAGAACCGCATCGCCGCGCTGCGCAAGATGGCGGCGGAGTTCCAGGCCCAGCCCTCGCCACAGCCGCAGGCGCGGCCGCGGCCGGATGCGGCGGCGCAATCTGAGGCGCGGCAGCCGAATGCGCCGGCAACCCCCAGATCCGGGCCGTGGGGCGGCCCGCCGTCGCAGCCAGAGCCGAAGGCGCCCGAGCCGCCGGCATCGAATCCGTGGGGCCGCAACCCGACCGGTCCGCGCAAGTCGAAAGGTCCGTGGCAGTGACCGCGCCGGCGCGGCACGACCGGAAACGCCCCGACCGCAAATCCCCGACAGGTATCGCCCGCGACGGCGCGAGCATACCGGGCCTCGCCGCGCGGCAGGCGGCGGCGCGGCTGCTCGCGGCCGTGGTGGAAGCGAAGACGCCGCTCGACGGCATGACCGACGCCCAGCACGGCCACCCGCAATACCGCGCGCTGGACGACCGCGACCGCGGCCTCGTCCGCGCCATCCTCGTCTCGGCGCTGCGCCACCGCGCGACGATCGAGGCGCTGATCCGTGAACGGCTCGACCGGCCGCTGCCCGGCAACGCGCATATGCTGTCGCATATCCTGCATGTCGCGCTGGCGCAGATGCTGTTCCTCGACATTCCCGACAGCGCAGCCGTCGACGTGGCGGTCGAGCAGGCCAAGGCCGATCCCCGTACGCAGCGCTTCGCGTCGCTGGTGAATGCCGTGCTGCGCGGCGTCGGCCGCGACAAGGAGGAGGCGCTGCCGCGCGTGCTGGCCGCAACGCGCGATGCGCCGGACTGGTTCATCCGGCGGATGGAGAAGGCCTACGGCAAAGGCGCGACTGACGCGATGCTCGCGGCCCACCGGCTGGAATCGCCGGTCGATTTCACGGTGAAATCGGATGCTCGCGGCTGGGCGCAGAAGCTGGGCGGGGTCGTGCTGCCGACAGGTTCCGTCCGCATCGAAGGACTCGACCGCGCCGTCACCGAACTGCCGGGCTATGCCGACGGCGACTGGTGGGTGCAGGACGCGGCTGCCGCCTTGCCGGCGCGGCTGATGGGCGACGTCGCGGGAAAGCGCGTCGCCGATCTTTGCGCCGCGCCGGGGGGCAAGACGGCGCAACTGGTGCTGGCGGGGGCGAAGGTGACCGCCGTCGAGATTTCCGCCAACCGGCTGAAACGGCTTGCCGGCAATCTGGCGCGGCTGAAGCTCGACGCCGAACTTGTCACCGCCGACCTCGCGACCTATGCGCCGGCGGAACCGTTCGATGCGATCCTGCTCGACGCGCCTTGCTCCTCCACCGGAACTGTCCGGCGGCATCCGGACGTGTTGTGGACGAAGACCGAAACCGACATTGCGAAGCTGGCCGAGGTTCAGCGCAAGCTGCTCGACAGCGCGGCACGGCTGCTGAAGCCCGGCGGAACGCTGGTGTTCTCGAACTGCTCGCTTGACCCGGAGGAGGGGGAGGCGCTGGTGCGCGATTTCCTGGCGGCGACGCCGGATATTGCGCTTGATCCGATCCGGCCTGTGGATGCGCCGGGGATTGCTGAGTTTGTGACGGTCGAGGGCTTCCTGCGCACGACGCCCGCTGGGCTCGCGATGGAGACGCCGGCGATGTCCGGTCTCGACGGCTTCTTCGCCGCGCGGCTGCGGAAGACCAGGTAGCGCTTACGCCCGGTGATACGGATGTCCCGACAGGATCGTCGTCGCGCGGTAGAGTTGCTCTGCCAGCATGACGCGGACGATCTGATGCGGCCAGGTCATGGCGCCGAAGGAGAGGATGAGGGCTGCCTTGGCGTGCAGGTCCGGGTCGTGACCGTCCGCGCCGCCGATGGCGAACAGCATATGGCGCGTGCCGGAATCGCGCAGATCGCCGATCTTCGCGGCGAAGGCTTCGGAGCCGATGGATTTTCCGGTTTCGTCGAGGAGGATCAGTGTCGCGCCGGAGGCGACGGACATCAGTGCGCGGCCTTCTTCCTGCTTGCGCAGAATGGCGCTCTGCGCGCGGCTTTCGGCGATCTCGGTCACGCCAGCCCATTCGAGGCCGATCGCCGGACCCGACTTGGCGAACCTGTCGGCGTAGCGCGCGGCAAGATCGCGTTCCGGGCCCGCCTTCATGCGGCCAACGGCATGAATTGCTATCCGCATTGCCTGTCGAAGAGCGGGGCCACCGACCCATTCGCTGCATCGTGCATCCCGAACACCGCTGACGGTTTCGGGCCGATGCAGGAGGTCAGTGGACCGTCTCTTCCTCCAGATCGGGCGACTGCCACATCTTCTCGAGGTTGTAGAACTCGCGCACCTCGGGCCGGAAGACGTGGACGATGATGTCGCCAGCGTCGATCAGCACCCAGTCGGCGCCAGTCAGACCTTCGACCTTCGCCTGGCCGAACCCGCCATCCTTCAACGCCTGGATGAGATGCTCGGAAACGGCCGCGACATGACGGTTCGACCGGCCCGACGCGATCACCATGTAATCGCCGAGGCTGGACTTACGCTGAATGTCGATGGAGATGATGTTTTCCGCCTTGGAGTCGTCGAGACTTGCAAGGACCTGTTTCAAGGCCAAGGACGCGCTCGAAGCGGTGTTCCCGGCCGGCGAAGGCATGATTTCAGCCCTCTTCCGCAGTTCTGTTCTCAGCTTCGTTCCTTTCGATGCGGGATGGGGTTGACCATGCTCGTCCCGCGCGAACCCCCCATAGATAGGCAGAGTCCCGCGACAGATTCAAGACGGAGATGCGAACGAAGTCGGAACCGCTCTGGCCCCGCTCAATCCTCGGCCGCCGCCACCGGCAAGGGCGCCTGGCCGGACAGGGGCGTGAAGCTGCCGGTTTCCTGTGCCGGGACGGCCGGCGCCTGCCGGACGCGCCAGATGACGAAGGCGCAGAACAGTACCGCGATGACGATGGCCACGACGATGAAGGACTGCGTGCCGTAGACGGCCGTCAGGGCCGTGCCGAGACCCGGAAAGATGAATCCCGACACCGACCACAGGAACAGCATGCTGCCCGAGAGCGTGACGAGATCGTCCTTCGATGCGCGGTCGTTGGCATGCGCCGAGGACAGCGAGTAGATTGATTCGCTCGCCCCGCTCCAGACGAGATAGATCGGGATCAGCACCAGCAGCGCCGCGCCGTCGAACCGGCTGGCGGCGATGCCCGCGACAACGACCAGCAGCGAGGCCGCGATCAGCACGTAGCGGCGGTCGGTGCGGTCGGAGATCCAGCCGAACGGAATCTGGAAGATCAGCGTGCCGAGCGGCATGGCGAACATCAGGGTCGCGATCTCCTGCTGGCTGTAGCCGCTTGCCGTTGCATGGATCGGCGCGAAGCCGGCGATCATCATCGACAGGCCGCCGACCGCCAGCATGCCGGCCACGCCGACAGGTGAGATGCGCCAGGCTTCCCGGATCGCGACCGACGCGCCTTGCGGCGGCGGCGGCTGGCGCAGCCGGGTCAGCCCGACCGGCAGGATCGACAGCGCCGTGAAAGCGATGCCGAGGATCGGGGCGGCGGCGGCCGAAATGTCGAGGAAGCCCATCAGGTAGGAGCCGACGCCGAGGCCGACGATGTAGACCACATAGAAGATCGCCATGACGCGGCCGCGCACCGCGTTGCCGACGGCGTCGTTGAGCCAGCTTTGCGCCACCACGAACATGCCGCAGATGGCAAAGCCATAGAGCGCCCGCGCCGCGATCCACAGCAGCGGATACGTTCCCATGCCGACCAGCGCGTTCGACAGGACGATCAGCGCCGAGAACACCATGAAAGCGCGAGCATGGCCGACGCGCCGGACCAGCCATGCAGTGAGCAGGCAGCCGGCGATGCCGCCGGCGGAGAGGCCGGTGAGGATCAGGCCGGCCCAGGTCGGATCGTAGCCTTCGGCGCCCAGCCGGACCGGGATGTAGGCAAACATCAGCCCGTTGCCGATGGCCGCAAGGCCCATCGCCAGAATGACGCCGGCAACGCCGATCATCGGCGCGTCGTCGGTCGAAAATGTCGGCTGTGCCGGGCTCATGCATGCAATCTGCCGACACTGCCGGCCTGGCGCAGCGTCAAATGCGACATTGGCGGGTGGGCGGACCGTGGTCAGGAGATTGGTGCGATCTGGCGCAAGCCTATGCGAGCCCGGCGCGGATCGCTGAAGACGAGAGCGACGAGCGCGGCCCGTGGATGAAGGTCCAGGCCGGCGCCTGCATCCGCGACAGCAAGGGCGCGTCGTCCTCGTCAACCCGCGCGTAGTCGAAGGTCTTCGCCATCGTCGCCGACAGGAAGGCCAGCGTCGCGCCCGGCCGGTCGATGACCGCGATCGGGAAGGTCAGCGCGATCTCGTGCCAGCGCTGCCAGCGGTGGAAGTCGCGCAGGCTGTCGGCGCCCATGATCCAGACGAAATTGACGCCGGGATTGCGCGCCTTCACCAGCGCCAGCGTGTCGGCGGTGTAGCGCACGTGGTGGCTTGCCTCAAAGGCGGTGACCTTGATCCGGCGGTCCGGCGACATCGCCTCAGACAGTGCAATCCGCTCGGCGAGCGGCTTCAGCTCGCGCGCGCTTTTCAACGGATTGCCGGGCGTCACCATCCACCAGAGCTGGTCGAGCTGCAGCCGGCGCAGCGCGATCTCGGCGACCAGCAGGTGGCCGGCATGCGGCGGATTGAACGAGCCGCCGAACAGCCCGACCGCCATGCCCTTCTCGACATGCGGCATGCGGAGGTAGTGTGACGGGACAGCCGCCTCGGAGTTCACTTCCGGACCTGTCCCGTCCCGCGCACGCGGTATTTGAACGAAGTCAGCTGCTCGACGCCGACGGGCCCGCGCGCATGCATCTTGCCGGTGGCGATGCCGATTTCGGCGCCCATGCCGAACTCGCCGCCGTCGGCGAATTGCGTCGACGCGTTGTGCAGCAGGATGGCGGAATCGATCTCGGAGAAGAAGCGTTCGACCGCTGCAGGGTCGTCGGCCACGATCGCCTCGGTGTGGTGCGAGGAGTATGTCTCGATGTGCTCGATCGCGCCCGCGACGCCATCGACCAGCGCCACCGAGATGATCGCGTCGAGATATTCGGTCGTCCAATCGGCGTCGACAGCAGGCTTTGAGGCCGGATAGAGCGCCCGGACCTCTTCGCTGGCGCGGATTTCGCAGCCGGCCCGGGCCAGCGCTTCGACGATCGGGACCAGATGCGTCCTGGCGGCGGCGCGATCGACCAGCAGAGTCTCGGCCGAGCCGCAGATGCCGGTGCGGCGCATCTTGGCGTTGACAGCGATCTTGACCGCCATGTCGAGGTCGGCGGACTTGTCGACGTAGAGATGGCAGATGCCTTCCAGATGCGCGAAGACAGGCACGCGGGCCTCGGACTGGACGCGGGCGACCAGGCTCTTGCCGCCGCGCGGCACGATCACGTCAAGATTGCCGTCGAGGCCCTTCAGCATCTCGCCGACGGCCGCGCGGTCGGTGACGGGCACCAACTGGATCGCGGCTTCCGGCAGGTTCGCGGCCTTCAGACCCTCGACCAGGCAGGCATGGATGGCGGCCGAGGAATTGGCCGAGTCGGATCCGGCGCGCAGGATGACCGGGTTGCCCGCCTTGAAGCAGAGCGCGCCAGCGTCTGCCGTGACGTTCGGGCGGCTCTCGAAGATCACGCCAATGACGCCGAGCGGCGTGCGGACACGCTCGATCTTCAGGCCATTCGGGCGATCCCAGGCGGCGATGACTTCGCCGACGGGATCCCGCAACTCGGCGATCTCGCGGATGCCGTCGATCATCGCGCGGATGCGGCCGGAATCGAGTTTCAGTCGGTCCATCGAAGCGGATGTGAGGCCGGATTCGACGCCGTTGGCCATGTCGATCGCGTTGGCGTCGAGGATCGCCTGCTCATTGCGACGGATCGCGTCCGCCATGGCGACCAGCGCGGCATGTTTGCGCTCGGCGGAGGCGACGGCCAGCGGGCGGGCCGCCGCGCGCGCGTCGCGCCCGATCCGCGCCATCAGGCGGGCCACGTCTTCGTGCTTGTTGTCGTTGGCGGTCAGCATGCTACACCTCCGTCCGCGCCGCGCTCCGCGACACCACCAGATCGTCGCGGTGAATCATCGCCGAGCGCGGCTCGTAGCCGAGCGCAGCGGAGATCTCGGCCGTCCTCAGCCCGGCAATCCTTACGGCATCGGTCGCGTCATAGGCAACCAGCCCGCGTGCCACCTCCCTGCCATCCGGGTCGAGGATCGCCACCGTGTCGCCGCGCGCGAAATCGCCGGAGACGAGGCGCACGCCCGCGGACAGCAGAGACTTGCCGGACATAAGCGCGGCGATCGCACCGGCATCGACCGTCAGCCGGCCGGCCGGCTCCAGCTGTCCCGCAATCCAGGTCTTGTATCCCCGCACCGGGTTGGCCGCCGGGGCAAACCAGGTGAAGCGCTCGCCCCTGTCGATCGCCGCCAGCGGATTGAGCCGGTCGCCAGCCGTGATGATCATCGCCGTGCCTGCGGCGGTGGCGATCTTGCCGGCGTCGAGCTTGGTCCGCATGCCGCCGCGCGACAGTTCGGATGCGGCGGCGCCCGCCATCGCGTCGATCTCGGGCGTGATGCGTTCGACGATGGGGATGTGTTTCGCGTCGGGGTCCAGAGCGGGCGGCGCGGTGTAGAGGCCGTCGATGTCTGACAGGAGCACCAGCAAGTCGCCGCCCATCATGGTGGCGACGCGGGCGGCTAGGCGGTCATTGTCGCCGTAGCGGATCTCGCTGGTGGCGACCGTATCGTTCTCGTTGATCACCGGCACGGCCTTGAGCTTCAGGAGCGTGTCGATGGTGGCGCGGGCGTTGAGATAGCGGCGGCGCTCCTCGGTGTCGCCAAGTGTCACCAGGATCTGGCCGGACTTCAGCCCGTGCCTGGCCAGTTCATCCGACCATGCGCCGGCCAGCGCGATCTGGCCGACGGCGGCGGCCGCCTGGCTTTCCTCCAGCTTCAGCACCCGCTTGCCGAGGCCGAGGATGGTGCGGCCAAGCGCGATGGCGCCGGACGAGACGACGAGGACTTCGGTACCCTGCGCCCAGAGTGCAGCGACGTCGGCCACCAGCGAGGCCAGCCATTCCTTCTTCAAGCCGGACGAGCGGTCGACGAGCAAAGCCGAGCCGATCTTGACCGTGATGCGGCGGTGCGAGGAAAGCCGGGGTATCGCGCGGGTGGTCATAGCGAAGCCTCAGTCCGTCCACCGCGTGTCCACGACCGGAGTTTCGGCCGCGCGCGCGTCCTGAACATGGCTGATCAGCGCGCGCAGCACTTCCTCGACTCCCTCCCGCGTGACAGCGGACAGCATGATCGGCGCGCGGCCGGCGGCGCGCTTCAGGCTGGCGGCCTTCTTCTTGCGCTCGTCGGCGTCCAGCGTGTCGACTTGCGACAGGGCGACGATCTCGGGCTTGTCCGTCAGTCCGCCGCCATAGGCTTCCAATTCGCGGCGGACTGTCTTGTAGGCCTTGCCGGCGTTCTCTTCCTGCGCCGAGACCAGGTGCAGCAGCACGCGGGTGCGCTCGACGTGGCCGAGGAAGCGGTCGCCGATGCCGACGCCTTCATGCGCGCCCTCGATCAGGCCGGGGATGTCGGCGATGACGAACTCGCGCGCGTCGATGCGGGCGACGCCGAGGCCGGGATGAAGCGTTGTGAAGGGATAGTCGGCGATCTTCGGCTTTGCCGCTGTCACGGAAGCGAGGAAGGTCGATTTGCCGGCATTGGGCAGGCCGACGATGCCGGCGTCGGCGATCAGTTTGAGCCGCAGCCAGATGGTCATTTCCTGACCTTCGATGCCAGGGTTCGCGCGGCGCGGCGCCTGGTTGGACGAGGTCTTGAAATGCGCGTTGCCGAAGCCGCCATTGCCGCCGGCGGCGAGGCGATAGCGCTGGCCGGTCGTCGTCATGTCGACGATGAGCGTCTCGTTGTCCTCCTCGTAGACCTGCGTGCCGGCGGGAACCTTGAGGACAACATCCGCCCCCTTGCCCCCGGCGCGGTCGCGGCCCATGCCGTGCACGCCGGTCTTGGCGCGGAAATGCTGCTGGTAGCGGTAGTCGATCAGCGTGTTCAGACCGTCGACGGCTTCGATCCAGACGTCGCCGCCGCGTCCGCCGTCGCCGCCGTCCGGGCCGCCGAACTCGATGAATTTTTCGCGCCGGAAAGACACCGCACCCGCGCCGCCGTCGCCGGAGCGGATGTAGACTTTTGCCTGGTCCAGGAACTTCATGATTGTCTTCTTCGCGGTCGTTCGAGCGTTGCGATTACAGGAATGGCGCTGTTTTGGAAACAGCGTCCGTCACGGGGCCGGGTGGCGTGTGAACACCGCACGCGAACTGGCAAGAGGGATGCCCCACCACGAAATCGAGACGTCGTTCACGACGGTCCCGTCCGGCTGCGGGGTCAGGTCATGCCGGAAGCGGAACCGCGTGTCGCTGCCGTCTGGCGCGTGGCCGACATAGTCGAGATGGAAGCCGCTCGCGTCGAGCCAGGCGTCGACCGGCAGCGGCCCACGCAGCTTGCCGTCCTCGCCCTCGGTCGTGACGTCGCCGCGGTAGCGCCCATCGGCAAGCTTGCGGAAGCGCCAGTATTGCTTCGGCGTCGCGTCTTCGAAGGTGAAGCGCTCCTCGATCAGCGTCTCGTCATTCTCCACTCGGCCGGAGAACTCATTGGCGAAATCCTCGCTCCAGAACCACAGCTTTGTCATCGCGCCCTTGCCCGAAACATTGCCGTTGAAGAACTCTTCGGGCGTGAACGAAGGCTTCGTATCCTGCTGCGCAAATGCGGCGGCGCCGGCCGAGAAAGCCAGCGCCGTCGCCACGATTTTCCAGCCAGCGCTCACGAGTTAGGACCGCGCGCGTTGGCGCTCCAGCTGCGCAGCCCGATCCAGGTCTTGCGGTCGAGGCGGTAGCGCTCGACCGGCACCTGGCCGGCGACGATCGAGCTCATCATGCCCTGGCCGACATACTGGAAGCCGCATTTGTGGATGACGCGCCGCGACCCGGGATTGGTGACCCGGCACGACACGTTCAGCGCCTCGATCAGGGTCGCGCGAAAGGCGAGGTCGACCAGCGCATGCGCGGCCTCCGTCGCATAGCCGCGGCCCCAGTGCGGTTCGCCGATCCAGTAGCCGAGTTCCAGGCCGCGATCGGTGTCGTTGAGCCCGGCGCCGCCAATGAAGGCGCCGGTATCGGCCAGCGTCAGCGCGTAGACGCAGCCGCTCTCGCGGTTGGCCGAGGCGGCGATGAACGCCTTCGCCTCTGCTTCCCCGTAAGGGTGCGGCATGCGCGCCAGCATCTCGGCCACCCGACGATTGTTGGCCAGGGCCGCCAGGTCCGCGATGTCTTCCCTATGCGGCGGACGCATCACCAGCCGCTCGGTCACAAGGACCGGGCAGTCGATGCGCGTTTCCTGTTCGTCTTCCGCCATCTCCATGACCATCGGTTTGTCCCTCCATTCCGGTTCAGGCGGCGGTCTGTTCGAGGAGACCGTTGCGGGCGCGCCAGGTTGCGGCCGACAGGCGCGTCGTCAGCGCCTGAACCGCAGCGCCGCGCGGACGCGAGAAGGTCTCCTTCAAACCTGAGACGGCGAAGCCGAGCTTCTCCTGCACCCGGCGCGAGGCCGGGTTGTCGGTGAAGACAGAGGATGTGACGCCCCAGATCGGCAGCGTGTCGAAGGCGTGCTCAAGCAAGGCTCCGGCGGCCTCCGTCATGAAGCCATGGCCGTGCCAGGGCTCGGCCAGCCAGTAGCCCAGCCGCGGCTGCGGCCCGCCACCTCCGATGGAAACGACGCCGATCAGCTGCTCACGATGGATCGTGTAGACGAGACCTTCCGGCCTGGCTTCCAGGCTTTTGATCCAGTCCTCCGCGTCTTCGGCGAAGTAGGGAAACGGGACCGGACCCAGCATGCGGGCGACGTTCCAGTTCGACAGGCCGGCGGCAATCGCCTCGGCGTCGAGCCAGGTGGGCGTGCGGAGCGTCAGTCGCTTGGTGACGAGAACGTGCATGGTGGATCTCCAGGCAAAGAAAAAGGGGAGATGGCGACCCATCTCCCCTGATTTCGCTCCTGGACTGTCCAGACACCGGTACCCGGGATGGGTCGCCGGTGGGTGGTGTCGCGGATCCGGCTACTCCGCTGCTTCCTGAATCGGGTTGACCGATACGTAGGTTCGTCCATTGGCTTTTTTCTGGAAGGCGACGGCGCCGGCTTGCGTAGCAAACAGGGTATGGTCCGTGCCCATGCCGACATTGACGCCTGGGTGCATCTTGGTGCCGCGCTGACGAACGAGAATGTTGCCCGAAACGACCGATTCGCCGCCGAACTTCTTCACGCCCAGGCGCTTCGATTCAGAGTCGCGACCGTTGCGCGACGAACCGCCAGCTTTCTTGTGTGCCATCTTGATCTCCTTTGCGCCCTTGCAGGCGGCTAAACCCTTGGAGGGGCGTCTTGGCGCCCCTCATACATTGATTTGGCTTACTTCGCCAGTTCCTTCGCCTGCTCGCGCCAGTCAGAAATCTGATCGGCCGAGAAAGGCATGTTGGCGTCGATCGTCGCGATGTCCTCGTCGGTCAGCTTGGCGATCTGCTTGAAGGTGGTGATGCCCTGCTCGTTGAGCTGGCCGGCGGCCACCGGGCCGATGCCGACGATCACGGTCAGGTCGTCGCCCTTGCCCTTCGGCGCGGTGAACAGCGTCGCGGCAGGAGCCGCGTCGGCGGCCTTCGCCTTCTTCGCGGCCTTGGGCGCTTCGTCGGCGTCGGTCTTCGCTTCCGCCTTCTTCGACGGCTTCGCGCCGCCGATCAGGATCTCGGCGATCTTGACCGTGGTCAGAAGCTGGCGATGGCCGCGCGTGCGGCGGGAATTCTGCCGGCGGCGCTTCTTGAAGGCGATGACGGTCTTGGCGCGGCCCTGCTCGACGACTTCCGCCGTCACCAGCGCGCCATCGACGAACGGTGCGCCGATCGTCACGTTGTCGCCTTCGCCATGCGCCAGCACATGGCCGATTTCCACGATGTCGCCAACGTTGCCGGCGACCTTCTCGATTTTCAACACATCATTGGCGGCGACGCGATACTGCTTGCCGCCCGTTTTGATGACTGCGAACATTTTTTTGCCTTTCGCTGTTCGGTCGGCTCTGGAACGGCATGAAGCCGTCGCGGCCGTCTTTTTGTCAGTCTGCGGGGTTCAAAAGCCAACCGGCGCGGGAAGACCCCACGCCGGATGTGCGGGTCGGTTACCCCAAGGCAGGTGGTGAGTCAAGGCAATGTCCGGTTCGGCTTGGTCGATTGACACCCGTGGCGCGTGTGACGCATCGTCCGGCATCGTCACGGAGCATTCCGCCATGTCCAGACTCGTATGTCTTGCCACTCTCGCTTTTTCCCTTTCCGCATCTGCCGCGTTCGCCGCCGACATCGCCGTCGAGGCGGGCGAGGGGGCGAACGAGCGCCTGATCGAGGCGCTGATCATGGCGCAGCCGGGGGATACGGTGAAGATCGGGCCCGGCGTCTTCGAACTCACAGAAGGCCTGTCTCTCGACGTCGACGACGTGCGCGTGCAGGGCGCGGGGCCGGGCCAGACGGTTCTTTCCTTCAAGGGCCAGACGGGGGCGGGCGAGGGGCTGCTGGTCACCTCGGACCGCGTGGTGCTCGAGGATTTCGCGGTCGAGGACACCAAGGGCGATGGCGTCAAGTCCAAGGGCTCGGACCAGATCACGTTCCGCAACCTTTCGGTCGTGTGGACTGGCGGACCGAAGCCGACCAACGGTGCCTACGGCGTCTACCCAGTCTCGTCGAAGAACGTGCTGATCGACGGCGTGTTCGTTTCGGGCGCGGCCGACGCCGGCATCTATGTCGGGCAGAGCGAGGACATCATCGTCCGCAACAGCCGGGCGGAGTACAATGTCGCCGGCATCGAGATCGAGAACTCGAAGCGCGCCGACGTCTACAAGAACGTCGCCACGCACAACACCGGCGGCATTCTCGTGTTCGATCTGCCGAACCTGCCGGTGCAGGGCGGGGCGGATGTCCGCGTCTTCGACAATGACATCGTCGAGAACGACACCGCCAACTTCGCGCCGAAGGGCAACATGGTCGCCATCGTGCCGAAGGGCATGGGCGTCATGGTGATGGCCAACCGCAACGTGCATGTGTTCGGCAACCGGTTCGACAAGAACGGCACCGCGCATGTCCTGCTCGCGGCCTATCCGAACGAGTACGACGACGACAACTACATGTTCGTGCCGCGCGGGGTTTACGTCCACGGCAATACCTACGGTGAAGGCGGCTACGCGCCAGATGGCGAGGTCGGCAAGATCATCACCGACGTGTCGGGCACGCCGGTGCCTGACATCGTCTGGGACGGCGTGACGCGGATCCCGGAATATTTCTCGTGGGTCAACGCCGAGGACAAGATCTACATCGACGAAGCCGAGGGCACGACCTTCGCCAATCTCAAGATGATCTCGCAGATGCTGCTGCCGTGGAGCACCTCGCCGGACACCGACATCACCGGCTACAAGGGTTCGCTGCCCGAGCCTGCGCCGGTGAAGCTGCCGCAGGACAGCGGGTCGTAGAGTTACGATCCTGCCAGAGTTCGAACGTTGAGTTCTGTCACGCGCCCCTCTGTCCTGCCGGCGTTCCTCGGACCCCCCACACGGGGGGGACAGAGGGGGGCGCGAGGGATCGCGATCTCGGCGATTGCCGCTGTTCTGACATGGGCCGCTGCGCCCGCCCACGCCGTCTCCCCCGACGCCATCCTCGCCCCGAAGCCGCCAAAACTCCTCTCCGAGTTCGGCTTCTTCTCCGACGCCCCGAAGCAGCAGCCGGCCGAGGGCGTCATCCCCTACCACCTCGCCACGCCGCTGTTCTCCGACTTCGCCGAGAAATACCGCTTCGTGCACGTCCCGCCGGGCCGGAGCGCGGTCTACAGCCCGGACGAAGCCTTTGTATTTCCGGTCGGCACGGCGCTGATCAAGACCTTCGCCTTTCCGGCCGACCTGCGGAAACCCGACGTGGATATCCGGCTGATCGAAACGCGCGTGCTCTTGAGGCAGGACGCCGGCTGGCAAGCCTGGACATATCTGTGGAACGCCGAACAGACCGAGGCTGAGCTGAAGATCGCCGGGGCGAGGGCGGACATCGCCGTGACCGGCAATGACGGCGCGCGGCTCGCCTTCACCTATGCCGTGCCGAACAAGAACCAGTGCAAGGGCTGTCACGCGATGAGCGGCGAGATCGTTCCGCTGGGCCCGAAGGCGCGCAACCTGAACGTCAACCATGACTATCCGGGCAGGACGGAAAACCAGGTCGCACACTGGACGTCGGCCGGCATCCTGTCGGGCGCGCCGGACCCTGCGAGCGCGCCGGCGGTCCCTGTCTGGACGGACGCCTCCGCGCCCGTCGAAGCGAAGGCCCGAGCCTGGCTCGACGTGAACTGCGCCCACTGCCACCGCCGAGAGGGCCCGGCGTCGAACTCGGGGCTCTTCCTGACCTGGGGCGAAACGAGCCCCGTGGCGATGGGCGTCGGCAAGCGCCCTGTGGCGGCCGGCAAGGGCAGCGGCGGCCGCGCCTTCGACATTGACCCGGGCAATCCCGACAATTCGATCCTGCTCTACCGCGTCGAGAGCATGGAGCCCGGCGTCATGATGCCGGAACTCGGACGCACGCAGACCGACCCGCATGCCGTTGCCGTGCTGCGCGAATGGATCGAGAAAATGCGTTAACCCAGCGGTGCTATTCTTCGCCGGTTGCTGTCCATGCGAACGGAACGGTAACACGGACTCACACAATGTGATGCCCTTGCACGACGCACATATGGCAGAACGTGGGCAAGGGCGAGAATCGCGGCGGGGATAGTCGGCAGGCATGACAAGGCGTTATTTCGGCACGGACGGCATCCGGGGACGGGCCAATTCTTTCCCAATGACAGCGGAAGTGGCGATGAAGGTCGGCATGGCGGCCGGCATGTCGTTCCAGCGCGGCTCGCATCGCCATCGTGTCGTCATCGGCAAGGATACGCGCCTTTCCGGCTACATGCTCGAGAACGCGATGGTGGCCGGCTTCTGCGCCGCCGGGATGGACGTGTTCCTGCTCGGGCCGGTCCCGACGCCTGCCGTCGCGATGCTGTCGCGGTCGCTGCGCGCCGACCTCGGCGTGATGATCTCCGCCTCGCACAATTCCTATCAGGACAACGGCATCAAGCTGTTCGGCCCAGACGGCTACAAGCTCTCGGATGAGATCGAACTCAGGATCGAGTCGCTTATCGAGACCGATCTCGCAGCTTCGCTCGCCGATTCGGACACGATCGGCCGCGCCAAGCGCATCGACGGCGTGCATGACCGCTATATCGAATTCGCCAAGCGCACGCTGCCGCGCGCGATGTCGCTGGCCGGCATGCGCATCGTGATCGACTGCGCGAACGGCGCCGCCTACAAGGTCGCGCCCGCCGCTCTGTGGGAGCTGGGCGCGGAAGTCGTCACCATCAATGCCGAGCCGAACGGCCTCAACATCAACCACGAGTGCGGCTCGACGCATCCGATGAGCCTGTCGAAGAAGGTGCACGAGGTGCGCGCCGACATCGGCATCGCGCTCGACGGCGACGCCGACCGCATGCTGATCGTCGACGAGAACGGCACGATCATCGACGGCGACCAGATCATGGCGCTGATCGCGGAAGCCTGGCACCAGAACGGACGGCTGGCCGGCGGCGGCGTGGTGGCGACCGTGATGTCCAATCTCGGCCTCGAGCGCTATCTCGGCGACATGGGCCTGTCGCTCCACCGCACCAAGGTCGGCGACCGCTATGTCGTCGAGCACATGCGGGCGCATGGGTTTAACGTGGGCGGCGAGCAGTCGGGCCACATCGTGCTCTCCGATTTCGCCACTACCGGCGACGGCCTCGTGTCGGCGCTGCAGGTGCTGGCCTGCGTGAAGCGCGCCGGCAAGCCGGCGAGCGAAGTCTGCCGCAAGTTCGAGCCGGTGCCGCAGGTGCTGAAGAATGTCCGCTTCAACGGCGGCAAGCCGCTGGAAAGCGATCCCGTCAAGGCGATGATCGAGGATGCACGTTCGCGCCTCGGCAACAATGGCCGTCTGGTCATCCGTCCGTCGGGCACCGAGCCGCTGATCCGCGTCATGGCGGAGGCGGACGATCGCGGCCTGGTCGAGACCGTCGTCAACGACATCGTCGGCGCGATTTCATCGCTGCGCAACGCGGCCTGATCCAGCCTTCCTGACCTGAAATCCAGCGGAGTAAAGCCGCCGCGTGACCTTGCGCGGCGCAAGGATTTCGCGCGCGACAGCCAAGTTCTTGGTTAAGCGACACGGTTAAGCCGCCTTTAACCTTTCCGATTCATTATCCAAACCCGGGATCAATCGTGTCCGGCGGCGTGTTCCCGTCCGGTGATAGAGGGTGAAGGAAAATGGTCACATTCATGAAACAGTCGCTGATCGGCGCAGCGCTGCTGGCCGCTGGCGTCGTGCCCGCGCTGGCCGCCGACCCGTATGAGCCGCCGGTCTATCAGCCGGAGCCGGTCTACCAGCCGGAACCCGAGATCGACTACGGCGGCTGGTACATCCGCGGCGACCTGGACTATCACGCGACGAAGTTCCGTGGCGCCCAGTACATCACCTACGGTCCGCCTCCCGGCACCGGCGCCTTCGATTTCGGCAACATCGATTCCAGCTGGTCGGTCGGCGGCGGTATCGGCTACCAGGCCAACAAGTATTTCCGCACTGATCTGACACTCGACTGGATGGGCAAGGCGGGCTTCCGCGGCCAGACGTCCGGCACCTGCGGCGGCGTCCCCTGCGTGTCGGTCGATACGTCGAACTACAGCGCACTGCTGCTGCTCGCCAACGCCTACGCCGAATTCGGCACCTGGCACGGCATCACGCCCTATGTCGGCGCCGGTATCGGTGGCGCCTACGTCAAGTGGGGCGACCTGCGCAACACGGCCGGCGGCATCACCACGGTGCATGACGGGGCGGCCAACTGGCGCTTCGCCTGGGCCCTCATGGCCGGCGCGTCGTACTGCCTGACCGACGACCTGAAGTTCGATCTCGGCTACCGCTATTCGAATATCCAGGGCGGCAAGATGTTCCAGTTCGCCGGTGGCGTCGGCCCCGGCTACGACGATGGCTTCCACATCCACGAGGCCCGCGCCGGCCTGCGCTACCAGTTCGGTGGTTCGTCGGGCTGCTCGGAGCCGATCGCCTACGCTCCCGAGCCGATCGATCCGCCCGTCTACAAGTAATTCCCTGCGCCCAGACTGAAAGCCGCCCGGAGAAATCCGGGCGGTTTTTTCTGTTGCGGCATCGGCGGTGCGTTCGCTGCCGAAAATTAATCCGTATGCTTAACCGCGACTTAACCACTATGGTTAACAGTGGACCAACACCACGAAGGCGCGAACCACGATGGCGAGCGCCGGACCTTCCGGAGTTGGACCATGAGACTGATCCTGCGTGCCGCCCTGCCGATCGCCCTTGCCGGCCTCGTCTCCGCCGGCGCGGCTCGAGCCGCCGACTATGACCCGCCGATCGTCATCGACGACGCCGATGAATACGTGCCGGTCGAAGTCGGCAGCGGCTGGTATCTGCGCGGCGACATCGGCTACGCGGTCGGCATCAACTCCTCGGGCGCCTTCAACTACCGGACCTTCGATCCGATCACCGCGACCTACGGGCAGTCGACATTCGACACCGCGTCGCTGTCGTCGCAGCTCACCTACGGGATCGGTTTCGGCTATCAATACAACGAGTTCCTGCGCGCCGACATCACGGCGGATGCTTTCGCGGGCCGGTTCTCGGGCACGACAACCAGCGCCGTGCCGTGCCTCGACCCGATCGCCAATCCGACCTATCTCGGCACCACCTGCCGCTCGGAAGACGGCGCTAGCTTCAATGCCGTTACCGTCATGGCCAACGGCTATGTCGACCTCGGCACCTATGCCGGCTTCACGCCCTATGTCGGCGCGGGCGCCGGTCTGACGCACATGTCGTGGGGCAACCTCACCAACCGGATCTACTGCGTCGATGGCGCGGCCGTCTGCCCGGGGCCCGGCGGCGTGATCGCCACGACGACCCATCCGGGCGAGGACAGCTGGCGCTTCACCTATGCCTTCATGGGCGGCCTCGCCTTCGACATCTCGCAGAACCTGAAGCTCGATGTCGGCTACAAATACACCGCCGTCGCGGGCGGCGCGATGTTCGGCTGGGACGCCGGCACCGCGGCCGCGGGCGCAACCGGCGTCCAGGGCCGCGACTCTGGCTTCTCCAAGCACGACGTTCGCGTCGGCATCCGCTACGCGCTCTGGTAGGCGCTGTCTTCCAACGATTGGCAAAGGGCGGGCTTCGGTCCGCCCTTTCTGTTTGCGCCGCTCGTGACGCAAACAGAACACAATAAGTCGGGCTGGCGACACTTTCCCGCTTGACGGAACGTCCGTGACCCAATATCGCCGTCCGTGGGCCACCCCTCCCCAACGAGCGGGCTTACTATCTGGAAGGATAGACACGATGACGTCGACCGTCCCCACGCCGGCAGTGCGCCCGGCAAATCCCAATTTCTCATCCGGACCCTGCGCGAAGAGACCTGGCTGGTCGCTCGGCGCGCTCAAGACCGATTCGCTCGGCCGTTCGCACCGCGCCAAGATCGGCAAGGACAAGCTGGCGCTGGCGATCGAACTCACCCGCGAAGTCCTCCAGGTTCCGGCCGACTACTGCATCGGCATCGTTCCCGCCTCGGATACGGGCGCCGTAGAGATGGCGATGTGGTCGCTGCTCGGCCAGCGCGGCGTCGACATGGTCGCCTGGGAATCGTTCGGCGCCGGCTGGGTCACCGACGTGGTCAAGCAGCTGAAGCTCGCCGACGCGCGGACCATAGAGGCCGGCTACGGCGAACTGCCGGACCTGTCGCGGATCGATTTCGACCGTGACGTCGTGTTCACCTGGAACGGCACGACCTCGGGCGTGCGCGTGCCGAACGGCGATTTCATCCCGGCCGATCGCCAGGGCCTCACCATCTGCGACGCGACCAGCGCTGCCTTCGCGCAGAGGCTCGACTTCGCCAAGCTCGATGTGGTCACCTTCTCCTGGCAGAAGGTACTCGGCGGGGAGGGCGCGCATGGCATCCTCATCCTCTCGCCGCGCGCGGTCGAGCGGCTCGAGAGCTACAAGCCGGCCTGGCCGCTGCCGAAGATCTTCCGCCTCACCTCCGGCGGCAAGCTGATCGAGGGCATCTTCAAGGGCGAGACGATCAACACGCCGTCCATGCTCTGCGTCGAGGACTATCTCGACGCGCTGAACTGGGCGAAGGGTCTGGGCGGTCTCGACGCGCTTGTTGCCCGCGCCGACGCCAATGCGGCCGCCGTGGATCGTTTCGTGCAGGCGTCGCCGTGGCTTGGCCATCTGGCAACTGATCCGGCGAGCCGCTCCAACACGTCGGTCTGCCTGACCATCACGGACCCGGACTTCACCGCGCTCGACACCAAGGCGCAGGAAGCCTTCGCCAAGGCGATCGTCTCGACGCTCGACAAGGCCGGCGTCGCCTACGATATCGGCCACTACCGCGACGCCCCGGTGGGCTTCCGCATCTGGTGCGGGGCGACCGTCGAGACTTCGGATCTCGAAGCGCTGATGCCCTGGCTCGACTGGGCCTTCGCGAGCCAAAAGGCGGCGCTCAAGGCCGCGGCCTGATCACTCCTTGCCCTCCCCCTTGCGGGGAGGGTGGCCCGCAGGGCCGGGTGGGGATCCCTCCACCACTCCAACATCCAATCGCTCGGCCGCATCCGGTCGAACCACCCCCACCCGTCGGCTCCGCCGACACCCTCCCCGCAAGGGGGAGGGACGCCAATCGCAAAGGACCCGCCATGCCCCGCGTTCTCGTTTCCGACAAACTCTCCCCCACGGCCGTGCAGATCTTCAAGGATCGCGGCGTCGAGGTCGACTACCTGCCCGATCTCGGCAAGGACAAGGACAAGCTGCTCGAGGTGATCGGCCAGTATGACGGCCTCGCCATCCGCTCGGCGACCAAGGTCACCGAGAAGCTGATCAATGCCGCGACCAATCTCAAGGTCATCGGCCGCGCCGGCATCGGCGTCGACAATGTCGACATCCCGGCCGCCAGCCGCAAGGGCATCATCGTGATGAACACGCCCTTCGGCAATTCCATCACGACCGCAGAGCACGCCGTCGCGCTGATGTTCGCGCTGGCGCGCGAACTCCCCGAGGCCAACCGCTCGACGCATGACGGCAAGTGGGAAAAGAACCGCTTCATGGGCGTCGAGATCACCGGCAAGACGCTGGGCGTCGTCGGCTGCGGCAATATCGGCTCGATCGTCGCCACGCGGGGCGTGGGCCTCAAGATGCATGTCATCGCCTACGACCCGTTCCTGTCGGAACAGCGCGCCGAGGAACTCGGCGTCCAGAAGGTCGAGCTCGACGAGCTGCTCGCGCGGGCGGATTTCATCACGCTGCACACGCCGATGACCGACAAGACACGCGGCATGATCAACGCGGCGGCGATCGCCAAGATGAAGAAGGGCGTGCGCATCATCAATTGCGCCCGCGGCGGCCTGATCGTCGAGGCGGATCTCCTCGAGGCGCTGAAGAGCGGCAAGGTGGCGGGCGCCGCGCTCGACGTGTTCGAGGTCGAGCCGGCGACCGAAAGCCCGTTCTTCGGGCTCGAGAACGTCATCGCGACGCCGCATCTCGGCGCGTCCACCTCGGAGGCGCAGGAGAACGTGGCGCTGCAGGTCGCCGAGCAGATGTCGGACTATCTGGTCAAGGGCGCGGTTTCCAACGCCATCAACATGCCGTCGATCACCGCCGAGGAAGCGCCGAAACTGAAGCCCTTCGTCAAGCTGGCGGAAGTGCTCGGCGCGTTCGTCGGCCAGGTGACCGAGGAGCCGATCAAGGAAGTGGAGATTCTGTTCGACGGCGTCACCGCGACAATGAACACGCGCGCGCTGATCTCGGCGGCGCTCGCCGGCCTGATCCGGCCGCAGGTCGCGGACGTCAACATGGTGTCGGCGCCGATCATGGTGAAGGAGCGCGGCATCGTGCTGTCCGAGGTCAAGCGTGACAAGTCCGGCGTGTTCGACGGCTACATCAAGCTGACGGTCAAGACCGAGAAGCAGACGCGCTCGATCGCCGGCACCTGCTTCTCCGACCACAAGCCGCGCTTCATCCAGATCAAGGGCATCAATCTCGACGCCGAAGTCGGCCAGCACATGCTCTACACGACCAATCCGGACGCGCCCGGCATCATCGGCCTGCTCGGCACGATCTGCGGCCAGAACGGCGTCAACATCGCCAACTTCCAGCTCGGTCGCAACCGGCCGGGCGGCGACGCCATCGCGCTGCTCTATCTCGACGCGCCGTTCCCGGAGAATGTCCTGGCCGAACTCAGGGCCAACCCGAAGATCGCCTCGGCCAAGCCGCTGGTGTTCGACGTCGCGGCCGCCTGAGCCGGTTTGCAGGACCCGAAAGGCGCGGCGTCGGCCGCGCCTTTCTTGCGAAGGCTGTTGCTGTCAGAGCGGCAATCAGGGAAGGGGCCTCTGTTCCCGTCTGGACAGCGCCTGAACGAAAGCCGGAAATCCATCCCATCGCGCGTCGTCTGGAAGAACGTCGGCGATGGATTCCGGATCGAGAAGCGACCAAAGCTTTCTGGACTCCGCGGCCATCGCGTAGTTTTCCAATCCGACATGGCCGGTACCGGCGTATTTGTGGACCGCGCCGAGCCAGGCCGCGCGGGCGTCGCCGCCGAGCTTCATGCCGTTGACCTTGATCACGAAGTCGAGAATCCAGTCCGGAACGCTGGTATTGACGCCGGGAAAGTCAGCCGTTTCGCCGGCAAAGCCGATCTGGCTCAGGAAGGCGCCCTTCCAGTCCTCTTGATATCTGGCGACCACGACCTGCTGGGCTCCGAATGCGGCGCGGCAATCCTCCGCCAGCGCGTCGTGATTCAAGAGCCGCTGGACGCGCTGCAGGGCCGAGAATTCTTCGAGGCTCTTGTCCGAAGCGTAGTCGTAATGCCGGATCTCGGGATTGATCGCGCACTGCTTGTGGTAAGACCTGACCCAGTTGTCCTTGTCACGAACCACCATGAAGACGGTTACCGCGTGATCTTTCAGGAGTTCGCGGAAGTTCTTCAGTGCGGCCGGACGAAAATCGTAGAGGTGATTGGTCAGGCCCTCGGATGTCAGCACCAGCAGTTCGTCCGACCCCTCGGCCAGCGCCCGCCGCGTCGCCGTGAATTCGTTCTTCATCAGGTCGGAGACCATGAACTGATGTTTCGGCATCGCCGTGTCGCCGCTGGGCGCCGGGTAGACGATCCCTTGTTCGCGCAGCTTCGCCGTGTTGGCGTGGCACCATTTCTGCAGCGCGCTGGTGCCCGTCTTGGGCAGCCCGACATGAAGCAGCAGCTTCCGGCGCTTCCGCCCGATCGCCGGGCGCGCCAATGCGCGATTGACATGGTCGATCGCCGCGTCGACGGTCGGCGCTCCGACATGCGTCAGGTTGCCGGCCTCGTCGACGTTCTTGTGATAGTGCAGCATCACAGGCGCACAATCGGTGGTGCGGCTGAGATCGAAATGCGTCGGGAAATTGAACCGCTTGTCGAGCAGAAGCGGATCGACACGAAGATCGAGACAGGCCAGCGCAAACGCCATCTGGTCGGTGAAATAGACGTATTTTCCGACGGCCTTGGGCTGGGTGCCGAGCCAGGCCGCCCACTTGCGCCAGCACGGGTCAAGCGCCGGCAGCAGCGAACCGGGCAGCACGTAGAGCCCGCCATTGCGATTCTCGTGCAGGGTGGGCTCCGGGCCCGCTCCCACCTGCGTATCGGGGCGCTGGCGTGACAAGCCGGCCAGTGCAAGCAGTTCGTCCCAGACCTCGACCGGCGGAAACGGCCGGTCGACGACCGCGGCCGCGGCCCGCCCGGCAACGAGATAGGGCCGCGGGTCCGACACGAAAACGGTGTCGCAGTCGCACAGCACAGCGAGGTCAGCCTCGCGCAGGAAGGCGCTGCCGAGCTGCGCGACCTTGTTCAGGTGCGGCCGGACGGACGAAACCGGCTCGACGATCGCCGTGCGGATGCCAGCCGCCGCCAAGGCGGCAAGCGCCTCGGGGCCGACGGTCGGCGTGTGATGCACGATGATGTCGTCGTTCGGCACCTTGGCCAGTTCGACCAGGCTCCGGTGCCACCTCAAGGCTTCGCGGACGAATGTCGGATCGGCGTCGACGAGGCAGGAAAAGCGAACTTGCACGAAACTGTACCAGGGTGTCAGCGGACGCGTGACGGTTGCCTACATCGGCACGCCCGTCGACACAACCGCTCGAGAAGACGCAAACTCAGCGAAGCTTTTCCAGAGCGCGCCGACCAGCCAGCGGCGGCCGCTCCGCACTCGCATATGTCAAGTCGGGCGGCGGGTCGCGCTGTCAGGGGCGGGACGGGAAGATGCCTTCCGTCGCAATGCAGATATTCATCGCCAGATATGGGCGCAGGATGTCCACCGGCTGGCTGCCGCCAGCGGACGTGATCATGTCGGCGGCCATCTGCCTGTTGGGCGTGCCTTCCATGTAGTGCTTCGGGTCCGCGTTCTTGGCGGCGAGGATCTTGTCGCCGGGGCCGCCCTTGTCGCCGAGCACATTGGTCGCTTGCACCCTGTGGGTGTGAGCGGGCAGGTTGGTGATGTTCAGCGTTGTGCTCTCGGTGCCAGACTGTTCACCCAGGCTGTAGTTCGCGAGACCGGCGCCCTGTCCAAAGTGGATTGGCGCACGGCCGCGTAGGTCCGGAAGCGCAAAGGTCGTCTGGCCATTTCCGCCGAAGGTCGTTCCAATGAGGGCGAAGAGCGCCGTATTCTGCGAGATCGCCAGAAGCCCTCCATCAGCACGAGCGTATCCGACCGGACAGAAATTGAATCCGACCACCTTCACTTCGCCGATGAAGGGCTCGGTTGACTGGGCGCTTGTCTGGTTGGCGGCCAGCATCGGGGCTACGGCGGCTGCGCCCAGCAGAGCGGACCGGATGAACTTCGCGTGTGTCCTAGACATCCTCATTCCTCGTCTTTCCGTGCGTCGTCAGGCTTGCAACGATGGCAGCCCGGCCGCCCGATGTGATTGTGTCGCTGGGCGGCTCCGTTGACGACCCGCCGTGGACATTCGAAAATCTTACGGTCTCGACGGGAAGATGCCCTCGAGCGCAATGCACCAGTTCATCGCCAGGTATGGATTGAGGATCGAGAAAGGCTGGCTGCCGCCTGCGGATGTCAGCATGTCGGCGGCCATCTGCCGGTTCGGCGTGCCTTCGTAGTAGATCTTGTTGCCGTCGGTCTGGCTGGCGCCGAGATAGCGGTCCTGCGGGCCGCCGAAGGTGCCCAGCGCGTTGGACGCCTGGACGCGATGGTTGTGCGCCGGCATCTGATTTGTGGTCAGCGTCGTCGATTCGGTGCCGCCGACCTGGCCGAGGGCATAGTTGGAAAGCCCCGGCCCCTGGCCGTTGTGGATGGGCGCGCGGCCTTGCAGGTTGGGCAGGGCGAAGGTCGTCTGGCCGTTGCCGCCGAAAGTCGTGCCGAGCAGCGAGAACAGAGCCGTGTTCTGCGCGATCGAAAGAATCTGTCCATTGGCAAACGCGAAGCCACGCGGGCAGAAGTTATACGGCGTCAGCATCATTTCACCGATGAACGGCTCAAAACCTGCGGACGCCGGCGAGCTTGCCATGGCGGATGCCGCCAGAATAGATGCCGCCGCCAGTGCATTGGCCACCTTCGAGTGTTTCTGTCCCATGTGCCTACCCTTTGTTCAAAACCCGGACGGCATTAAGCACGACAGCCGCCCCGAAGACTAGTCTCCGGGCCGAGACTTTTTTTACCAACGGTTAACTTTAGTTCCGCAACTTTGCTGCAAATTCGGCACAAAACGGCCGTTCGCTTACTGGGTCCTGAAGATTCGGGGCACGTTCATCAGACCATAGAATAAGGGCCGCGTGCGACCTGCCGAGTCGCCGGGGACACGGCGGCAGCGCATATGCAATCTGGCCGGAGAGGCATACGCATTCCTTACTCGTTCTCTGCGACGTTGCTATCCATCCCACTTACCTGCACCGGCATGGATGCCTTAACGCCGTCGCAGCCAAGCGTTCGGCGCATAGGTGATGTTATGGCCGTAGAAATCGCAGATCGTCGTATCGATGACGTAGCGATCTCCCGTGCGATCGAGAAACTCGGCGACCGCGCGATTTGGGCCGTCGTCGAGCGCACGGTAGACCTGACCCTCGAGATCGGCGACCACGCCGTCTTCCACGACCAGCATGTCGCCCGGCATCAAATGGCGGTCGAAGTATTCGAGCACCGCCAACGTGCTGTCGTGGGTGTGCGCGCTGTCCTCGATGACTAGCCAAGGATGCGGAGAAGAGGCGATGACTTCGTTCGGGAAGGTTACGTCAGGATGCAAACTGTCGCCGCGGAAGATACGGACCCTCTCCATTTCTATCGCGGGCGGATAGAGATCTATGGTGATCAGACAGGTTCCAGTAAGGCCCAGACTTCGGCACTGGTCGATCAGCCAGGCGGCACTGCCGCCTTCCGATGTTCCTATTTCGATGATGGTCGCGGGGCGCAACTGCGCAATTGCCTGCATGTAAAGCGCCAGATCGAAAGGGTTCTTTGCAAGCCGCAGACCCTTGTAGCGGGTCTGCAATGTCCCTTGTTGAATCTTGCGAAGCGCACCGAAAGGCAGGTCCACGCGGAAATGGCGACCTCGCACGGAATGGACGCGCCGCAGGCTGTCAAGCGGCTGCGCAAAACCCTTCATTGGTCGTGCGGGGTCCAGCGCGCCGACGAAGTGCGCCTGGTACTTAGGCAACTGATAAGGTCGCCCCTTGATCCTGGCGTATTCGTCCTTCATCGCGGCGCGGTCCCTGGCAGTCCCATTGGTCGCTGCCCCGCCATGGACCTGATGAAATGTGCCTTCGCCCAGCATCATCCACGGATGATTGCCCGACAGCGCGACCGCGCGTTCCCAAAGCTCGACATTGACGAAGCCTCCACCGGCATCTTCGAAGCCTTCATTCAAACCGCCCAGCGCACTCCACAAGGCGCGGTCCATGAACAGCCCATTCGTCTCGCCGATGCAGCCAAACCATCCGGCCTGTGACGATCCCGCCAGCGCCGAAATATCGAACAAGGCATACCCGTCCTCCCGCCAAGGCACTGAAGCCAGCAGGGCGTCCTCCGTGGCCGCGTTGTAGCCTTGGGCCACCGTGCGCATTTGCCCGTCGGATCCGAGATGAAAAGCCAGCGTCCCAACGACTCGCGTGGAGTCGGCGCGCCAGGCCTCCAGGGCAAGTCGGATAATTCCCGGCGAAGCCATGCGCGCGCCGTCGATCCATAGCCCCAAGAGCCTTCCCGTCAGGCGGCTCATGACCTCATTGATCGCTACCGCCGGCGAGCGCCGGATCACCTCAGGCCGCACCACCTTGACCCCCGGCAAGATCGTTTGGAGCGCGGCTTCGTCGACCGGCGGATTGGATCCGTTGTCGAGCACCACGACTTCCCAGTCGACCGCCTCGACTCCCCTCTGTGAAGCTTTCGAGAGCGTCTGCAGCGTCCGAGGCAGCTCGCGAGCCATGTCGTACGCGCAGACCAATATGCTGAGATCGGGCCCGGACGTCATCTGCCGCTCGCTGCCCGCAGGGCCTCCTCTGTGGGCGCGACAGCCTGCGCTCGTCTGAGCACGCGTTCTGGAGGCGTCGCCCCCGCGTCCTTGGCCAGCTGCCGCACTCTGGGATTGTAGTCGTCCCACATGACCCTGGATGCGGGATTGAGACGGGAGATCACCAGCATGCCGCTCGGCCAAGTGTCGAGCCAGGTCAGCCGCAGATCGGGCCGCTCCCTGGCGAGCATCTCGGCGAAGCGCCAGACGTCGCCAGTCCACACCTTCGAGACGCGTTCGCGGCTCGCCTGAAGGGGATGATTGGGCAGCACGTCGTCGATGACGATGACGCCTTCCGGACTCATGACCTGCTCGACGTTCATAAAGTCCCGATAAACGTTTTCGCATAGGTGCATGCCGTCAATGAAGGCCAGGTCCACCGGCGCGGGAAAGGCCTGCTTCCCATAGAAAAAGAAGAAGTCGTCGCTGGTGCAACGGTAGAACCGCACGGCGGGATCAGCGATCACCAGTTCCGGATGCGGATCGGGGTCGATTGCGACCGCAGGACAGGATGCCAGCGAAAGGCTCCATCCCTTCCGCACTCCGATTTCCAGGTAGAGGCGCGGCTTGATGAGAGCGTGCAAGTCCCGCAATGTTTCGAGATATCGCTGGGCGCCGCCGGTGGCTTCCACCGCCGGGTCGATATGGCGGTCCTGCAACTCGTTCTCCCCTACGGGCGACGCCCGTGGCGCCGTCACGGACTGCAAGCTATCACCTTTTTGAAACACGCCGACGAGGTCGCGCCAGGGACCCCGCTCGTCGCTCCAGGAATGGACAAGTCGCAGCCCCGACCAATCGGCAAGCGCCTGATAGGAATCAGGATAAAACCGATAGCAGTCGACAGGATAGCGATGCACCGGGCCCCCAGAGGGCGCGATGACGAAGGCCAGTCCGTCGGGCTTGAGGATACGGAAGATTTCGCTGAAGACCCGCCAGAACTGTCCGGAATGCTCGAGCATCTGCCCGCTCAGTACCACGTCGAAGGAGGCGTCCGCAAACGGCAGTTCATAGGCGTTCGAAAGGGTCAGGTCGACGCCCGGGCCCGGTTCGAGATCGACGCCGAGATACGTTGCATTGCCTGGAAGAAGTTCCCGGTATGACCCGTTGACATTCATCGCCCCCAGATCGACGACGCTGACCGTCCCCTCAGGGAGATACCACTCCAGACAGCGGCGCATGTTTTCCATGGAAGATGAATGCAATTTTTTCCCGCCCGTTTCCCAAATTGTTCAATTGGGAGTCAAAGTCAGTTCTGACCCCTCAGTGTCATGCGGGCCGGCCTCGTTGCGACATCACCAGCGCGTCTTTTCGCCCGGAGCCGCCGGCTCGATCGCCAGCGCATGGACGGTGCCCGCCAGTTCGTCGGCGAGAAGCGCGTTGACGGCGCGGTGGCGTTCGATGCGGCTCATCGAGGCGAAGGCCGGCGCCACGATGCGGACGCGGAAATGCGTCTCGCCGGTTCCGTCGAAGGCGCCGTGGTGGTCCGATCCGGTGTGGTGATGGCCGGCATGGAGGTGGCTCTCGTTCAGCACCGTCAGCCGCTCGGGCGCGAAGGCCGCCGTCAGCTTTGTCTCGATCCGCTGCTGCATGGACATTTCACGTCTCCGCGACCATATGTGCGCCATCACGCCCATCATTCATGGCCGATTCACGCGATAGGTCCAACATCGCGCGAAAGTCAATTCTTGTATCCTCCGGCGAACAACCCATAATCCGACGATGACTGCCTATTCGAAATATTTCGAGCGCATAAAGGTGCGCCCCGACCACAAGGCCGAGGCGAACCCGCGCGCGCCGGTCTGCCAGTGGGATGGCTGCGCGGAGGCCGGCACCCACAAGGCGCCGGTCGGGCGGATGAAGGAGGGGGAGTATTTCCAGTTCTGCATCGACCACGTGCGGGAATACAACAAGGGCTACAACTACTTCTCCGGCCTGCGCGACAACGACATCGCCCGCTTCCAGAAGGAGGCGCTGACCGGTCACCGGCCGACCTGGACGATGGGCATCAATGCAGGCGCGCGATCGGTGCCCGAGTTCGCGGCGAAGCGGTCTGGCCGCGCCGGCTACTACAACCGCATCCGCGATCCGTTCAATCTGTTCGGCGCCGGCGGTCCCCGCCCCGCGCAGGAGCGCGAGCGCAAGGCAAAGCCGCTGGAGGCCAAGGCGCTGGAAACGCTTGGCCTTGCCGCGAATGCGACTGGCGAAGCGATCAAGGCGCGCTATAAACAACTGGTGAAGCAGCACCATCCGGATGCCAATGGCGGCAACCGCGGTTCTGAGGATCGCTTTCGGGACGTCATCCAGGCGTACCGCCTGCTGCGGCAGTCGGGTTTCTGCTGAGACGGCACGTCCGGAATTCTAGCCGGGCAACTTTCCGCGTCTGGGTGTTTCCACCCGGTCGCGATTTGGTCTAAAGACAGCCCGAAAATCAAACGAAGTGGCGGCGCGGCCGGGTCTGGCTGCGCGCTGGAGGCATGATGAACAGGGTCGACCGCGACATAGCAAACCTGCCGGACACGACGGTGCCGGTGAAGCAGACTTTCGGCTTCGACTCGAAGATGGTGGTGCCCGCCTATTCGATCGCCGACGAGCACGTTCCGGACGTCGACCCGGACTACATCTTCGACGAGGCGACGACGCTGGCGATCCTCGCCGGCTTCGCCTTCAACCGCCGTGTCATCGTCTCGGGCTATCACGGCACCGGCAAGTCGACCCATATCGAGCAGGTCGCGGCGCGGCTCAACTGGCCCTGCGTCCGCGTCAACCTCGACAGCCATGTCAGCCGCATCGACCTCGTCGGCAAGGACGCGATCGTCGTCAAGGACGGCATGCAGGTCACCGAATTCCGCGACGGCATCCTGCCCTGGGCCTATCAGCACAATGTCGCGCTGGTGTTCGACGAATACGATGCCGGCCGCCCGGACGTGATGTTCGTCATCCAGCGCGTGCTCGAAGCTTCGGGCCGCCTGACATTGCTCGACCAGTCGAGGGTCATCCGCCCGCACCCGGCCTTCCGCCTGTTCGCCACCGCCAACACGGTCGGCCTCGGCGACACGACCGGCCTCTATCACGGCACGCAGCAGATCAACCAGGCGCAGATGGACCGCTGGTCGATCATCACGACGCTCAACTATCTCCCGCACGAGAACGAAGTGGCGATCGTGCTGGCCAAGGCGAAGCATTTCCGCACCGACAAGGGCCGCGACACTGTGCACAAGATGGTGCGCGTCGCCGACATGACGCGCTCGGCCTTCATCAATGGCGACCTGTCGACGGTGATGAGCCCGCGCACCGTGATCACATGGGCCGAGAACGCCGAAATCTTCGGCAATATCGGCATGGCCTTCCGCCTGACCTTCCTCAACAAGTGCGACGAACTGGAGCGCTCTGTGGTGGCTGAATTCTACCAGCGCGCTTTCGGCGAGGAGTTGAAGGAGAGTGCGATCAACGTGGTGCTGGGGTAGTGCAGGGGGACCATAGCATGATCGCGACGATCCCAATTGAGGAAAGCATTGTTTCTGGTGTTAAGGAAGCCCAGCGTAAATATGTGAGAATGTCGTCACGCTGGCTCAATCATGCTCCAGAGTATTTTCTTACCAGCATTGTCGCTGACACAATTCATCGTAAGACTAGACGATACGTCTATATGGACGTTTCTCCAAACAGATTATACAAGTATGAATTTGGAATGGACCCAAGGGACGGCGGAGGAATACGACCCGACATTTCTGTCTGGAATCAAAATGAAAACGCTGTTGAAGTTTGTATCGAGATAAAGCGCGCCTACAGCTTAAGCGCCTTACGGGCCGATGCACAGCGTATCTTGACGTTGGTTTCACACCAAGACTGCGAGCGCGGATACATTATAGCATTTTCAACTGATGCGCGAAGCCTATCAACGTATCGCGAACGTCACGAGAAGTGGGCAGCGTCACTTGGCTGGAATTTGGTCACCTCTTATACATACCCTAAAGACGACTACGGGTACTATTGGGGATTTTGCCTCCTGAGGTGTCCGTCGTCGTAACTTTCTAGAGAGACTGAGATTGTGGCCGGTATCCGTGCAAAATTGATAGTTGGGCCAATTCCCAATGCTGATCGCGACGCGACGATTCGCGCCTTCTTGGCCGCCACAACCTGCTATCGCATTCTGCTGCGTCCTCTTTCCAACGACGAAGGTGTCGGTTGGCTCGCAACGATGCCGGACCTCCCTGGCTGCACCGGTGACGGAGAGACGGAAATCGAAGCGATCGAGGATGTGCGTCGCGCCGCGCTGGAGTGGGCCGACGCCGCGACGCGCGACGGCGATCCCGTGCCGCCGCCCGCGCAGAATGCCGTGGCCGCCGAGTAACTGACAGTCGAGAAAAGCATGGCCGGACCCGGCGACAACACACGCGGCAAACCGAAAGCGGGCAATGATGGCGAGGCCATCAAGCGCGCGATCTCGGTCTGCATGCGTTCGATCTCGGGGGATCCTTCGCTTGAAGTGAATTTCGCCAAGGACAAGCCGGCTCTGGCGGGCAATCGCGCCCGGCTGCCCGAAATCGCCAAGAAACCGACGCGCGCCGACATCGCGATCACCCGCGGCCTCGGCGATTCGATGGCGCTGCGCCGCGCCTGCCATGACACAGCCGTCCATTCGAAGCTGGCGCCGGAGGGCAAGCAGGCGCGTGCGGTGTTCGACGCGGTCGAGCAGGCGCGCGTGGAGGCGATCGGCTCGCGCGCCATGGTCGGCGTCGGCGACAACCTCGCCTCGATGCTGGAAGACCGCTACCAAAAATCCAACCTCGCCGGCGTGACCGACAAAGCGGATGCGCCGATCGAGGACGCGATCGCCATGATCGTGCGCGAAAAGCTGACGGGTCGCGCGGTGCCCAAGAGCAGCGAGAAGGTCGTGTCGCTGTGGCGCGACTGGATCGAGCAGAAGGCCGGCGCCGATTTCGACGGGCTGGAAGCCGCGGTGCAGGACCAGAACGCCTTCGCCCGCGTCGTGCGCGACATGCTGGTGTCGATGGAAATGGCCGAGGAACTGGGCGACGACCAGCAGTCCGAAGATGCCGAGGACGATGACGACCAGCCCGAAGGCGAGGACCAGAGCGAGGACGGCGGCGAGGACGATTCCGGCGGCGAGCAGTCCGAGAGCGAGGAGACCGAGTCGTCCGGCGAGGAGCAGGAAGCGGGGGAGATGGACGCCGCCGACGCCACCGCCGAGGACCAGTCCGACGACGACACGGACGCAGAGACGCCGGGCGAATCGAAGCGGCCGGAGCCGTCGCTGACCAACCTGCCGCCGGATTTCGACTACAAGATCTTCACCCACCAGTTCGACGAGACCGTCGGCGCGGAAGACCTCTGCGACGAGGAGGAGCTCGACCGGCTGCGGGCGTTCCTCGACAAGCAGCTCGCCAACCTGCAGGGCGTGGTCGGCCGGCTGGCGAACCGCCTGCAGCGCCGCCTGATGGCGCAGCAGAACCGCTCGTGGGATTTCGATCTCGAGGAAGGCTATCTCGATCCTGCCCGCCTCGTGCGCGTCGTCATCGACCCGATGCAGCCGCTGTCTTTCAAGCAGGAGCGCGACACGAAGTTCCGCGACACGGTGGTGACGCTGGTGCTCGACAATTCCGGCTCGATGCGTGGCCGGCCGATCACGGTCGCCGCCACCTGCGCAGACATCCTGGCGCGCACGCTGGAGCGCTGCGGCGTCTCGGTCGAGATACTAGGCTTCACCACCAAGGCGTGGAAGGGCGGCCAGGCGCGCGAGAAATGGCTGAAGGAAGGCAAGCCGCCGACGCCCGGCCGGCTGAACGACCTGCGCCACATCATCTACAAGTCGGCCGACGCGCCGTGGCGGCGGTCGCGGCGCAATCTCGGCCTGATGATGCGCGAGGGCCTGCTGAAGGAAAACATCGACGGCGAGGCGCTCTTGTGGGCGCACAACCGCCTGATCGCGCGGCCCGAGCAGCGCAAGATCCTGATGATGATCTCGGACGGCGCGCCGGTCGACGATTCGACGCTGTCGGTGAATCCCGGCAATTATCTCGAGCGGCACCTGCGCGCCGTGATCGACCTGATCGAAAGCCGCTCGCCGGTCGAGTTGCTGGCCATCGGCATCGGCCATGACGTGACGCGCTACTATCGTCGCGCGGTAACGATCGTCGACGCCGAGGAACTGGCCGGCGCAATGACGGAACAACTGGCGTCGCTGTTCTCGGAAGAATCAGCCCGCGACACGCGGCGCACGCCGGGCATGCCGCGCAGGCGCGTGGCGTGAGAGTTCAAGCGGCTCTGGCCCGTCTCGGCGGGATGGCAATCCTGGCCCTGGCGGCAAGCGTGGCTGCTGCGCCGATCGAGGCGGGCGCTCCGTCGGAGCAGATGGAAATCGTCGCCCGACCCATCACCGAGTTCCGCATCGGATCGTCCGAAAAGAAATTCGGCACGCTGGAATTCATCGGCGGCATCGAGATGACCTCGCGCGGCCGCAATTTCGGCTCCCTGTCGGCCTTTCGCTTCCTCAAACCCGGTTCCGACTTCATCGGTGTCGCCGACACCGGGTTCTGGTTCTTCGGCACGGTCGAGCACGATGCCGAGGGCAAACCCTCCGGCGTCTCAAACTTCCGCATGATGGAGATGGTGGACGACACGGGCGCGGCCACCCGCGAAAAGTGGGACACCGACGCGGAAGGCCTGGCCGTCAGCGGCGACATCGCCACCGCCAGCTTCGAGCGCGGCCACCGGGTGTCTGAATACAGGATCAACCCGGAGGGCATGGGCCCGCCGCTGCGCAATCTCGATTTCGTGATTCCGTCCCGCGAACTGCGCCAGAATCGCGGCATGGAGACGATCGCGCACGCCCACCCGCACGGCATCCATGCCGGCGGCCGCGTCGTTGTCTCCGAAAAGAGCCTCGACCCGAAGGGCAACATCTTCGCCGCGATCATCGAGGGGCCGGACAAGGGCATCTTCACCGTCAAGCGCAACGGCGAGTTCGACATCACCGATGGCGTCTTCCTGCCCAGCGGCGACCTGCTCCTCCTGGAGCGCTCCTATTCCATGGCGCGCGGTGTCGCGATGCGCCTGCGCCGCATCTATGGCGAATCGGTACGCAAGGGCGCGCTGGCCGACGGTCCGGTGCTGCTCGAAGCCAACATGAGCTACCAGATCGACAATATGGAGGGTCTGGACGTCTGGCGGCGCGACGACGGCGCCTTGATCGTCTCGATCGTCTCCGACGACAACCACTCGATCCTGCAGCGCAATCTCTACCTGGAATTCAAGCTGCTGGAGGAGTGATTCTCAACCGGCCGCAACGACCGGCTGGCTCCAGCGCGCGGCGATCAGCCGGTAGGGAATCAGCGCAAACACCGCGATCAGCAGCTTGACCGTCAGGTCGCCCAGCGCCCAGGACAGCCAGCGCGGCGCATCCAGCGGCAACAGACCGAGCAGCGGCGCGGCTTCGAGAGCGAACGCGTCGTCCGGGCCGACGAAGGCGAAGGCCGCGGCGAAGGCCACCGAGAAGAAGATCGCCGTGTCGACCACCGAACCGGCCAGCGTGCCGAGAATCGGCGCGCGCCACCAGGCCTGCTGGCGCAGCCAGTTGAACACGGTCACGTCGAGAAGTTGGGCGGCGAGGAAGGCGAGGCCCGACGCGGTGGCGATGCGAACCAGACGGTCGGCGGCGGTCTCGAACTCGATCAGGCCCCACTGGAACAGCAGCTGCGGGAAGACGATCGAACAGACGACGGCCAGTGCGAAGCCGCAGAACACAACGCGACGCGCCATGGCGGGGCCGTGGCGGCGGTTGGCGAGATCGGTGACGAGGAAGGCGAACGGATAGGTGAAGGCTCCCCAGGTCAGGATGTCGGCGAGCGACAGCGGGCCGAGCTGGCCCTGGACCGGAAACTGCACGAGCACGTTCGATGCGACGACGACAATCGCCATCGCGGCCACGAAGGGCAGATATTTCGACACGGAAACCATTTTTTTATCCTGGGTGATGGCACCAGCAATGGCGGATTTCCCGCCGGGAACCGCCGTCAGGCGGCCGCGAGGAAGCCGATCAGGCGGCTTCCGCTTCCTGCTCGGCGAGCTTCTTGGTGATCTGCTTCTTCAGAAGGCGCGCGCGCTGCGACAGGTCGTCAGTGCCGGACTTCATGAGGAAGGCGTCGAGGCCGCCGCGATGCTCGACCGTGCGCAGCGCGTTGGCCGAGATGCGCAGGCGTACGTTCTGGTTCAGCGCTTCCGAGATCAGCGTGACGCGCACGAGGTTCGGCAGGAAGCGGCGCTTGGTCTTGTTGTTCGCGTGGCTCACATTGTTGCCGTAGAGGACGGCCTTGCCGGTCAGTTCACACTCGCGGGACATTTGTTCTTACCTTCGTTCGTCGATCGGGCCATACCGACACGGTCGCACCATTTGCGGGCGGCGCGCATTCAGTGTCAGGCGGCCTCTTGGAAAAGTCGGCGTTCCATAGTGGGATTTGGCCGGAGCGTCAAGCCGAGACCGCGATTTGCAGCTGGCCGCGCGGCGTCTAGCCTTTCGGCTCGATCAGATCCCAGAGATTGCCGCAGAAATCCTCGAACACGGCGACCGTGCCATAGGGCTCGTGGCGCGGGTCTTCGCGGAACTGCACGCCTTCGGCGAGCATCCGTGAATGATCGCGGGCAAAATCGTCGGTGTGAAGGAAGAATCCCACCCGACCGCCGGTCTGGTCGCCGATGCGGGCTGCCTGCGAATCGCCGGAGGCTTCGGCCAGCAACAGAGGCGTGCCGCCTGCGTCCGGCGCCACCAGCACCCAGCGCTTGCCGCCGCCGAGCGGCGTATCGGCGACGAGCGCGAAACCGAGCGCGCGGGTAAACCAGGCGATCGCCTCGTCATAGTCGCGGACGAGGAAGGTCACCGCACCGATGCGCCGGGCCGCGCTCACGGCCTGACGATGTCGTATCGGCCGATCTGGCGGCCTGAGGGCAGTTCGTAGATCAGGATTGCCTCTCCTTGCGGATCGAGGCCGACATGCAGAGACAGGCGGCCACTGGCGATGCTCTGCGAGATCACGCGGGCGCCGGCGGGGATGACGAGCGGAGCGTTCGCCGTCTCACCAACGGGCGGCGCAAGCTCCGCGGGAGTCTTGGGCGTCGACCAGCTCCTGTAGACAACGGCGGCGATGACGACCATAACCGCGACGAAGAGGATGCCGAGATTGATTGCCATGAAGCGGACGAGCTTACGCCGGACGCGTTCCGCGGCCGGATCGAGCGGCTTCTCTTCGTTCTCCAGATCGGTATTCAATCGCGCCATGCTGCTGTCCGTCCGATCGCCTGTCCAATGAGCGCCCCTGATAGCGAAGAGCGGCCGGCATTGAAAGCGTATCGCGCCGGGGCGGATGCCGCAGGCCAGCGGCTCGACCAATGGCTGGCTGCGGCCGTCGGCGCCGATCTGTCGCGCAGCCGCATCCAGGCGTTGATCAAGGCCGGCGCCGTGGCTGTCGACGGCAGGCCGGTGGCCGAGCCAAAACACAAGCTGCATGGCGGCGAGGAGATTGCGCTCCGCGTGCCGGAGCCGACGCCCGCCGTGCCGCAGGGCGAGGACATCGCGCTCGATATCATCTACGAGGACGAGCACCTGATCGTCATCGACAAGCCTGCCGGGCTGGTGGTGCATCAGGGCGCCGGCAACTGGACCGGCACGCTGGTCAACGCGCTGATCCACCATTGCGGCGCGTCGCTGTCGGGCATCGGCGGCGTGGCGCGGCCTGGCATCGTGCACCGGCTCGACAAGGACACCAGCGGCGTCATGGTGGCGGCCAAGACCGATCTGGCGCATCGCGTGTTGTCGGAAGCCTTCGCCGACCACGGCCGCACCGGCGACCTGGAGCGCGCCTACCGCGCCATCGTGTGGGGTGCGCCGCGCGCCACCGGCACTGTCGACGCACATCTCGGCCGCTCGGCCAAGGATCGCACCCGCCAGGCCGTGGTGCCGGAGACCCGATCGGACGCCCGCCATGCGGTGACCCATTATCAGGTGCTGGAGACCTTTGGCCGCGGAGCGGATGGTCCAGCGGCCAGTCTGGTCGAATGCCGGCTGGAAACAGGGCGGACACACCAGATCCGCGTGCACATGGCCCATATCGGCCATCCGCTGGTCGGCGACCGCGACTATGGCGGGGCATTCCGCACCAAGGCCAACCGGCTGCCCGATGCAGTGAGGAACGCCGTCAACGCGTTTCCCCGCCAGGCGCTGCATGCCGCGATGCTGGCATTTGCCCATCCGGCGACTGGCAAACTGATGCGCTTCGAGGCCCCGTTGCCGGCCGACATGGCGGCTCTTGCCGCTGCGCTCCGCTCGATCTGAACGGCGGCAGCACACGGAAACGTGTGCGCGACGGCCCATTGTTCACTTGAGCGTGACAGTGTGTAGGTTTCCAAAGGAGACCATGTTATTGCCGGAATTCTTCCTATATAAGAGCGGTGTCCGCGGTGCGCGTTCACCGGGCCGCGGGGAAGCGCCCGCCATCTTGGGGGCGCACGATTTGAGAGGGAGGGCGCTTTATGGCCCAGTCACTGCCCAGTATCGTTTCCGGCGAAGGTGGATTGTCGCGTTATCTCGAAGAGATTCGCCGCTTCCCCATGCTCCAGCCAGAAGAAGAATACATGCTTGCGAAGCGCTATGCCGAGCATGAGGACACCAAGGCCGCGCACAGGCTGGTCACCAGCCATCTGCGTCTCGTCGCGAAGATCGCGATGGGCTATCGCGGCTATGGCCTGCCGATCGGCGAAGTCATTTCCGAAGGCAATGTCGGCCTGATGCAGGCCGTGAAGAAGTTCGAGCCCGAGCGCGGCTTCCGCCTCGCGACCTATGCGATGTGGTGGATCAAGGCTTCGATCCAGGAATACGTCCTGCGGTCGTGGAGCCTCGTCAAGATGGGTACCACCGCCAACCAGAAGCGTCTGTTCTTCAACCTGCGCAAGGTGAAGAGCAAGATCCAGGCGCTGGACGACGGGGATCTGAACCCCGACCAGGTCGAGGAAATCGCCACCAAGCTGAATGTCAGCAAGGAGGAAGTGGTCTCGATGAACCGCCGCCTCTCCGGCGACGCGTCACTCAACGCCCCCATCCGCGCGTCGGAAGGCGAATCCGGCGAGTGGCAGGACTGGCTGGTCGACGATTCGGCCAGTCAGGAACAGATGCTGATCGAGCAGGACGAGATGGACAATCGCCGTTCGATGCTCTCGGGCGCCCTGGCCGTGCTCAACGAGCGCGAACGCCGCATCTTCGAGGCGCGGAGGCTCGCCGACGAGCCGATGACGCTCGAGGAACTGTCGGCCGAGTTCGACATCAGCCGCGAGCGCGTGCGCCAGATCGAGGTGCGCGCCTTCGAGAAGGTGCAGGACGCTGTGAAGGCCGCGGCCAAGCGCCAGATGCAGGCGCTGCGCACCGTCGAGGCCGTCCCGGCTCACTGAACCGGTTCGGAACTCCAACAAACGAAAAACGGCGCGAGACCCTCGGTTTCGCGCCGTTTCTCTTTTCTCTTTATGTGTCCGACCGATCTCAGCCGTTGGTCTGGCTCCAGGCCTGGATTGCTTCCTCGAAGATCTTGTCGCCAGGGATGCCGCGTTCAAGCGTCATCAGCGCGCGGCGGCCGGAACGGTAGACGATCGGGATGTCGATCCACTTCATGCGGCGGAAAAGCTGCATGTTGGCTTCCACTTCCGGCGCTCCGTCAGAGAGCGCGATCAGGAAGAAGCCGTCGCCGATCTTGGCCGGCAGGCCGATGACCGGATTGCCGGTTGCCTCCTCGGTTTCCTTCATCGTCATGCGCAGCAGGTTGTCGATCACGCCGCCGTCGAAATTCTCGGGCGTCAGGAAAATCAGTTCGACAATGTGGCTGGCCGGCAAGGTCGGATCGGCATTGCGGCGGATGGTCATGCGCAACTGCACGTCCTTGCCGGGAATGGTTGCATCGGCACGGATGGCCGCTTCGGCGGGCTTGTCGCCGCCGGGCGATTCCTGCACCAGCGACCAGACGATGTTGCCCTGCTGGGCCGAACCGCCTTCCGCGCTCGTCCGCTCCTCGTAATAGATCGCGCGCTGGCCGACGGCCACGGCTGCCGGCTGGGGCTCCGACGGAGCGGCCGGAGCGGCGGGCGTTTCCGGGGCGGCTGCCACGGGCGGCGTCTGGCCGACGGGCATCGTGGCCGGCGTCGCGGGATCGGCGCCCACCGCGGCTGGCGGCTCGGGCTGCGCGGGCGGCGTCACGTCGGTGGCGGCCGGGGCCGGCGTTTCGGGCGGCGGCACGGTCAGGGCGGCGACGGACGTGCCCTCGCCAACCCCGGGCTCGCCGTCGGCCGGGCCGGTATCGACTTCGGTCCCGTCGGGGTTGAGCTTCTGCGTGAATTTCGAGACCGCCGGGTCGACGGCGGGAGGCGGCGCCTCGGGCGCCTCCGCGACCGCCGGCGTCGGGGCAGGCGCTGCGGGGGCCGCGGGCTGTTCGGCTGCCGGCTGCGGCGCGCCGAGACCCAGCATCGTCGCGACCTCGCCGCGGTTCAGCCACACGGCATACCCGGCAGCGCCCGCGAAGACGAGGATGATGAGGGCGACCGCCACCAGGCCGCCGCGGCCGCTTCGCTGCGGCTTCCGGGCATCCGTTCCCGCGAGCGAACCGGATGAGGCGCGACTGGCGACAAGATCGTCGTCCGATGCGATATCCATCGCGGACGGCGCGGCTGCGCGCGGTTCTGCCTTCGGCTGAGGAGCATTGGCGGCGGGCGGCGGCGTCCGGGCCGGAGCCGCCGCCGTCTTGGCTGGCTTGGCCGGCTGCCGCTCCAGGCTGGCAATGACGGATTCGAAATCTTCCGGGTCCGCCGGCGCCGCCACGGCATATTCCGACTCGAGACTGGAAATCGCCTGTTCCAGCGCGGCCTTCTGCCGCTCGATCACGGCGGGTGCGGGCTTCGGCGTGATCGCGGCAAGCTTGGCAGAGATGGTGGCCCGCGCCTTGTCGTAGACGCGCGCGCGCATCTCCGGAGTGGTTTCACCCAATCCGTCGATCGTCTTTCTCAAAACCGCGACGAAATCCGCCATCTACTCACTGTCCATGTTGCGCGCCGCTCCTCTGACCCCTTCTTTTTGGCCAGATGATGGTAAATGTCACAATTGTCTAATCTTCAAACGGGTCCGTCACAAGTATCGTGTCGTCCCGCTCGGGGCTGGTCGACAGAAGCGCGACCGGCGCGCCGATCAGTTCCTCGATGCGCCGGACATACTTGATCGCCTGGGCGGGAAGTTCCGACCAGGTCCGGGCGCCGGCGGTGGTGTCGGTCCAACCCTCGAAGGTTTCGTAGATCGGCTTGACGGCGGCCTGCGCCCGCATCGACGCCGGGAGATAGTCGATCTTCTGGCCGTCCAGCTCGTATCCGACGCAGATCCTGATCTGCTTGAGGCCATCGAGCACATCGAGCTTGGTCAGCGCGATGCCGGTGATCCCCGAGGTCTTGACCGTCTGGCGAACCAGCACCGCGTCGAACCAGCCGCAGCGGCGCGGCCGCCCGGTGTTGACGCCGACTTCGCGCCCGACCGTCGCCAGGTGACGGCCGATCTCGTCGTCCAGCTCGCAGGGGAACGGTCCTTCGCCGACGCGGGTCGTGTAGGCCTTGGTGATGCCCAGCACATAGCCGATCGCCGTCGGACCGAGACCCGATCCGGCCGCCGCCTGTCCCGCGACCGTGTTGGACGAGGTCACGAATGGGTAGGTGCCGTGGTCGTTGTCGAGCAGGGCGCCCTGGGCGCCTTCGAACAGGATGCGGGCGCCGGTGCGGCGCTTCTCGTCCAGCACGCGCCAGACCTGGTCCATATAGGGCAGGATTTCGCCAGCGATCGAGGTCAGTTCCTCGTGGATCGCGTCCGCCGAAATCTCCGCCAGCCCCATGCCGCGGCGGAGCGCGTTGTGATGCGTGAGCAGCCGCTCGATCTTCAGCATCAGCGTCTCGGGCTCGGCAAGGTCGACCAGACGGATCGACCTGCGGCCGACCTTGTCCTCGTAGGCAGGGCCGATGCCGCGCCTGGTCGTGCCGATCTTCAGCGCTGAACTCGCATCCTCGCGGATGCCATCCAGTTCGCGGTGCAGCGACAGGATCAGCGGCGCGTTGTCGGCGATGCGCAGGATCTCCGGCGTGATCGTCACGCCCTGGGCGCGCAGCTTCGCGACTTCCTGGACGAAATGGTGCGGGTCGACGACAACGCCATTGCCGATCACCGACAGCTTGCCCTGCACGAGGCCCGACGGCAGCAGCGCCAGCTTGTAGCTGACGCCGTCGATCACCAGCGTGTGGCCGGCATTGTGGCCGCCATGGAAGCGCACGACGACATCGGCCCTGTCGGCCAGCCAGTCGACGATCTTGCCCTTGCCCTCGTCGCCCCATTGCGAGCCGACGACCACCACATTTGCCATATCGATATCCCCGAGACGCGCGCACCTGAGAAGCGCGGACGGCGCCGCGCGGTTTTTCGTGGCCTCTATAGCGTCATGTTCGCGCGCGCGCGACCATTGAATGCGCCGCGCTGGCACAAGAACGAAGGTGTTGCGGCGGTTGCGGCGGCCGGTGCGGTGTCGTAACCCGCTCGACCGACCGCACTCCCGGACGAACGCATGCAACGCCAGGCCTACCTCCTGCTCACCCTGACCGCCCTGTTCTGGGCCGGCAACGCCATCGGCGGCAAGCTGGCGGTGGGGCATGTCTCGCCGATGCTGCTGTCGGCGCTGCGCTGGGGCATCGCCTGCGTCGTGCTCTACGCCGTCGGCCGCCGCCACGTGCGGAACGACTGGGCCGTGATGCGCCAGAACGCAGTGCTGCTCACCGCTCTCGGCTTCGTCGGCTTCACGCTGTTCAGCGTCGCGCTCTATTCGGCCCTGTTGTTCACCACCGCGATCAATGCCTCGATCCTGCAGGCCGGCATGCCGGCTATCATCTTCGCCGCCAATTTCTGGATTTTCCGGCTGCGCACGACTGCCGGCCAGATCGTCGGCTTCCTGCTGTCGCTGGTCGGCGTCGCTATCGCTGCAACGCATGGCGAACCGGCGAGGCTTCTGGCGCTCGACGTCAATGCCGGCGACGCGCTGGTCCTGCTCGCCGCCCTGGTCTACGCCCTCTACACGGTCGTGCTGAAGCGCAAACCGGTGATGCACTGGACGAGCTTCATGGTGGCGCTGACCGCGGCCGGCTTCGTCACGTCGGTGCCGTTTGCGATCGCCGAATACGCCAACGGCTCGTTCATCGCGCCTGACGCCATGGGCTGGGCGATCGTCGCCTTCACCGCCATCTTTCCGTCGATCCTGTCGCAGGCCTTCTATATCAAGGGCGTCAACCTGATCGGCGGCAACAGGGCAGGGCTGTTCATCAACCTCGTTCCGATCTTCGGCACGCTCCTGTCCGTGCTGGTCCTCGGCGAACACCTGCACCTCTATCACGCGCTTGCGCTCGGGCTGGTGCTTGGCGGAATCGCGCTCGCGGAACTGAGCGGCCGTCGCGCGGGCGACGGCGAGGCTCAGCCGGCCGCCTGAGCCTTTCCAGCAGCATTCGAACCCTCAGGGGATCGGCCGATACTCGTTCTTGTCGACGTTGAGCGTCATGGATTTCGAGGCGACCAGCAGCACCGTGCCATCCGGCAGGAGGCCCAGTTGCGCCAGATTGGCGAGGCCGGCCCTGATGTCCGCCGGAACGTCGAGGGCCGCGAACGCCCGCGTCGCAGGATCGTAGATCTCCAGATTGGCGCCGTCGCTGGCGATCAGGCATCGCCCGTCCTGCAGCGGCAGGGTCTTGACCCGTGCGCGATGCTCAAGTTGGGTCGGCGAGGCGACAGGCGAGACAGACTTCGTCGCCGGCGTGTAGATTTCCGCCGCGCGTGTTGCATCCGCGCTGCCGCCAGCGATCCTGTCCGTGCCGCCGACCAGAAGCAGCGACCCGTCCTTCAACGCGCAGGTCGCGATGCCGCTCTTGGGATGGTTGAGATAGGCCTCGACTGTCCAGGCGCCGGTGGCGACGCTGTAGCGCTCGATCCGGTCCGTGGCCTCCGAAATCCCGCTGAGGCTCTCGCCGCCAAAGACGAGCACGTCGCCGTCCGGCAGCTTGAACATCGGGAAATTCGCGCGGCCGACGCTCATGCTGCCGGTCGGCCTGCTCTCGTTGGTGACCGAATCGAACAGTTCCGCGGCGGACGAGTAGGCGCCGGTGCAGTCGTCTATTCCGCCGGCATAGACGATGCTGCCATTGTCGAGCAGCATTTCCCCATAGCCGACATTGGCCGTGACCATCGCCTCGGCGCCGCCGCAGGCGCTCGCATCGGGGGCGACCTGACCCTCCGGCGCCGGGACCGGTTGCGGCGCCTGGGCGCTGGCGCCGCCCTGGCCCTGGATCAGCAGGCGCACGATCCGGGAGCCGGACTGCGACGGTTCATAGAAGGCGATGAAGTTCTTGCCGGCCAGGATCTGGTCGATGATCTGGTCGAACGTGCCCTCGTTGCGGCCGGAAATGCGCTCCGCAGCATCGGCTTCGCTGCGCCATTCGACGACCGTGCCGGTCTCCTCCGCCAGCGCCTGCAGCACAATGCGCCGCGATGCGTTGACGTATTCGAGGCGAAACGAGGACATGTCGCCCCCGAGCGACACCGTTCCGCCGGCTTCGCCAATGCCGGCGGCGGCATTCGGCGCGGTGGGAGGCTGCTGCTGTCCGGTTGCCGGCGCCACGGCGAATGCAACGCCCAAAGCAGCGCACAATGCCGATCCGAACAATACACGCCGCCGCATCGTCATCCTTTCAGGCCGACCATCCCGCCCGCACTCGGCGAGGATGTCCGCTCGAAATTGGTGATCCCGACTGGATTCGAACCAGTGACCCTCAGATTAGGAATCTGATGCTCTATCCTACTGAGCTACGGGACCACGCGAGACGACACATAGCCGCTTCGCTTCGCCGCGCCAAGATCAAGTTCGCCACCCGGATTGGTCCGGTTCACCGGCCCAGCGCCTGCTCGGCCAGGCGGACCCAGTAGCTGACGCCGTGCGGGATGACCTCGTCGTTGAAGTCGTAGGCGGGATGGTGGAGGTTGGCGGAGGCGCCATTGCCGATGAAGATGAAGGCGCCGGGACGCGCCTCCAGCATGTAGGAAAAGTCCTCGCCGCCCATGACCGGCGGTGTCGCGGGATCGACGTTTGCCTCGCCGGCCACCGCCTGCGCCACGCCGGTCGCGAAGGCCGCTTCGGCCGGATCGTTGACAGTCACGGGATAGTTCGAATCGTAGTCGATCTCGATGCGCGCCCCGTGAGCCGCCGCGACGCCGTCGCAGATGGTGCGGATGCGCCGTTCGGCGATCGCGGCGACCTCCTTCTTCAGGGTACGGACCGTACCGGCGATCTCCGCCTTCTCCGGAATGATGTTGTAGGCGTCGCCGGCGTGGAACTTGGTCACGGAGACCACCAGCGCCTCGATCGGATCCGCCGTGCGCGACACGATGGTCTGCAGCGCGCCGACGATCGCGGCGCCGGCGACGATCGGGTCCACCGTGCCATGCGGCATGGCGGCGTGGCCGCCGCGGCCGAGGACCGTGATCGTGAACTCGGCAGTCGCCGCCATGATCGCGCCCGGCCGGATGGCGAACTTGCCGACCGGCAGGCCCGGCATATTGTGCATGCCGAACACGCGGCCGATGGAGAAGCGCTCCATCATGCCGTCCTTGACCATTTCGTTGCCGCCGCCGCCGCCCTCTTCCGCGGGCTGGAAGATCACGGCGACGCTGCCGGCGAAATTGCGCGTCTCGGCGAGGTATTTCGCGGCGCCCAGCAGCATCGCGGTGTGGCCGTCATGGCCGCAGGCATGCATGGCGCCAGGGCGCACGGAGGCATACGGCTTCCCGGTGATCTCGGTCAGCGGCAGCGCATCCATGTCGGCGCGCAGGCCGATCGTCTCGCCGTCGCCCAGCCGTCCCCTGATGATGCCCACGACGCCGGTGCGGCCGAGGCCGGTCACGATTTCGTCGCAGCCGAATTCCTCCAGCCGCTTCTTCACGAAGGCGGCGGTGTCGTAGACGTCGAAATTGATCTCCGGATTCCGGTGCAGTTCCTGCCGCCATCCGGTGACTTCAGCCTGCATCTCGGCTGCTCGGTTCAGGATCGGCATGGTGGAAGCCTCTTTGTCCGTTGGGTGTTTGTCGTTTGAGCGCAAGGGCTTCGCCTGGCCCGTGCTGAAAAGGTCTCTTTGCCATCTTGGCGTCACATAGGCTAAATAGGCGGAGAGAACACCCATGATTTGACGGCCGGCCCGATGCCGGCGCGCCCTGGACCTTACGGACAGCCGGGGCAGACCTGCAAGAGGCTGGACTGACAGAATGAAGAACGTGACCGGTTTCCTGACGACGGCTGCCGCGGGGTTCGTTCTCGTGGCCTCGATCCTGACGGCGCAGGCGGGGCCCTCGATCCTGGTCGACGCGAACACCGGCGCGGTGCTCGAACAGGACGATGCGTTCGACCGCTGGTATCCGGCCTCGCTCACTAAGCTGATGACCGCCTATGTCGCCTTCCGCGCTGTCCAGCAGGGCGAAGTGACAATGCAATCGCCAGTCCGCGTCAGCAACAAGGCGACCCAGGAGCCGCCGAGCAAGATGGGCTATCCGGCCGGCACGGTGCTGACGCTCGACACGGCGCTGAAGATCATCATGGTGAAGTCGGCAAACGACATCGCCACCGCGATCGGCGAAAGTCTGGCCGGATCGCAGACGGCCTTCGCCGCGCGCATGAACAGCGAGGCGAAGCGGATCGGCATGACCGGCTCGAACTTCGTCAATGCGCATGGGCTGCACAACGACATGCAGTACACGACGGCGCACGACCTGGCCGTGCTGGCGCTCGCCATCCGCGCGGAATACCCGCAATACGCCTCCTATTTCACCATCGAAGCTCTGGGCTCCGGCGCGGACGTGATCGAGAACCACAACACGCTGATGGGCCGCTTCACCGGCGCCGACGGCATGAAGACCGGTTACACCTGCCCGGCCGGCTACAACCTCGTCGCGTCCGCAACGCGGAACGGCCGGACGATGATCGCCGTGGTGATCGGCGCCACCTCGGTCGGAACCCGCGCGGACAGGGCGGCGGACATGCTTGCGAAGGGCTTCTCACTGCCCCCTGCGCAGGGCCCGAAACTATGGGAGCTGACGCGCCCCGCCGATGCCGCGATGGAGGCCGTCAACCTGCGGCCGACCATCTGCACCCAGGCCGCCGCGAAGGAGCGTCTGGCTGCGCTCGACGAAAAGGGCCGGCTGGTGTTCCACTCCGCGCATATCACTGGCGGCGAACTGCCGACGCCGCGCATCACGCCGATCTCGCTCGGCGGCGCGACCGGTCCGGCGTCGCCATACCTTCCGGAGATCGAGCGGCCGGCGATGATCGGCAACATCCCGGTCCCGCTGCCGCGCCCCGACTACACGCCGGAAGCCTCCGCCAGTGCGCAGGCGCCGACCGACGGCGTCACGCAGTAAGGACCGTCCGATGCAAGCTCCGCTGCCCGTCTCGGTGCTGACCGGGTTTCTCGGCTCGGGCAAGACGACGCTCTTGAACCGGCTGCTGAAGGATCCGGCGCTGACCGACACCGCCGTCATCGTCAACGAACTCGGCGACGTCGCGATCGACCATCTGCTGGTCGAGAATTCAAGCGACGGCGTCATCGAACTGGCCGGCGGCTGCATCTGCTGTACCGTGCGCGGCGACCTGGTCGATACGCTTGCCGGCATCATCGAGAATATTCAGACCGGCCGCACGCCGTCGCTGAAGCGCGTCATCATCGAGACGACGGGGCTGGCCGACCCGGTGCCGGTGCTGCTGTCGATCATGGGCCATCCGGCGCTCATCCAGGCGTTCCGGCTCGACGGGGTGATCGCAACCGTCGATGCCATCAACGGCGCGGGGACCATCGACCGGCATGCGGAGGCCGCGCGCCAGATCGCCGTCGCAGACCGCATCGTCGTCACCAAGACAGACCTTGCCGAAGGCGCGGACCTCGCGCCGCTCGCCGACACGCTCCGGCGGCTCAATCCAGGCGGGCCGCTGATCTTGGGCTCAGGCGAGGCGGGCGTGGGACAGCTTTTCGATTGCGGCCTCTACGATCCGGCGACCAAGACCGCCGACGTCGGGCGCTGGCTGCGCGACGAGGCGCTGCACCAGGTCGAGCATCATCATGGCCATCACAACCACGACCATGATCACCGCCACGACTACATCCGCAGCTTCTCGCTGACGCATGACGGCGCGGTGCCGTTCGCGGCGATCGAGACGTTCCTCGACCTGTTGCGCTCCAACCATGGCGACAAGCTTCTGCGCATGAAGGGCGTCATCGAGATTGCCGAGGACCCGGCGCGGCCGTTGGTGATCCACGGCGTGCAGACGCTGCTTCATCCGCCGGCGCGCCTGGCGGGGTGGCCGGCCGGCCCGCGCGGCACGCGGCTGGTGGTGATCGGCGACGGGTTGCCGGAAGACTATGTCCGCCGGCTCTTCGCGGCGATCACCGGCAAGACCGGCATCGGCGTGCCCGACCGCGCCGCAGTGATGGACAATCCGCTGGCGATTGCCGGATTCAGGCCTTAGCGCGACTTTTCGCGGGTTTTCGTCGCACGAGAAAACGGTGCCCGCCGTCGACCGCCTGCGCCTCGACCAGCTCATGGCCCGTCTCGTTGCAGAACGCCGGAATGTCGAGCGCGGCGAGGGGGTCTGTCGTTTCGAGCCACAATTCGGCCCCCGGACGCATGCCGGACAGGCGCTTGCGCGCCCTCAGAACCGGCAGCGGACAGTTCAATCCCCTGAGATCGTAGACGGCGGGCCGCCGCGCCATGGCGGAAGCCGCGCTCAGCCGCCGAACAGGTTGCGGATGCGCTTGCGCACCGCGGTCACGGCGCCCTCGGCCGGCGGCTCGGCGGCGGCCGCGACGGCCGGCTCTGCCTTCGGTTCCGCCTTCGGCGCTTCCGCCGCTGCCTTCAACGCCTCGCGCTTGGCTTCAGCGTCGATCTTGGCCTGCGCGGCTTCCGCCTTGGCGCGTTCGGCTGCGGCCTTCTTCTCTTCGGCGGCGCGCTTCTTCTCGGCCTCGGCAGACTCGATCGCAGCCATCTTGCGGCCGGCCGGCGAATCGATGCGGCCCGTCTTGGCGATCACGTGGACCGAGCCGTCCGCCCGCATCGACGGCGGCTCGATCGGCACGCGTTCGCCGCGCGAGCGCTTCTTGCTCCAGTCCGCCACGAGGCTCGCTTCCTTGTGACCGAGGATCGACGCCTTCGGCGGCTGCAGCGACGACTGGTTCAATGCGGCGGTGTAGGAACTGGAATAGCTCGACTGATAGGACTGGTAAGCCGTCGCGAGCGGCGTCGGCAACGTCGCCGCGGGGCAGGCGCCAGCCGCCGTGAACGGCGTGTCGCCCTCCGGGAACTGGTTGAACACGTAGCGCTTTTCGCAGACGTCCACCTTCGGCGGCACCTTCGTGATTTCGAAGTGGTCGTAGCCTTCCTTCAGCATCTTCCAGAAGGCGAAATTCGGGTCGTCCTTGTAGCGCGCCATGTTGGCGGGCGTCATGCGGAACGGAAACGCCTGGAACTGGAACGACTGCTGGCCGCCCGCGAACGCGTCGCGCGCGAAGGCATAGACTTCCTGCACCTGGGCATCGGTCAGGGAATAGCAGCCGGAAGACGAACAGGCGCCGTGCACCATCAGGTGCGAGCCGGTGCGGCCGTTAACCCGGTCATAAGCGTTCGGATAGCCGGTGTTGAAGGCCAGGTAGAATTTCGAGTTCGGGTTCATCTGCGCCGGCGTGATGGCGTAGAAGCCTTCCGGCGCCTGGCGGTCGCCCTCGGTGAACTTGGGCCCGAGTTTGCCGGACCATTTGCAGATGTCATAGCTGGTGACGATGTCGTAGCGGCCGTTCGAATTCTGCTTCCAGACTTCGAGGACGTTCTCTTCCTTGAAGACGCGCAACATGATCGGCGCAGACTTGGCCATGCCCTTGGCGCGGACGAGTTCGGTCATCTTGGCGGACAGCGCGCGCTCGGACTTCGGAGCTATGTCTTCCAGCGACGCGTTGCAGCCCGCCAGCGCAAGTACAGAAATCAGCGCACCGGCGCGGAATGTGGTCGAAATCGTCACTGGCTGCCAGTCTCTCGTCTACGAACGTCCCCGGGGAGCCTAAAGCTCCGGCACACATTCCTCATCAGATGGCCGGCACGGTAATCCGGTTAACCTTGAAGAATCCTTACCGCAAGTATCGCGGCCCCCGACCGAAACAAAGTCACGCAGAGTTCATTCAACGCAAGCGCACGGCGAATTTGTGGCGGACGCGAGGCCTACAGCCCGCGCCCGATCGCCAGGAACTTGTCGCGGCGGTGTTCGCGGTAGTCCATGTTGGACTGCCTGAGTTCGCTCATGGCAAGCGCGATGCGCTCGCCCGCCGCCTTCAGCACGGCTTCCGCATCCCGATGCGCGCCGCCCAGCGGTTCGGGGATGATCGCGTCGATCACTTTCATGTCGAGCAGATCCTGCGCGGTGATCTTCATGTTGGTGGCGGCGTCCTTGGCCCGGGTCGAATCGTGCCAGAGTATGGAGGCCGCGCCTTCGGGCGAAATCACCGAATAGATCGAGTGTTCGAGCATGTAGACCCGATTGGCGGTGGCAATGGCGATCGCCCCGCCGGAGCCGCCCTCGCCGATGATCACCGAGACGCTCGGAACCTTCAGCGCGAGGCACGCCGCGGTCGAGCGGGCAATCGCCTCTGCCTGCCCGCGTTCCTCGGCGCCGATGCCGGGATAGGCGCCGGCCGTGTCGACGAGCGTCACCAGCGGCACCTTGAACCGGTCCGCCAGTTCCATGATGCGGACCGCCTTGCGGTAGCCCTCCGGGCGCGCCATGCCGAAATTGTGCTTGAGGCGGGTCTTCGTGTCGGCGCCCTTCTCCTGGCCGAGGATCGCGACCGGCTCGCCGCGAAACCGCGCGAACCCGCCGATGATCGCGTGATCCTCGCCGAAGACGCGGTCGCCGGACAGGGGCGTGAAATCGGTGAACAACTCCCGGATGTAGTCGACGCAGTGTGGCCGGTCGGGATGGCGCGCAACCTGAGCCTTCTGCCACGGCGTCAGCGCCTTGTAGGTGTCCCGCAACACGTCGCGCACGCGTTTCTCGAGTTTCGCGATCTCGTCGCTGAAGTCGACATTGCTGCCGTCGGCGGAAAGTTTCCTCAGTTCCGCGATCTTGCCTTCAAGGTCGGCGATCGGCTTTTCGAAATCGAGGTAATTATACATTCGTTCGCAAACCAGGCGCCGGGACAAGGGGACGATATGTGGCGCGTGGTCCGGAAGTGGGGTCCCCGGCGCGCGAAATCCAGCCTTCACATACCGTCGGGCGCGCTAATCGGCAAGCGGGTGATGATCGCGCACCAGACGGACAAGCCGTTCCTCCAGCACATGGGTGTAGATTTGCGTCGTCGATATGTCCGAGTGCCCCAGAAGCTCCTGCACGGCGCGCAGATCGGCGCCGTTCTGCAGCAGATGGCTGGCGAAAGCGTGCCGGATGACGTGCGGCGAGACTTTCGCCGAGGCAATGCCGGCCTGCGCGGCCAGCACCTTCAGGTCGCGGGCAAACACCTGGCGCGGCAGGAAACCCTGTTCGGCGGACGAGGGGAACAGCCACCCGCTCTGTTCCATCGTCTTGTCCCGGTTGCGCGCCGCGAGCCAGGCGCGCATCGCGCTGCGCGCCTTCGGCGACAGCGGCACCATGCGTTCCTTGCCGCCCTTGCCGCGGATGATGAAGAAGCGCTCGTCGCGCATGGCGACGCCGACGGGCAGCGAGACCAGTTCCGACACCCGCAGCCCCGTGGCATAGAGCACCTCGATCAGCGCGTGCATCCTCAGCGCCGCCGTCTCGCCGCTGGCGGCGGATTGCGTGGCGCGATCGAGAAGCCGTCCGGTCTCGGCCTCGCTCAGGATCTTGGGCAGCGACCTCGTTTTCCGGGGGCTGTCGACCGGACCGGACGGGTCGTCGGGGCGCAGTCCCTCGGAATAGAGGAACTTGTAGAACTGCCGCAGCGCCGACAGCTTTCGCGCCTGGCTCGATGCCGCGAAACCCCGGCTGGCGATGCTGTCGATGTAGCCCCGGATGGTGGCGGAACTCGCGCCCGCCAGCCCGCCCGGCTCGCGGGCCATGTGCGCGGCGGCGTCCTCCAGGTCGCGGCGGTAGGATTGCAGCGTGTTTTCCGCCGCGCCGCGTTCGGCGCTCATCATTTCCAGGAACGACTCGACCATCGACGCGCTGTTCATCGGGGGAAGCCCGTCAGTTGGCCGGATTCAGCCGTTCGACCGGAATCCGCTCGGTCATCTCGCCCTTGTTCGGCTTGACTGTGAGGACCAGGGCAAACATCGCGCCATAGACCAGTCCCACGACGATCGCGATTATCGTCAGAAACCTGAAAAGTGTAGGCATTGCCCCGATGTGCCTTGCAAGTCGTCCCGTGCGCCCCCGCCCCTTATGCGGTGCGGGTGGCGGCAATTCAAGCCAAGCGCCGCCCTTTCCGGTCCGCTTGACGCAATCGGTCTTTTCATGTCGATACGCGGCAAACAGGGCGAGGGCCCGGGAACAGCCATGGAAGCAGTGTCCGCGACGGGAGAGACGGCCTATGCCGGCCTGAAAGACAGGCTCGGCGCGCGGTCGATCGTCCTGGTGGGCCTCATGGGGGCCGGCAAGACCGCGATCGGCCGCAAGGTCGCCCAGGCGCTCGATCTCGCCTTCGTCGACAGCGACCACGAGATAGAGACCGTGTCGCGCATGACGATCCCGGAACTGTTCGAACGCTACGGCGAGCCGGAGTTCCGCGCGCTGGAAGAGCGGGTGGTCGGCCGGCTGGTGAAGGATGGACCGCAGGTCGTCTCCACCGGCGGCGGCGCCTTCATGAACGCGCACACCCGCGACGCCATCCAGCGCGACGGCATCTCGATCTGGCTCAAGGCCGACATCGATACGCTGATGGCGCGTGTCGCCAAGAAGCCGAACCGGCCGCTGCTCAAGGCAGCCGACCCACGCGCGGTGATGGAGCGGCTGATGGCGGAGCGCTATCCCGTCTACGGGCTCGCCAACATCATCGTTACCACGCGCGATGTCCGCCGCGAGGAAATCATGGCCGAGGTGATCCAGGCGCTGGACGACTGGCTCGCGCGGGACACGCAGCAATCCGGGGACGCCGCATGACCGACACGCCCATCACGGTTCGTGTCGGCCTGGCCGAGCGAAGCTATGACATCCTGATCGGCGCCGGGTTGATCGAGCGGGCAGGGGCCGAGATCTCCGCCCGCCTGCCTGGCGTTCGCGCCGCGATCGTCACCGACGAGAACGTCGCCGCGTCGTGGCTGGACGCGCTCGTCGCGAGCCTTGAGCGGGCCGGCATCGCATCGGTGGCGATCACCCTGCCGGCGGGCGAAAAGACCAAGAGCTTCGAGCACCTGCAGACCGTGGTCGGCGGCGTCCTCGGCGCGCGGCTGGAGCGCGGCGACGCGGTGGTCGCGCTCGGCGGCGGCGTCATCGGCGACCTGGCCGGCTTCGCCGCCGGGATCGTCCGCAGGGGCATGAACTTCATCCAGATCCCGACCTCTTTGCTGGCGCAGGTCGACTCCTCCGTCGGCGGCAAGACCGGCATCAACACCGCGCACGGCAAGAACCTCGTCGGCGTGTTCCAGCAGCCCCGGCTGGTGCTTGCCGACGCCGGCGTCCTCGACACGCTGCCCGCGCGCGAATTCCGCGCCGGATATGCCGAAGTCGCAAAATACGGGCTGATCGACCGCCCGGATTTCTTCGCCTGGCTGGAAGCCAACTGGCGCGAGGTGTTTTCAGGCGGCCCGGCGCGGGCTGAGGCCATTGCGCAATCCTGCCAGGCCAAGGCCGACGTCGTCGCCCGCGACGAGTTCGAGACCGGCGACCGGGCGCTGCTCAATCTCGGCCACACCTTCGGTCATGCGCTCGAAGGCGCGACCGGTTACGATTCGGCGCGGCTGGTGCATGGCGAGGGCGTGGCCATCGGCATGGCGCTGGCCCACCGCTTCTCGTCCCGCATGAACCTGTGCAGCCCCGACGACGCGGCCCGCGTCGAGCGCCATCTGCGAGACGTCGGCCTGCCGTGGCGGATGGCGGACATTCCGGGCGATCTGCCGGACGCGGAGCGCCTTCTCGGCTACATCGCCCAGGACAAGAAAGTGTCGCGCGGCGCGCTGACCTTCATCCTGACGCGGGGCATCGGCCAGTCCTTCATCGCGAGGGACGTGCCGGCCTCGGAGGTGCTTTCCTTCCTGAAGGAGAACCATCCCGGATGACCGCCGCGCCCTGGGCAGTTGTCGCGTTGCTGACCTTGTTTGCGGCAGGGCTGGCGGCGATTCTGCTTGGACCGTTCCTGTTGCGTCTGGTCGGCTTCGCTATCGTCCGCACCGCGCCGCAGCGCAGCGCCGAGGACGAATTGCGCGGCACGCTCGAGGTGCTGCACCGCGACGGAACCTTCGTCAAGGCCGACCGCGACCGGGTCGGCGGCCTGCTCGATCTCGCCGAACTCGAAGTCTCCGACGTGATGATCCACCGCACCGCGATGCGGATGGTTGACGCCGACGCGCCGCCCGAAGCGGTCGTCCGCGAGATCCTGCAAAGCCCCTACACCCGCATGCCGGTCTGGCGCATTTCGAACGACAACATCGTCGGCGTCGTCCACGCCAAGGATCTGCTGCGCGCACTGCACGAGGTCCAGAACGATTTCTCGAAGATCGACGTGCTGAAAGTGGCGTCGAAGCCGTGGTTCGTGCCGGACACCACCGACCTGCGCGAACAGCTCAACGCCTTCCTTCGCCGCAAGGCCCACATCGCGATCGTCGTCGACGAGTATGGCGAGGTCGAAGGACTGGTGACTCTGGAAGACATCATCGAGGAAATCGTCGGCGAGATTGCCGACGAGCACGACGTCGACATCCAGGGCGTGCGCCAGCAGGCGGACGGCTCGATCCTGGTCGACGGCTCCGTGCCGATCCGCGACCTCAACCGCGCGCTCGACTGGACGCTGCCGGACGACGAGGCGACCACCATCGCCGGCCTCGTCATCCATGAGGCGCAGTCGATCCCGGAGGAGAAGCAGGCCTTCACCTTCCACGGCAAGCGCTTCGTTGTGCTGAAGCGCGAGAAGAACCGGATCGTGCGGTTGCGCGTGAAGGCGGTCGAGGAGCCGCCGGCGCGCTAGAGCCTTTCACGACCAGATTGAATCATTCTGTTTCCCGATGGCGAGTCGATCCGCCTGACGCCGCGGGCGGCCGCCAGCGGGAAACCCTTCGGGCCGGGTCAATCTGGTCGTGAAAGGCTCTAGGCGCGCCTGGGCGTGCGCAGGTGCCGGATGCCCTTCTGCTCGACGAAATTGGTCATCGCGTCCCACAGATAGTCGCCATAGAGGAACGGCTCGAACGCTTCGGCGCCCGCGAGCGGCAGAGGCGCGATCTCGGCCTCGGCGCGCGGTTCGTAGAAGAACGGGATCGAGAAACGCTCGCGCTCCGGCGACAGCACCCTGTGCATGGTCGCCCGCACCCGTCCGCCGGTCCAGCGGTCGAGCAGCTTGCCGAAATTGACCGCCAGCGTGCCGTCGGCCGGCGGAACGTCGATCCAGTCGCAGGAATGCGTCTGTGCCTGCAGGCCTTCGACACCGTCCTGCGCCAGGAGCGTCACGAAGCCGGAATCGACATGCGCCCCGCCGATCAGGCTGCGCGTCCGCCCGCCATGTTCGACCGTGAAGGCCGCGCCGCCTGACGAGTCCTCGCGCAGCGGATAGCGCGTCAGCCGCAAGGTCGAGATGCCGCCGGCGAAGGCTGCGTCGAACACGTCCTCGGCAAGGCCGAGGCCCCGCGCCACCGACCGCATCACAGCCTGGCCGGTCGCCTCCATGGCGGCATAGTAGGCTGCCGCATCGGCCCGCCATCCGGGCACGAGGCCCTCGTCCGGCAATGGCGTCGCCTCGCGCAGCGGGTCGCCGGCGTCGACCGTGCCGGCGCCGTGCGCGATGTCCGGACCCATGTCGATGCCTTCCTTGTAGGAGGGCGCACCAACCTGCAACGGAAACCAGCCGCGGTAGAGATTGGTCTTCGACGGGTCGAAATTCCAGCGCAGCAGCTTCGATTTTTCCGTGTCCGCAAGGGAGAACACCCTGAACAGCTTCCTGCGGTTCTCGGGCGTCAGAAGCGCTGCTGCCGGAAAGCCGGTCACGGTCATGAAGCCGATGCCGGACGCCGCCTCCATGATGGCGCGATCGACAGCGTCGCGCTCGGGCGAGGGCGGTTCGAAAAGGGCCGAAATGTCGATGACGGGGATCATGGCAGGGCTGCGCCTCGGCAAGTGTGGAGCCGAAGAATAGGACGCGAAACGCCCTGGGGATTGTCGCAGGATCGACCTCTTCTTGCGTCCAGCCGGTCTCTGCGAGCCCGCTGGCTAAGGCGCGGAAATCCCGGCACAATTTGGCCGCAGGAGGCCGGTGGCCCTGTGCCAGGGTTGCTCCCAGATTCAAAAGAGAACCGCCAAGCCATTGCAAATTAATGGGAAATATGATCTTATTGAATGAATATTCAATAAGTCACGAGGCTCCTATGAACCGTCAGGCGGGCAATGTCGCTATTCCGAACGACTGGGACCGCAGCGGTCTGCCCGGCTGGAGCTATCACAGCGCCGCCCTTCTGGAGCTCGAGAAGGAACAGGTGTTCCGCAACCACTGGCAGATCGTCGGCCATGTATCGGACGTGCCGAATCCCGGCGACTACGTCACGATGGATGTCGTCGGCGAACGCGCGCTCGTCGTGCGCGGCAAGGACGGCGTGGTGCGGGGTTTTCACAACATGTGCCGGCATCGCGGGTCGCGCGTGGTCGCCGACAACCAGGGCAATTGCAAGAACGCGCTGGTCTGCCCGTTCCACGGCTGGGTCTACAATCTCGACGGCACGCTGCGCGGCGCGGCGCGGCCACGCTCCTTCCCGGACCTCGACAAGGTCGAGTTCGGCCTGAAGCAGCTCGACCTCGAGGTCTGGATGGGCTTCATCTTCATTCGTTTCCGCGAAGGCCCGCAGCCCTCCGTCGCCGAGTTGATGAAGCCGCACGAGGCCGAGATCGCGCATTACCGGGTCGCCGAGATGGTGCCGTCCTGGGGCATCTGGTCGAGCGTCTCCAAGGTCAACTGGAAGTCGGTGCGCGACGTCGACAACGAGGGGTATCACGTCGCCATGGCGCACCCGGCGCTGCAGGATCTCTACGGCTCGACCTACTATGACGAGCCCTTCGTCAACGGCGTGTCGCGCTCCTTCGCCACCTACAATCCGCATGCCGGCCGGCGCTGGAGCGTGAAGAATTACGTGAACATCGCCCCGGACCCGGTGCGCCTGCCCGATCCGCTGAAAAAGGCGTGGATCTATTATGGCATTTTCCCCAACGCGGTGATCTCGGTGCAGCCGGAATCGGTGCAATTCTACCAGGAGTTCCCGCTGTCCACCGGCCAGACGCTGCTGCGCGGCGCGATCTACCGCTACGCCGACGAAAGCCGCGAGCAGGCCGCCGCCCGCTACCTCGCCTTCCGCATCGACCGCGACACGATGGCCGAAGACGTGCAGCTGTCGGAATGGTCGAACGAATCGATGGGCTCGGCCTCGTTCGAGGGCTTCTACCTCTCCGACCTCGAATATGGCGTGCGCACCCACCACGACCATCTGCGCGCCGCACTTCCGGTGCTCAACCTCGAGACAGCGCCCGAGGAAAAGGACATCTGGGGCCTCAACGAGGCTTTGGCGAGCCGGAAGTAAGCAGGCGGCGGGAAGCGTCACCGGCGGACGTTTCCGCCCGCCGGTCAGGTTGCCGTTCACACGATGTCATTCGGTCCCGGCGCGCGCTTGCGTCCGGTCACCATGGCGCGCACCAGGTTCTCACCATGCTCGAGACTGGCCGCGACGACACCGGCCAGGTGAAGCGCAATCAGTCCGAGCGCGCCCCAGGCCGCCAGCTCGTGGACCTCCTCGACCCACTCGACGCCCCAGTAGGCATCCGTGGTCATCATGTATCCCGTCGTTGCGATCACGCCGGTTGCAGGGAGCAAGGCGAGGATCATCGCCGCGCCCGCGGGATTGTGCCCGAGATAGCGGGGCGCCGAGAACCGGGCTGTCGCGAACAGGAAACGAAACACCTGGTTTGGAGACCGGACGAAGGTCGAAAACCGCGCGTGGCGGCTGCCCACGAAGCCCCAGACAATCCGCGCCGCAACCAGCCCCGCGATCGCGTAGCCCGCCAGTTCGTGCGGCTGCTGCCATTCGTCTCCGGTCAGGAAGGCGAAGGCGAAAAGCCCGACCAGCGACCAGTGGAAGATCCGGACGAACGGGTCCCACACCTTGACCGTCGCCGGCGGCATCGCGCCGCCGGCTTGCAGTCCCTCGGAACGCGCGCCCATCAGTCGTCGATCTTCGTCTTGACGACCTCGGCCGTCACCGGGTTCAGGTAGGCCTCGACGCGGTTGCCGTCCTTGTCGAGCGCGTAGATTTCGTAGCAGCCGTCCTCGATCTTCACCTGGCGCACCTTATAGCCCATGCCGGTAGCCTTGGCCTCGATGTCCTTCAGGCTCATCCAGGTCGACTGGGGCGCGTCGCCGCAGGACGGCGAGGCGAGGGCGGCAGTGGCAGCGAACGGTGCGGCCGCGAGGGCGAGGATGAAAGCGATGCGGTTCATGTCGGTCTCCTTGTGGTTTCGGGCTCGTGCCCATCGACGCCGTCCTTGTCGCAGCTTGCGCATGACAGGCCGCTGAGCGGAGATGTCAGCGATCTGTCATCTTCGGATGTGGTAGGACTGCGCCATGCGCGTCCTTCTCGCCGCCTCGGTCGCGGTCCTCATTGTCGGCATCACGCCAGCGCTCACCGACAAGGGCGGGCGAGGGGACCATGACGACCGGAAGACCGTCGAAAGCGCGCGCGAGCGCGGCGACGTGCTGCCGCTCGCACGCATCGTCGAGCTGCTGCGCGCGCAAGGGATGCAGGGCGAGGTGCTCGAAGTCGAACTGGAAGACGATGACGGCCGGCTGATCTACGAGATCTATCTGCTCGGCGACGACGGGCGGCGGCGCGAGATCAAGGTCGATCCGGCCACGGGACGAATCCTGGACATGGACCACGACTGACATGAGGCTGCTCCTCGTCGAAGACGACCGCAGGATCCGCGACGACGTCGCCGCGGCGCTTCAGGCCGCCGGCTACGTCGTCGACGCCGTGGCGGATGGCGAGGATGCCTGGTTCCGCGGCGACACCGAAACCTATGGCGCCTGCGTGCTGGATCTTGGCCTTCCCGGCATGGACGGACTGGCCGTTCTGAAGCGCTGGCGCGAGGCCGGCCGGGATTTTCCGGTTCTGGTGCTGACCGCGCGCGGCACCTGGAGCGAGCGTGTCGAGGGCATCGACGCCGGCGCCGACGATTACCTGCCAAAGCCGTTCCGGATGGAGGAGCTGATCGCGCGCCTGCGCGCCATCATCCGGCGATCCTCCGGCCATTCCTCGGCCTTGATCCGCGTCGGCGACGCCGAACTCGACACCCGGACGATGCGGCTTGCCATACGGGGCGTGCCGGTCGCGCTGTCGCCGCAGGAATACCGGCTGGTCGCCTATCTGATGCTCAACCGCGGCCGCGTCGTGCCGCAGCAGGAGCTCGCCGAGCACCTGCAGGCAGATCATTTCGAGCGCGAGTCGAACGCCGTGGAAGTGCTGGTCGGCCGGGTGCGGCGCAAGCTGCCCGCTTCTCTCATCGAAACCCGGCGCGGCTTCGGCTATCTGGTTCCCGACGGGGCGGCGCTTCCGTGACGACGGCCCGCTCGCTTCGCCTCAGGTTCCTTGCGCTGGGCATTGGCCTGCTCGCCGTTGCGCTGCTGGTCGCCGGCATCAGCCTTTCGGCCCTGTTTTCCCGGAACCTCGACCGCCGGGTCGGCCAGGAACTCGACACGCATATCGAAGCCATCGCCGGCACGCTGCGCATCGACGCGCAGGGCGCAATGAGCTTGGCGCGCGAGCCCGCCGACCCGCGTTTCGCACGCCCTTTCGGTGGCCTCTACTGGCAGGTTGACGATGAAAACTCGGGCGGGCGCATCGCCTCGCGCTCGCTGTGGGATTCCGTCCTGCCGCCGCAGGGCGACCTGGCGCCCGGTATGGAACAGACCCGCGATGTTCCCGGCCCACAGGGCTCGGTCCTGCTCCTGCATGAACGCGGTCTGGTCGTCCCCGCCGGAGGGGTGGACCATCACATACGCGTCGCACTGGCGATCGACCGTTCGCAGCTTGACGAACTGAGCAGCGGATTTGCGCGTGACGCCGGTTACGTGCTTGCCGCGCTCGGGCTGGTCCTGGCCGTCGGCATATGGGTTCAGACGTCGGCAGGTCTGCGGCCTCTGGCAGCGCTCGCTGGCGCCGTCGCCAGCGTTCGGAGCGGAGTTCGGACGCGGTTGTCCACCAGCGTGCCGCGCGAGGTCGAGCCGCTGGTCAGCGAGATGAACTCCCTGCTTGACGCTCAGGAACGGGATCTCGTTCGCGCCCGCGACCGCGCTGCCGATCTGGCGCACGGGCTGAAGACTCCGCTGACCGCGCTGGCCGCCGACATCAGGGCGCTGCGCGAACGCGGCGACAGCGAGATCGCCGACAACCTCGAAGCCCTTGCCCATTCGATGCGCAGCCACGTCGAGCGCGAACTGGCGCGCACCCGGATCCGCCACGCCGGCGGCGCGTCGGCCCAGTTGCGCGAGGCCGCTCTCCGGATCGTCCGGGTGGTGGAGCGCACGCCGCAGGCCGAAGGCAAGCGGTTCGAGGTTGCGGTCAGCGAGGACGCGACGCTGCCAGTCGACGCGGACGATCTCAACGAGATGCTCGGCAACCTGCTCGACAATGCCGGCCGCCATGCGAGAGGCTTGGTGCGCGTCTCCGGCGGGCGCGCGGGCGCGGTCGCGTGGCTCCAGGTCGACGACGATGGACCGGGCCTCGCCGCGGCCGATCTATCGCTCGCGTTGTCGCGCGGCGGCCAGCTCGATCGTGGCGGCGGCGCCGGCCTCGGACTGGCGATCGTAAGGGACATCGCGGACGCCTATGGCGCGGAGGTCAGCCTCGGGAGGTCGGACCTCGGTGGCCTGTCGGTGCGCGTCGGCTTGCGGGCGTGAGGCTCACCCCCGCCACAAGCCTTCCCTGCGCAGATCCGCCATCGTCCGCTCGATGCCTTCGCGCAGGATTCCGACCATGTCATCGATCTGCTCGCGCGTGATGATCAGCGGCGGGGACATGACGCACATGTTGATGAGCGGGCGCACCAGCAGGCCGAGTTCCTGGCAGTGGCGGTCGATCCGCTTGCCGACCTCGTTGTCCAGCTTCAGCGGGTTCATGCTGTCGCGGTCGGCGACGCATTCGATGCAGGCCATCAGGCCAAGCCCGCGCACTTCGCCCACCAGCGGCAGCTCTTCCAGCGTCTTCAGTTGCGCCTGGAAGTAGGGGCCGACCGCGCGGACATGGTCGAGCACGCCGGCTTCCATGAGGTCGAGATTCTTGAGCGCCACGGCGCAGCCGACCGGGTGGCTGGAATAGGTCAGCCCATGCGCGAACATCGCGTCCGGGTGGTTGGAGCGGCGCAGTTCCTCCATCAGCCGGTCCGAGATCATGACGCCGCCGAGCGGGAAGTAGCCCGAAGTGACGCCCTTGGCGAAGGTGATCATGTCCGGCTCGACGCCGAAGACATCCTGCGAGGCGAAGACGTGACCCAGCCGGCCGAAAGCGGTGACGACTTCGTCGGAAATATAGAGGATGCCGTTGTCGCGGCAGATCTGCGCAATGCGCGGCAGATAGTCCTGGGGAGGCACGATCACCCCGCCCGACGCCTGCACCGGCTCGCCGACGAAGGCGCCGATCGTGTCCGCGCCCAGCCGTTCGACCGTCTGGCGGAATTCATCGACGAGGAAGTCGCTGAACGCCTGGACGCTCATTCCTGCCGGGCGGCGAAACGGGTTCGGCGCGGTCAGCTTGACGACAAGCTGGTCGGCGCCGTCCATCCAGTCGCGGTCGCGCGGCCGGCCGTTGAGCGATGCCGACAGATAGGATGCGCCGTGATAGGCGCCGGCGCGCGACAGGATCAGCTTCTTTTCCGGCCTTCCCCGGACATTGTTGTAGAACTGCATGAATCGCAGCGCCGTCTCGACCGCCGATGTGCCGCCGGTGGTGAAGAAGACGTGGTTCAGGTCGCCCGGCGCATGCGCCGCCAGCCGCTCGGCCAGTTCCACCGAGGGCTCGTTCATCGTGTACCAGGGCGTGTTGTAGGACAGCTGCATCGCCTGGTCGCGCATCACGTCGGCAAGTTCGGCGCGGCGGTGGCCGAGATTGACGCACCACATGCCGGCCGGGCCGTCGATCAGCCGTTCGCCATGGGCGCCGGTGATGTAGATGCCGTCTCCGGACTGGATGAAGGTCCGCGCCTCGGCGCCGATGTGGCCGGCCGTCGGCCAGGGCTGCACCAGATGCCGCTCGGCGCGCCCGGTCGCATCGTGCCCGGCCTCGCTTGCAGGCGATTCGAACTTCTCGAGTGCGGCCATCGTCGTCTCCCCAATCCAATCCGCGCTTCCGACCGTAACTCGTCGATCGGCAAAACACTGGAATATGTTGGACAATTCGTCACGAATTGAATGTCCGTTCAGTCAATATCCCAGAAATTCCGCTTGATTTCAATTCGAACTTGCGCACAAGATGAAGAAAGCCGGGTATGAACCTTCCGCGGACGCCGGCCCGCGACAGGACGAGCGAATGGCGCGCAGTCCCTTCTTGTCTCTCAGACGCTGCCCCGGAGCCAGATGATGGCTGCGGCGGCGGAGAGCATGCAGCCCGTCCGCGCGCCGCGCGCGTCTGCCGCCAGATACCTCCAGTCCGAAGAAGCCAAGGGCTACAAGCTCATCGCCGCGCCTTTCCTCTATGCGCTGGCGCTGCTCGGCATCCCGATCGTCGTCGTCATCGCCCACTCGTTCTGGAGCCAGAACTACCTCACCGTCGACCGGACGTTCACGCTGGAGAACTACCGGCAGGCGCTGTTCGAGCCGATCTACCAGGATCTCCTGATGCGCTCGCTGGGGATTTCGCTCACAGTCAGCGTGCTCACGGTCCTGCTCGCCTATCCGATCGCCTATTTCATCTCGTTCCACGGCGGCAGGCACAAGAACCTCTGGCTCTTCGTCATCACCATCCCCTTCTGGTCGAGCTATCTGCTGCGCGTCATGTCGTGGAAGGTGATCCTCGGCTACAATGGCGTGCTCAACTCCGGACTGATGGGGCTCGGCATCACGGACGAGCCGTCGACGGCGCTGCTCTACAATTCAAGCGCCGTGCTGATCACGCTGACCCATGCCTGGGTCGCATTTGCCATCCTGCCGATCTACGTCTCGCTCGAAAAGGTCGACCGCACGCTGATCGAGGCCGCCACCGACCTTGGCGACGGTCCGGTCCGCCGCTTCCTGCGCGTCACGCTGCCGCTGTCCCTGCCGGGCGTCATCGCGGCGCTGCTGATCGTGATGATCCCGACAGTCGGCGACTACGTCACGCCGCGCATGGTCGGCGGCACCGACGGCGTGATGATCGCCAACGCCATCCAGGCACAGTTCGGCCGCGCGATGAACAAGCCGCTGGGCGCCGCGCTGTCCGTCACCACCATGATCGCGGTCTGCATCATGGCGGGCGGCGCGGTGCTGGCGCTGCGGGCAGCAGTCAGGGCGTTCCGATGAACCCGGCGCGCCGCCTGCCGTACAACTGGCTGTCGGTCTACGCCGTGCTGTTCATCGCCTTCCTCTATCTCCCCGTTCTGCTGCTGCCGATCTTTTCGGTCAACGACTCGGCGACGCCGCGCTTTCCGATGACCGGTTTCACGCTGAAATGGTATGCCGGCCTGCCGCGGACGCCGGCGCTGCTCGATGCTGCCTGGAACAGCCTGATCGTCGGCGTCTCGGCGGCGCTGCTGTCCACCATCCTCGGCATCTGCGCCGCCCGCGCCATCACCCGCTACCGCTTCCGCGGCCAGAAGCCGATACAGGGCCTGATCATGGCGCCCCTGGTGATGCCCGAGATCATCGTCGCGGTGTCGCTGCTGATCATCATCCTGGCGTCGGGCATGTCGCTGTCGCTGTTCACGGTGACGTTGGGCCATGTGCTGGTCTGCGTGCCCTATTCGATATCGGTGCTGATCTCCGGCTTCGAAGGCTTCGACCGCAGCCTGGAGGAAGCGTCGGCCGATCTCGGCGAAACGGCGTTCGGCACGTTCCGGCGGGTGACGCTGCCGATGATGACGCCTGCGATCATCTCCAGCCTGCTCGTCGCCTTCACCATCTCGCTCGACGATTTCATCATGGCGTTCTTCCTCGGCGGCAATGACGCGACGATGCCCGTCTACATCTGGGGCCAGCTGCGCTTCGCGGCCAAGCTGCCGAGCGTGCTGGCCCTCGGCACCCTGCTGCTGGTGGCGTCGATCGTGCTTCTCACCATCGCCGAGATCATGCGCCGCCGCGCCGCCGCCCGCACGGAGACCAACGGAGGCCTGATTGCCTGAGAATCCCAAGCAAAGCCGGGCGATGATCCAGATCGACGAGGTCACGCGCAGCTATGGCGCGTTCCATGCGCTCGACCGCGCGACGCTGACTATTCGCGAGGGCGAGTTCTTCTCGCTGCTCGGCCCCTCCGGCTGCGGCAAGACCACGCTTCTACGCCTCATCGCCGGCTTCGACGAGCCGACCTCGGGCGCAATCTCGATCGACGGCCAGCCGATGCAGGGCATTCCGGCCAACGCCCGGCCGACCAACATGGTCTTCCAGTCCTACGCCATCTTCCCGCATCTCAAGGTCGGCGAGAACGTCGCCTACGGGCTGAAGCGGATGAAGCTCGGCGCCGCGGAAGAAAAGCGCCGGGTCGACGAGGCGCTGTCGATGGTGTCGCTCGCGGGCCTGCAGAACCGCGGCGCGACGGAACTCTCGGGTGGCCAGCGCCAGCGTGTCGCGCTTGCCCGCGCGCTGGTGATGCGCCCGAAAGTTCTGCTGCTCGACGAGCCCTTGTCGGCGCTCGACAAGAAGCTGCGCGAGCAGATGCAGGTCGAACTGCGCCGGCTGCAGCAGGCCGTCGGCATCACCTTCATCCTCGTCACGCACGACCAGTATGAAGCGCTCGCCATGTCGGACCGCATCGCCGTCATGTTCGGCGGCCGCATCGCCCAGGTCGCGACGCCGAAGGAGATCTACCAGAAGCCGGTCAACCGCCAGGTGGCGGATTTCCTCGGCGGCATGAATTTCATCAAGGCCGATTTGGTCGAGGACAATGGCGAGAGCATCGTCGTCGACACCGCCGGCTTCGGTCGCGTCAAGACCGAAAAACCCCGCGCCTTCGCCGCCAACGGCCGCGAAACCACCCTCGGCATCCGCCCTGAACGCCTGCGCGTGCTGTGGGACGACGCCACGGCCAAGAACGAGGTCAAGGGCACCGTCGTCGAGCGCCACTACTTCGGCGAGATCACCCACCTTCTGGTCGAAATACCCGGCATGGAAAAACCGCTGTCGGTGACGGAGACCAACGATTTCGGCGCCGATGATTTGCCGCTGGGTGCGACGATCCGGCTGGGCTACGACCCGGACGCGCTGGTGGCGCTGGCGGATTAGGCGAGCCTCTCCGCCATCATCCGTCCCGCCACGATCGCCCCCTCAACATACCCCGGATATTCTGGCGAAATCTCCGAACACGCGAACCGGATAGGCCCGACGCCTGCCGCGATCACCGCCTCGGCGTCCCGCGCTCCCATGTCGAGGATCAGGTCGCTGTAGGCGCCGCCGGACCATTCGTCATGGGACCAGTCGCGGATCAGCACGTCGAGCGGCGTCGCGGCTTCCGGTCCGAGCGCCTGGACGAGATAGGCGATGAACCCATCGCGCACGCCGTGTGGGCCCCGCTCGCGCCAGTCCAGAGCGCTCGGGCCGCCGATGAAGCCTGTCAGCGCCGGGCGGTCGGGCGTGCCGGTGTCGCAGGCGAACAGGCCGGCGGGATCGCGGAACATCACGACACCCGAAAGGCCCCTGTCGAGCCAGAAGGCATGGCCGTAGCGGATGAACAGCTTGATCACCGAGCCGCTCCGCCAGACCGACAGCGCATGCGCCAGCGGCGCGGGCAGGGCGGGCGCATAGTCGAGCCGCGCGGCCATCGACGGCGGCAATGCGACGATCACCGCCCGGGCCTCGATCGCGCCCACAGGCGTCGTGACGGCCACGCCGTCCCCCGACCAGCCGATACGCGTCGCCGGCGTCGAGAGGCGCACCCGATCGCCCAACTCCTTCGCCAAATCCTCGGCCAGCGCATGCATGGTGCGCGCGGGAAAATGCTGCAGCTCGAACTGCTCGTTGGTGATGCGCCGGTCGTTGTCGATCATGTACCAGAGCGGCACCGCGTCGATCGGCTGGCACCAGAGGCCCTCCAGCATCGAACGGAAAGCGGCCTTCTGGTCTGCGTCCTCCGGCTGGCGCGCCAGCCAGGCAGCGACGGTCAGGCCCGCGATCGCCGTATCGTCCGGGTCCATGCCGACATAGCGTTCGCGCAGTTCCATCGCGCCGGCCCGTGCACGCTCGAGGCTCTGCGCCTCGGCCGGCGGCACCGATACGTCCTCGCCCTCGAAGGCCGGGCTCACCAGCGCATGGCCGTACTCGGCGAGCAGCGCCATGACGTTCACCATGTCATCGCAGGCGAACTGGCCACCGGTGTCGACACGTTCGCCGAGGCCGTTGATCTGCGATTCGACGCGCCCTCCAACACGGCCGCGCGCCTCCAGCACGACAACGTCCTTGCCGCGACGCTTCAGTTCGAATGCTGCGGTCAGGCCAGTGAAGCCGGCGCCGATGATGATCACGTCATGCATTTAGGGAGACTAACGTGAGAAGACGTTGGGGGAAATTCCCCCTCACCGTCTCGGGCTTCGCCCGATCCACCTCTCCCCCATTTCATGGGGCGAGGAACCCAAGCTCACGGAGGTTGGCGCCATCCGTGACTGGCGTTTCCTCTCCCCCGGGCAGGGGGAGAGGTGGCACGCGAAGCGTGACGGTGAGGGGGTGCTTGCCTCGCCGCCGATCCGCTAGGCCGGACGAGCTAATACCCCGACTTGATCTTCTCGAACTCGGCGATCATCTTCGCCTTAAGCTCTGCCGGAACCGGCGCCTGGAACAGCGTCTTGTCGACGAACTTCGCCACGTCGGCATAGCCCTTGGCCTGCAGCACCGCCGGGTCGACCGCTTCCATCGCCTTGGCGTTGGCGTGGCCGTAGCCCCAGTCGTTGACGATGTATTTCGCCACTTCCGGATCCTCGGTCACGTTGGACAGGAACTCGTAGACCTTCTCGGTCTTGCCCGGCGCACCCTTGAGGTGGACGTAGCCGCAGACCCAGGTGGTCAGGCCCTCCGCCGTGTCGCGGTTGATGACGAAGGGCTTGCCCTCGTTGGCGAGCTGGGTGCCGGCATCGTTCCAGGCCCAGGCGAGATCGACCTCGCCGCCGCCCAGCGCCTGCACGATCTCGGTGGAATCGGTCCAGTAGAGCCGGACGTTCTTGTGCACCTCGCGCAGGAAGGCGGACGCCTCGGCGAACTGCGCGTCGGTCATCTTCGTCCAGTCCTTGATGCCGATCGCCAGGCTCGCCAGCGCATAGGCGTCGTCGACATTGTCGCCGATCGAGACGCGGCCCTTGAACTTCGGGTCCGCAAAGGCCTTCAGCGAGGTGACTTCCTCGGGCTTGATCTTCTCGGAATTGTAGGTCAGCGCCGTATTGCCCCAGTCCCAGGGCAGAAACCAGGCCTTGCCGTCCTCCGTCGTGGCGAGGTTCTTCATCGCCATGATGCCGGGGTTGAGATCGTTCCAGCCGCGGATCTTGGACGTGTCGAGCGGCTCGATCAGCCCGGCCTCGCGCCATTTCACCACGCTCTGCGAGCAGGGGTGCGCGAGATCGGCCTTGAAGCCGGCCCGCAGCTTTTCGAAGGCCTCGTCCTCGTCGCCGAAGAAGGTGAAGGTCGGCGAGTCGCCGTATTTCTCGACATATTTCGGGTGGAAAGCCGGGTCCTCGTAGCCCGACCACTCGAACACCGTCACGTCGGCATCCTCGGCGGTCGCGAAACCCGAAACCGAAGCGGCGAGCGCCGCGGCAAGCGTTGCGGTCAGAAATGTCCGTCGGCCAAAAGCTGTCATTGCTGGTTCTCCCATCGGTTCCCTTGGTTATCCTTATGCGACGCTGGCGCGCGGCATCGGGCTACGCCGCACCGCGCCGTCCGCGAAATGTTTCGGAAACACCGTCGCCAGGTGCGCAATCGCCGCCGCATGCGCCTTCTCGCGGCTGATGTCGTCGCCGCCCATCATCAGCCGCAGCCACAGTCCTTCCAGCATGGCCGAAAGCGCCAGCGCGATCTTCTCTGGCTCGTAGCCGTAGCCTGCGTCCCGGTCGAGCGCGGCGCACAGTTCCACAACCACGTCCTGGTAGGCGATGTCGCGCGAGCCGCAGAGCGCCTGATAGGTGGGGCGGGATTTCGCCTCGCCCCAGAAGGCGCACCATGCCGCGAGCTTGCGGCGCGAGCAGACGGCGCGGTCGAAATCGGCGGCGACGACGGCCCAGAGCCGCTGCGCCGCGTCGGGCCCCGCCCGGTCGAGCGCGCCGCGCCAGTGGGCGGCATATTCCTCCGACATGTGCTGCAGTGTGGCGACCAGCAGCTTTTCCTTGCTTTCGAAATGGAAGTTGACGATGCCGCGCGACAGGCCTGCGCCGTCGGCCACGTCCGCCATCGTCGTCTCGGAATAGCCGCGCTTCGCCAGCGAATCGATCGTCGCCTCGATCAGCTGCAGCCGGCGCGTTTCCTTCGACGCCTTGCGCCCCTTTCTCTCGCCGTCTGCTTCCTTCGGCAGTTCTGACTTCGGGCGTTCGGCGGTCTTCAGCATGGTCTATTCCGGCTTCGTTCCGCGCAGATGGGTGGGTCTGTGCTCGCCACTGTCAAGCACCTTCTGCATGGCTTCCCAGGTGCGGATATTCTTGCGCACATAGTCCTCGCCGACGGCATTGCACGCCTTCTCGAACATCGGTCCCTTCAGCCGCTCCAGTTCGCCCCGGGCCACCTCGCGATACCACGGGTTGCGGTCGATGCTGACGACATTGCGGAAACCGGCCTTTTCCATGGCGGCGCGGTAGCGGGCGGGCGAGGCCATGGTGAAGCTCAGCCCTTCGGCGGCGATATAGGCCTTCATATCGTCGGACGGTTCGCCGTCGTGGCCGATCATCCAGTTGGATGCTGCGAAGGTTCCGCCGGGTTTCAGGACGCGGAAAATCTCGGCGAAAACCGCATCCTTGTCCGCAACATGGAGCAGCGCGTCCTTGGAAAAGATGATGTCGAAACTCGCGTCGGCGAATGGCAGCGGCCCGGGCGCCGCCTGCACGAAGCTTGCCCGCGACGTCTCGCCCACCAGCGTGGCGCGGTCGATGGCGTGGCGGATCACCGGCTCCTCGACGTCGAAGCCGGTCACGTGCGCAGCGCCATGCCGGCGCAGGATGTGGATCGCGATGCCGCCTGAGCCGCAGCCGATATCGAGCACCGTCTTGCCGGCGACGTCGACGCCGTCGAGCACGCGATCGACCTCTTCCGGTCCGCCGGGCGACAGCCAGCCGTCGCCCCACAACGCCTCCAGAAAGCGGATCGCGGTGTCGTCATATTCCGGCTGGTGCGGATCGCCCTGCGTCATCGATCGCATTTCTCGCATGCATCTGTCGACAGGTCAAAGCCTAGCGCATGCGAGACAAAATGCAACTGGTCTTGTTGAACGTTCATTCAATATGGCTGGACAGGCGAGGATTTTTCGTGGCAGCCTAGGACGGATCGTCAAGGGGATGCGATTGAAGACGTACGACGCCATCGTCATCGGGGCAGGGCATAACGGCCTCGTCAACGCCTGCTACCTGCAGCGGGCGGGGCTCGACGTGCTTGTCGTCGAGAAGAATGGCTGGGTCGGCGGCGCCGCCACCAGCCGCGAGCTGACGCCCGGCTGGCTCTATTCCAACTGTTCCTACGTCTGCTCGCTGTTCCGCCCCGAGATCATGCGCGACCTCGAACTGCCGCGCTTCGGGCTGCAGGTCATCCCCTACGAGGGCGGCGCGGTGTTCACCGAGGACGGTGACTATCTCGCCTCCTACCGTGACCACGACGCGCACCGACGCGAGTTCGCGCGCTGGTCCGCGCGGGACGCGGAGGCCTATGAAAGATATGCCCGCGACGTGACGCGCCAGTGCCGCTTCATCCAGCCGCTGCTGATGCGCACTGCCCCCGACCCGACGAGCCTCAAGCCCCGTGACCTGGGAGAGCTGCTCTATCTCGGCCGAAAGTTCGGCGGCCTGACGCCGGCGGAGATGGCGCAGACGCTGCGCTTCTGGACCATGTCGATCTCCGATTTTCTCGACGAGTATTTCGAGACGCCGGTGATAAAGGCGAACCTCGCCTTGTCCGGCATCATCGGCACCGCGCTCGGCCCGATGTCGCCCGGCACCGCCTATGTCCTGCTGCATCATTACATGGGCGAGGTCGACGGCTCGGTCGGCGCCTGGGGCTATGCGCGGGGCGGCATGGGCGCGGTGACGAAGGCGCTCGCCGAGTCGTTCCAGGCCTCCGGCGGCACGATCCGGACGGGGGCCGAGGTCGACCACGTCACCGTCAAGGGCGGCAAGGCGACCGGACTGGTGCTGGCCGGCGGCGAGGAGATCAAGGGCAAGCTTGTCGTCTCCAACGCCGACGTCAAGCGCACGTTTCTCAAGCTGGTCGAGGAAAAGGAGCTGCCCGAGCCGTTCCTGCGGCGAGTCAGGAATTTCAAGATTCGCGGCTCGTCGGGCAAGGTCAACATCGCACTCGACTCGATGCCGGAATTCCCCGCGCTGCCCGCAGATTCGCCTTGCCTCAGAGGCGACATGCATTTCACCGACACGGTCGAGCGGATGGAGCGCGGCTACGACGACTGGAAGGCCGGACGCTGGTCTGCCGACCCGTTCCTCGACATGGTCATTCCGACGACGCTCGACCCGACCATGGCCCCGGCGGGCAGGCACTTCATGTCCTGCTTCGTGCAATACGCGCCGCCGAAGATCGACGGGCGCGACTGGACCGACGCCGACCGCGACGCTTTCGCCGAGACCGTCATTTCGCAGATCGCCGCCTATTCGCCTGGCTTTCGCGACCGCATCGTCCATATGGAGGTGCGCACGCCGCGCGAGATCGAGGCCGAGGTCGGCCTCACCGAAGGCAACATCTTCCAGGGCGAGCTGACCTTCGACCAGCTTCTGTTCAACCGCCCGGTGCCTGGCTATGCGCAGTACCGCTCGCCGGTCGGCGGGCTCTACATGTGCGGCTCGTCCACCCATCCCGGCGGCGGCGTCATGGGCGCGCCCGGCCGCAACGCCGCGGCCGAAATCCTGCGCGATTTGAAGCGCCCCAACCGATCGATGAGCGACGCCCATGACGTCATCTGAGACAAAGTGGGACACGATCGTCATCGGCGGCGGCCACAATGGCCTGGTCGCGGCAGGTATGCTCGCTAAGGCCGGGCGCAAGGTGCTGGTGCTTGAGGCGGCGGCAGAAGTCGGCGGGCCGGGGCGCACTGAAGAGTTTCATCCGGGTTTCCGCGCCTCGGTCGCCCATGTGCTGAATCGGCTGCACCCGGAGGTGGTGAAGGCGCTGAGCCTGGATGTGAGAGGTTTCGGCAGCATTCCCCCACCCCTGACCCCTCCCCACAAGGGGGAGGGGGACACGGCTGGCTTAGGCACTAACGACTCAAGCCCGACACGCGGCAACTCTCCCTCCCCCTTGTGGGGAGGGGTTAGGGGTGGGGGTAGTCTCGCGCCGACCGCGCTTCTCTCGCCTGACCGAGACGCCCTCATTCTGAACGGCGCCTGGGGCGAAACGATCGACGGCGACATTCTCGAGTCCCAGAAGCGCGCCTGGGCGGCGATGCGGGCGCAACTGATCCGCTATGCCGGCGTGCTGAAGCCGTTCCTCGCCCGCCTGCCGCCCGACTTGAGCGGCGGCATGGCGCTGTCGGAAAAGCTCGCCTTCGGCAGCGCCGGTCTGGCGCTGAAGCGGCTTGGCAAGGAGGACATGCGCGACTTCCTGCGCATGATGCTGATGAACGTCCACGACGTCGCCGACGAGCATCTGTGCGACGACCGGCTGAAAGGCTTCGTAGGCTTCGAGTCGGTCCTGGGCAGCCATCTCGGTCCGCGCTCGCCGACCTCGCTGCTCGGCCTCTACTACCGCCTGACCGGCGAACTCGGCGGCCATGCCGGGGCGCAATGGCTGCCTAAGGGCGGCATGGGATCAGTCATCGCCGCGATCCGCGCGTCTGCCGAGGCGGCGGGTGCGACGATCCTGACCCGCGCGGCGGTCGCGAAGATCATCGTCGAGAAGGGGCGCGCGGTTGGCGTCCGCCTGGCCGACGGTTCCGAGGTTCGCGCCGGCACGGTCGTCTCGGCGATCGACCCCCGCACGACCTTCCTCGACCTTGTCGGCCCGTCGGAGATCGACACCGGCATCGTCCGCAAGGCGTACGCCATCCGCATGAAGGGCGACGTCGCCAAACTGCACCTGGCCCTCGACCGCGTCCCCGACTTCGCCGGCCTTCCGAAGGCTGCGCTCGCCGGGCGGCTGGTGATCGCGCCGTCGTCGGAGGCGGTCGAGCGGGCATTCAACCCGTCCAAATACGGCGAGTTCTCCGCCGAACCTGTGATGGAAATCACCCTGCCCAGCATTGCGGACCCCTCGCTTGCGCCGGCGGGAGCATGCGTGCTGTCGGCCAATGTCCAGTATGCGCCCTATGAACTCAAGGGCGGCTGGCAGGCCGGCAAGCCGATGTTTCTCAAGGCAATCATGGCCGTGCTTGAACGCCACGCGCCCGGCATCGGCGGAACCGTCGTCCAGGCAGACCTGCTGACCCCCGCCGACATCGAGACCCGCTACCGCATGCCCGGAGGCCACTGGCATCATGGCGAGTTGCAGGTCGACCAGATGCTGATGAACCGGCCGTTCTTCGGCGCGGAGCGTTACGCAACGCCGGTCGAAGGGCTGTGGCTGGCATCCGCCGGCTCGCATCCGGGCGGCGGGATTTCCGGCGTCCCGGGGCTGAATGCGGCGCGGGCGATTGTTGGACGGAGGGGTTGAACAGATGAACGCAATCACCCGCCGCGCCGCCCAGTCGCACATCGCGAACCTGCGCCTCGAATCCCCCTTCCACCCGCGCCTGATCGCCCTGTCGCAGCAGAACGACTGGTATTCGTGGGGCGGCTACAAGGCGCCGCTGTCGCTGTGGGACGAGGAGATGGAATATTTCGCCATCCGCTCGCAGGCGGCGGTGTTCGACATCTCGCCGATGGTCAAATACCGCATCGAGGGGACGGGCGCAGAGGCGTTCTGCAACCGGCTGACCTTGCGCAACGTGGCAAAGCTCAAGCCCGGCAAGGTGCAGTACACCGCATGGTGCGACGACGAGGGGCATGTGCTGGACGACGGCACGCTGTTCCGGCTCGCGCCCACGCGCTTCCGTGTGTGCTGCCAAGAACGGCACCTGCCCTGGCTGCTCGACAGCGCCATCGGGTTCGACGTGGCGATCCACGAGGAGACCGAGGCGGTCGCCGGCCTGGCGCTGCAGGGGCCGACATCCTGCGCGGTGCTGAAGGATTGCGGCTTCGCCGGCATCGAGACGATGAAGCCGTTCGATATCCGCGCCTTTCCGTTCGGCGGTTCCGAAGTGACCGTCTCCCGGACCGGCTTCACCGGCGATCTCGGCTACGAACTGTTCGTCGCGACCGCCGACGCGCTGGCGCTGTGGGACCATCTCTTCGCGGCTGGCCGCCTGCGCGGCATCCGGGCGATTGGCTACACGGCGCTGAACCGGGCACGGATCGAGACGGGGTTCATCGTCGCCAATGCCGATTTCGTTACGTCGGAACATGCCGTGCGCGCCGACAGGGTCCGGATGCCGGACGAGATCGGGCTCGAGTGGATGGTCGATTTCGACAAGCCGCATTTCAACGGCCGCCGGGCGATTGCCGAGGCGCGGCGCAAGGGCACGCTGAAGCACATTCTGGTCGGGCTGGAGATCGAGGGCAACGTGCCGGCCGAGCACGCCATCGTCTATCACCGCAAGACCCGCGAGGCAGGCCTCGTCTCGGCGGCGATCTGGTCGCCGACCGGCAAACGCAACATCGCCATCGCCAGTCTCGCCCGGCCCTATGGCGAGAAGATCGTCGACGATTTGTGGGTCGAGATCTATGCGATGCGGGAACTGCAGTACCAGAAGCTGATGAAGCGGGCGAAGATCGTCGAGAAGCCGTTCGTCAGGCTGGCGCGGCGGACGCTGACGCCGCCGGCGGATTTCTGAGATGGACGAGGACGAACTTGCCGAGAACTGGGCGCTGGTCAGGACGCCGCTCGGCGAGCAATGGTCGGGCCGGACGCGCTACGCGGCGGCGATGTTTCTCTACAAGGCCGGCCACATGAACGCCGAGACGCTGGAGGTCTACCGGCTCTGCGCCCGGCTCGACCACCAGGATCCGCTGGCGATCATTCGCGACCGGGGGGTGGGCAAGGACTGGCTGAAAGCGCTTGGCCCTTAGGCCGGCCCTTCGCTATGGCTCAGGGCGTTCGTTCGCTCCGAGAGCCCATTCAGGGGCTCTCGGTTTGCTTCGCAAACCGCTCCTCACCTGGATGCGCCACGACCTGGCGGCCGAAATCGGGGACGTCGACTTCCTGGCCGGCGTCGATGATCGAGCGGCGGACGGCGCGGGTGCGGGTGAAGAGGTCGAACAGCTTCTCGCCGTCGCCCCAGCGCACCGCCTTCTGCAGATAGGCCAAGTCCTCGGAGAAGCGCGCCAGCATTTCGAGGATCGCGTCCTTGTTGTGCAGGCAGACGTCGCGCCACATGGTCGGGTCGGAGGCGGCGAGGCGGGTGAAGTCGCGGAAGCCCGACGCGGCGTATTTGATCACCTCGCCCTCGGCGATCTCCTCGAGATCGCTCGCCGTGCCAACGATGTTGTAGGCGATGATGTGCGGCAGGTGCGAGACGATCGCCAGCACGCGGTCGTGATGGTCGGCGTCCATGACGTCGATGTTGGAACCGACGGCGCGCCAGAAGCTGGCCAGCTTTTCGAGCGCCGCGGGGTCGGTGTCGGGCAGCGGCGTGAAGATGCACCAGCGGTTCTCGAACAGTTCGGCAAAGCCCGAATCGGGGCCGGACTTTTCGGTGCCGGCCAGAGGATGGCCAGGGATGAAGTGGACGCCCGCCGGCACATGCGGCGCCATCTGCGCGATGACCGAGCGCTTGGTCGAGCCGACATCGGTGAGGATCGCGCCGGGCTTCAGCGCCGGCGCGATCTCCTCGGCCACCGCGCCGGACGAGCCGACCGGCACCGACACGATGACGAGGTCGGCGTCGCGCACGGCCTCCCTGGCGTCGGTCGAATAGCTGTCGCCGAGCTTCAGTTCTTCCGCACGGGCGAGCGTCGCCGGGCTGCGGGTCGAGATGGCGACGTGGCCGGCCAGTCCCTCGCGGGCGATGACGCGGGCGAGCGACGAGCCGATCAGGCCGATGCCGACCAGCGCGACCCTGCCGAACATGGGTTGCGATGCGGTCATTTGAGGAATTCCGCCAGCGCGGCGACGACGCCGCGGTTGGCTTCCTCGGTGCCGATGGTCATGCGGAGCGCGTTGGGGAAGCCATAGGCCGAGACGCGGCGCAGCACGTAGCCGCGCGCGGTCAGGTAATCGTCTGCCTTCGCCGCCGAGCGGCTTTCGTCGGCCGGGAAGTGGATCAGGACGAAATTGCCGACCGACGGCGTGACGGTCAGGCCGAGCTTCGCCAGTTCTTCGGAGACCCAGGGCAGCCACTTGTCGTTGTGCGCCACCGAGGTCTCGACATGCGACCGGTCGCGCATGGCGGCGATGCCGGCCTCGAGCGCCGCGGCATTGACGTTGAACGGGCCGCGCATGCGGTTCAGCGCGTCGGCGATGTGCGCCGGCGCATAGGCCCAGCCGAGCCGCATGCCGCCCAGCCCATGCACCTTGGAGAAGGTGCGGGTCATCACGACGTTCTGCGACGAGGAGACCAGCTCGATGCCGGACTCGTAGTCGTTGCGGCGGACGAACTCGGCATAGGCCGCGTCGAGCACCAGGAGCACGTTCTTCGGCAGGCCGGCATGCAGGCGGCGCACCTCGTCGAACGGGATGTAGGTGCCGGTCGGGTTGTTGGGGTTGGCGAGGAAGACGACGCGGGTGCGCCCGGTGACCGCCGCGAGGATCGCGTCGACATCGGCGGTGGCGTCGGTCTCCTTGACCGAAACCGGCACGGCGCCCGCCGCCTGGGTGTAGATCTTGTAGACGAGGAAGCCGTGCTCGGTGAAGATCGCCTCGTCGCCCGGCTGCAGGTAGGTCTGGGCGAGCAGGCCGAGGATCTCGTCGGAACCGTTCGAGCAGACGAGGTTGGCCGGGTTCAGCCCGTGCGCCTCGGCGATCGCCTCGCGCAGCTTCGTCGCCGAGCCGTCCGGATAGAACTCCATCTTCTCGGCGATCGCCTTCACCGCGTCCTTGGCGGCGGGCGAAGCGCCGAGCGGGTTCTCGTTCGACGACAGCTTGAAGAGTTTCACGCCGGCCGGCGCCGCGCTCTTGCCCGGCACGTAGGCGGCGATGTCCATGACGCCTGGTTTCGGCTGGGGACGGGCGGTGTCGGACATGGGATCGGTTCCGGTTGGCGGGGACGGGAGCCTTTAGCGGATTTTGGGGGGCGGGGGGAAGGGGTGAGAAGCCGCAGGCGAACGCGTCATGCCGGTGGCATGACGCGAGGTTTCCAACGGGCGGGAGCTGCGAAGCAGCGGGTCCCGCCCCAGCTGGTCGTTGGATACTCCAACCGACGGCTCACTGGTCCTCCGTTTCCCCGGCATGCCGAAGCGTCATGTTCGCCCGCATGCCGCTGCGTCACGCCTCGCGTGGCCCAATCGATCCAATTAACTGACTGAATCTTGAGAGCTTTTTCGGGCTTCGCGGCGCTTGCTTAATGCTTCGTTAATCAGCATAAGCAATCTTAGGGAGCAGCAATCATGAATTCAACCTGGGGTTTTTTGTTCGGACGCCGCGAGGCAGCCGCCGAAAATGCTGTCTTATCGACCAACAAGGCGGCACCGCTGCATGAAGTGGGCCAGCGCAACGAACTGCTCCATGTCCGACTGAGCTACATGGCTGACCGGCTCGAAGACCTGAAATCCCTAGCGGACGAGTTTCAGGACGTGTCCAGGCCGATCGAGGAGATCGTCGAGGAATTGCCCCGCGCCAAGGCTAGGATCCTCGAGGTCGAGGCCCTCCTGTCGCGGGAAATAACTGAGAGCCAGAAAGCCAAATCGGAACTGCGCGAGATCACCGACAGGTATTCGATTGTGGCCAATGAAAACTCGGGACTGGCGAACAAGACCCGCCTGCTCCAGGACGCGATGGGACGCAGTGAAATCGCGCGCGACGGGCAACAGATCAAGCTGGTCGAACTTGGCAAGCTTCTGTCCAACGCGCAGCAGCAGCTGACCGGCGAGGCGGACAATCGCCAGCGCCTCGACGCTGAAATCGTCCTGCTGACGACGGAACTGGTCGACTCGCGCGATGCGCTCAAGGCGTTCGAGGAGAGCGCCGCGCGTCACGCGGAGAGCGTCCACCGCCTGGAGCGGGAACAGCAGCGGCTGCAGGGCGTGGTCGAGAAGCAGCTACTCTCCGTGGTCGATCTCGAGGCCAGGAATGGCGAACTCGAGAAGGCCGTGCAGGATCGCTCCCAGGAACTGGCGCAGTTGCGGCACCGGATCGACATCGATCATGCGGAGCATCAGAAGAGCCAGAACGGCTTGCAGAACACGATTTCCGCCCTGCATGCCGAGCGGTCGTCGCTGGCCCTGCAGGTCGATGCGCTGCAGTCCCGCCTTGCGGGAAGCGAGCAGTTGCTGGCGCAGACGCGCGAGCATCTGTCCGAGAAGGACGCGGCGGTGCGCATGGCCGACGACACCATCCGGGTTGCCGAACGCGAGCGCAGCGCCCTTGCCCGGCAAGTGACTGTGCTGGGGCAGAACAGTTCCCACACCTTCAATCAGTTGGAGGAGAGCCAACGGACGGCAGAGAACCTGTCGAAGCGGTGCGACATGCTTTCCAAGGCATTGGCGGCAAAGGACGCGGCGCTCGAAAACGCGGTGGACAAGGCACGGTCCCGCTCGGAGCGGGTAGAAGAGCTGACCAAGCGTTTCGAGCACGAGAGGGTCGTCCTCGAAGCGGCGCACCGCCGGCTCGTCGAGGAACTCGAGAACGAGCGGGCGGAGCGGAACATTGCCCAAGGCGCCCTCAAGATCGCACGCGAAAGCCGGTCTTCCCTGCAGCGCCTCAACGAATCCCTCAAGCGGGCGAACCGCAGCATCCGCTCGTCTCCGGATGCTGAAACACCGATTCACGTCAATGCGCCGGACATTGCTTCCGACGAGTCGAGCAACGTCAGCAGGTTCGCGCCCCCGAGCAGGGACCGCCCCATGCCCGAGGCCGAGTAAGCTTTTCATGGCCGATTGGCCAAACCTGGATGGAGAATGATCATGGTCGACAGCGGCGCTCATTCGGTGGCGGTCGAAAGTTGGAACGGAACGGACCAGCCGTCTGACCGGAAGACCGATTCCGGGCCGTCGCGGACAGCATCGCCCACCCGGGCCTTGACGCTGAAGTATTCCAGCGACGAGGAGCCCCGCAAGAAGGAGTGGGCATCAACCCTCCTGCTTGTCCAGGAGGCGTGCGAGGCGATCAAGACCAGTGAGGAGCGTGTCGAGGGATTGGAACGTGAACTGGAGATGGCGGCATTCCAGGCGCGCGAAGAGCAGCGGCAGCTGAACTCCAAGCTCAGTGCCGCGCAAGACGAGGTTGTCGTCGCCAACGCCCGCGCCAAAGCGTTCGAGACCCGCGCCCAGGACGCCGAAGCCTGGCTGCGCCGCCTGAACGACGCCATCGTCGAGGGTTTGGGCAAGAAGGGCACGGCCGAGGGAAAGTGATTTGCGGGTCGAGGCGGGTCGTTGAACAGCAAGATTGACGAATGAGTTCATCCATCGCTGATGTCGCTCCGCCATCGCCGAAAACGGCATCTGGCTCACCGCTGGTCAAGGCTGACGTCACCGAGTCCACGGGCTTCTCGAGACAATCGAGCGCTTTCGCGCCGGCCGTGAGAAACGAGCAGGCGTGGGCATCCGCGATCGTGATGGTGCAATCCGCGGCGAAGCAGATCCAGCGCTACGAGCACGCGATGCGGACGATGGCCAACGATGTCATCCGCATCACCTTTCGGTCGAATGCCGAGAAGGATGCGCTTGAGAAGGCTGTCGAAAATGCCGAGCAGAAACTTGAGGCCCTTCAGGTCGAGCATCAGCTTGCCCTGGATCTGCTCGGCGAGAGTCAGGTTCTGTGTCTGGCGCTGAAGGGCCGGCTGAAAAACTTCGAGGACATTCCTGCGGAGATTGAGCGCGATTTCCATCACACCCTTCGGTACATCTCCAAGTTGAAACACGCAGCGGCGCGGCGACAGACCGTTCCAATATAGCATGTCGGGCAACGCAAGCCTGGCGTAAGTCACTGGCCGCACAAGAGTTCCGCAACCCCGGAGTTCCGTGAAATGCGTCTGCCGCTTGCCGCCCTGCTTGTGGAAACCTTCAGTTCCAGTTCCTCGCCCGTGGTCGGCGATGAGGCCGGGAACGATGTGACATGCCCTGCAAGCCGGGAGGAGCTGTCCTTCACGATTCTTGCCCTGACGCTGGCCAACATCGCCGTCCACGAGGCCAACGCCGCCATCGAAGATGCGATGGGCGGCAACTCGTCCAGACGCTGGCCTATGGCGCGCCGCACCGCCCGCGCTGGCCGACACGTATCGATGCAACCTGCCCGGTGAAACGCTGCCGTTTCTGCCCACGCTCCGACCCTTCCGAGAGAGGTAGTTCGCGTCGCTGCTCGCGCTAAACCTGGAGCGGGCGGCGGCGGGGAGCTCAGCCGCCTCTTGCGCCGGATCGGCGTTCTCCGTATATATTGCCTCGTTCCGTGGTGATTTGGCCGGTCGGCTTGCAGCCACGTTAAAGAAGTCGCTAAAGGGCCGTTGCATGTCGAAACCGGCTGTGCGCGACCCGCGGGCCGGTTTTTTGTTTGGAGCATGCGCCATGCCGATCAAGATTCCCGATCAGTTGCCCGCCCGCGCGATCCTGGCGCGCGAGGGCGTGTCCGTGATGGACGAGCGCTCGGCGCTGAGGCAAGACATCCGCCCGCTGCAGATCGGGCTCTTGAACCTGATGCCCAACAAGGTGCGCACCGAGACGCAGATCGCGCGGCTGATCGGCGCCTCGCCGCTACAGGTCGAGCTGACGCTGGTCAGGATCGGCGGGCACAAGGCGCGCAACACGCCGGAGGAGCACCTGATCACCTTCTACCAGACCTGGGAGGAGGTGGCGCACCGCAAGTTCGACGGGTTCATCATCACCGGCGCGCCGATCGAGCTGCTGCCGTTCGAGGAGGTGTCGTACTGGGACGAGCTGACGAAGATCCTCGACTGGACGGCGACCAACGTGCACTCGTCCTTCTTCATCTGCTGGGGCGCGATGGCGGCGGCCTGGCATTTCCACAAGGTGCCGAAATACTCGCTCGGCCAGAAGGCGTTCGGCGTATACCGGCACAGCAACAATGCGCCGGCCTCGCCCTATCTCGCCGGGTTCTCGGACGATTTCGCGATACCCGTGTCGCGCTGGACGGAGGTGAAGGCGGCGGACCTCGAGGGCAAGCTCGAACTGCTGATGGAATCGGAGGCGACGGGACCGTGCCTGGTGGCCGAGAAGACCGGCAACCGGCTCTACATGTTCAACCACATCGAATACGATTCGACCTCGCTGAAGGAGGAATACGACCGCGACGTCGCCGCCGGCACTCCGATCGCCATTCCACACGAATACTATCCGGACGACGACCCGTCGCGGCCGCCGCTGAACCGCTGGCGCTCGCACGCGCACCTCTTGTTCGGCAACTGGATCAACCAGGTCTACCAGTCGACCTCGTTCGAGATCGACAAGATTGGGGAGCGCAAGCCGGAACTGGTCGCTCGGCCGCGGCGCGCGGCATCCTGACAGGCAGCGGCGCTTTCAGGCGGCGCGGGCGAATTCGATGTCAGCCGGCGTCGCGGCGCACTCGCGCAAACACTCGTGCAGCAGGTCGAGATCGACCGGGCCGAAGCGGCTGAGATGGACGTCGAGATCGCCAAGGTCGAAGCCATGGCCGCGCAGGTCGGCGATGATGGCGCGGATGACGCGCGGGTCGTCGAAACGGGTGTCGTCCATGGCATGATCCCCAGCCTTGCCGCAGGGGAATCATGCCGCCAACATGGTTAGCGGCGGGTTAACGTCTCGCGGCCGGCGCCCTGCGGCGACAGGACCGGCACGAAGACGCGGCGCGAGGCGCGGCGGGAGACCGGGATGCCCTGGTAGAGCCGCTTCTGCGCCTCGACGACGATGACGCCGGAAAACATCGGCCAGAAGCGGCGGCCGGCGCGCTCGAGATACTGGTGCAGCCGCAGGATCGAGCGGCGCTTCGTCGGCGGGAAGAACAAGGCTTCGGAGAACGGACCCGGGGTGAAGTTCGAGCCGCGCAGCAGCGCGGTCAGCTGGCCGCGCGAGAAGGGGCGGCCGGTGCCGAAGGGCGTGTGCTCGAAGCGGGCCCAGACGCCGCGCCGGTTGGGCACCACGATGACGAGGCGGCCGTTGGGGGCGAGCACGCGCCACATTTCCTTCAGCGTCTCGTGCGGGTCTTCCGAATGTTCGAGCGCGTGCACCATCAGGATGCGGTCGATCGAGGAATCGGGCAGCGGCAGTTCCTCGTCGAAGACGAGCGCGGTCGCCGACGGGCCCTGCGGCGGCCAGTTCACCGCGCCTTGCGTCGCCGGCATGAAGGCGAAGACGCGCTCGGCGTCGGCGCCGAATCGGTCGAGCCACGGCAAGGCATAGCCGATGCCGACCAGCCGCTCGTTCGGCACGTTCGCCCAGACCGGCGTGATGGCGAAGGCGATGGCGCGCTCGGCGAGGCGGCCGAGCATCGAGGCGTAAAAGGCGCGAAGGTCGACGATGTCGGCATGCATGGATGAGACGTAGCGGTCCGCCGGCGTTTGTTCAAGGAAGGCGGCCGGCGGGTCCGGTCAGTCGAGGCGGACGATCTGGCCCTGCGCCGGGTCGCCGCCGCTGGCGGCAAGCTCGGCGACGATGCGGGCGGCTTCGCCAAAGCCTGCGCTCTCGACGATGGCGATCCAGGGTGGCCGGGCGCGCGAGACGTGGTCGAAGAAGCGTGTCTGCATCGCGTTGTAACGATGGGTCACTTCGGCCGCGCCCCAGTCGGCGTTGCGCTTCCTGATCTGCACCGGCGCGAAGAAGAATTGCGGCTTCGGCCCGGGCAGGCCGGCGGGCTGGAGGAACTGCGTGGTCGTGGCCGAGCCGACATAGCAGTCATAGACGAGCGCCGCGCCGAAATGATGATGGATGCGGGCGCGCAGCGCGTCGTCGCCGGCGAAATCGACATAGAGGGTGGGGACGGACGGATCGAGCGTTTCGAGCGCATCGTAGGCGAGCGTCCGTCCGTAGCAGCCGAGGCCGGCGACGAAGCCGGCGTTGCGGGCCGAGGTCAGGCCGATCGTCTCGACGGCATCGGTCAGGCAGAAGGCCGCGCCATAGGCGGTCTTGGCCGAGGCGCTGGAGAAGACCAGTTGGCGCGCGCCGAAGAAGGCATTGTCGGACAGGAAGTCGGCCAGCATGAACGAGGTCAGGAACAGCGGGCGGTAGAGCGCCTGCAGGCTTTCGAGATCGGGGCGGTAGGCCGGATCGGCGCTGCAGCGGGTGTACTGGTTGTAGGCCGAGACGAGCGCCTGTCGGTGCGGGAGGCCGTCGTAGAAGCCGCGCGGCGTGACACGCTCCGGCCGCATGACGACATGGCTGGCGATCGGAAAATAGCCGTAGAAGCGCTCGCCTGGCTCGACGCCCGGCGCCGACGAGGCGACGACATCGGCGAAACCCCAGACCGGCATGTGGCCGAAGCCTGCCGCGCCGGTCGGGAAGAAATCCCAGTAGTTCATCGCGTCGCCGAAGGCGGCATAGGTGATGTTGTTGGTGGTGAGCGAGAAACGGGAGAGGCGCAGCAGCGCCTCGCCGTCCGCGGGCGCGGCGGCGATGGTGCGGGTATCGGTTCTTGTCGAACCAACGTCCTCCTTGCGCGTCAGCAGCCGCGTCACGGTGATCTGGTCGCTCATGCTGTCCTCCCGTGGGTCAGTCTAACAGATCGCGCGAGGGGTGACAGGGCGGCCGCGCCGCCATATCTTCCGCATATCCCCGGAGAAGCCCCGCATGCCCCTGATGGTCGAACAATTCATGTGCCGAAGCGACAATTTCGGCGTGCTGCTGCACGATGCGGCGACCGGCGAGACGGCGATCGTCGACGCGCCGGAGGAGGGGCCGATCCTCGCCGCGGTCGAGCGCACCGGCTGGCGGCCGACGGTCATCCTGACGACGCATCACCACCAGGACCATGTCGAGGCGAACCTGGCGCTGAAGGAGCGGTTCGGGCTCACGATCGTCGGCCCGAAGGCTGAAGCAGCGAAGATTCCGGGCATCGACAGGACGGTGGTCGACGGCGAGGCGTTTTCGTTCTCCGGCCATGAGGTGCTGGTGATCGAGACGCCGGGGCATACGGCGGGGCACGTCTGCTACCACCTGCCCGAGGCCGGGTTGCTGTTTGCCGGCGACACGCTGTTCGCGCTCGGCTGCGGGCGGCTGTTCGAGCGGGGGCCGGCGGAGATGTTCCGGTCGTTCACCAAGCTCGCCGAACTGCCGCTGGAGACGGTCGTCTATTGCGGACACGAATACACCCAGTCGAACGCCCGCTTCGCGCTGTCGGTCGACCCGACCAATTCGGCGCTGAAGGAGCGGGCGAAAAAGATCGACGCGCTGAGGGCCGCGGGACAGCCGACGCTGCCGACGACGCTGCTGGAGGAGATGTCGACCAACCCGTTCCTGCGCTGGCACGACAAGACGATCCGCAAGAACCTCGGCATGGAAGACGCGAGCGACGAGGCGGTGTTCGCGGAAGTGAGGAAGCGGAAGGACGTGTTTTGAGGCCAGTACCCCGCTACTGGAAGGTCTGGCACGGAAATGTTACACTTCCGGAAGGTGCTTTCCGGATGGAACCTATGATCACAAATGCCGAGCAGGCCAAACTTCGTAGCGTGATCGATGAAGTCGTGCGCGAGCATATCCGAAGCGGCGACATTGTAGACGTGGTCGTCAGTCATAAAGAGCGATTGGAAGACGACGACCTTATTGTCGTCGACGTCATTTTTGACAACAAGCTGAACAGGCTGGATCCGGCGGAGACGTCGGAGCTCGCGAGGCATGTCTGGAAGCGAATTGTCGAACTTGACGTGCCCGGCTTTCCTTCGCTCACCTTCATCGCACAATCTGATTTGAGGAAGGCCGCTGCAGCCTGACGACTTCATCTCCGTCGCGCGATTGTTGCTGTCGAGCGGCAAGGGAAGACCGACGCAGGTCACGCTTCGGCGTGCGGTGAGCACCGCATATTACGCGTTGTTCCACGCCCTGGCAGGCAACTGCGCGGACATGCTGATCGGAACAAGCAAATCCTCCAGAAGCAAACATGCGTGGGCTGAGGTGTATCGGTCCCCCTCGCATGGCGCCGCCAGATCAGCCTGCGAAGACAGGGCAGTCATATCTCGGTTCCCCGACGAGATAGTCAGTTTCGCAGCCGCTTTCGCAGATATGCAGGGCAAGAGAAATGCCGCCGACTACGATCCAACGGCGCGCTATCTCAAGTCTGCGGTCCTCGCCGACATCGACCGGGCAGAACGCGTGATCTCGACCCTTTGGGGGTCGCCAACAAAAGACCGCCGCGCTTTCGCTTCCTGGGTCCTGTTTCGCAACGTGACAAACAAGAGCAGACAGTCTCGCTAATCACCGCGTCGGGATCGGCGTCTCGCCGCGATAGTCGTAGAACCCGCGGCCGGTCTTGCGGCCGAGCCAGCCGGCTTCGACATATTTCACCAGCAGAGGGCATGGCCGGTACTTGCTGTCGGACAGGCCGTCATGCAGGACCTGCATGATCGACAGACAGGTGTCGAGGCCGATGAAGTCCGCGAGCTGCAGCGGGCCCATCGGGTGGTTGGCGCCGAGCTTCATCGCGGTGTCGATGCCCTCGACGGTGCCGACGCCCTCGTAGAGCACGTAGATCGCCTCGTTGATCATCGGCAGCAGGATGCGGTTGACGATGAAGGCCGGGAAATCCTCGGCGACGGTGATCGTCTTGTCGAGCGATTTCACGAAGGCCTTCGCGGTCTCGAAGGTTGCGTCGACGGTGGCGATGCCGCGCACCAGCTCGACCAGTTTCATGACCGGCACCGGGTTCATGAAATGAATGCCGATAAAGCGCTCCGGGCGGTCGGTGGTCGACGCCATGCGGGTGATCGAGATCGACGACGTGTTGGTGGCGACGATCGCCTCAGGATTGAGCACCGGGCAGAGCTGCTGGAAGATCTTGCGCTTGACGGTCTCGTCTTCGGTGGCCGCCTCGATGACAAGGTCGGCGCCGGCCAGCGCCTGCATGGTTTCGGCCGGGCGGATCCGATTGACCGCGCTTGTCCGCGCCTGGTCGTCGAGCTTGCCCGATGCCACCTGTCTGGCCATGTTGCCGCTGATCGTGGCGATGCCCTTTTCGATCCGGTCGGGCGAAATGTCGTAGAGCAGGACCTCGTACCCAGCCATCGCCGAGACATGGGCGATTCCGCCGCCCATCTGCCCGGCGCCGATGATGCCGACGGTTCCAATCCTGCCCATTGTGTTCCTACCCGCTGCCCGCTCTTATTGTGCGGTGCAAACTAAAAGGGCGGGGAGACTGCGTCTACCCCGCCCTTACAGATTTAATACCGAAGTCTCGTGTGCGTCAAAGCGCCTTTTCGAGTTCCGGCAGCACGGTGAAGAGATCGCCGACGAGGCCGTAGTCGGCGACCTGGAAGATCGGGGCTTCCTCGTCCTTGTTGATGGCGACGATGACCTTCGAGTCCTTCATGCCGGCGAGGTGCTGGATGGCGCCGGAGATGCCGACAGCGATGTAGAGCTGCGGCGCGACGACCTTGCCGGTCTGGCCGACCTGCCAGTCGTTCGGCGCGTAGCCGGCGTCGACCGCCGCGCGGGAGGCGCCAACCGCCGCGCCGAGCTTGTCGGCGACCGGCAGCACGAACTCCTGGAACTTCTCGGCAGAGCCCAGCGCCCGGCCGCCCGAGATGATGATCTTGGCCGAGGTCAGTTCCGGACGGTCGCTTTCCGACAGGCGGTTCTCGACGAAGGTGGAGAGGCTCGGGTTGGCGGCCGCCGCGACGCTCTCGACCGGAGCCGAGCCGCCTTCGCCCGCCGCCTGGAACGAGGCGGTGCGGACGGTGATGACCTTCTTGGCGTCGGTCGACTGCACGGTCTGGATGGCGTTGCCGGCATAGATCGGCCGCTTGAACGTGTCGGCGGAAACGACTTCGATGATTTCCGAGACCTGCATCACGTCCAGCAGCGCTGCAACCCGCGGCAGCACGTTCTTGCCCATGGTGGTGGCAGCGGCGATGATCGTGTCGTAGCCGCCAGCGAGCGAGACGACCAGTGCCGCCGTCGGCTCGGCCAGGCGGTGCTCGAGCTCGGCGCTGTCGGCGAGCAGCACCTTGGTGGCGCCTTTGAGCTTGGCCGCGGCGTCGGCGGCGGGCTTCGCGCCCTTGCCGGCGACGAGAATGTGCACGTCCGAGCCAATCTTCAGAGCGGCGGACAGCGCCTTGGCAGTCTGGTCGGAGAGGCTAGCGTTGTCGTGTTCGGCGACGAGGAGAATTGCCATTGTCGTGATCCTTTCTGATCGCCTCAGATGACGCCCGCGCCCTTGAGCGCGGCAACGAGTTCCTGAACGGTCTTGACCTTGACGCCCGCCTTGCGGCCACCCGGCTCCTCGGTCTTGACGACCTTGAGGCGGGCCTTGGTGTCGACGCCGTAGTCGGCGGCGGTCTTTTCGTCGAGCTGCTTCTTCTTCGCCTTCATGATGTTGGGCAGCGAGGCGTAGCGCGGCTGGTTGAGGCGCAGATCGGTGGTGACGATCGCCGGCAGCTGGACCTCGATGACCTGCAGGCCGCCGTCGACCTCGCGGGTCACCTTGGCCTTGCCGTCGCCGATCTCGACCTTGGAGGCGAAAGTCGCCTGGCTCCAGCCGAGAAGGGCCGAGAGCATCTGGCCGGTCTGGTTGGCGTCGTCGTCGATGGCCTGCTTGCCGAGGATGACGAGTTCGGGCTGTTCGGCATCGACGACGCCCTTGAGGATCTTGGCGACCGACAGCGGCTCGACCAGATCGTCGACCTTGACCAGGATGCCGCGGTCCGCGCCCATGGCGAGCGCGGTGCGGATGGTCTCCTGCGCCTGCGCCGGTCCGATCGATACGGCGATGATCTCGGTCGCCTTGCCGGCTTCCTTCAGGCGGATCGCCTCTTCGATCGCGATCTCGTCGAACGGGTTCATCGACATCTTGACGTTGGCGAGTTCGACGCCCGAACCGTCCGACTTGACGCGGATCTTCACGTTGTAGTCGACGACGCGCTTGACCGGGACCAGCACTTTCATTCGTCTCAATCCTCTCCAGTGAACTTTGGCGGCGTTGCTAGCACGAGTGTCGCTGCGCCGGTTTGTCATTTGCCGACATGGCGGCGCATGAAAATGGACATCGGACCGCAAAAGAGGTCCGAAAGCGCCTGTTGCTTATTCGCGGGGAACTATCCCGTCAACTCGCAAAGCGAACAAGCCGCTGTGCTAAAACGGTTGAAGGACGGGCGATTTACCGCAGGTCCAGCCCGGGAAGGTCGAGATGCTGCTCGACGCGGCGAACGCGGGCTTCCAACTCGCTGATGATCCCGTACCGGAGAAAGGTTCTCTGATGTTCCATGACAGTTTGGCGAAGTCCGGCGATCTCGTCACTGGTCTCCTTCTGCGTCACCTGAATGTCAGATGCTACGGTGGCCCGAAACGAACGGATATCATGGGTAAGCTTGGCAAGCTCATTCTTGGCTGCCGTCACGGACCGAATGTCGGCCATGTTCTTGCGGATGTCGGCAATCTCTGCACCCATTTCGCGGAGCAGTTGGATCATGACGCTTTCTGGTTTGCTACTCATGGACGTCAGAATATCACGAAGGTTCGCCGCCGCGCCAGTTGCCGGCGTTACGGCTGCCGGCCCCAGGGCATTTCGGGCGCGGCCGGGGCGGGGTTTGGTGCTGGCAGCACGACTTCCGCTCCTCTCGGCGTGACGATCGCCCGGTCCCAGAGCGGCACGCCGCGGCGGCGCATGAAGAGGACGAGGATCGCGCCGGCGACGATGCCGCCGACATGGGCCGCCCACGAGACCTGGTCCTCGCCGCCGGCGAAGAACATCAGGAACTGGAACGCGATCCACAGCACGATCGGGATCCAGGCCGGAATGCGCAAAGGGAGGCGCATCAGCACCAGCACCCAGACCTTCACGCGCGGGTGGAGCAGCAGGTAGGCGGCGACCACGCCGGCGATGGCGCCGGACGCGCCAATCAGCGGGACCTGGGAATTGGTGTCGATGATCCCGTGCAGCCATGCGCCCGCGGCGGCGCAGGCGAGGTAGAAGATCAGGTATTTGAAATGCCCGAGCGCATCCTCGACATTGTCGCCGAACACCCAGAGGAACAGCATGTTGCCGCCGAGGTGGAAAATGTCGCCATGCAGGAAGGCGTAGGTGATGTAGGTCAGGTAGTCGGGAACGAAAATCTGCTCCGGGCCGCGCTCGGCGACGTCGTAGATGGTGGAGGGAATGTAGCCGAGGCCGATCGCGGTCGCCTGCGCGACTTCCTCCGGCGAGAAGGTGGTCAGCAGCCAGACAATGATGTTGATGACGATCAGGCTGATCGTCACGTATTGCAGCTTGATGTGCTTCAGGCTGTTGGCGTCGTGCAACGGAATGAACATGCGGTTCCCACCCCCATCGAACCGGCCGTGTTCCCCAACGTTACCGGTTCTTGCCTGGCACCCATAACACGTCGGCCGCGCCATTGTCATTGACCACCCTGGCGGCGACAAAGAGAAAGTCCGACGCCCGGTTGAGATATTTCACGGCCTCCGGATTGACGGCTTCGCCGGCCGTTCCGGCCAGTTCCACCGTGATGCGCTCGGCGCGGCGGACGACCGTGCGGGCGAGGTGCAGGTAGGCGGATGCCGCCGAGCCGCCCGGCAGGACGAAGGAGCGCAGCGGCTGCAGATCTGCGTTGAGCTGGTCGATGTCTGCCTCGATGCGGGCGACCTGGGACGCGAGGATTCGCAGCGGCTCGTAGCCGAGCGGTTCGCCGGTCTCCGGCGTGGCGAGGTCGGCTCCGAGGTCGAACAGGTCATTCTGCATGCGAAACAGCATCGCGTCGATGCCGGGGTGGAGCGCTGCGGTGTGCAGGCGGGCGACGCCGATCGCCGAATTCGCCTCGTCGACAGTGCCGTAGGCCGCGACGCGGCGGTCGTGCTTGAGCCGGCGCTTGCCGGCGGCCAGGCCTGTCGTGCCGTCGTCGCCGGTGCGGGTGTAGATCTTGTTGAGCTTGACCATCTTGCCGTCAGCCGCGGGTGAACCAGACCGCGAGCAGCACCATGACGAGCGCCACGAACTGCAGCAGGACGCGGGCCTGCATCAGCTTGTTGGAGGTGATGCCGTCGCCGCCGCGCATCATGTTGAACAGGCCGCGCAGGAGCACGATGACGACAGCCGCCATGGCGACGATCGCGAGGATGTTGAAGACGGTGGACATGTCGTTTTCCTTGTCGCCGCAACCGGGCGGCTCTCGCAAGATAGGGCGTCAGGCCTGGGATGCCAGAACGCGGTAGAACAGTTTCGCCGGCAGGATGCGTTTCAGGATGACGCCGATCCTCGCCGGCAGGGTGACGGGATAGTGGGGGCGCGGGTTCGGGCTTTCCAGGGCGTGCCTGAGAACGGCATATACCGCATCCGGCTTCAGCTTCAGCCGCGACTTGACGCCGCCGGCCCTGAGCCTCGCCAGTTGCGCCTGATAGGCATCGCGGTGGACGGAACTCTCCCAGTCGATGTTCTTCTCGAACCAGACCAGCCCGGTGGACGGCATCCTCGATTCGATCGGGCCGGGCTCGATCAGCGAGACGTGGATGCCGGAGCCGTCGAGTTCGGCGCGCAGACAGAGCATCAGGCCTTCCAGCGCGTGTTTCGACGCGGCGTAGGCGCCGCGCCATTTCACCGGGGTCAGTCCGAGGATCGACGAGCAGTGGACGATGCGGCCATGGCCCTGCCGGCGCATGACGGGGACGATCCGTCGGGTGAGGTCGTGCCAGCCGAAGAAATTGGCCTCGAACTGCTCGCGAAGCGCGTCGACCGGCAGGTCCTCGACCGCGCCGGCCTGCGCATAGGCGCCATTGTTGTAGAGCGCGTCGAGGGTGCCGCCGGTGCGGGCCAGCACGTCGTCCACCAGTTTCGCGATCGAATCTGCCTCACGGTAGTCGAGGTAGAAGCAGGCGATTCCCTCCGCTTCCAGCGCCGCGATATCTTCCGGCTTGCGGGCGGTGGCGAAGACCTGCCAGCCGTCCGCCTTGAGCGCGCGGGCGCACCAGGCGCCTATGCCGGACGAGGCGCCGGTGACCAGAATCGTGCGTTGCGTGTTCATGGGCGGATGAAATCCGGCGTGCGCCTTGCCATTTCCGACGAACCCTTCCCATATTCGCCGGGGGGAAACAATCAGCGGAGAGGGCATGCGAAACATCGTCGCCGCGAAACGGATAGTGTCGGATGCGATCGGACATTTCGATTCCGACGACGGCTGGTCGATGTCCAGCCATCTGGCGATCTCGGCGCTGATGGCGCTGTTTCCGTTCCTGATTTTCGCCACTGCGCTCGCGAGCTTTCTCGGCGCCGACGCGTTCGCCGACACGGCGGTGCACCTGGTGTTCGACACCTGGCCGCCGCAGATCGCCGAGCCGATCGCCAAGGAAGTGCGCAACGTGCTGACCGTGCCGCGCGGCGACTTCCTCACCGTATCCGTCATCGCCGCCGCCGTCTTCGCCTCGAACGGCATCGAGGCGCTCAGGACGTCGCTCAACCGCGCCTACCGGGTCACGGAGACGCGGTCGTTCATCTTCCGGCGCATCCAGAGCTTCGCCTTCGTCTTCATCGCGACGCTGGGGTTCCTGGCGATTTCCGTGCTGCTGGTGCTGGCGCCGCTGATCGCCGACATCGCCCAGAAAAACCTGACCTGGATCGGCCCCTACATGGGCACGATCACGCTGTGGCGCTACATCATCGCGTCCGGCGTCATCGTCTTCGGGCTGTTCGCGGTGCATTTCTGGCTGCCCGCCGGCCATCGGGCCTTCGGCGACGTGGTGCCAGGCATCATCTTCACGCTGATCGCCTGGATCGTCGGCTCCAGCATGTTCGCCAGCTACCTGCAGCAGTTCTCCAGCTATGTCTCGACATATGCCGGGCTTGCCTCGGTGATGATCGCGGTGATCTTTCTCTACATCATCTCGGCGCTGTTCATCCTCGGCGGCGAGTTCAACGCGGCGATCAGGCGCTATCTCGACGCGCGGCTACGCATCGCGGGTTGAGGTGGCAAGCGCGACGCCGATGGTGGCCAGCAGCATGCCGCCGATCTGCACCAGGGTCAGCGTTTCGCCGAACAGCGGCCAGGCCATCAGCGCGGTCGCAGCCGGCACGAGATAGAACAGCGACGCCACCTTGGCGACCGAACCCTCGCGGATGAGGTACATCAACAGGAAGATCGCGCCGATCGACAGGACCAGCACCAGCCAGGCCATGGCGAAGACGAGCTCGCCGGTGACGGTCACGGTGCGGGTCTCAAGCAAGAGCGACATTGCCGCCATCAAGAGCGTGGCGCCGAGATATTGCCAGAACGTGCCGGTGACGAGATCGAGCCCGGTGACGAACTTCTTCTGCCAGATCGTGCCGGCGCTCATGCCCACGACGGCGACCAGCATGGCGGCGAGGACGGCGGGCGACAGCGCGTCGACGGCTGTCCCGAGCTTCGGCCACAGGACTATGACGACCCCGGCGAAGCCGAGCGCGAGGCCCGCCCAGTGGCGGCGCTCGATCCGCTCGCCGAGGACGAGGCCTGCCATGATGGCGGTGATGAGCGGCTGCAGGCCGACGATCAGTGCCGAGACGCCCGCGGTCATGCCGTTGCGGATCGCCCAGAACGTGCCGCCGAGATAGACGCCGTGCATCAGCGCGCCGGCAATCGTCGCGTTCAGCGCGCCCTTGGCCGAAGCGCGGACGGAGCGGAACAGCAGGATCATCCCCGCAAGGATCAGCATCGCGAGGCCGAAACGGGCGGCGAGGAAGGTGAAGGGCTCTGCCCAGGGCATCGCGTAGCGCGCGCCGATGAAGCCGGTCGCCCAGAGCAGGACGAAGAGCGCCGGGATCAGGGGCGTCAGCGATTTCATGAATTCTTTCCGTTTCCAGGCCGGATCGCTCTAATGCAGATGAATCCGGCAAGCAAAATGAAACGAATGGGCCACATCCTGCTGGCGGGGCCCACGGGGAAGGCAATCGCGGCAGGCGTTCGCATGCTTTCCAATCTGGATGTCAGCTGGTTCTTCTTCGCGGTGGTGACCGTCGCCATCTTCGCCTTCATGCTGGGAATGGCGCTCGACGGCGTGATGGGCGACGACGGATTCGGCGCGACCGGCAACATGGTCGTGATCACGGCGGGCTTCTTCCTCGCAATCTTCGCCGCCAACAACTGGGGCATCCACTTTGCCGACCTGAAGATCGCCATCGGCACGGGGCTCGGCGGTGCGTTCATCGCCGTCTTCTGCCTGGCCCTGATGAAGGCCGGAATCGAGCGTCTGTTCAGCTACTGACGTCTACAGCCCGTCCAGCGCCAGGCGCCTGACCTCCTCCGCCGGCATGCCGCTCTCGCGCAGCGCGCGCAGGCCGGTGTCGCGCCGGCTCTTGGCCAGCTTTCGCCCGTCGTCGCCGACGATCAGCCGGTGGTGGCGGTAGCGCGGCGCGGGCAGGCCGAGCAGGGCCTGCAGCAGGCGGTGGATCGCTGTGGCGTGGAACAGGTCCTGCCCGCGCACGACATCCGTCACGCCTTGGATCGCATCGTCCACCGTCACCGAGAGATGGTAGCTGGCCGGAGCGTCGGAGCGGGACAGGATGACATCGCCCCAGATCTCCGGGCGGGCCGGGATCGTGCCCGTCTCCTCCATTGGCCCGACGCCGTCTTCACGCCAGGTCAGTCCGCCCGGGACCCTTGCCAGCGCGGCGTCGACGTCCAGCCGCCAGGCGTGCGGCGCACCGGCCTTGATGCGCTTCGACCGTTCGCGGCGCGACAGCGACCGGTCGGAGTCGGGATAGAGCGGCGCGCCGTCGGGGTCGCGCGGCCAGCGCCGCGCCGGCGTCTCGCTCTCGGCGATATGGTCGCGGATCTGGCCCCTGCTCATGAACGCGGGATAGACGACGCCCATTGCCTTGAGCCGCTCGAGCGCGGCGGCATAGTCGCCGAAATGCTCCGACTGGCGGCGGACCGGCGTCTCCCAGCCGACGCCCAGCCATTCGAGATCGCGATAGATGCCGGCCTCGAATTCGGGCGTACAGCGCGCCTGATCGATGTCCTCGATGCGCAGCAGCATGCGGCCGCCGCCGTCCCGGGCCAGCTGCCAGTTGAGCAATGCCGAGCGCGCATGGCCGAGGTGAAGCTCGCCGTTCGGGCTGGGGGCAAAGCGGAAAACGGGTGGCGGCTCTGGCATGATCCTGCTGCACCGGCATTGGACCGGTCCGGTCCCCATTGCTACGTTGTTTCTGTTGGAAGGAAAAGGAATCGCATGCGTCGGATCGCCGGGGAAGCCGACATTCGGGACGGGCTGGACGCTTTGGTGGCGCTCGACCCGCGGCTGGCCAGCGTGCGCGCGGCGGCCGGCGAGACGCCGCTCAGGCTGACCGAGCCAGGCTTTGCCAGCCTGGTGTCGATCGTCGTGTCGCAGCAGGTGTCGCGCGCCAGCGCTGACGCGATCCTCGGGCGGCTGGTCCGGCTGGTCGATCCGCTGACGCCCGCAATGGTGCTCGCGTCCGATCCCGACCTGTTCAGGCAGGCCGGCCTGTCGAGGCCGAAGCAGGCGACGCTGCTCGCGCTGGCGAAGGCCGTCGACGAGGACGGGCTCGACCTGATGCATCTGTGCACGCTGCCCGCGGAGGACGCGAAGGCCGCGCTGACGCGGGTTTCCGGCATCGGACCGTGGACGGCGGAGGTCTATCTCCTGTTCGCCGCCGGCCATCCCGACATCTTCCCGGCCAAGGATGTGGCGCTGCAAAGCGCGGTCGGAGCCGCACTTGGAATCAGCCCCCGTCCCGGCGACCGGGCGCTGTCGACGATCGCCGAATCATGGTCGCCCTGGAGGGGCGTCGCCGCGCGGCTGTTCTGGGCCTACTATCGCGGCATGAAGGGTCGGGAGGGCGCGCCGGCGGAGGCGACCCCGCCTAAACCATGAAAAATTCTGCGAAAATGGGGCTTCGGCGCAACAGTCCGGCCGCTTTCTCCGCTTCACAATCCTGTCACGTCTCGCTTACACTATCCGCGCCGATTGGTTCGGGCATCAGGAGTTTCGCGACGTGACGGTTCATGTCTCGCCAGATGGTTTGCCGGCGCTGGTGCTGAATGCGGACTACCGTCCGCTCAGCTACTACCCGCTGTCGCTCTGGTCGTGGCAGGACGCGATCAAGGCGGTTTTCCTCGACCGGGTGAACATCGTCGCCGAGTATGACCACGAGGTGTCGTCGCCGAGCTTCTCGATGCGGTTGCCGAGCGTGGTGTGCCTGAAGTCCTACGTGAAGCCGTCGCGCAACCCCGCCTTCACGCGGTTCAACGTGTTCCTGCGCGACCGTTTCCAGTGCCAGTACTGCCACACGACCGAGGACCTGACCTTCGACCACGTCATCCCGCGCCGGTGCGGCGGGGCGACGACCTGGGAAAACGTCGTCGCGGCCTGTTCGCCCTGCAACCTGAAGAAGGGCGGCATGCTGCCGGCGCAGGCCAAGATGTGGCCGCTGCAGAAGCCCTATCACCCGACCGTGCACGACCTGCACAACAACGGCCGGCTCTTCCCGCCCAACCATCTGCATGAGAGCTGGATGGATTATCTCTATTGGGATGTCGAACTGGAGCCTTAGCGTTCTTCTCCCCGTTTACGGGGAGAAGATGCCGGCAGGCAGATGAGGGGCGGTGCGAACCTTGGTGAGTGGGCGCTGCACCTCATCCGGCCCTTCGTGCCACCTTCTCCCCCTAAACGGGGAGAAGAACCAGGCGCCTACTTCCCCAGCGCCGCGCGATACCCCACCGCCGCCCAGAGCGTGCTCGCCAGAACGTTCCATCCGGCGAAGGAGAGGCCGAGGAAGCGGCCGGCGGCTTCGTCGCAGGAGGGCGGGATCAGCGTGTTCAACTGGTCGAGCACGCCATTGCCCGAGCCTTGCGGGGCGACCACTGCGCCGCAGCTCGCGGGACCTTCCCACCAGTGCCATTCAACACCGGAATGGTAGACCGAGAGATAGATGCCGTAGGTCATCAGCAGCGCGCCGGCGAGCAGAAGCAGCCTGACCGTCCAGGCAGGCCAGCGCATCCAGACCGCCGCCACGGCCAGGGCCATCAGCGGCGCGCCGATGTAATAGGGGACGCGCTGCTGCAGGCAGAGCTGGCAGGGGATGTAGCCGGCGATGTGCTCGAAGCCGAGCGCCGTTCCGACGGTGGCGGCCATGCCGGCCAGGAGCGCCAGCGCCGCCCATTTCTGGGCGCCGCCGATCGGGGAGGTGAGGTTCATGCGTCGAGGCTCCGGCAATTTGTCCGCCGCGAGCAACGCCATCATCGCGCCAAATGCAAGGCGGATGCGGCTCACAATGCCGCGACTTTCCCGCGCAGCACGAACAATTCTTGACGGAAGGGGTGCTGGCCGTATAGTCCGCACCCGTCGCCCCGGACGCCAGTCCGCCGGCGTGCCCCCTTGGCGGAATTGGTAGACGCGCCTGACTCAAAATCAGGTTCCGCAAGGAGTGCTGGTTCGATCCCGGCAGGGGGCACCATTGGTCCACCTGGAAGACTGGTAGTCCTGCCACTTCTCGGCTTTCAGCCGTCCCCGAGGTTCACGGGAGAGGCCGTCGCGACTGAGAGATGCTCCACTGGCAGGCCGCAAGTTCGACCTGTGAGAGCATGATCGTTGCGCCCGGCGCAACTGCCGGTCAGGTCGCCGTCGGCCATTCCCGGCGTTCAAACAGATTGTAGGCCGGGGTCCATTCGACCACGCGGACGGTCTCGTAGACGCCGGCCGCGAAGAACGGCTCGCTGCGCAGCCAGGCCCAGACATCGCTTTCGGACGCGACATCGAAGACGTAGATGGTGCCGGACTGGTTGCCCTCAGCGTCCCGCATCGCGCCGGCCATCCTGATCGGCCCGCCGTTGTCCAGAACGTAGCGCCGATGCTCCTGGCGAAGCCTGTCGCGGAGCGCCATCGAATGGGGCGGATGGTCGAAGCCGATCGCGGCGAAATGTGTCATGCGCTGGTCCTTCCGGTGGTCGAAGCGGCCGGTCGCGCTCTGCGCAAAGCGCGGCCGGCCGCGATGCCCCGGCGGATTTCATAGGCTTTAAAAAGCCGTCCGTCCAGTCGGTCATATATTTATTGAGGGTTGCGACTTGACGTCCGGGCGTAGATGGAATAAATAATAGACCGTCTGGTTGGTCTAATAACAACCGCAGGGGAGGATTTGATGACATACCTGGGTAAAATCAGGTCGATCGCGCTCGCGACAGCGTTCGGCCTCGGCATTTCCGTGATCTCGTCCGCGGCCGAAGATGCGCCGGGCGTCACCGCCGACAGCGTCAAGGTCGGCAGCTGGATCGCGCTCACCGGCCCGGTGGCTGTGTATGGGGTGCCGATTCGCGCTGGCGCCGATGCCCTGATCAATGCCGTCAACGACGCCGGCGGCGTCAATGGGCGCAAGATCGAATGGCTGGTCGAGGACAGCGCCTACAATCCGCAGCAGACGATCGCCATCGCGCGCAAGCTGATCACCAGCGACCACATCCTCGCCGCGCTCATCCCGCACGGCACGGCGCAGACCGCCGCAACCTTCCCGTTCGCGGTCACGGAACACAAGCTGCCGATGCTGCTGCCCTATGGCGGCGCGATGGACTGGTATCAGCCCACGCCCACGCCTGGCCTGCTCGGCCTTCACGTTCTCTATGAAACCCAGGCCAACGCGCTCGGCCGCATGGCGGTCCAGGATGGCCACAAGAAGATCCTTGGCGTGTTCGGCGCGGCGGCCGCGTTCGAGAACGTCGTCAACAATGTCGAGCCCGGCGCCAAGGCGATCGACGCCAGCGCCACGGTCGACAAGCTCGCGGTGAAGATCGGCACGACGGACTATGGTCCGATCGCGCGCGACATCATCAACCAGAACCCCGACGCCATCGTCTCGATCCAGCTCCTGCAGGAAGTCGCGCTCTTGTCCAAGGCACTGCGGCAGGCCGGTTCCAAGATCCAGATCTACACCTACGCGCCAAATGTCGCCAATGCGACCATCGAGCTGGGCGGCGAGTATGTCGAAGGGCTGAAGACGGCGTCGCTGACGTCGTCGCCCTTCGCCGACACCCCGGCGGCGCAGGAGTATCGCGACCGACTGGCGAAATATTTTCCCGACCAGAAGCCTGATTTCGTGTCGTACCTCGGCTATGGCGCGGCGAAGGTCTTCGTCGAGGCCCTTTCCCAAGCCAAGGAACCCCTGACGCGCGAGTCTCTCATTGAAGGCTTCCATGCGCTCAAGAGCTACGACTCGGGCGTGTTCCCTCCGGTGACGTTTTCGGCCAACAAGCCGCTGGGCGGGCACTTCCTGAACCCGATGACGGTCAAGGGCGGCAAGTGGGAATCGGCTGGAGAGTCGATCGACACGGACACGTTCAAGTAAGCTCGGCAGAGTGAATCCCTGCCGGGCCACGGGCCGGGCGGTTCCGGACCGGCGGCGGTGAAATGCCGTCGCCAGTCCGTTCGCGGCGGCATAAGCTCCAGACTGCGGCAACTCCCGGGAGGATCCTTTGGGCGACCTGATCTCTGTAATCGTCTCGGGGATGGCGAACGGCTCGGCCTATGCGCTGCTGGCGCTCGGCATCGTCATCATCTTCCGCTCCACCGACACGGTGAACTTCGCGATCGGGGACATGGGCACCGTGTCCGTCTTCGTGGCGCTCTCTGCGGTGACCATGGGCGTTCCCGTCGCGCTGGCGTTCCTGCTTGCCATCGTCCTCGCGGGGCTGCTTGGCGTCGCGTCCGAGCGCGTCCTGGTCCGCCCCCTCGGCCACGGCCACCATGTCCTGTTCGTCGCGCTTGTGGTGACGATCGGACTGGGGCTTGTCCTGCAGGCCGCGATGGGGTCGCTGTGGGGGCATGAGGCGCGCGCCTTCCCGCCGCTGGTCGACGGCTGGATCAATGTTCTCAACGTGCCCATCTCGCTCAACAAGATCGCCGCGTCGGTCGTCGCGCTGATCGCCATGGCCTTCGTCGCCTGGTTTTTCGGCTACATGCCGTTCGGCATCGCGATGCGGGCCAGCGCGGAGGATCCGCTCGCCGCGCGGATGCTCGGCTTCAAGACGGGGCGGATCGGCTCGATCGCCTGGTTTCTCGGCTGCGCGCTCGCCGCCATCGCAATGCTGTTCCTGGCGGCAGAGTCGTCGCTCAATCCCTACATCGCCCATGCGCCGCTGTTCCGCGCCTTTGCCGGCGTCTTCCTTGGCGGCATGACCAGCATGCCCGGCGCGGTCCTCGGCGGCTTCATCATCGGCGTGCTCGACAACGTGGCGGGCACCTACGTGTCGGCCAACTACCGCGACACCATCGTCTTCGCCGTGATCGTCGCCGTGCTGTTCATCCGGCCGGCGGGATTCATGGGCGTGTTGCGCAAGGAGCGCGTGTGATGACTGGAACGGCGACCGGACCGGGGCGGCTCCTCCGCCTGTCGGCCATTCTGATCGTCGGCGCCGCCGCCTGGGCGGCGACGGGTCCGCTCGGGCTCACCGGCGAGTACTACACGTTCCTCATCGTCGCGATCAGCTATCTGGCGGTGGTGACGATGGCGGTGTCGATGCTCGCGGGCTTCTGCGGCATCTGGCCGATCGGCCACACCGCATTCACCGCCATCGGCGCCTACCTTGCCGTCAATCTCGGCATGGAAGGCGTGCCGATGGAGGCGATCATCGTTGTCGCCGTGGCCGTGGCCGGTGTGGTCGGCTATGTCCTCGGGATGGCCGCCGGCCGCTTCTCGGTCCTCTACTTCGGACTGCTCACCCTGGCCCTCAGCCTCACCGCGTTCGAGCTGATCGGACACTGGGACCAGTTCACCGGCGGCGAGCAGGGCATCGTGGTGCCGGCCATTCCGTCGCTCCTCTACGGCGGCAATATCGGGCTGTCGCAGGCGGCCGGCTTCTGCATCATCATGGCGACGCTTTCCTTCCTGGTCGTCGACCTGATCTGCCAGGGGCCGATCGGCCGCCGCTGGCTCGCCGTCAAGAGCCAGCGCACCGCCTCGATGGCCGTCGGCTTCGTGCCGCCGCGCGAGAACGCCACCGCCTTCGCCATCAGCGCCGGCTTGGCGGCGGTGTCGGGCGTGTCGATGGCCGTGGCGATGAGCTATCTCGACCCCGAGGCATTCTCGCTCAATGCCGGCGTGCAGATGCTTGTGTCGACCGTCGTCGGCGGCACCGGATCGCTCGTCGGAGCGGTGTTCGGCGCGGCCTTTATCGTGCTCGTGCCGGAGTTCGCGCGCGGCACCAGCAATGTCGCGCCTTTCGTCTACGGCATCACGATGGTCGCCGTGCTGCTGTTCCTGCGCAAGGGCGTCGTGCCGTCGCTGATCGACATGTTTGCCCGCCTGCGCCGTGGGGGCCGCGAGACCGGCTTGGCGACGGGGCAGGCGCGCGATCTCGCGGCGCTCGTCAAGGACGTGCTGCCGGTGTCGGGCCTTGCGCTCACGGTCGATGGGCTGAGCGTGCAATTTGGCGGCGTGAAGGCCCTGCAGGACGTCTCGCTGGACGTGCCCTCGGGCCATGTCGTCGGCCTGATTGGTCCGAACGGCTCGGGAAAGACGACGCTGCTCAACGTCCTCTCCGGCTTCTACACCGCCACGAAGGTCGGCGGCCTGAGGCTTGGCGAGCGCGATCTGCTGGCGCTGTCGCCCTGGCAGCGCATGCAGGCGGGGTTCGGGCGAACCTTCCAGCACGCCGAACTGTTCTCCGAACTCACCGTCGGCGAGATGCTGCGCGTGGTGGCCAGGCAGGGCATGGCGGCCCGGCGCAACGCGGGCGCGAAACTCGTCGATCCCGACGCGGTCGCCGCGCGGATCATCGCCGGCCTCGGGCTGGAGCCGGTCGCCGACAGCTTCCCGCGCGAACTGCCGTTCGGCATCCAGAAGGTCTCCGACATCGCCCGGGCGATGGCGGGAGGGGCCGGGTTCCTCGCCATGGACGAGCCGTTCTCCGGTCTCGACACGGACGAGAGCACCAAGCTCAGGCAGATGCTGCGCGAACTGAAGGCCGCCGGGCTGTCGATCCTGATCATCGACCATGCCGTGCACGAGATCTTCGACCTCGCCGACAACATCGTCGTGCTCGACTTCGGCTGCGTCATCGCGCGGGGCAGGCCGGAGGAGATCCGCAACGATCCGAAGGTCCGCGAAGCCTATTTCGGGCTGACGGGGACCGACGATCAGGTCGGCAAGGCCGCGCGCGCCGGGGCTGCGGCGGGGTTGCCGGTCCTGTCGGCGCAGGACGTGCTGCATCGCTATGGCGGCGTCCTCGCGCTCGACAAGGTGTCGGTCGACATCGGCAAGGGCAGTTTCGTCTCGGTGCTCGGCTCGAACGGCGCCGGCAAGTCGACGCTGGCGATGATCCTGTCCGGATTGATGCACCCGAGCGCCGGCACCGTTGCCGCCAATGGCGCCGCGCTGAACGGAAACGCCCGCGAGCAGCGCATCAGCCTGGTTCCAGAAGGCCGCAGGCTCTTCGGCCAGTTGTCGGTGCGCGAGAACCTGCTGCTCGGCGGCTACGCTGCCGGCGCGTCGCGGCATGAGATCGACACGCGCATGCAGGCCGTCGCGCAGGGTCTGCCCAAGGCGGTGCGCGACGATCTCGGCCGCGCCGCGGCAACCCTGTCGGGCGGCGAGCAGCAGATGCTCGCCATCGGCCGCGCGCTGATGGCCGAGCCGCAGACGCTGATCATCGACGAGCCGTCCATGGGTCTTGCGCCGATCCTGATCAAGCAGGTCTACGAGCAATTGTCGGACCTGCACGGCCGCGGCGTCACCATCCTCCTGATGGAGCAGATGGCGACGAATGCGGTGCGCCATTCCGACCGCATGATCATTCTCGACCGTGGCCGCGTCGTCTATTCCGGCCCGCCGACCGGCGACGAGGCCAACGCGGCGCTGGTCAGCGGCTACATCGGAAAGGAAGCGCATTGAGCCCGCGCGACCGCCTGGACTGCGACCTCGTCGTCATCGGCGGCGGGATGGCCGGCATGACGGCGGCAGCCCGCGCGGCGGGCAGAGGGGCCAGGGTGGTCGTTGTCGAGAAGGCGCCGGAGATCGGCGGCTCGGCGGCCTTGTCGGGCGGCTATGTCTGGACCGCGACATCTCTGGCGCAGATGAACCTGCACGACGACGGCGACCCGCGGCTGCACGCGGTCATCATCGAGGAATATCCCGAGGTGCTCGCCTGGATGCGCGGCCGCGGCATCGACATGCGCCCGCCGCAGAAGGTGCTTTACGGCCGGGGCTGCCAGATCGACATGCAGGGCCACCTGCGCACGGCGGCCAACGAGGTCGAGGCCGCGGGCGGGTTCGTCGTGCGCGGCACCGACACGCGGGAAATCATCCGCGACAATGACCGTGTCGCCGGTGTGATCACCACGCATCCCGACGGCGAGACCGAACTGCGCGCCGCGAGCGTGCTCATCGCGACGGGCGGTTTCCAGGGCGATGCCGAACTGCGCGCACGTCACATCCACCCGGCTGCGAGGACCATGGGCCTGCGCTCGAACCTCACGAGCAACGGCGCCGGTCTTTCTCTCGGGGTCGCCGCAGGCGGCGCCTGGGCCGGACCCAATACAGGCTACTACGGCCACCTGGTCGCGACGCCGACGCCGTTCACGACCGATTCCGATTTCGTCAAATATACGCAGTACCATTCGATCCATGGCGTTCTGCTCAACCGCGCCGGCAAGCGCTTCGTCGACGAGAGCGACGACGATCATGCAAGCTCGCAGCTGACCATCCGCCAGGAGGGCGGGAGCGCGCTGCTGGTCTGGGACCAGCGCGTGCAGGACGATTACGCTCTCGTGCCGCCGGTCGCGGGCGCGGAACCGCTCGACCGTTTCCAGATCGCCATCGATGCCGGCGCGCGTGGCGGCAAGGCGGCGACGCTCGACGAGGTTGCCGGCATCGCCGACGGGCTGGGTTTCGACGGCCCGGCCTGCGTGACGGGGCTCCGTGAGTTCACCCGACAAATGAGCACGGAACCCGAGCGCGCCGCGCCGCCGCGCGAGGCGCACGATCGCGCCCTCGACCGTCCGCCGTACTATGTGCTGGAAGTGGTGTCGGCGATCACCTTCACCTACGGCGGCCTGCTGACCGACGCCAGGGCGCGCGCGCTCGATCCGTTCGGCGAACCGATCGGCGGCCTCTACGTCGCGGGCGCGGATGTCGGCAACGTCTTCCGCCGCGGTTACAGCGGCGGGCTGGCGCTGGCTTCGACCTTCGCTTTCCGCGCAATGCGCACTGCCGGGTTCTAGCGCCTCAGCCTTCAGGAGACCGGCATGATTGATTTTCGAGGCAAGGTCGCGGTCGTCACCGGCGCGGCGAGCGGCATCGGGCTGGGGCTGGCCGAACGTTTCGCGCTGGAGGGGATGCGGCTGGTCCTGGCCGACATCGAGGGCGTTCCGCTGGAAGCGCTCGCCGCGCGGCTGTGCGGCATCAGCGTCGAGGTCGAGGCGCTGGTCACTGACGTCTCCAGCGCGGCAGCCGTCGAGGCGCTGGCGGTGCGGGCCTATGACAGGTTCGGCGCCGTGCATGTTGTCTGCAACAACGCCGGAATCGTTCCTGCCGGGCGGTATCGGCCGGTCTGGGAATTCACGCTGAAGGACTGGCAGTGGGCGATGGGTGTCAATCTGATGGGCGTCGTCCATGGCATCCGCAGTTTCGTGCCCCGGATGCGGGCCGGCGGCGAATGGGGCCACATTGTCAATACGATTTCGGTCGCGGGGCTCTATGGTGGCGCCGGTTCTCCGGTGTACGGCGCCTCGAAACATGCCGCCTTGCGCGCGACCGAGGCGCTTTATTCCTCGCTGTCCGAGGAGAACTCACCGATCGGCGTGACGGCGCTGTGCCCCGGTGTCGTCAGGACCGGGATTGGCGCCTCGGAGCGCAATCGCCCGGCCGAACTTGAATCCGCGGGCGGGGTTCCCGGCGAAATCGCGGCGATGCAGGCGGCTTCCGACGCCGTGACCGCACGCGGCCTGGATCCGGCGACGGTGGCCGACATGGTGGCAAAGGCAATCCGTGACCGGCAATTCTATCTGGTGACGACGACCGCGTTCGACGAGGCGATCCGCTACCGGATGGAGGATATTCTTGAGCGTCGCAACCCGACGCCGGTTGACCTGCTCGCATTGGCCACAGGAGAAGTGAATGCCCGCGCCTGACCGATTTGCCGGTCGCATCGTTCTCGTCACCGGCGCCGCGAAGGGCATCGGCGCGGCGACCGCACACGCGTTCGCAACCGAAGGCGCGACAGTCGTGCTGTGTGACATCGACGAGACGGCATTGCAGGAAACCACGAACGGCTTGCCCGGAGCGGGTCATCGCGCGATCCGGCTCGACGTGACGTCGGAGGCGGAGTGGGTCGCGGCGCTGGACGAAGTCCAGGGCGCATTCGGCAAACTCGACGTGCTGGTCAACAATGCCGGATGGGGCGAACTGCGAAACCTGTTCGACACCAGCTTCGAGCAATGGCGCAAGGTGATCGCGATCAACCTCGACAGCGTCTTTCTCGGCACGCGCCACGCCATGCCGCTGCTTGAAAGGTCGGGCAAGGGGGCGATCGTCAACATGTCCTCGATTCGCGGCCTGGTGGTCGGGGTCGGCTCTGGGCCCTACAGCGCGGCCAAGGCCGGCGTTCACCTGCTGACCAAGGCGACCGCGGTCGAATGCGCGGCGACCGGCAAGCCCGTGCGCGCGAATTCGATCCATCCCGGGTTCGTCGACACGTTCTTGTCCAAACAGACCGGCGAGGAGGCGCGCAATGCGCGTCGCGCATCCGTGCCGCAGGGGCGGCTGGCCGAGCCGGCAGAAATCGCGGCAGGCATCCTGTTTCTCGCGTCCGACGCGGCGAGCTACGTCAACGGGACCGAGCTTGTCGTCGACGGTGGCTTCACCGCCGTCTGATCTCAGGCCGGGGTCCTGTGCGCCTGCAGACCCTGTCCGGCCTGCAGTGCGGCCAGCTGCTCGGGCCCGACGAGCGCGGCCGCGACGTCGCGCCGGGAAAAGAGCCAGCCCCGAACGGGATCCCTGCGGAACTCGGACTCGTACTGGACGAGAAATGGCGGCGCTTCCAGCGGACCAGGCTCGCGGCCGCGCCAGCCGCGCGCGCGATAGGCGATCGTGTAACAGAAACCCCTGGCTGTCGTGTCGTCGATGATGTCGGTGACGACATTGGTGACGAGGTGGCGGCAGATCAGGTCCGTCTCGCGCGTCTCCAGCCAGCCGCGGATGCCATCGGGACCCCTGTATTCGCGGCCGAGCATGTTGAGCACCGCGTCGTCGGTCCAGAATGCCAGAAACCGGTCGTAGTCATAGGCGTCGAGCAAGTTGGCATAGGAGTACGTCAGCTTTTCGCAGGCGCGCTCGGCGAGCATCCGGGTGAGATCGTCCATGTTGTCCTCTCCAGGCCGGTTGTCAGCGCGGAACGTGGTCGCGGCCGATCATCTCGGCCTCGGCCTCGTAGACGCGCTGGAAGGCGTCGAGCAGTTCGGTGCGGTCGCTGATGAAATCGAGATCGCGCAGTCCGAGCGGGTCGATTACGGGCAGCAGCGCGCGCGCGGCTTCCGGCATCTCCTCGATCGGTCGCAGGTCAGGCGACAGCAGGAAATCGAAGCCAGTCCTGGCCCGCAGGGTGTCGACGTCGATCTCCGGCGCGATTTCCTGGAGCATCCAGGCTCCTGCGTCATGCGACCAGCGCATCACGCACAATTCGGTGAACAGAAGCGACGGAGTGTCACGGGTCGCGGCGCAGGTCGAGACGAAGTCGACGCGGCTGACCAGTTGCCGGGCCGAATGCGCCGGCAGCACGAAATGGATCGAGCGGGCATCCGGCAGGCCGCGCGTGCCGCCGAACGCGACCTTCGGCCGGTTCGGATCGCCCAGGCCAGAGAGATTGGCGTTGGCATGACCGTCGACCTGTGCCGGGGTGGCGAGCAGGGCGTGCGGTTCCGACTGGGTGTCGAACACGCCGGGCAACGTCACGCGCGCATGCGGCCTCTCGTTGAACAGCCAGGGGCGGGCGTGCAGCGAGAGGATGCCGGACGGGTCGTAAGCGCCGCCGTGACCCCACAGGCTGAGGCGGCAGCCGAGAAGCTCCTGCGCCAGCCGGACCCCGAGCGTCGCCGACGACGTGGCGGTGAAGGCGGTGCCGGCCGGGAAATCCTTAACGCGGCGGGCGATCGTCCAGGAGAGGCGGTCGGCGCGGCTCATGCCTGTGCTCCCGCCAGTTCGAACGGCGACAACGCGATCGACGACAGTTCTAGGGCGCTGGCTCCCGCGGCTGACGCTTCCACGTAGCGGCGCATGGTGGGAAAATTGATCATGTAGCGGGGCAGGCAACTTCCCGGCAGCGCGCCTCCGGGCACCAGCACGACCGCGTCGACTGTCGACGAGATCAGATGCACGTCGCGATAGCGGCGCTCCAGTTCGGCGTCGTCCATCAACCGCTCGGCTGAGACCACGACGCGCTTGGCTGCCCGCGCGAGGATTGCGTCGAGATAGGTGTCGCCTTCCGCCACCGCCCAGCCGTCGGGATGCGCCGCCTCCGCGTGCAGGATGGCGAGGTCGAAGTTTGGCGCGCGGACGGCGAAGGCAGGCTCCAGGCCGAACAGTGCGGTGGCAGGGGCGATATGGCGATTGACCTTGAGCAGGTCGGTCGCAGGGTCGAGGGGAACGATCGCGTAGGGCGCCTTCTCGGCCGCTGCGCGCCAGGCCGCGAGCTGCGTCCACTCCGACCATTCCTCGAAATCGACCTCGCCGGATTGCCGCGCGGCGCGGAACAAGGGCGCGAGGCCGAAATGGTCGAGCCCGACATGGCAGGCCGAGATCCGCGCCACCTTGCCGGCCGCCAGCAGCACCTCGACATCCAGTCCGCCGGCGAAGGTTTCGAGCGCCAGCCCGCGCACCGGCGCGGCGGCGATCTCGCGCACCAGGGCCATCGGCTTGCGGTCGAGGCCGAAGCCGCCGAGCCCGATGCACATGCCGTCGCGCAGGAAGGGTCGCAGTGCACTCGCGGCATCCGTCAATTTGCCGAGCGCGACAAGGTTTTCTGTCAGGCCGTCGGTCTCGTTCGTCACGGAATGCTCCGGATGCTTCCTCGCCACGGTCTCTTTGCGCCTTTGCCGTCGCCGTGTCGAACACACTCTTACGGGCAAAACCCCCGCTCGTAAAGATAATGCAACCGACTAGACGGTTGAATAATAATCAACTAGGATTGGCGCGCCACGACGGGAGGACGGAGTGCGCTTTCCACTGACCGAAGATGAAGAGATGTTTCGCGCCGGGGTGCGCGATTTCTGCGCGCGGGCTCTGCCGCGTTCGCTGGCGGACAGGGTCGAGGCGGGCGTCGATCTCGATCGCGACGACTATGTCGGCTGGCAGCAGACTCTTGCTGCGGGCGGCCTGCTCTGTGGTGCCTGGCCGCGAGCCTATGGCGGCAAGGGCTGGAGCGCCGTCGAGTCCTATCTCTTCGACGAGGAATGCTCGCTTGCCGGCGCGCCGTGGCTGCTGCCCTTCGGCGTCAACTATCTCGGGCCGGTATTATGCGAGTTCGGCAATGAGGAGCAGAAAAGACGCTATCTGCCCGGCATTCTCGACGCCAGCACGTTCTGGTGCCAGGGCTATTCCGAGCCCGACGCCGGTTCCGATCTCGCCTCCCTGAAGACCCGCGCGGTGCAGGACGGCGACGACTATGTCGTCAACGGGCGCAAGATCTGGACGACGATGGCGCATTGGGCCGACCGGATCTTCTGCCTCGTGCGCACCCGCGCCGACGGCAAGCCGCAGGCGGGCATCTCGTTCCTGCTGATCGACCTGAAAGTGCCGGGCGTGACCGTGCGCCCGATCGTCTCGATGGAAGGACGCCACCACCTCAACGAGGTCGTGTTCGAAGATGTGCGAGTGCCGGTCGCTGACCGAGTCGGCGAGGAGAACGCTGGCTGGACGATCGCGAAGTTCCTGCTCGGCAACGAGCGGCTGCTGGTGGCCGAAATCGGCAAGCAGAAGCGCACGCTGCGGCTGATCCGCGAGGGACTGGACCATCTGCATGAAAGCGGCGCGCCACTGTCCGGCAAGGCATGGGTGCGCGAGCGGTTGGCGGAATTGGACGCCAGATTGCTGGCGCTGGAATGGACGGCGCTGCGGATCGTGCGCACGGCGGACAGCGGCGGCCCGACGCCGGCGTCCGTCAGCATGCTGAAGATACGTGGGTCCGAACTGGAACAGGCGCTGACCGAACTCGCCATGGAAGTGCTGGGACCGGCCGGGCTCCGCTACGACCCGCACATGAAAATCGGCGACGCAGATGCGGCCGAGGTGAGACGCAATGGCGCTATCGCGCGGCTGCTCGCGGCGCGGGCGGCGACCATCTATGGCGGCTCGAACGAAGTCCAGCGCGGCATCATCGGCCGCAGCCTGCTGGGAGTGTGACGCCGTGCAGGGTCTGATCTCAAGCGAACAGGAGATTTTCGCCGACTCCGTCAGGCGCTTCGCCGAGCAGGAGTATGGTTTCGGCCCGGCGCCGCACCGGCTGGCCTTCGACCGGGCGCGGCTGCGCCGGCTGGGAGAGCTTGGCGTGCTGTCGCTCGCTATGCCGGAAGAGATGGGGGGCTTCGGCGGCCCGGTCGAGGCGATGGTGGCGCTGGCGGCGCTGGCGCCGGCGCTGCCGTCCGAGCCGATCGTCGCGAGTTCCATTCACGCCGCGGCGCTGATCGCCGAGACGGCAACCGCCGAAGTCGCCGCGTCAATCCTTCAAGGCATCGCCGAGGGTCGGACTGTCGCCGGGGTTGCGGACCTGGAAGAGCCGGCGCGCTACGACCGGGCGGCGATGACGACAACCGCCACTGCGCGAGGCGGTTTCTTCCGGCTGGATGGCGTCAAGCCGATGGTGCCGTTCGGGTGTGAGGCGGATGTGATTGTCGTCAGTGCGACTGTCGACGGCGAGCCGGCGCTGTTCCTAGTCGACCCGACAGTCGACGGCGTCATCCGAACATCGCGGCCGCGGCTCGACGCCCTGCCAGCGGCCGACATCGTGTTTTCGGGCTGCGCTTTGCCGCCGACGTCGCGCATGCTCAATGCCCCTGTCGTCCCGGCGCTTGAACGCGCCGCCGACCTGGCAACGGCGGCGCAGATCGCCGAGATGGTCGGCCTGATGGATGCGCTGATCGCCGCGACTGTCGACTACGCCCGCACCCGCAAGCAGTTCGGCGTGCCGATCGGCAGTTTCCAGGCGCTGCAGCATCGCATCGCCGACATGTGGATCGCCTGCGAGGAGACGCGCTCGCTCGCCGTGGCCGCGGCACTCGCATGTGCTTCGGGCGAAGTTGGAAGAGCGCGGACGGTGTCGGCGGCGATGATCACGGCCTGCGACGCGGCACACCGCGTCGGCAACGAGGCAATCCAGATCCATGGCGGCATCGGCATGACCGACGAACTGATCGTCAGCCACTGGTACAGGCGACTCTGGGCGCTGCGGCAGGAACGCGGCGACCGCCGCTGGCACCTTGAACGGCTGGCGAGCTGAACTCTACCTGCGCCCGAACACAGGGCGCCGGCCCTCGCGGAAGGCGGCGACCGCCTCGCGGTGGTCAGGCAGCATGCTGGATGCGACCTCGTAGCCGAGCGAAGCGTCGAGGATTGAATCGGCGAGCTGCCGGAGGCCGATGTTGACCGACATCTTGGTCCAGCGGATCGACTGCTGCGCGCCGCGCAGCAGCTTGTCGGCGAACCGAGCCACTTCTTCGTCCAGCCTGTCGGCAGGCACGACGATGTTGATGAGCCCGATCGCCTCGGCGCGTTCGGCGGAGACGAGATCGCCGGTCATGAGAAACTGCTTGGCGCGGGAATAGCCGACCAGTTGCGGCCAGATCACCGCGCCGCCATCGCCGGCCACCAGTCCGACGCGCACATGCGGGTCGCCGATGCGCGCGTCCCTGTCGGCGATCACCACGTCGCAGAACAGGGCAAGGGTGGCCCCGAGTCCGATCGCGTCGCCGTTCATCCGGCAGATGACCGGCTTGTCGAGGTCGAGCAGCGAATGGATGATCCGGCGGCCTTCGATGCCGATGCCGGCCATGCCGCCCGGCGTATCGAGTAGCGCCTGCATCCAGTTGATGTCGCCCCCGGCGCAGAAGGCCTTGCCAGCGCCGGTCAGTACGACGACGTCCGTCTCGTCGTCCTGGCCGGCATCGATGAAGATGGTCGACAGTTCGGCATGCATCCGGGCGGTGACCGCGTTGAGCGCGCCGGGATTGCTGAGTGTCAGCGTCAGCTTGCGTCCCTCGCGGCTGACCTCGATGGCCTCGTATCGGTCGTAGGTCATGATTTCCTCCCGGTTGCGTTCCCCGGCGGGCCGCGGAACGGTCAGGTCAGCGTCAGGCCGCCGTCGATGACGAGCGTCTGGCCGGTCACGTAGCTTGCCCCATCCGAGGCCAGAAAGGCCACCGCCGCGGCGAGTTCGCCCGGATCGCCGAGCCGCTTCATCGGAATGTCGGCGCGCATCCGCTCGACGATGTCGTCCGGAACGGTCAGCGTCAGGCCGGATCGCATCTGGCCAGGCGCGATGGCGTTGACGCGCACGCCGCGGTGCGACCATTGCGCGGCGAGATCCCGCGTCAGGTGAATCAGCGCCGCCTTGGTCGTCGTATAGGGCACGATCTCGGCCCGGTCGGGCGTGAACGACGTCAATCCGCCGGTGGAGGCGACGAAGATGATCGCACCCTTGCCCTGCTGGAGCATCAGCCTGGCAGCCTCGCGCGCGGCGATGAAGGCGCCGGTCAGGTTCACGTCGACGATCTTGTTCCAGCCGGAGAGCGGAATCGTCTCGGGTGCGCCGGACCAGGACGCGCCGGCATTGTTGATCAGGATGTCCAGCCGCCCGAAGCGCTCCTGCACCGCCGCGACCGCGGCCTTGACCTGCGCCTCGTCGGAGATGTCGCAGGCGAGCGCGACGGTCTCGACACCGAAGGTCGCCGCGATGTCGTCCGCCAGAGCCTGGCACTGGTTCAGCTTGCGGGCCGCAAGGACGATGCTGGCGCCCTGGTCGGCAAGCGCCGCCGCCATCGACCGGGCAAGTTCGCCATGTCCGCCAAGGATGAGCGCCGTCCGCCCCTTGAGCGAGGCAAGGCCTGCCAGGAAGCCGGGCCTGAAATCGTCACCTTCGGCCATGGCCGTTCCTCGAAAAAAGCGGCCCCGCGCACACGTGGCGCGGGGCCTACGGGAGGAAGGGTTCTACCGGCCGATCCAGTTCGGCTGGCGCTTCTCGAGGAAGGCGCTGACGCCTTCCTTGGCGTCGGCCGACTGGTGCACGACGTTGCAGGTCATGGTCTCGAGCGTGATCAGCGATTCCGTGTCGGCATCGAGGCCGCGGTTGATGGCTTCCTTGGTCATCCACATGCAGAACGGGCTCTTGTCGATCAGCGGCTCGCAGAACTTCTCGATCAGCGCGTCGAACTGATCGGGCTCCGAGACATCATTGACCAGGCCCCAGTCCATCGCCTCGGTTCCGGTCAAGAGCTTGCCGGTCAGCATCAGCTCCTTCGACTTGCGCAGGCCGATGTAGCGCGGCAGGCGGTAGATCGGGCCGGCGCCGCCGAACAGGGCGCGCCGGATGTGGAAGTCGCCGATGCGCGCCGTCGTCGTGGCGAGGGCGAAGTCGCAGGAGATCATCAGCTCGAACCCGCCGGCGACCGCATAGCCTTCGACAGCCGCGATGGTCGGCTTCTTCATGTTGAAGAAATGGTTGTATGTGCGCGCCGACTGCTGCGCGAGGTCGAGGGAGTCGACGGTCGTGTGCAGGGCGGGGCCGACGAGCTGGCCAAGGTCGGCGCCGGCGCAGAACGTGTTGCCGCGACCGCGGAACACCACGACCCTGACAGTCTTGTCGGCTTCGGCCCTGCGCCCGAATTCGCCGAGCAGGTCCAGCACGCGCGGGCTGACGCAGTTCTTCACATGCGGGCGGTTGATCCAGATCGTGGCGACCGGCCCCTTCACCTCGTACTGGACGACATCCTCGGTAACAATCTGGTTCATTTCCCTCTCCTGTGCGTTCCTTGGGGCCGGCTCGTTCGCATCGGCACGGCGCGAATAATATGATCGACTGACTAGTCGGTCTATGAATGCCAACAAAGGCTGCCGCTGTCAAGAGCGAACGCCGGGCTTCATCTCAAGATTAATTCGACCTTCTGGACGGTTTATAATTTCCCTGTTATCTCTGGGCGTTGAAACCAGGGGAAGGCATGGCCGGTGAACGATTCGCGCGAAGGTCGGGACGGGGCGGTGTTGACTGAAAAACCGGCGCCCAGAAAACGTGGACCCAAGGTCGACGTCGAACTCACCCGCCAGAGGCGGACCGACATCGTGCGCGAAGCAGCGCACCTGTTCGATCAGGTCGGCTATCACGGCGTCAACATGGAGATGATCGCGGAAGCGGCCGGCCTGAAGAAGCCGACATTGTATCACTATGTCACGGGCAAGGATGAGATCCTGTTCAACATGCAGGATTCCATGATCGTGCGCATGCGCGAGAACATGGCGGAACGCGCCGGAGCGGGGCAGGACTGCCTGTCGATCCTGCGCGGCGTCTACGAGGACATCTTCACACAGTTGCGCGATTCTCCCGGCACGGTGCGCTCGTTCTTCGAGCACCAGCGTGAAATGGGCGCGGAACAGCAGGCCAAGATCCGCAAGGAGCGGCAGGACTATACCGCGCTGGTGATGAAGGTGCTGTCCGACGGCATGGACGCCGGCATCCTTGTGCGCAGCGACGTGCGGCTGACCGCGCTCTGCTTCTTCGGCATCTGCAACTGGGCCTATCAGTGGTATCGCCCGTCACGCGACCCGGCCCCGGAGATTGTCGCGCGGCAATGCTTCGAGATCTTCGCGCGCGGCATCGCGGTCGAGCGCTAGCATGCTCCTCACGGACAAGATCGTGCTGGTGACCGGCGCGTCGGGCGCGCTGGGCCAGGCCATCGTGGCGGCGGTGCGGGAGCAGGGCGGCATAGCGTTCGCCACCGACCTCAAGGCGGACGCCTCGATCGACGCCGCGCACGACGTCACGTCCGAAGCCAGCTGGAACGAAGTGTGCGCCGAAATCGGCAGGCGGCACGGCCGGCTCGACGGGCTCGTCAACAATGCCGGCATCATTCATGTCGGCAATGTCGAGACGACGGATCTTCCGGACTTTCGCAAGGTGATGGCGGTCAATGTCGAGGGCGTTTTCCTTGGCTGCAAGCTGGCCTGGCCGCTGTTGCGCCAGAGCGCCGCCGCATCGATCGTCAATGTCAGTTCGACGGCGGGGCTGGTCGGGAGCGCCGGCCATCTCGCCTACACCGCCTCCAAGGGCGCGGTGCGGATCCTGTCCAAGTCGGTCGCCCTGCATGGCGCAACCTTCGACCCGGTGATCCGCTGCAACTCGCTGCACCCGAGCCTGATGGCCGGCAACATGGCCGACACGATCGTCGCCGGCATCGGGAAGCCGGCCCTGACGCCGGAGAACGTCGCGGCGGCGCGCAACCCGATGCGGCGGCTGGCGCTGACGTCGGAAGTGGCCGGCGCGGCGGTGTTCCTGCTCTCGTCGATGTCCGGGTTCGTCACCGGCAGCGAACTGGTCAGCGATGGCGGGCTGACCGCCATCTGACCCGAAATTATAAACAACCGACTAGACGGTTGCCTTTTTATTGCGTAAGAATCGCCGCGATCATTGGTGGCGAATGCGCGGGAGGCCCAGTCGATGTTCGAGTTCTCCGAACGGTCCCTAAAGCTCCAGGAGCGCGTCAGGGCGTTCATGGATGCGCATGTCTATCCGGCCGAGAGCGTCTACAAGGCGCAGCAGGCGGAACTGGCCGACCGCTGGGACAGCCCCGCCATCATGGACGAGCTCAAGGCGCGCGCGAAGGCCGAGGGACTTTGGAACCTGTTCCTGCCGGAGAGCCATGCCGGCCCCGGCCTGACCAATCTCGAATACGCGCCGCTCTGCGAGATCATGGGGCGGTCCTATATCGGCCCGGAAGTGTTCAACTGCTCGGCGCCCGACACCGGCAATATGGAGGTGCTGGAGCGATACGCGACCGAAGCGCAGAAGGAGCGCTGGCTGAAGCCGCTGCTCGAGGGCGAGATCCGGTCGGCCTTCTCGATGACCGAGCCCGCCGTCGCCTCGTCCGACGCCACCAACATCAGCCTGTCCTGCGTTCGCGACGGCGACCACTACGTGCTGAACGGGCGCAAGTGGTGGACCTCCGGCGCGGGCGACAACCGGACCAGGATCCTCATCGTCATGTGCAGGTCCAACCCGGACGCTGCCCGCCACCAGCAGCATTCGATGGTTCTCGTGCCCAAGGACACGCCCGGCGTCCGCCTGATCCGCTCGCTGAAGGTGTTCGGCTACGAGCACGTCCCCTGCGGCCATTTCGAGATCGAATACAAGGACGTGCGCGTTCCGGTCGAGAACATGCTGCTCGGCGAGGGCAGGGGGTTCGAGATCGCGCAGGGCCGGCTTGGGCCCGGCCGCATCCACCATTGCATGCGGATGATCGGCGTCGCCGAGCGGGCCCTGGACGCGATGATCTCGCGCGCCCGAAGCCGGGTCGCCTTCGGCAAGCCGCTGGCGGACCAGGGCATGGTGCGCGAGGCGATCGGCCTGTCGCGCATCGAAATCGATCAGGCGCGGCTCTTGACGCTGCATGCCGCCAACATGATGGACAAGGTGGGCAACAAGGCCGCGCGCAGCGAGATCGCCCAGATCAAGGTCGCGGCGCCGAACATGGCCTTCCGCGTGCTGGACCGCGCGATCCAGGTCCATGGCGCCGCGGGCGTCAGCGAGGATTTCGGCCTTGCCGACGCATGGGCCTTTGCCCGCGCGGTGCGCCTGACGGACGGGCCGGACGAGGTGCATCTGGCGGCGATCGCCAAGATAGAGCTCGGGCGCGACCTGCCTGCGAAGCCCTGGTGAACGGACGGCTGACACGATGAGCCTCGCCGACGAAACCACGCCGATCCGCAGCGGCCACGAATTCGACGAAGCGCGCCTGCTCGACTATCTGGCGCCGCACATCCCGGACCTGCGCGGCGGTGCAAGCGTCAGCCAGTTCCGCGGCGGACAGTCCAATCCGACCTTCCTGATCCAGGCCGACGGCCGCGTCTGGGTGATGCGCAAGAAGCCGCCGGGCGTACTGCTGCCATCGGCGCATCAGGTCGAGCGCGAGTACCAGGTGATGAAGGCGCTGGCGGAAACGGCTGTGCCGGTGCCGCGCATGGTCGTGCTGTGCGAGGACGCGTCCGTCATCGGCACGTCGTTCTACGTCATGGAAGGCATCGAGGGCCGCGTCATCCGCGACCTGACGCTGCCGGGGCTCTCGCCCGCGGAGCGGCGCGCCGTCTACGACGTCCAGGCCGAGACGCTTGCCAGGCTTCACAGGGTCGACTGGCGGGGCGTCGGCCTGGAAGGCTTCGGCAAGCCGACCGGATACGTCTCCCGCCAGGTCGCACGTTGGACCAGGCAATACGAGGTGACGCGCTCGCACGAGATCGCCGCGATGGATCGCGTCATGCCATGGCTCGCGCGCAACATTCCCGACGGCGACGAGGCGGCGATCGCGCATGGCGATTTCCGGCTGGAGAACATGATCCTGCACCCGACCGAGCCGAAGGTGCTGGCCGTTCTGGACTGGGAACTCGCGACGATCGGCCATCCGCTGCCCGACCTCGCCTACAATTGCCTGCCCTACCGCGTCGCTCCGGATTTCCCCGGCATCGGCGGCTTGCGCGACATGGACCATGCAGCCACCGGCATTCCGAGCGAGGCCGACTACATCGCCGCCTATTGCGCGGCGGCGGGGCGCAAGGGCATCGACCACTGGCACTACTATCTCGCGTTCTCGCTGTTTCGCACCGCCGCCATTCTGCAGGGCGTCTACAGCCGGGCGCTGCAGAAGACCGCTTCGAACGCCAATGCGCTCGAGGTGGGCAAACTTGCCGCGCAGGCGGCCGACATGGCCTGGGAACAGGCCCGCCTCGACGGGCGCAACTAGGGGACTTCGCCATGCCAGCCGCCGTCATCGTATCGACCGCCCGCACGCCGATCGGCCGCGCCTATCGCGGGGCCTTCAACGCCACGTCGGCGCCGACCCTTGCGGCGCACGCGATCAGCCACGCCATCCAGCGCGCCGGAGTGGCCGCCGCAGAGGTCGAGGATGTGGTTCTGGGCTGTGCGCAGCAACAGGGCACCAGCGGCTTCAATGTCGCGCGTCAGGCGTTGATCCGGGCGGGGTTCCCGGTCCAGGTCGCGGGAACGACTGTCGATCGCCAGTGCGGTTCCGGGCTGCAGGCGATCGCGAACGCGGCGCGCACCGTCGCCTTCGACGGCGTTCCGGTGGCGGTCGCCGGCGGCGTGGAATCGATCAGCCTGGTGCAGAACGAACATTACAACCTGTTCCGCTGGAACGACGCCGACATCGCGCGCGACAAGCCCGCGCTCTACATGCAGATGATCGACACCGCCGAGACTGTCGCCGCCCGATACGGCATCGCGCGCGACCGGCAGGATGCCTATAGCCACGCCAGCCAGCAGCGCACCGCCGAGGCGCAGGCCGCCGGCCGCTTCGACGCCGAAATCGTCCCCATGACCGCCACGATGTCGGTTGCCGACAAGGCCTCGGGGACGGTCAGCCAGCGCGAGATCGTGCTGTCGAAGGACGAGGGCAACCGCCCGGACACGACAGCCGAAAGCCTTGCCGGCCTGAAGCCGGTGCGCGACGGCGGCACCATCACGGCGGGCAACGCCAGCCAGCTTTCCGACGGCGCCAGCGCCTGCGTGCTGATGAGCGAGGCGGAAGCCCAGCGCCGCGGCGTCGAGCCGCTGGGGATCTTCCGCGGCCTGGCCGTTGCCGGCTGCGAGCCGGACGAGATGGGGATCGGGCCGGTGTTTGCCGTGCCGCGCCTGCTCGAAAGGCACGGCCTGACGATCGGCGACATCGGCATCTGGGAACTCAACGAAGCCTTTGCGGTGCAGGTGCTCTACTGCCGCGACCGGTTGGGCATCCCCGACGAGCTGCTCAACGTCGACGGCGGCGCCATCTCCATCGGCCATCCCTACGGCATGAGCGGCGCCCGCATGGCGGGCCATGTCCTCATCGAGGGCAAGCGTCGTGGCGCGCGCTATGGAGTCGTGACCATGTGCATCGGCGGCGGAATGGGGGCTGCCGGACTGTTCGAGATATTGTAGGCGGTGACAAAGCGATGACCACGCACACCGACACAACCGCACTCGCCGGCGAGCCGGACTGGTATGCCGCCGGTTCGTGGCGTTCCGAAACGTTGTGGGCGAGCTTTGCCGCCGCCGCCGAGGGGCCCGGCCGAACGGCGACCGTGCGGGATGGCGACCATGTTCTGACGCTGCCGGAATTCCTGGCGCGCGCGCAACGGATCGCCGGCGGGCTGACCGCCACAGGCGTTCAGAGGGGCGCCGCGGTTATCGTCCAGTCGCGCAATTCGATCGATGCGTTCGCATCGCTCCTCGCCTGCTATTCGCAAGGCTTCGTGTCTATCCCGCTGCCGCCGATGTTCTCACCGGCGCAGATCTGCGCCGTGGCCGACAGCGCGGCGGCCGAGGCGCTGATCCTGCTCGAGGACAATGCCGGCCCGACGATCTCGCACGTGCTCGCCAACGCGCCAACGGTGAAGGCGGCCTTCGTCGCGGACCCCGGCGGGTCGGGCGCTGACGCCAAGGTCCATCGGTGGACGGACTGTCTCGCCTCCGCGCCCCTGCCGGCGAACCCGCCATCTCCCGACGCGGACGCCATCGTGCTCTATTCCTCGGGTTCGACCGGGGCGCCGAAAGGCGTCGTCCACAGCGGCAATTCGCTGCGTTTCGCGGCGGAGGCGCTTGCCAGGTTCCACAAGGTCGCGCCAGACGACCGTGTCCTTGTCGGACTGGAGTTCGGCTTCGTCGGCGGCACTGTGCTGGGTGCGATGCTGGCGTTCCTCGCTGGCGCCTCGACCGTGCTGATGCGGAAGTGGGACGTGGAGACCTGCCTTTCTGTCATCGAGCGCGAACGCATCACCTACACACTGCTGATGCCGACGCATTGCTATGATTTGCTGATCCGCGACGATCTCGGCCGCTTCGATCTCACCTCGCTCAGCCGCGCGATCCTGGCCGGCGCGACGCCCGAGCAGCGGCGCAGGGCGGCCGGCCTCTTCTGCGGGACGCCGTTCCCGATGTACGGCATGTCGGAATCGATGGCGCACTGCACCTGCGCGGCGGACGATGCCCATTCCGGCCTGTTCAACTCGGACGGCCGCGCATTGCCGGGCACCGACCTGAAAGTGCTCGACGACCAGGGACGTCCGACAGCGCCCGGCGAAGTCGGCAATGTCTTCCTGCGCGGACCCAACCGCCTGCGGCGCTACCAGGCCCGGCCCGACCTCACCGCGCGCGTGATCGATGCCGAAGGCTGGTTCGCGACAGGCGACCGCGGACGGCTCGACGATCAGGGGTTTCTCACTTTCGTTGCCCGCGCCTCCGAAATGATCCGGCGCGGCGGCATGATGATCCAGCCCGCCGAGATCGAACTGGCGCTGGGCACCCATCCAGCGATCGCCGAACTGGCGGTGGTCGGCATACCGGACGACCGGCTTGGCGAGCGGGCATGCGCCTGCGCGCGGCTGAAACCCGGCCATGCGCTCGATCTGGAGTCCATGCGCGCCCATCTGCAAGCCGGCGGCCTGCCACGCTATCAGTGGCCGGAGTTCCTGCTGCTCTTCGAGGCGTTCCCGCGGACGCCGTCGCTCAAGGTGCGCCGCGCCGATCTGGCCGCCGAGGCGCGATCCCGCGTCGCTGGCGGGATGGGTTGAGCGATGGGCGCCGATTTCGCTGGCGCGGCGAAGCAGGTCCGGCTCGCCGCTCGTCCGCAAGGCCAGCCGAGGGCGTCCGATTTCGAGGTCGTGGCGGCCCCTGTGCCGGTCGTCGGCGATGGCGAGATTCTCGTCCGGACCACCTACCTGTCGCTCGATCCGGCGCTGCGGCCGCGCATGAACGAGGTCTCAGCCTATGCGGGCGCGGTTCCGCTCGGCGGCGTGATCCCGTCATCGGCGCTGGGTGTCGTGCTGGAGTCGCGCAGCCCGCTTCACGAGGCGGGCGACCATGTGTTCGGCATGTTCGGCTGGCAGACCCATGCGACCGTTCAGGCCACCGAGGCCAGGCGCATTGACCCGCACCGCGCGCCCCTGCCGAAATGGCTGAGCCTGCTCGGCCTCTCCTCCTTCACCGCCTATATTGGCCTGGCGGAACTCGGTCGGCCCAAACCTGGCGAGACCGTCGTCGTGTCGGCCGCGGCCGGCGCCACCGGAGCGGCGGTCGGGCAGATCGCCCGCATATTCGGCGCGCGTGCGGTCGGCATCGCCGGCGGCGCGGAGAAGTGCCGCCAGGTCGTCGAAGCCTATGGCTTCGACGCGTGCGTCGACTACAAGGCTGTGGACTTCGCGGAGCGGCTCGACGCGGCCTGCCCGGATGGAATCGATGTCGATTTCGAGAATGTCGGCGGCGATATCCTGCGCGCCGTCTACGAGCGCATGAACCAGGGCGGACGAGTCATCGTCTGCGGCCTCGTTTCCGAATACAGCCGCGACGGCTTTCTGCCCGGACCCAGCCTGTGGCCTGCCGTCTACAAGTCGCTGCGGATCGAAGGTTTCCGCGCGTCCCGCTATTTCGATCGCATACCGGAATTCGTCGACAAGGCGCTCGAATGGTCGCAGGCGGGGCTGTTCACGCACCGCGAGCACGTCACGCAGGGCATCGGGAACACGCCGCAGGCGTTTGTCGACATGTTGGCAGGACGGCATTTCGGCAAGGCGATGGTCGAGGTCTGACACAGGACCGGCACGAGACGCGCTCGTCGCCGTTGTCGGCTCTCCGTCACAGCGTGTGCGTGATGTCGTCGATCCGCGGCGGCGGTGGGCGATAGGCGCCTTGCCGGCGGGTGACCGTCGGCTCAGGACGCCTTTTGCCCGCCTCGATGTTGGTCGGCGTTTCGCGCAGCTGGCGCGGGGCGGCGTCGCGGCGCAGCCATTGCGGCGTCAGTTCAGCGAGCAGGCCCTTGAAGGTCGGTCGCATCGGATCCTCCCGGGTTCGAATGGACCCTTGATCAACTCCGACTGCCCGGTTCCGTTCCCGACGATCCGCGTCCGAAACGAATGGCGGCTGCTGCAGACTTTGGCCTCGTCAGATGCGCTCGATCGCCAGCGCGATGCCCTGGCCGCCGCCGATGCACATGGTGACGAGGCCGAACCGGCCGCCGGTGCGCTGCAAGTGGTAGAGCGCCTTGATCGCGATGATCGCGCCGGTGGCGCCGACGGGGTGGCCGAGCGCGATGGCGCCGCCGTCCGGGTTCACCTTTTCCGGGTCGAGGCCGAGTTCGCGCGCGACCGCCAGCGCCTGCGCGGCGAAGGCCTCGTTCGATTCGATCACGTCGAAATCGGTGATCTTCATGCCGGTTCGGGCGAGCAGCGCGCGGACGGCGGGCACCGGGCCGATGCCCATGACGCCCGGCTCGACGCCGGCATGGGCATAGCCGACGATGCGGGCGAGCGGCGTCCTGCCGGATTTTTCGGCGTAGCTTTCGGACGCCAGCACGACGGCGGCCGCGCCGTCATTGATGCCGGAGGCGTTGCCGGCGGTGACGGTGCCGTCCTTCTTGAACACCGCCTTCAGGCCGGCGAGGCTCTCGACGGTCGTGTCGGCCTTGCCGTGCTCGTCGGTGTCGAAGGTAAACGTCTTGCGCCCCGCGGTCACTTCGAGGGGCAGGATCTGGTCCTTGAAGCGGCCTTCGGCAATCGCGGCTGCGGCGCGGCGCTGGCTCTCGGCGGCGAACGCGTCCTGGTCGGTGCGGGTGATCTGGTATTGCGCGGCGACGTTCTCGGCGGTGACGCCCATGATGCCGTTGCCGAACGGGTCGGTCAGCACGCCGGTCAGACCGTCGGCCATCGTCGTATCGCCCATCTTCTGGCCGAAGCGGCCGCTCTGCAGGTAGTGCGGGGCGCGGCTCATCACTTCGGCGCCGCCAGCCAGCGCCACCTCGGCGTCGCCCAGCATGATGTTCTGCGCCGCCGAAATGATCGCCTGAACGCCGGAGCCGCAGAGGCGGTTCAGCGTCATCGCCGGCGCCTCCTTCGGGATGCCGGCCTTGATGGCGGCGACGCGGGCGAGATAGGCGTCCTTCGGACCGGTCGGGATGACGTTGCCGTAGACGACATGGCCGATCGTCTCGGGAGCCACGCCGGCGCGCTTCATCGCCTCGACGGCGACCGCTGCGCCGAGTTCCGCCGGTTCCTTGCCAGACAGCGAGCCACCGAACGTGCCGATGGCGGTGCGGGCGCCGGAGAGGATGACGACGGTTTCGGTCATGAGATTTGCCCCTGTGTCTTGCGCGCGGCGCGGTCGTTTTCGAGCGCTTCCAGCATGCGCGGATATTGCCGGCGCATATCCGCCGAAAATGCCTCGCAGGGCAAGTCGTCGAACTCGCCGGCAAACCGGATGTACTCCATGTGACGTCGGCCTGCGCCGTCGTCCATCAGCATGCGCGGCGAAGGAGGGGCGGAACAGCTTCGTGCCACGGGCTCGCGCCGGCGCCCAAGGCGCATCGGATCGCACCGCCCCTATGCCGCGGTTTTGGTGCGCTGCGAGAATGTTATGTTGCATTGCAAAATTGCACGCCAGCTATGCAAAACTGTTGGTTGCCCGAATCGGGGGCAATTCATATCTTGGGGTTGTTGGTGATCTACCTCCTCCCAGAAAGCCAACATCGTTGCGGTGCACCTCCTCCCGCGCCGCAATCAGATCAAGCCCGCCGCACCTCCTCCCGCGGCGGGCTTTTTTCTTTTGTGCACTGCGGTAGAAAACGTTGACTCCAACGTGAGCCGGCTGCTTACTGCCCCGGCCCTACCGTCCGGGCTACGGTCGAGGAGTTCCGTCATCCTTGCTTGAGCGCAGCGACAGCTATGCAGACCTCGTCCGGCGCTTCCAGTGGCGCCTGCCGGAGCGGTTCAATATCGGCGTCGCGGTCTCGGACGCATCGGCGCTTCGCGAGCCGGACCGCACCGCGCTGATCGAATACCGCGGCGACGACTCGCCGCTCACTCTCTCTTTCGGCGACCTGTCGAGACAGTCCAACGCGTTCGCGAATGCGCTGAAGGCCAGGGGAATCGGCCGAGGCGACCGTGTCGCGCTCTTGCTGCCGCAATCGTTCGAGACGGCCATCGCCCATGTCGCGATCTACAAGCTCGGCGCCATCGCCGTGCCGCTGGCGCTGCTGTTCGGCGTCGAGGCGCTGGAATACCCGCTGCAGACGGCCGGCGTGAAGGCGATCGTCACCAGTTCCCCCGGCCTCGCCAAGGTCAGCCGCATCCAGGGCCGCCTGCCGGGCCTCGAACTCATCGTCTCGGTCGATGGCCGGGAGGGCGCCGCACAGGGCTTCCGCAAGCTGATAGCCGACGCGTCGCCGGATTTCGCCGCCGAGGACACGACGCCCGACGACCCGGCGATGATGATCTTCACGTCCGGCACCACCGGCCCGCCCAAGGGCGCGCTGCACGGCCACCGGGTGCTGCTCGGCCACCTGCCGGGCCTGCAGATGGCCTATGAGACGATGCCGCAGCCGGGCGACCTGATGTGGACGCCGGCCGACTGGGCCTGGGCGGGCGGCCTGCTCAACGCGCTTTTGCCATCGCTTCTGCTCGGGGTTCCGGTGGTCTGCGCCCGGTTCGAGAAATTCGACCCGGAGGCAGCCCTTCTGCTGGTCGAGCGCATGAAGGTGCGCAACGCCTTCATCCCGCCGACGGCGCTCAGGATGCTCAAGTCCGTGCCCGACATTCCGGCGCGCTTCAGCCATGTCCTGCGCAGCGTGGGGTCCGCGGGCGAATCGCTCGGCCGCGAGACCTGGGAATGGGCGGAAGGCGCGCTCGGCCTGCCGGTCAACGAATTCTACGGCCAGACCGAGTGCAACGCCGTCATCGCGTCGTCGGCGGTCATCGGCGTTAGCCGGCCCGGCACCATCGGCAAGGCGGTTCCCGGCCACATCGTTGCGATCATCGACGGCGAAGGCAGGCGGGTGCCGTCTGGCGTGGCCGGCCAGATCGCGGTCGCGCGGCCCGATCCGGTGATGTTCCTCGAATACTGGGACAGTCCCGAAGCCACCGCGAAGAAATTCGTCGGCGACTGGATGACGACAGGCGACCAGGGCATCATGGATGCCGACGGCTACATCCAGTTCTTCGGCCGCGACGACGACGTCATCACCTCGGCCGGGTTCCGCATCGGCCCCGGCGAGATCGAGGACTGTCTGGTCGGCCATCCTTCGATCGCGCTGGCTGCCGCGGTCGGCAAGCCCGACGCGCTGCGCACCGAGATCGTCAAGGCCTATGTGGTGCTGAAGGACGGCGTCGAGCCCAGCGACGCGCTGAAGGTCGAGATCAGCGGCTTCGTGCGCGAGCGGCTTTCGGCGCACGAATATCCGCGCGAGGTGGAATTCGTCGATTCGATGCCGCTGACGACCACCGGCAAGGTCATCCGCCGCATTTTCCGCGACCGTGCCCGCCGCGAGACGGCGGAACGCTAGAGATCGTCGCGAATCGTCGGTCGCAAATGAGGCGCCCGCGCCCCCTCCACCATTCTGCGCACGGTCCGCCTCCCCCGTAAACAGGGGAGGATATGAGGCTGCGGCCGGCTGCAACGCCTATCCTCCCCTGCGAAGCGGGGGAGGGGGACCGCCGAAGGCGGTGGAGGGGGCACCGCCAGTCTTTACCGTCGCCCCAGCAGCACCTTCAGCCGGTTGCGCAGCACGCGCGCCATGTTGCGCGTCTCCTGATAAAGGTGGAGCTGTTTCGCTGCCTGCCGCGCCGCACGGTCGGCCTCGGGCGTCAGGCCGATGACCAGCGTACCGATGGCGCGCCGCTCGCTCCAGATCCGGCTCATCACCGGGTGGTCCGGCACCGCGCAACTGTCCGTCGCCATGATGTTCGGGTCGTCGAGATGCGTCCTGGTGACCTCGATCATCAGGAGCGTGCCCGGCGAATAGGCGGAGTAATTCTCGTCATAGGCCGTCTTCCAGGTGTAGGCGCAGCCGTTCTCGATGAAGACGATCAGGCAGGCGATCACCTTGCCGTCCAAGGTCAGCGTGTGGACGCGGCACATGTCGCGCTCGGCCAGCCCATGCACCGCCTCGCGGGCGAACGCCGCGCGGTAGCGGTCGATCGCCATCGCGGTCCGCTCGCGGCCCTTCCAGCCCGCCGCCTCGAGCGCCAGGAAGGCCTCGACGCCGCGGCGGATCTCGTCCGGCTGGCGGGCGACGGTGTATTCGAGCCGGCCCAGGTCGCCCAGCCGGCGCTTCAGCCGGCGGAACTCGCGATAATGATGCGCCCGCAGCGAGTTCTTCAGGTAGTCCTCGCCGTCGAGGCGGCTGTCGAGGAACGGCCGCTCGAATTTCAGCGTCTCGTGGAAGGACAGGTTGCGGCCGAGCGCCACGGTGCGCAGGACGCTCGCCACCGGCCCGTCCAGCCGCATGTCGGGCAGCACCAGCACCTTCGGCAGCTTCAGATGCGGGCGCGACAGCATGTCGAGCAGGTCCTCGACGACCGACACCGGATCGTCATTGTCGATCAGCGGGGTGCCAAGGGGCCCGAACGGGCTCGACCAGGCGCGCATGATCGCGACGCCGAGCGGCACCGGCGGCTTCTCGACCGAGAACGGCACCAGGAAGCGCAGGCGGCTGCGGTCCTCGTCGCCCTCGCGGATCACCGCCAGGCGCACTTCGCGGTCTTCCAGCCGCGGCATGGCCGGCGCGAGGAAGCGCGGGTTGAAGAAGATATTGGGCTCGATGGTCCGGACGCAAAGGTGATCCAGTTCCTCGACAAGGTCGAACCCGGCGGACGCCGGATAGATCGCCAGCCGGCGTGGGCGGCGGCCGGCGCCGAAAATCTCGTGCTGCGCGAGGCTGCGCGGCGCCTGCGCCAGGCCGGCAAGGCCGGCGATCATCGCGCCGGCGGCGCTGCCGCTCATTTCTTCGAGAAGGGGCGTGGCCACCATCAGTTTGGCTCCCGGACGGCGCGGCGCGGCGTGAAGATTGTCATGACGATTCCGAGCCTGCGCCAGACGGTGAAGGACAGCGCCGCCGCCTCGAAGCCCATGGCGAGCGCCGTTGCGACCGCGGCGCCCCACAGGCCGAGAAGCGGAATAAGCAGCATGCTCAGGCCCACGTTCAGCGCCAGTGTGACGCCGTAGACCGCGGCGCAGACGTTCTGGTTGCCGCTCATGGTGAGCAGGCTTTCGGCCGGCCCGACCGAGGCGCGGGCGACCACGCCGACGACGAGCAGGAACAGGTAAGGATAGCCTTCCTCGAATCCGGGGCCGAAAAGCGTCAGCATCGGCTGGCCGATCGCCAGCACGAACAGCGCCATGGCGAGCGACGGCCAGAACGTCCAGGACACGGTCTCGCGGGCGAAGTCGCCCAGCTTTTCCGACTGGCCGCCATGGGTGAACTGGGCGTAGCGCGCGGCGACGCCGGCCTTGACCGCGAAGTAGACGAAATGCACCAGCGCCAGCGTCTTGACCGTCGCATAATAGACCGCGACGTCATGCGGCGAGAGGTAGAGCCCGACCATCAGCACGTCGGCATTGGTCAGCAGGAAGGCAAAGCCTTCGATCAGGAAGATCGGCAGCGACACGACGATCCAGCCGCGCATGTCGGTCGTGCGCGGACCTTTCGTCACGCGCCGTTCGGCACGGGTTGTCACCGTGATCAGCTGCCAGAGCGTCGTGACATAGGTGGCGGCCACGGCGGACATCAGCGCGGTCGTCGCCGTCGGCGGGTATTGCAGCCAGAGCGCCAGCGCCATGAACGCCATGATCAGCACCGGCCGCACCAGATAGGTCGGCGACAGCGCCGAGATCGCCCAGGCATTGGCGCGCGAGATGCCCTGCACCACGTCCGACAGCGCGATCATCGGCAGGCAGAGAATGCCGATCAGGAACGGAATGACGTAGTAGCTCTCGATCCGGTCGGCCATCAGCAGGATGACCCCCGCGCCGATTCCCGCGATCACGGTCGATGCGATGAGCACGAAGAGCCGGCTGGCCAGCATGATGCCGCGCAACTCGTCCAGTTCGCCCTTTTCGCGGTATTCCGGGATGAAGCGGATGATCGAGGTGTGGAAACCGAGGCAGGACAGGTTGCCGACGATCACCATCGTCACCCAGACCAGCACGAAGATGCCGTAGTCGAACGAGCCCATCCAGCGCGCCAGGAAGACCTGGCTGGCGAAGGCGATGACGGCGCTGACCACACGGATGACGAAGGCGATGATCGAGACGCGGCCTGCCTCGGCGCGGTCGCCGTCGGAGAACATCAGGGCGTCGACCTTGTCCATCAGCGGACGCGCGCGTTCGGCCAGGCCTTGCGGCAGCAGGCGGTCGGCGGTGGTGGCCGCGGAAAAGCGCAACGGGTCAAACTCCATGCAACGCGCCCAGAGCCTTAGCAGACAGTGCTTAAGAAACGGTGGGGGCCGCATCCCTCGCCGCACCCCGGATCCGAGGTTGACCGACGCCGGCCGCGCGGCCATCAATAGGGTTCAAGGAGACCTGCGATGGAACAGCCCGAACAGTGGCGTCATATGTCGACCGCGCCCAAGGACGGCACGCGCATCCTGGTGACGGTGAGGCCGGTCGAGCAAGGGCCGGCCGATGTCGATGTCGCCTACTGGGCGCAGGCCGACCAGTACGGGTTCGAGGGCTGGCGCGCCGCGGATTCAGCGCCGGGCGCGATTATCCTCTATGCCGATCCCGAGCTGAAATGCTGGATGCCGCTGCCTGAGGCCAGCCCCGGCCAGCCCGACGCCCCGCGTCCCGGCCCCTACGAGGGGGAGGAGTTCGACGGCTCGGGGATATGAGCTCTTCTACTCGTAGATTTCGAGACAAACAGCTGTATCACTCTTGCCGAAAGCTGTGATCGTAGGCTGGTGAGCTCGGATTAGCGCTGCCATCTGCGCCGTCGGCACGTTGCCACACCGTAGCCAGATGATTTTAGGCGGCGCTCCGCGCAGCATCGCCATGTCGGCGAAATCGGCATCCTTCGACACCAGCACGAAGCCGCCCTGTCGGGCCTGCGTCCAGATCGCGGCGTCGTCGGACTGGCTGAGCCCCAGCCGACCGACGTGGTCGGATGCAGGAAAAATGTCGGACAGGATCTTGCAGAGCCGGAAGCTCAAGTTTTGGTCGAAAAGCAGCTTCATTCAGCGGCGGTCAGGATCCGCCGTTCGCGATCTGCCGCATAGGCGAGGCAGGCGAGTATGTCGTCCTCTGTGAGTTCCGGAAAATCGCTCATGATCTCCTTGTGCGACATCCCGGACGCAAGCCAACCGAGCACGTCTGCCACGGCGATGCGCATGCCGCGCACAGTCGGGCGGCCGCCGCGTTTGCCGGCCTCAAACGTTATCAGCTGACGGTAATCGACGTTCATGAGGACACCATAGCACAACTGGCCGTTGGCCCGCGAGGTCGAACTGAGAACTGGCGCCGACGGGCCGGTTGCCCGCGCAGCCCTTCCCCCTACGCGAACGCCCCGTGGCAGTGCTTGTATTTCTTGCCCGAGCCGCAGGGGCAGGCCTCGTTGCGGCCGACCTTGCCCCAGGTCGACTGGTCGTTCGGATCGCGGTCTTCCGGGGCGACGACGACTTCGCGGGCGAGCAGCATCGTGCCGCCGCCATTGCCATTGTAGCCTTCGCCGAAATCATCCTCGCCGGTGGTGCCGTCGATGTGGTGGCCGAACATGTCCGGAACCTGCGGCGGCGGGGCGGCGGCCGCCTCGCGCACCAGTTCGACGCGCATCAGCTGCGCCGTCACCGCCTGGCGGAGGTTGGCCATCATCGCCTGGAACAGCTCGAAGCCTTCCTGCTTGTATTCCTGCAGCGGATCGCGCTGCGCGTAGCCCCGGAAGCCGACGACCGAGCGCAGGTGGTCGAGATTGACCAGCTGCTCGCGCCACAGATGGTCGAGCGTCTGCAAAACGATCGACTTCTCGACATAGGCCATCACGTCCGGGCCGAAACGCTCGGCGCGCTCCTTCGCCGCCTGGTTGGCGGCCGCCGTCAGGCGCTCGCGCATCGCTTCTTCCTCGATGCCTTCCTCCATCGCCCACTCGTCGACGGGGAGGTCGAGATTGAGGTTGGTGCGGACGGCTTCGCGCAGGCCCTTGACGTCCCACTGCTCGGCATAGGCCGTCTCGGGGATGTGCTTGGTCACCATGTCATCGATGACGTCCTGGCGCATGTTGTCGACCATTTCCGAGACATTCTCGGCGTCCATGATCTCGATGCGCTGCTCGAACACCACCTTGCGCTGGTCGTTCTGCACGTCGTCATACTTCAGCAGGTTCTTGCGGATGTCGAAGTTGCGCGCCTCGACCTTCTTCTGCGCCTTTTCCAGCGCCTTGTTGATCCACGGATGGATGATCGCCTCGTCTTCCTTGAGGCCGAGCTTGGTCAGCATGCCGTCCATGCGGTCCGAGCCGAAGATGCGCATCAGGTCGTCCTGCAGCGACAGGAAGAACTTCGACCGGCCGGGGTCGCCCTGGCGGCCGGAGCGGCCGCGCAGCTGGTTGTCGATGCGGCGGCTTTCGTGCCGCTCGGTGGCCAGCACGTAGAGCCCGCCAGCGGCCAACGCCTTTTCCTTCAGGCGCTGCACGTCGGCGCGGATCTCCGCTTCCTTTTCGGAGCGCTCCGGTCCGGCGGGCATGTCGCCGAGCGCCTCGGCGATGCGCATGTCGGCATTGCCGCCGAGCTGGATGTCGGTGCCGCGGCCGGCCATGTTGGTGGCGATGGTGATCGTGCCCGGCTTGCCGGCCTGGGCGACGATCTGCGCCTCGCTTTCGTGGTGGCGGGCGTTGAGCACCTGGAACTCGTTGAAGCCCTCCTTCCGCAGCCGCTCGGCCAGCTGTTCCGACTTCTCGATCGAGACCGTGCCGACGAGCACCGGCTGGCCGCGCGAATGCGCATCGCGAATCTCGCGGACGATGGCGCGGAACTTCTCCTCGACGGTGCGGTAGACCTCGTCGTCCTCGTCGATGCGCCGGACCGGCAGGTTGGTCGGGATTTCGAGCACGTTCAGGCCATAGATGTTGCCGAACTCCTCGGCTTCCGTAGCCGCCGTGCCGGTCATGCCGGCGAGCTTCTTGTACATGCGGAAGTAGTTCTGGAACGTGACGGAGGCCAGCGTCTGGTTCTCCGGCTGGATCGCCACGTGCTCCTTGGCTTCGAGCGCCTGGTGCAGCCCTTCCGAATAGCGGCGGCCCGGCATCATGCGGCCGGTGAACTCGTCGATGATGACGATCTCGCCGTTGCGAACGATGTAGTCGCGGTCGCGCTGGAACAGCTTGTGCGCCTTCAGCGCATTGTTGACGTGATGGACGATGGCGACATTCTCGATGTCGTAGAGCGACTCGCCCTTGAGGTGGCCTGCGGCCCGCAGCAGGTTTTCCAGCTTCTCGGTGCCCACCTCGGTGAAGATCGAGGTGCGCTGCTTTTCGTCGATCTCGAAATCCTCGGCGTTCAGCTGCAGCATGAACGCGTCGACGGTGTTGTACATCTCGGAACGGTCCTCGAGCGGACCGGAAATGATCAGCGGCGTGCGCGCCTCGTCGACCAGGATCGAATCGACCTCGTCGACGATCGCATAGTGATGGCCGCGCTGGACCATCTGGACGCGGTCATACTTCATGTTGTCGCGCAGATAGTCGAAGCCCAGCTCGTTGTTGGTGGCGTAGGTGATGTCGCAGGCATAGGCCGCCTTGCGCTGCTCGTCGGTCAGGCCGTGGACGATGACGCCCGTCGTCAGCCCGAGAAAGCCGTAGACCCGGCCCATCCATTGCGAGTCGCGGCGGGCCAGGTAATCGTTGACGGTGACGACATGCACGCCCTTGCCGGCGAGCGCGTTGAGGTAGACGGGCAGAGTGGCGACCAGCGTCTTGCCTTCGCCGGTGCGCATTTCGGCGATCGAGCCCTCGTGCAGCACCATGCCGCCGATCAGCTGGACGTCGAAGGGCCGCATGCCGAGCGCGCGCCTGGAGGCCTCCCGGACAGTTGCGAAGGCCGGGACCAGTATCTGGTCGAGCGTCGCGCCATTGGCGAGCTGTTCCCTGAACTCGACCGTCTTGTTGCGCAGCTGTTCGTCGGTGAGCGCCTGCATCTGCGGCTCGAGGGCGTTGATCTGTTCGACACGGGGCCGGGTCGCCTTCACGCGCCGGTCATTCGCGGAGCCGAAAATCTTGCGGGCGATGCCGCCAAAGCTGACCATGAAATGGTCCTTTCAATCAGAATGCCGCCGGCCGAGGCGCCGGACCCGGGCCGCGTCGGGTTGGTATCAGCGGTCCGATCATCAAAAAAGCGCCCGGAAAACGGTTCTGGACGCCAAGTCGAAGGACAGATAAGAGGGGGCAACCACGATGTCAACGCCGCGCCAGCCTCGGTGCGCCCGCGCATATCCGCCACAAAAAGGCCTGTTTGGCAGGCGTTTCGGAACCTGACAGGAGAATCCCCATGCAGTCCATCACGACCCGGCTTCCGCTTGCGCGAACGTTGCTTGCGCTGACCTTTCTCGCTTCGACCAGTCTCACCGCGCTGGCGCAGGACGACAAGGTCATCGCCACGGTTGACGGCGCACAGATCACGGAAGGCGACGTGACGCTGGCTGTCAGCGAGCTCGACCAGCAGTTTGCCCAGCTCACCCCCGAGCAGAAGCGGGCGGCGGCGCTGTCGGCGATCATCGAGATCAAGATCATGTCCGACAAGGCCAAGGCGGCCGGTTACGACAAGGACCCCGCCTTCCAGCGCAAGCTCGACTTCCTCAACCAGCGCGCGCTGCACGCCGAGGTGATCGAGAAGGAAATCACCCCGGCAATGACCGACGAGGCGATCAAAGCGCGCTACGACAAGGAAATCGCCAGCCAGCCGCCCGTCGAGGAGGTTCGCGCGCGGCATATCCTGGTGAAGACCAAGGAAGAAGCCGACGAGATCATCAAGCAGCTCGACGCCGGCGGCGACTTCGAGGCGATCGCCAAGGAAAAGTCGAGCGACACGGGCTCGGGCGCGCAGGGCGGCGACCTCGGCTTCTTCTCGGCCGGCATGATGGTCCCCGAATTCGAGACCGCGGCCTTCGCGCTGGAGGTCGGCGCCTACACCAAGACGCCGGTGCAGAGCCAGTTCGGCTTCCACGTCATCAAGCTGGAAGAAAAGCGCAAGCGCGAGCCGGTCAAGTTCGATGAGGTCAAGGACCAGATCCGCCAGCTTCTGTTCCGCGACACCTATTTCGCCAAGGTCAAGGAAGCCCGCGCCGCCGCCAAGGTCGAGATCACCGACGAGGCGCTCAAGAAGGGCGTCGAGGACATCGAGAAGCAGGCCACCGAGCAGGCTCCGCAGTAGTCTCGCTCTGCCGCCGGCCGCCGCCACGCGGCCGGCTCACTGCCTGATTGCCCGACACTTGCCGGAATCCGAACGATGTCCACGACCGTTTCGCCGCTCGCCCCCAAGAAGCACCCGAAGATGCCGCCGATCGCCGGCGTTCGGATCGCGACCGCCGAGGCGGGGATCAAGTACAAGAACCGCACCGACCTGCTGGTGATGGCTTTCGACGCCGGCACGGAAGTCGCCGGCGTGTTCACAAGGTCGAAATGCCCGTCCGCGCCTGTCGATCTCTGCCGCGCCAACCTGCCGGCCGGCAAGGCGCGCATCCTGGTGGTGAATTCCGGCAACGCCAACGCCTTCACCGGCAAGAAGGGCAAGGCCTCGACCGAGGCGACGGCCAAGGCCGCGGCCGCAGCGCTCGGCTGCAAGCCGGGCGACGTATTCCTCGCCTCGACCGGCGTCATCGGCGAACCGCTCGATCCGGCGAAGTTCACGCATCTCCTGGGCGACATGGCCAGGCGTGCCGAACCCGGTCTCTGGTCGGAAGCCGGCAAGGCGATCATGACCACCGACACCTATCCGAAATACGCGACCGAGACCGTGCAGCTCGGCGATGCGACAGTGACGATCAACGGCATCGCCAAGGGCGCCGGCATGATCGCGCCGGACATGGCGACGATGCTGTCCTTCGTCGCGACCGACGCGCCGATCGCCGCACCCGTTCTGCAGGACCTGCTGTCGAAGGGGACCGTCAAGACGTTCAACGCCGTGACGGTCGACAGCGACACGTCGACCAGCGACACGCTGCTGATCTTTGCAACCGGAGCGGCCAAGGATGCGCCGCGCATCGACGACGCCAGGGACCCGCGGCTCCAGCCGTTCCGGCGGGCGCTGAACAAGATCCTCAAGAACCTGGCGTTGCAGGTAGTCCGCGACGGAGAGGGCGCGCGCAAGGAAGTCGAAGTGACGGTGACGGGCGCGAAATCGAGCCGCTCGGCCAAGCGGATCGCGCTGTCGATCGCCAATTCGCCGCTGGTCAAGACGGCGGTCGCCGGCGAGGACGCCAACTGGGGCCGCGTCGTGATGGCCGTCGGCAAGGCCGGCGAGCCGGCCGACCGCGATCTCCTGTCGGTCTGGTTCGGCGACATCCGCGTTGCGCACGAAGGCGAGCGCGACCCCGACTACTCGGAAGCCGCGACCTCCGCCTACATGAAGCGCGACCGGATCCGGATTCGCGCCGACATCGGCCTTGGCGGCGGCAAGGCAACCGTCTGGACCTGCGATCTGACGAAAGCCTATGTCGAGATCAACGGCGACTACCGCAGCTGATCCGTTGACCCGCGTGCCGAGCCACAAGTCGTCCAAGCTGCCGCTGGTCCGCCGCTTCGAGGCCGCCGGGTTCCGCGCCTGGCCGGCCGCGTCGGTTCACTATGACGGCACCTGGGCCATCCGCCTGACGGCCGGCCACCCGGCGAAGCGGCTCAACTCGGTCAATCCGCTCGATCCGGGCGATTGCGACAATCTCACCGAACGCGTCGCCAGGGCCGCGCGCCGGTTCGAGGCCTATGGCCGGCCGATGACGTTCCGCATGTCGCCGCTCGGCGGCGATTTCATCTCGGCCTATCTCGACCAGGAGGGCTGGTCGCATTTCTCCGAGTCGCTCGTGATGTCGCTCGACCTTACGGCGATCGATCTCGACGCGGTGATGAGCCATATCCCGCTAAAGGACATGGCGCGCTTCATCGCCGCCGCGATGGTCGTGCACGATTTCGAACCGTCGATCCGGCCCGGCCTGACGGAGATCGTCAGTTCGATCGAACCGGAAAGCGGCCTGTTCGTGCTCGAGGAGGACGAGCAGGCGGTCGCCAGCGCCATCTGCGTCCATGATGGCGATCTCGCCGGCCTGTTCGAGGTCGCGACCGCGAAGGACGAGCGCGGCAAGGGCCATGGCCGCCGCGTTGTGCTGTCGGCGATCAAGTGGGCCCGCATGCGCGGTGCCAGCATCGCCTGGCTGCAGGTGGAGGCCGACAATGCCGCAGCGATTGCGCTCTACCGCTCGATCGGGTTCAGGGACGTCTATTCCTATCACTACCGCCAGCCGCCGAAATGAGGCCGTGATGGACGACGCCGCAGCGGAGGAACAGCCGAAGCGCCTGCTGCTGGTCGCCGCCTGCGCGCTGGTCGACGCCGACGGCCGCGTGCTGATCACCGAGCGGCCAGCCGGCAAGCAGCTCGCCGGCCTGTGGGAATTCCCAGGCGGCAAGGTCGAGCCTGGCGAGACGCCCGAGGAGACCGTGGTGCGCGAACTGCGCGAGGAGCTCGGCATCGAGACCAAGGTGGCGTGCCTCGCGCCGCTAACCTTTGCCAGCCATGCATACGAGACGTTCAACCTGCTGATGCCGCTCTATGTCTGCCGCAGGTTCTGGGGGACGCCGGAAGGCCGGGAAGGCCAGCGGCTGAAATGGGTGCGGCCGCGCGACATGCGCAATTATCCGATGCCGCCGGCCGACGCGCCGCTGATCCCTTTCCTGATCGACCTTCTGTGACGCCGCCCAAACGTCGTTAATCGATCCTTTAGCCAAACGTGAAAATCTGCACCAAGGGACGGGCGCGGGGCGCCATCCTTCGGCAATGTTCGGCGCGAGGTGCGGGATGAATTCTGAAGCGGACTGGCAAACCATTCGCGGCGACCGCGGAACGATCTTCGGCATCGCCGGCATGGGTATACTGCGCATCACGCTGCTGTTCGGCTCGGCGGCCGTAGCGCTGGCGCTGATCCTTGCGCCCATCGCCGACAGCCAGACACGGCAGTTCGTCCAGGGCGGGCCCGCCGGCCTCGACCGCATGACCACCGGCTCGATTCCGAGTTCCGGCCGATACACGATCCGGCGCAGCGTGCTTCAGGATTCGCCCAACGCGATCTGCATCATCCACGACAACGGCTCGCGCAGCGGCGATTGCGGCTGAAATCCCGCGTTTTCAGAAATGGTTAATGCTGTCTCGTTAACCTTTCTTAATCCGAGCCTGTCAGACTGCCCTCATCGACAAACGGATGTGACCACATGTTTAGCCGCTTCCTCAAGGATCGCCGCGGAGCGACGGCCATCGAATACGGGCTCATTGTCGCCGTCCTGTCGCTCGCCATCGTGAGCGGTGTCGGGCTGACGGCCAACTCGGTCACCGAACTGTTCATGAACCCCGATCGCGCGCTCCAGAACACGCTCGGCAACTGAGAACAGGCCGCTACTCTTCCAGTTTGCCCAGCACCGCCGCCAGTGGGACCTTCGCGGATCCGGGCCTGAGCGGCTTCTGCTGCGACGCATCCGGCGCCCAGCCTGACAGCCAGACGATCGAGAATGTCGCGCGCACGCGGCCGTCGCCGTCGGAAAACCGCTCCGCATAAATCTCTGCCGCGCGCATGAACAGGGATCGCGTCGCCGGCCGGCGGGACCGCGCAACCAGCGCGTTGGTGGCGCCCATGGCGCGCAGGTCGCGCATCAGGGCGAACATCGTATCGTAGCGCACCGTCACCGTCTCGATGTCGGCGACCGGCAAGGCGAAGCCGGCGCGGTGCAGAAGGCCGCCCGCGTCGCGGACGTCGGTGAACGGCAGGACGCGCGGGCTCGCGCCGCCCAGCAGTTCGGTCTCGGCTGCGAGCAGGCTTTCGCGCAATTCGGCCAGCGTGCCAGCGCCTGGAAAGGCCGCCAGAAACAGCCCGTCCGGCTTCAGCGCCCGGCGGATCTGGATCAGCACGCCCGGGATGTCGTTCGCCTCGTGCAGTGCCAGCAGCGAAACGGCCAGGTCGAGCGATTCCTGGGCGAGGGGGATGGTCTCGGCCGGCGCGACGCGGGCCCCGGACGAGGCTGCCAGCGCCGGATGGGCGACCAGTTCGACGACGCTGTCCGTCTTGCCGCTCGCGGCCAAGGCTTCCCGCGCCAGCCCGGTGGGCGAAAACACGGTCGCCGCCGCCGGAAACCGCCGCGCGATCGTCGACAGGCGGTCGGCCAGGTCTTCCGCTGCCCGCCGCATCAGGAAATCGGCCCCGGCAGCCGGCCTGGCCTGCGCGCGCAGTTTCCGGCTCAGCGCCAGTGCGGTGTCGACGATCGGTTCCAAATGCTGCCTTCGCCTCTTGGCCGGTTGCGCCGATGGCGCTTCGTGCTAGCGTTGCCCCGTTCAGGTGGCCGATCGCATGCTCGAGATCAAGAGCCTTGCACGTTCCGCGCTGGCCATGCCGGCGCGATTGCTGTTCCCGCCGGTCTGCGCCGGCTGCCGCCGGCTGGTCAGCCAGCCCGGCACGCTGTGCGGCCATTGCTGGCGTGGCTTGCGCTTTCTCGAGCAGCCATGGTGCGCGGTGATGGGCACGCCCTTCGCGCACGAGATGGGCCCCGGCATGCTCTCCGCCGACGCCATCGCCAACCCGCCGCCCTTCGACCGTGCGCGGGCGGCGGTCGCCCATGGCGGCATCGCGCGGCGCATGGTGCACGGGTTGAAATATGGCGACCGCACCGACCTCGCGCCCTGGATGGCGCGCTGGATGATCCGCGCGGGCCGCGAACTGCTCTCCGATGCCGATGTGCTGACGCCGGTGCCGTTGCATCGCGGCCGCTTCCTGTCGCGACGTTTCAACCAGTCGGCGGAGCTTGCCCGCGCCATCGCGAGGCTTACCGGCATCGCCTTCGATCCGGACATCGTCACCCGCGTGAAGCCGACGCGACAGCAGGTCGGCCTCGGCCTGCGCCAGCGCGAGGACAATGTGCGCGGCGCGTTCCGCGTTTCGGCGGAAACCGAGATCGCCGTGGCGGGCCGCAAGGTGCTGGTGATCGACGACGTCTACACCACAGGCGCGACTGTCTCGGCGGTGGCCAAGGCGCTGCGGAAGGCGGGCGCGGCGCGGATCGACGTGCTCACCTTCGCGCGGGTTCTGCCGGGGGACTTCCAGCCGGACGAGGACACCACTATATAGGTCCGGAAGGATTATGTGAGCATGGCTGACGTAACGATCTACACGCGCGATTTCTGCGGCTACTGCGCCGCGGCGAAACGCCTTCTCACCGAGAAGGGCGTCGATTTCACCGAGCACGACGCCAGCTATTCGCCGGATTTGCGCCAGCAGATGATCCAGCGCGCCAACGGCCGCTCGACCTTTCCGCAAATCTTCATCGGCGCAACGCATGTCGGCGGCTGCGACGACCTTTTCGCGCTCGACCGGGCGGGCAAGCTCGACCCGATGCTGGCCGCCTGAAATAGGATGACATCATGACTATCTTCAAGGCCGCCGCCGTCCAGATGCGCTCGGGTACGTCCGTCGAGCGAAACGCGGCGACATTCGAGACCATGGTCCGCGAAGCCGCGACCAATGGCGCGGTCTATATCCAGACGCCGGAAATGACCGGCGCGCTGATGCGCGACCGCGAGTCTTTGAAGGTGTCGCTGCGCGACGGCGAGACCGACCTGATCGCCTCGACGGCGCGGCGTCTGGCGCGCGAGCTTGGCGTGCATATCCATGTCGGCTCGACGGCGATCGCCGCGCCCGGCGGCAAGATCGCCAACCGCGCCTTCCTCGCCGCCCCGGACGGCTCGATCCTCGCGACCTACGACAAGATCCACATGTTCGACGTCGATCTCGACAATGGCGAGAGCTGGCGCGAATCCGCCACGTACCAGCCGGGCGAACGCACGGTGATCGCCGAGTTGCCCTTCGCCAATATCGGCATGGCTGTGTGCTACGACCTGCGCTTTCCGCAGCTCTTCCGCGCCCAGGCGCTGGCCGGCGCCGAAGTTCTGACGACGCCCGCGGCCTTCACGCGCCAGACGGGCGAAGCGCACTGGCACGTGCTGTTGCGCGCTCGCGCCATCGAGAACGGCGCCTGGGTTATCTCCGCCGCCCAGGGCGGCACGCATGAGGACGGGCGCGAGACGTTCGGCCACTCGATCATCATCGACCCTTGGGGCCGCATCGTCGCCGAGGCCGACCATGCCGAACCCGGCATCATCTACGCCGAGATCGACACCGCGGCGTCGGCCGAGGCGCGCAAGAAAATCCCGAACCTGAAGAACGCCCGCGAGTTCTCGGTCGACGTCGCGCGGCCCGCCGCGCCTTTGAAGGCAGCCTCGTGATCCGCTTCTCGCTCCACTGCGACCGGGCCCACGATTTCGAGGGCTGGTTCCGCGACAATGCCGACTACGACACCCAGTCGAAGCGCGGGTTCGTCGAATGCCCGTCTTGCGGCTCGAAGAAGGTGTCAAAAGCGCTGATGGCGCCCGCGGTCTCGACCGCCCGCAAAAAGGAAAAGAAGGCGCTGGCCGCCAACGCGGAACAGAAGCGCATGATGGCCGAGCTGAAGCAGCTCGCCGAAAAGATGCGCGAGAACTCCGACTATGTCGGCGACAAATTCGCCGAGGAAGCGCGCAAAATCCACTTCGGCGAAACCGAAGCCCGCGGTATTTATGGTGAAGCCACCCCCGACGAAGCCCGCGATCTGATCGAGGACGGAGTCGAGTTCATGCCGATTCCGGTGTTTCCGGACGACCGGAATTAGAGCATTTCCGGTGAACCTTGGGAATCTCGGCTGTTCCCGCAACCTGGCAAATCGGGAGCGTCACTCCAGAATTGCAAGGTTAAGTTGCTCAGGCTTGCTCCTGACGCCTCACCAGACTCGCCGGCGCCGCGTTGCGCCAGGCCATCCACAATGCGCTTTGCAGCGTCGCCAAATCGCAGTTCGCCAGCATCAGCCGGGTCCAGCCGCGCGCGCCCCAGCCGCCCGGGATCGGCGCGAACAATGTGGGCTCCGCTTCGCTCAGCATCTCCTGCTGCTCGCGCGTCAGCTTCAGCACGGCTGACGCTTGATCCGGCAGCGAGGCGAAGATGCGGTTGCGGACGCGGAAATCGGCCTTGCCAAAATGCGACTTTTCTTCCGCCTCGGGCAGGCCGAGGGCTGCGATCCGGAATGCCTGGTCGTTCATCGCGGTCTCCAAGATCACGGGCGTTGTCCAGCATACTGCAATGAAGGAAGCTGTCTTGCTTGAAGGAATGTTACCTCCGGGCCCAGATCCACTTGGCCTTCGGCATGATCTTGCGCCCGACATTGCATGCCGTGATGGCTAGCCATCAGCCGCCATCTTGATGGCAGACACACAGCACGTTATGCTTTGAAGGAACTTGGAGGTCCGTGCATGGCCGAACGACAACTCTCCGTACGAAGCGCCAAGGCGAGCGAAATTGCGCATCGCCTGGCCAGAACGCACAATCGCACAGTCGCGAAAACGGTGGAACGCGCACTTGAACTGCTGGATTCGCAGGAGGGAAATCGCGAGCCTGCCGAAGATTTCTACAAGCGCATGTCAAAGGATTACGGGGTCGATATCGATATTCTCGATTTCACGAAGGAACTCCACGAGCCGCATCGTGGTATAGATCTTTGATCGTCCTGGACACCAACGTCATCTCGGAGACGTTCAGTCGCAATCCGAACGAAGCGGTCGTGTCGTGGCTGAAGCGTTTCGACGTGGAGTTGGCGGTGCCGTCCGTCTCGATCGCCGAGATCGCCTACGGTATCGAGAAACTCCAACCCATCCATCGACCGGAACGAATCGAGGCTGGACTTGCCGCCACGCGCCAAAGGTTTGCGAGCCGGATACTCGCGTTCGACGAGGCTGCGGCGCTGGCCTTTGGCAGGATCGTAGGCGAGATGTCCCGGAGTGGCCGCAGCATGTCGCCGCTCGATGGCATGATCGCGGCGATCGCCAAGGTGAACGGCGGTCGGTTGGCCACCCGAAACGTCGCGCATTTCAGCAATGCGGGGCTGACGATCATCAATCCATGGGACTACTGACGGCTGACGACCCTACCCTGTCGCCGCCATCTTCTCCGCCAGCACCATGTAGTTCACGTCCATGTCCTTCGAGCGCTGCCAGCGGTCGGCCAGCGGATTGTAGATCACCCCCGACCGGTCGGTGATGGTCATGCCGGCGGCATTCAACGCGCGCTCCAGTTCGTCGGGGCGGACGAGCTTGCCGAACTGGTGCGTGCCGCGCGGCAGCCAGCGCAGCACGTATTCCGCGCCGATGATGGCAAGGCCAAGCGCCTTCAGCGTGCGGTTGATGGTGGCGACGAACATCACGCCGCCGGGCTTCACCATCTCGCCGCACTTGCCGATGAACAGGTCGACATCGGCGACATGCTCGACCACTTCCATGTTGAGGATGACGTCGAATGTCTCGCCCGCCTCGGCCAGCGCTTCGGCGGTCGTCGCGCGGTAGTCGATCGTCAGCCCGCTTTCGACGCCGTGCAGCTTGGCGACCTCGATGTTGGTGGCCGATGCATCCGCACCGACAACTTCGGCGCCGAGGCGCGCCATCGGCTCGCAAAGCAGGCCGCCGCCGCAGCCGATGTCGAGGAAGCGCAGGCCCTCGAACGGGCGCGGCGCGCGCGGATCGCGGCCGAACCTGGCCGCCACCTGGTCGCGGATCCAGGCAAGCCGGATCGGATTGAACTTGTGCAGCGGCCTGAACTTGCCGTTCGGATTCCACCATTCGGCGGACAGCCGCGAGAAGCGCTCCACCTCGTCGGCGTCTATGGTCGTGCGTTGGGCTTCGGCCATGCGTGTCTCCCTTCGGAGGCAACAAGTCGGGCGATGGGGGTGCAAAGTCAAGGCAGGGAAATTCCTGCGGGTCCTCCTGCCAGGGATGTCAGGAGAGGGCGCGTCACGTGCTGGCAACCATTCGCGCCCGCCTTACGTTGCGGACAGGACAGGAGGGCAGCATGCCGAAAACCGCAGCTTCCATACTCTGGCGCCGCCTCGATCATGAAGGCCACGACGCCTGCCGCCTGATCGACGACGGCGACGGCTGGACGCTCTGCGGCCAGGCCTGTTTTCTGGAGCAGGGCGGATTGCTCTGCGGCCTCGCCTACGACATCCGCTGCGCCCGCGACTGGACGACGCGTTCCGCGCAGGTTTCGGGCTTCGTCGACAGGAGCCCGCTCGACTGGCGCGTGGAGCGCTCGGAGTCCGGCCAATGGACGGTCAATGGCAAGCGGCAGCCGTCGCTGGACGGTCTCATCGACGTCGATCTCGGTTTCACGCCGGCGACCAATCTGATCGCCATCCGCCGCTCCGCCCTCGCGATCGGGGAGTTGGCCTCGACGCCCGCCGGCTGGTTCGCCTTCCCGGAGCTGCGGATGGACCGGATGGAGCAGACGTATCGGCGTCTCGACGACGACCGCTACGACTACACCGGCATCAACTACCACGCGGTGCTGACGGTCTCCCCGCCCGGCTTTGTCACCGACTATCCGGGCCTCTGGACCGCCGTGGCGCTCATGTAGCTGTCAGCGGCTGTCAGCTACCGCTCCGGTCAGGTTGGGGATCGGGGCGCGATGGCCTATATCGGGCCCAGATTTCAGAGACATGTTGCCCATGCAGCCGATCATTTCTATTTCGAATCTCTCGAAAACCTATGCCAATGGCTTCGACGCGCTGAAGAATGTCAGCCTCGACGTGCGCAAGGGCGAAATCTTCGCCCTGCTCGGGCCGAACGGCGCCGGCAAGACGACCCTGATCAACATCGTCTGCGGGCTGGTCAATCCCGGCACGGGCAGCGTCAGGGTCGGCGGCTACGACATCCTCGCCGACTACCGCAAATCGCGCGCGCTGATCGGCCTCGTGCCGCAGGAACTGTCGATGGACGCCTTCGAGACCGTGACGGCGACCGTCAGCTTCAGCCGCGGCCTGTTCGGCAAGCCGGCCGACCCGGCGCATATCGAGAAGGTGCTGAAATCGCTCTCCTTGTGGGACAAGCGCAAGGAAAAGGTGATGACGCTGTCGGGCGGCATGAAGCGCCGGGTGCTGATCGCCAAGGCGCTGGCGCACGAGCCCGACATCCTGTTCCTAGACGAGCCGACGGCGGGCGTCGACGTCGAACTGCGCCGCGAGATGTGGACGATGGTCCGCGCGCTCCGCGACACCGGCGTCACCATCATCCTGACCACGCATTACATCGAGGAAGCCGAAGAGATGGCCGACCGCGTCGGCGTCATCTCGAAAGGCGAGATCATCCTTGTCGAGGACAAGGACGTGCTGATGCGCACGCTCGGCAAGAAGCAGCTGCGCATCGAACTGCGCGAGCCGCTCGCCGCCGTGCCGGCGGCGCTCTCCGTCCACAAGCTGGAACTGGCGGACGACGGACGCACGCTGGTCTCGACCTATGACGCCAAGGCCGACCGCACCGGCATCAACGGCCTGCTGGGCGACCTGGCAAAGGCGGGCATCGCCTTCCGCGACCTCGAGACCCGGCAGAGCTCGCTCGAGGATATTTTCGTCGATCTGGTGGAGTCGCGCAAATGAACCTGCATGCCGTCTGGGCAATCTACCGGTTCGAAATGGCGCGGACCTTCCGCACCATCCTGCAGAGCATCGTCTCGCCGGTCATCTCGACTGCGCTCTATTTCGTCGTCTTCGGCGCCGCGATCGGCTCGCGCATCCAGGAAATCGGCGGCGTCAGCTATGGCGCGTTCATCGTGCCGGGCCTGATCATGATGTCGATCCTGACCCTGTCGATCTCCAACGCCTCCTTCGGCATCTACTTCCCGAAATTCACCGGCACGATCTACGAACTCCTGTCGGCGCCGGTGTCGCATTTCGAGATCGTCACGGCCTATGTCGGCGCGGCCGCCACCAAGTCGGTGATGATCGGGCTGGTCATTCTCGCCACGGCGGCGTTCTTCGTCGACATCGAGATCCAGCATCCGCTGGTGATGCTGCTGTTCCTCGTGCTGACGTCGGTCTCGTTCAGCCTGTTCGGCTTCATCATCGGCATCTGGGCCGACGGGTTCGAGAAACTGCAGATCATTCCGCTGCTCATCGTCATGCCGCTCGCCTTCCTCGGCGGCACGTTCTACTCGATCGACATGCTGCCGCCGTTCTGGCAGACGGTGTCGCTGTTCAATCCGGTCGTCTATCTCGTCAGCGGTTTCCGCTGGAGTTTCATCGGCGCGGCGGATGTCAGCGTGTGGACCAGCCTCGCGATGACATTCGTGTTTCTGGCGGCCTGTCTCGCGGTCACGAGCTGGATGTTCCGCACAGGCTACAAGCTCAAGAACTGACCCGGTCCAGCCGCTCGGCGACCATCTCCTGCAGCCGCCAGAGATGGCGGTCGTGGATGCCCAGCGTCTCGAGATGGCTGACGGTGGCGAACAGGTATTCCGCCATCGAGCCGCGAAAGCCGCAGGCGGTTGCCAGAATGTCGGCGGTCGCCTCGTCGTCCAGCGCGCCGATGTAGCGGCCGCTGTCGCGGTTGATGGCGAAGGTCAGCGCCCGCAGCGGACCTTGCGGCGTCGCGACGTCGATCCAGCGCGCCGGAAACGCCGACGGCACCATGCTCATCTCGCGGCGGATCAGCTGGTCCATGTTCGGCTTGATCGCGTCGTCGGGCAGGCGAAACACGACGCCGTTGCACTGCCCGCCGCGGTCAAGCGCCAGCATCAGGCCGGGCTGCTGCCGATTGCCGCGGAAGCGGTAGTCCCAGCCGAGGCAGAAGCGCCGCCGCCAGCCTCGGGCTGTCGCCGTGCGCTGTTCGGTGAAGGCGAAACACGGGTTCCAGATCAGCGAGCCGTAGGCGAACACCCAGAACCCGCCGGACGGCGCGCCCGCCATGATCTCCGCCACCACCCGGTCATAGTCGGCATCGGTTGCTGGCGTCATTCCCGGAAACACCTGGAAGCCGGGGTCGGCAATCTCGCGCGCCAGTTTCGCGACGTGGCTTTCGCTGAGCCGCATGACCCGGCCGCTCCGTGCCCTCGGCATCCGATTCTCCCGATTTGACCCGACCCGAGCCTAGCATCGCCCGGCGATGCCGCGCCAGACTGAGCGTCGCTGCTCGCCTTGCGAAGCGGTGGCGATTTGGATATGGAAGCCGCGCGCCGACGTCCCGAGGAGGCTGGCGCGGATTCAGGAATTCCGGGCGGCCATCCGGCCAATCGAGCCCGCAGCAGGGACCTTTCAACCGCCATGGCGCGCATCGTGATGAAGTTCGGCGGGACGTCCGTCGCCGACCTCGACCGCATCCACAATGTGGCGCGGCACGTCAAACGCGAGGTCGATGCCGGCCACGAGGTCGCCGTCGTCGTTTCCGCCATGTCCGGCAAGACCAACGAACTGGTCGGCTGGGTGCAGAACATGCCCAAGGTCGCCGGCTCCAACGCCCCGTTCTACGACGCGCGCGAATATGACGCGATCGTCGCTTCGGGCGAGCAGGTGACAGCCGGCCTCCTGGCGATCGCGCTGCAGTCGATCGGCGTCAACGCGCGCTCCTGGCTCGGTTGGCAGATCCCGATCAGGACCGACAATGCCCATGGCGCCGCCCGCATCGCCGAGATCGACGGTTCGTTCCTGATCAAGCGCTTCGGCGAGGGACAGGTCGCCGTCATCGCCGGCTTCCAGGGCCTCGCGCCCGACAACCGCATCTCGACGCTTGGCCGCGGCGGCTCCGACACCAGCGCGGTCGCCGTCGCCGCCGCCGTCAAGGCCGACCGCTGCGACATCTACACCGATGTCGACGGCGTCTACACGACCGATCCGCGGATCGAGCCGAAGGCGAGGCGCCTTTCCAAGATTTCCTTCGAGGAAATGCTGGAAATGGCCTCCCTCGGCGCCAAGGTGCTGCAGGTTCGCTCGGTCGAGCTCGCCATGGTGCACAAGGTCCGCACATTCGTGCGCTCCTCCTTTATCGACCCCGATGCGCCGGGCATGGGGGATCTGCACAACCCGCCCGGAACGCTCATTTGCGACGAGGATGAAATCGTGGAACAGCAGGTCGTCACCGGTATCGCCTACGCCAAGGACGAGGCGCAGATTTCGCTCCGGCGCGTGGCCGACAGGCCCGGGGTCGCGGCAGGCATCTTCCTGCCGCTCGCCGAGGGCGGCATCAATGTCGACATGATCGTCCAGAACATTTCCGAGGACGGTTCGCGCACCGACATGACCTTCACCGTGCCGCAGGGCGACGTGCTGAAGGCGCTCGCCATTCTCGACAAGGTGCGCGAGACGATCGGCTTCGACGCCGTGCAGCACGACGACGGCATGTCGAAAGTCTCGGTCATCGGCATCGGCATGCGCAGCCACGCCGGCGTTGCCGCGACCGCCTTCAAGGCGCTGGCCGACAAGGGCATCAACATCCGAGCCATCACCACGTCCGAGATCAAGATCTCGATCCTGATCGACGGTCCGTACACGGAACTTGCGGTTCGCACTTTGCATTCCGTCTACGGTCTGGATAAGCAATAGACTGAACAAATCGATGCGGTGAATGCGGCGTCGGCGACCAGCGCGCGGCGCGCTCAACCCGTTGGAAGGTGCTGATTTCGATGCCCGACCACGTGCCCGGTCCGCGCGCACTTCTGAGACGGCTCCGCGAGCTGATGGCGGAGGCGATCGATCCGCAAACACGGCTCGACCGGATCGTGCGCGAAATCGCCAGGAACATGGTCGCGGAAGTCTGCTCCCTCTACGTGCTGAGGGCCGATTCGGTGCTCGAGCTCTACGCCACGGAAGGTCTCAATCCCGGCGCCGTCCACCTGGCGCAGTTGCGTCTCGGACAGGGCCTCGTCGGCACGATCGCGGCGAGCGCCCGCGCGCTCAATCTCTCCGACGCCCAGAATCACCCCGCCTTCGCCTACCTGCCGGAGACGGGCGAAGAGATCTACAATTCCTTCATGGGCGTACCTGTGCTGCGCGCGGGCCGCACCTTGGGCGTCCTCGTCGTGCAGAACAAGACGATGCGCACCTATCGCGACGACGAGGTGGAAGCCCTCGAAACGATCGCCATGGTGATCGCCGAAATGATCGCCACCGGCGATCTGGCCCGGCTGTCGCGGCCAGGCATGGAGCTCGACATGAGCCGGCCGGCGAGCTTCACGGGCGTGTCGTTCAACGACGGCGTCGGGCTCGGCCATGTCGTGCTGCACGAGCCGCGCATCGTCGTCACCAACCTGTTTTCCGAGGATATTGAGGACGAGCTGAAGCGCCTAGAGCGGTCGCTCGGGTCGCTGCGGCTGTCGATCGACGACATGATGTCGCGCCGCGAGGTCGCCTTCGAGGGCGAGCACCGCGCGGTGCTCGAAGCCTACCGAATGTTCGCGCATGACCGGGGCTGGGTGCGGCGGCTGGAGGAGGCGATCCGCAACGGCCTGTCGGCGGAAGCGGCGGTCGAGAAGGTGCAGAGCGACATGCGCGCCCGCATGACGCACATGACCGACCCCTATCTGCGCGAGCGGATGAGCGATTTCGACGATCTCGCCAACCGCCTCTTGCGGCAGTTGATGGGCCGCGGCCCGGAGGAAGTCGCGGCGTCGCTGCCCAGGGACGCCATCATCGTCGCCCGCCAGATGGGCGCCGCCGAACTGCTCGACTATCCGCGCGAGAAGCTGCGCGGCCTCGTGCTGGAAGACGGCTCGATCACCAGCCATGTCGTGATCGTCGCCCGCGCCATGAACATCCCCGTCGCCGGCCAGCTCAAGGGCGTCGTGTCGATGGCCGAGAACGGCGACGCGATCATCGTCGACGGCGAAGAGGGCAAGGTGCAGCTGCGCCCGCAGCCCGACGTCGAGGCCGCCTATGCCGAGAAAGTGCGGTTCCGCGCGCGGCGGCAGGAACTCTACCGCGCACTGCGCGACACCCCGTCCAGATCGAAGGACGGCGTGCATGTCGACCTCCTGATGAATGCCGGCCTGGCGGTGGACCTGCCGCAGCTGGCGGAAGCCGGCGGCGCCGGCATCGGGCTGTTCCGCACCGAACTGCAGTTCATGGTCGCGTCGACCTTCCCGCGCGCCGAGGCGCAGGAGCGGCTCTACCGCGACGTGCTGGACGCCGCCAAGGGCAAGCCGGTCACGTTCCGCACCATCGACATCGGCGGCGACAAGGTGCTGCCCTATTTCCGCGGCGCGGTGCAGGAGGAAAATCCGGCGCTCGGCTGGCGCGCCATCCGCCTGACGCTCGACCGCCCCGGCCTGCTGCGTACGCAGGTGAGGGCGCTGTTGCGCGCCGCCGGCGGCCGCGAACTGCGTGTCATGCTGCCGATGGTCACCGAGCTTGGCGAAATCGCCCAGGCGCGCGAGATCATCGACCGCGAGGTGCGCCATTTGTCGCGCCACGCACATCTCCTGCCGACGACGCTCAAGCTCGGCGCGATGATCGAGGTGCCGTCGCTGCTGTGGCAGCTCGACGAGCTGATGCAGGCGGTCGATTTCGTCTCGGTCGGCTCCAACGACCTGTTCCAGTTCGTCATGGCGACGGACCGTGGCAATGCGCTCCTGTCCGACCGGTTCGATCCGCTGTCGGTGCCGTTCCTGCGCGTGCTGAAGCAGATCGCCGACGCCGGCCGCCGCGCGGAGACGCCGGTGACTCTGTGCGGCGAACTGGCCGGCCGCACCATTTCGGCGATGGCGCTGATCGGCCTCGGCTACCGCTCGATCTCGATGTCGGCCGCGTCGATCGGCCCGGTCAAGGCGATGCTGACCGAGCTTCCGGTGAACGAGCTCGAACAGCTGCTGTCGGTGGCGCTCGCCACCGGCGGCGCCCTCCGCAACGCCCGCGCCGACCTCGCCGCCTTCGCTGCCCGGCACGGCATTCCGCTTTGAGTAGCCCATGAACCTGCCCACCGAACGCCTCGACCAGGTCGTCAAGCGCTACGAGATGCTCGAGGCGCAGATGGCGGCCGGCGTCGATCCGGAAGCCTATGTGAAGCTGGCCTCGGAATATTCCGAGATCCAGGACATGGCCGGCCAGGTGCGCGCCTTGCGCAAGGCCGAGGACGAGAAGAAGGGGCTCAAGGCCCTGCTGGCGGATGCCGCGACGGATCGCGACATGCGCGAACTCGCCGAAGCCGAGATCGGCGACATCGACGCGCGCATCGAGGCGCTCGAAGCGTCGATCCAGATCCTGCTGCTGCCGCGCGACATGGCCGACGAGCGCAACGCCATCCTCGAGATCCGCGCCGGCACCGGCGGCGACGAGGCGGCGCTGTTCGCGGGCGACCTGTTCCGGATGTACGAGCGCTTCGCTTCGGGCAAGGGCTGGAAGGTCGAGGTCGAATCGGCCTCCGAAGGCGAAAAGGGCGGCTACAAGGAAATCATCGCCACCGTCTCCGGCAAGGGCGTGTTCGCGGCGCTGAAGTTCGAATCGGGCGTCCACCGCGTCCAGCGCGTTCCCGAGACCGAAGCGTCGGGCCGCATCCACACCTCCGCCGCGACCGTCGCCGTCCTGCCCGAAGCACAGGACGTCGACATCGACATCAAGGCCGAGGACATCCGCATCGACACGATGCGCGCCTCGGGCGCCGGCGGCCAGCACGTCAACACGACCGATTCTGCCGTCCGCATCACCCATCTGCCGACCGGCATCATGGTCGTCTCGGCCGAGAAGTCGCAGCACCAGAACCGCGCCAAGGCGATGCAGATCCTCCGCGCGCGGCTGTTCGACATGGAGCGCAACAAGATCGCCGACGAACGCTCCGAGGCGCGGCGCCTGCAGGTCGGCTCCGGCGACCGCTCCGAGCGCATCCGCACCTACAATTTCCCGCAAGGGCGGCTGACCGACCACCGCATCAACCTCACCCTCTACAAGCTAGACCGGGTGATGATGGGCGAACTCGACGAGATCATCGACGCGCTGACGGCGGATCACCAGTCGAAACTGCTTGCCGAATTCGGCCAGAATGGTTGAGCCGCCAGAGGCGGGGGCGACCACGCTGGCCAACCTGCTGCGACAAGCGCGAACCCGGCTTTCCGCCTCCGGCGCAATCGACGCCCAGCTCGATGGCCGGACGATCGTCGAACACCTGACCAGCACCACCCGCCTCGACGCCATCAGCCGGCCGGACACGCCGGTCGACGCCGACACCGCCGCCAAGGTCATGCGCGCCATCGAGCGCCGCGCCACCGGCGAACCGGTCCACCGCATCCTCGGCGCGCGCGAGTTCTACGGCCTGCGCCTCGCGCTCTCGCCGGACACGCTGGAGCCCAGGCCCGACACCGAGGCGCTGGTGGAACTCGCTCTGCCGCATGCGCAGGCTACGGCGTCCGCCACTGGCCGCTGCCGCATCCTCGATCTCGGCACCGGCACCGGCGCGATTGCGCTGGCGCTCTTGTCGGCGGTTCCGGAGGCCCGCGCGGTGCTGACCGACGTCTCGGCTGGCGCGCTCGCCACCGCCGCCGCGAATGCGCGGGCGCTCGGCTTGGCCAGCCGCGCCGAGACCCTGCAGTCCGACTGGTTCGCCGCCGTCACCGGGCTGTTCGACCTGATCGTCTCCAACCCGCCCTACATTCCCACCGCCGAGATCGCGGGGCTTGAGCCCGACGTGCGGGACCACGATCCGCGCCGCGCGCTCGACGGCGGCACCGACGGTCTAGACCCGTATCGCATCATCGCCTCCGGGGCATCGGCGCATCTCGCGCCAGGCGGCCACATCGCCGTCGAGATCGGCGCCGGACAGAAAGCCGACGTCGCGGATCTGTTCGACGTGGCGGGTTTCGCCCTCGCGGCCAGCCGTCACGATCTGGGCGGGCATGAGCGCGCGCTCCTGTTTGCGCGAAACGGCCGCGGGGGACACGGATAAAAAAAGCTTGGCACAGCAACGGAATGCGGCTAGGTTCAATCCACCGGACAAGACGAAGCAGGCAGTGCCGTTATCGATTCGGTCCCCGTAGAAAACCAAGCTGCCTTGTTGCGTATGCGACGCTGAAGCTTCGCGCGGGGAACGTCCGGAAAGAGTTTGAACCGGAAAACAGGACGGATGACGGCGGCGTCGCGAAAGACGCCCGACCGTCGAGAACAGAGCGGCAGAGCGGGACACCTCCCAGCCCGACGCGTCGCTATCTGCAACACATCCAACAAGAGTGTCTTATGAGGCCACAACAGCAGAACAGGCGCATGCGCGGCCGGAACAACAATAACAATAATAACAACAACAATAACAATAACAACAATCGAAAAGGCCCGAACCCGCTCACCCGGAATTACGAGAGCAATGGTCCGGACGTCAAGATTCGCGGTTCCGCGCAGCAGGTTGCCGAGAAATACATGCAGCTTGCCCGGGATGCCCAGAGCTCCGGCGACCGCGTCATGGCGGAGAATTATCTCCAGCACGCCGAACACTACAATCGCATCATCGCCGCCGCCCAGGCGCAGATGCCGGTCCAGAATCGCGACATGCGCGACGATCAGGACGAGGACGACGATGGCGACAACATCGGCAACAACATGGGCAACAACGCCCCGCAGCAGTCCTACGAGCAACCGCATCAGCCGCGCCAGATGAATGACGGCACCGGCCCGCAGCCAGAGATCAACGGCGTTCCCGCCGAAGTCGCGCTGAACCCCGACGCGTCCAGCGGCGAACAGCCCCGCGAACATCGCCCGGCGCGCGACGGCAATGTCCAGAACGGCAACGGCCATGCCGCGGCCGAAGGCGAGGAAGGCGCCGCGCCGCGCCGGCCCCGTCGCCCACGCCGCGGCCGCCGTCCCGACGGCGAGTTCCGCAATGCGCAGTCCGAAGGTGGCGCAGAGGCGTCCGACGACGAGGCGCCGGAGGCTCCCGTCCCGGCCGAGGTTCCAGATCCCGTCGCCTGAGTTCTTCAGGCGGACAGCGAGACATGGCGGCGGGCGGGAGAAATCCCGGCCGCCTTTTTCTTTTTGTTGACCGATGTCAACGCGTCTTGAGAGGTTTTGGCGACATACCCATATCAGCCTCAACAGGGCCCGCCGGTTACCGGGGGCTCGTCATCACACCAATCCGGTGCCTCCTGAAGGGCCGGTGAGGCAAGGAGAGACAAGAATGAACATCGAGAAATACTCCGAGCGCGTCCGGGGCTTCGTCCAGTCCGCGCAGACAATGGCGCTGTCGCGCAATCACCAGCAGTTCACGCCGGAACACCTGCTCAAGGTCCTCGTCGAGGATCCTGAGGGCCTTGCCGCGTCGCTGATCGGCCGCGCCGGCGGCGACCCCAAGGCGGTTCTCATCGCCGTCGAAGGCGCGTTGAACCAGCTTCCCCGCGTCGAGGGCGGCAATGGCCAGCTTTATCTGGCGCAGCCTCTGGCGAAGGTGTTTTCCGCCGCCGAGGAGATGGCGACCAAGGCCGGCGATTCCTTCGTCACGGTCGAGCGGCTTCTGACGGCCCTGGCGGTAGAGAAGTCCGCCAAGACCGCCGACATCCTCACCAAGGCCGGCGTCACGCCGCAGGCGCTGAACACTGTCATCAATGACCTGCGCAAGGGCCGCACGGCCGACTCGGCTTCGGCCGAGCAGGGCTATGACGCGCTGAAGAAATATGCCCGCGATCTCACGGCGGACGCGCGGTCGGGCAAGCTCGACCCGGTCATTGGCCGCGACGAGGAAATCCGCCGCGCGATCCAGGTCCTGTCGCGCCGCACCAAGAACAACCCGGTGCTGATCGGCGAGCCTGGCGTCGGCAAGACCGCCATCGCGGAGGGTCTCGCCCTGCGCATCGTCAATGGCGACGTGCCGGAATCGCTCAAGGACAAGAAGCTGATGGCGCTCGACATGGGCGCCCTGATCGCAGGCGCGAAATATCGCGGCGAGTTCGAGGAGCGGCTGAAGGCCGTGCTCTCCGAGGTGACCTCGGCCGAGGGCGGCATCATCCTGTTCATCGACGAGATGCACACGCTGGTCGGGGCCGGCAAGGCCGACGGCGCGATGGACGCGTCGAACCTTCTCAAGCCCGCGCTCGCCCGCGGCGAGCTGCACTGCGTCGGCGCCACCACGCTCGACGAATACCGCAAGCATGTCGAGAAGGACGCGGCCCTTGCCCGGCGGTTCCAGCCGGTCATGGTCGAGGAGCCGACGGTCGAGGATTCGATCTCGATCCTGCGCGGCCTGAAGGAGAAATACGAGCAGCACCACAAGGTACGGATTTCCGACTCCGCGCTGGTCGCCGCCGCGACGCTCTCCAACCGCTACATCACCGACCGCTTCCTGCCCGACAAGGCGATCGACCTGGTCGACGAATCGGCTGCGCGCCTGCGCATGCAGATCGATTCGAAGCCCGAGGCGCTGGACGAGCTCGACCGCCGCATCATGCAGCTGAAGATCGAGCGCGAGGCGCTGAAGCTCGAGAAGGACGAGGCCTCGAAGGACCGGCTCGCCCGCATCGAGACGGAACTCTCCCAGCTCGAGGAGGAATCGACCCGCATCACCTCGATGTGGATGGCCGAGAAGGAAAAGCTCGGCCGCGCCGCCGACATCAAGGGCCAACTCGACGAGCTGCGCAACGAGCTTGCCATCGCGCAGCGCCGGGGCGAGTTCCAGAAAGCGGGCGAACTGGCCTATGGCCGCATCCCCGAGCTCGAGCGCAAGCTGGTGGAGGCTGAGGCCGCTGAGACCACCGGTTCGCTGGTCGAGGAGACGGTGACGCCCGAGCACATCGCCTATGTCGTCTCGCGCTGGACCGGCATTCCGGTCGACCGCATGCTGGAAGGCGAGCGCGAGAAGCTGCTGCGCATGGAAGACGATCTCGCGCTCCGCGTCGTCGGCCAGGGCGAGGCCGTGCAGGCCGTTTCCAAGTCGGTCCGCCGGGCGCGCGCTGGCCTGCAGGATCCGAACCGGCCGATCGGCTCGTTCATGTTCCTCGGACCCACTGGCGTCGGCAAGACCGAGCTGACCAAGGCGCTCGCCGAATTCCTGTTCGACGACGAGCACGCGATGGTGCGCATCGACATGTCGGAATTCATGGAGAAGCACTCCGTGGCCCGGCTGATCGGCGCCCCTCCCGGCTATGTCGGCTATGAGGAAGGCGGCGCGCTGACCGAGGCGGTCCGGCGCAGGCCCTATCAGGTCGTGCTGTTCGACGAGATCGAGAAGGCGCATCCGGACGTGTTCAACGTGCTGCTGCAGGTGCTCGACGACGGCCGCCTGACCGATGGCCAGGGCCGCACCGTCGACTTCCGCAACACGATGATCGTCATGACGTCGAACCTCGGCTCGGAATACCTGGTGGCGCTCGGTGAAAACGAGGATGTCGACAAGGTCCGCGACGATGTCATGGGCGTTGTCCGTTCCTCGTTCCGGCCGGAGTTCCTCAACCGCGTCGACGAGATCATCCTGTTCCACCGGCTGCGCCGCGAGGACATGGGCAGGATCGTGCTGATTCAGCTCAGGCGCCTTGAGAAGCTGCTGGAAGACCGCAAGATCGTGCTCGACCTCGGCGACGATGCGGTCGAGCTGCTGGCCGCCAAGGGCTACGACCCCGCCTACGGCGCGCGGCCGCTGAAGCGTGTCATGCAGAAGGAACTGCAGGACCCGCTCGCCGAGAAGATCCTGCTCGGCGAAATCCGCGACGGCGCCCGCGTGGTGGTGACGGCCGGCTCCGACCGGCTGAACTTCCGGGTGGGTGCGGCTCCGGTCCTGCGCGAAGCGGCGGCGGCGGCGTAGAACCGCTCTCCGTCTGGACGACATCGCCCCCGCTCGCGCGGGGGCGGACGCCTTATCTGCGATAGAGCTTCGCCGTCAGGATTGCGGTGCACCCTGGCGTGCCGCCGTAATTGGTGGCGCTCAGCGTCACGTCGATGGCCCTTGTCGTGACGGCAATGACCGCGGGAGTCTGGCTGATGGAGCGGATGTTTCCGGTGTAGGTCGCGTTGCCATTGCCGATATAGCTCCCCCTGTAGCTCTTGAGGGCGGGAGCGAGCGGTCCCGTCAGCGTCTGGCTGACCGCGTAGACCTCGTAGAACACGTTGATGTGGGTGTTCGCGCCATTGGAGCCGACCCCGGCGGGCCACCACCGGATCTTGAACGGCGCGCCAAGCGTCCATCCGTCATTGATGCAGGCCTGCGTCATGCTCGTCGAGACGCCGCCGCCATGAAACGGTACGGTCTGCGCGATGGCGGAACCTGTTGTGACGAGCATAAGGGCCGCGACGGCCGCCATTTTTTTCACGTGATCTCTCCCCTTCTTCGAGCCGAAGCTCTTCCCATGTTGTTCGACGATCGTTCTATTGCGGTAATATGATCTTCTTTTTCGCTGCGCCCGATTTCAACTCGCGCACGGACAGCTGTCAATGAGAACCTGGGGAACGAACACTTGAGTGAAAGCGTGTCATCGCGGCGGCGCCGGCCGCTGCCGGGCTGCCGGTGGTGGGGTCTTCATCTGTCGGCGTGACGCGCCCCCCGGTTCCCTCCGCCTTCGTGATCCGCTAGGAGACGCGCTCGGAGGAACGACATGACATCACTGCCAGTCTTGATCGCCGGCGGCGGCATCGGCGGCCTTGCCATGGCGCTGACGCTGCACCAGCTCGGCGTACCCTGCGTCGTGTTCGAATCCGTGCGCCAGCTGAAGCCGCTCGGCGTCGGCATCAACCTGCAGCCCAACGCGGTGCGCGAGCTCGGCGACCTCGGCATCGGCGCCGACGCGCTCGACCGGATCGGCCTGCCGGCGCGCGAGTGGGCGCTGGTGGGCTTGAACGGCAACGACGTCTATTCCGAGCCGCGCGGGCTTCTCGCCGGCTACCGCTGGCCGCAATACGCCGTCCACCGCGGCGAGCTGCAGATGCTGCTCTACCGCACCGTGCTCGAGCGCCTCGGCCCCGGTTCGGTACGCCCCGGCCACCGCGTCGCCGGCTACCGCAACGAGGCCGACGGCACGGTCACCGCGACCGTCGAGACCGCGGCGGGGACGCGCCTCGACATCCGCGGCGCGATGCTGATCGGCGCCGACGGCATGCATTCGGCGGTCCGCGCGCAGATGCACCCGGCCCAGCCGCCGATCCACTGGGGCGGCGCGATCATGTGGCGCGGCGTTTCCCCCGGCGTGCCGATCCGCACCGGCGCCTCATTCGTCGGGCTCGGCACCCATCGGCATCGCCTGGTGTTCTATCCGATCTCGCCGCCGGATCCGGCGACCGGCCTCGCAACGATCAACTGGATCGCCGAGGTCACGGTCGACGCGTCGCAGGGCTGGCGGAACTCGGGCTGGTTCAAGCCGGTCGCGATCGCCGACTTCATCCACCATTTCGCTGACTGGAAGTGGGACTGGCTGGACGTCCCGGCGCTGCTCTCGCGCGCCGAGGGCGCCTACGAGAACCCGATGATCGACCGCGACCCGGTGCCGACCTGGCGCGAGGGACGCGTGCTCCTGATCGGCGACGCCGCGCATCCGATGTATCCGACCGGCTCCAACGGCGCCAGCCAGGCGATCATGGACGCGCGGACGCTGGGTGCGGCACTCGTCGAGCATGGCCTGACCGAGGCCGCGCTCGCCGCCTTCGACCAGCGCTTCTGCGGCCCCGTCTCGCAGCTCGTGTTGCGCAACCGCGGTGCCGGCCCGTTCGGCCTGCTCAACCTGGTCGACGAGCGCTGCGGCGGCGCCTTCGACAATATCGACGACGTCATCCCGCCCGCCGAGCGCGCCGCCTTCATGGCCGGCTACAAGTCCGCCGCCGGCTTTGCCATCGACGCCCTCAACGCCGCCCCGCCGACCATCGCGGCGGGAGCCCGCGCTCCTGCCGGCTGAGCGCCGGCTTCGCCCTTGACCTGGGTCAATGCCCGGGCGCCACGCTCCGCTAGGGTCGCGCCCGCGGTCCAGGGCCTGTCGGCCGCTGCCAGGATCGAGCCCAGTGCGGATTGCCATTCTGTCGGATATTCACGCCAACCGGGAAGCCTTCGAAGCGGCGCTGCCGGTCGCGCGCGCGTTCGGGCCGGACGAGACGGTGCTGCTCGGCGACCTCGTCGGCTATGGCCCCGATCCCGAACACGCCGTCGAGACGTCCGCGAGGCTGGTCGAGGACGGCGCGCTGTGCATCCTCGGCAATCATGACCAGGCGGCCGTGCGCGACCGGCGCGACATGTCGGAACATGCCCGCGAGGCGATCCGCTGGACGCGCGGGCGGCTGTCTCCCGCGCATCTCGCCTTCCTCGACGCGCTGCCGCTGACCGCCCGATCCGGCGAGCGGCTCTACGTCCACGCCTCCGCCGACCAGCCCGCGAAATGGCGTTACGTGCGCGACGCCGATGCCGCCGCGGCCAGCCTCGCGGCCAGCGACGCCGGTCTGATCGTCTGCGGCCACACGCATGTGCCTGCCCTCTACTACATGCTGCCCGACCGCCGCCCGGTGCGCTTCACGCCCGCCGACAATGTGCCCGTCCCGCTGTCGCGGCTGCGGCGGCACCTGCTCGTCTGCGGCTCCGTCGGGCAGCCGCGCGACGGCAGTCCCGCCGCCTGCGTCACGCTCGTCGACACCGATGCGCGGACCGTCGAGAACCGGCGCGTGCCCTACGACCACGATGCGACCGCCCGCAGGATCGTCGCCGTCGGGCTCGACCCGTGGCTCGCCATGCGCCTGACGATCGGCCGCTAGACCCATTCAACCAGAGCCTCGCCCATGACCCCCCGCCATTCCACTGACCTCAAGCCCGGCGACGTGCTCGACGGGATCACCCTCGTCGAGCGGAGGCCCGGCGCCAGCATGGCCGCGCTGTGGACCGCGCGCAGCGCCCAGCACGATTTTCCACTGATCGTGAAGGTACCCTTCTTCGAGCCCGGCCAGGACGTGTCGATGCTGGTCAGCTTCGAGGTCGAGGAGTTGATCGCCAGGCGGCTATCCGGCCCGCATGTGCCGCGTTTCGTCGGTGCCGGCGACATCGCCACGCTGCCCTACCTGGCGATGGAGTTTGTGCCGGGGACGAGCCTGGCGGACCTCGCTGCGCGCGCGCCGCTGCCGAGCGAGGAGGTCGCCCGGATCGGTGCGGCGGTCGCCACCGCGCTGGTCTCGCTGCATGGCCAGAAGGTCGCGCATCTCGATCTCAAGCCGGAAAACGTCATCATGGCGGCGCGCGGCGCGGTGCTGATCGATTTCGGCCTGTCGCGCCATGCCGACCTGCCCGACCTGCTCGGCGAGGAGAGCTCGCTGCCGATCGGCACCGCGGCCTACATCGCGCCGGAGCAGGTGCTCGGCGAGCGCACCGACACGGCCAGCGACATCTACGCGCTCGGCTGCATCCTCTACCAGCTCGCCACCGGGATCGAGCCCTTCGGCCGGCCGCAGACCTTCGCCGGCATGAAGCGGCGGCTCTACCACGAGCCGCGCCGGCTGCGCGAGGTCGACGCCGGCATTCCGCGCTGGCTCGACGCCGTCGTGCACCGCTGCATGGAGGTCGACCGCGGCCGCCGCTACGCCGACGCCGCGCATGTGCTGGCCGATCTGCGCAATCCCGACCAGGTGTCGCTCGCAGAGCGTCCGCCCGCGCCGCGCGGCATGCTTGCCGGCTTGCAGGACATGTTCCGCCGCAGGGACGACCGCGAACTGGTCGGCCGGCCGGCGGCGCGCGGCCAGGGCGTGGCGACGATCCTCGCGGCGGTCGACCTGTCGAGCGAGGGCGATCGGCTCGCCGCGGAAGTGCTGGCCGAGACCGCAAGGCTCGTTGCCGCGCGCGGCGATTCCAGGCTCGCCTGCATCACCGTCCTGAAGACCGAGATCATCGGCAGCACGCCCGACGGCGACGAGAACGGCGTCTCGATCTACCTGAAGCGCCTTGTCGCGCTGAAGGACTGGGCGCGGCCGCTGCACCTGCCCGACACACGCATAAGCTATCACGTACTCGAGGCCGTCGGCCCCGCCGACGCGATCCTCAACTACGCGCGGCACAACGATGTCGGCCACATCGTCGTCGGCGCGCGCGCCTCCTCGGCGCTGCGCCGCCACCTCGGCAGCGTCTCCAGCAAGGTCGTCGCCGAGGCGCTGTGCTCGGTCTCCGTCATGCGCGCCCGCGCCGCGCCGGAGCCCGGGCCGGGCTGAGCCCTAGCACACCACCAGCAGCTGGAAGTCGCGGTTGGCAAAGGCGCTCGTGTGGTCGCGCGTGGTGGCGAACACCGCGTTGGCGTTGCCCGCGCGGTCGGTCAGGCCGATGATGGCGCCGTCCGTGCTGCCGATGCTGCCTCCACCCTGCGTGGCCAGGAAGGCGCAGGCGGAAACGTCGCGGCCGAAACTCACTTCATAGATGCCCGTTCCAAGCGCCAGCGAGGTCACGCCGCCGCTGGAGTGGAACACCGATCCGTCGGCGTTGATCTGCGCGAACAGCACGCCGATGTCCTCGTTGCTCAGCCCGAAATCGAGCACCTCGTCGGAATCGATCGAGTCTGCCGCGATGTCGAAGCCGGTGATCGTGTTGTCCTGGATGTCGACATCGCCGTGCAGCGGCGCCACGTCGTCGCTCCCGATGCTGTCGTTGAGGACGTCGGCCCCGGTCAGCGATTCGTCGAGCACCTTGGCCCCGGTGACGGAATCGTCGGCGATCACGCCGGCCGGCCCCTGCGGCCCCTGCGGCCCAGTCGGTCCTTCGACACCGGCGGGTCCCTGCGGCCCAGCCGCCCCCTGCGGCCCTTGCGGTCCCGCCGGCCCGGTCGCGCCCTTCGACACGAACTTCTCCCAGATGTCGGGCCGCGTCGGCGGCTGGAAGCCGCGCTGCGCCACCTTGGCCCGCCAGACCGAGCCGTCGAAGGTCACGATGTCGTCGACCAGATAGGCGGCCCCGACCTGCCAGGTCCCGCGCGGCTCCAGCCCCTTCTCGCCGCAATCGGCGACCACCGCGTTGTGGACGAGGCCCAGCGTCGACGGCGGCGTCAGTTTCTGCAGCGTCACGATGCAGTCGGACGGCTTGTAGGGGATGCTGTAGACGAAGGCGCGGTTGGCGCCGGACATGACGTTGAACGCGGCGCCTGTCCGCCCGTCGAGGCGCAGCCGCATGTTGGGCGTCGACGTCGTGCCGCGGATCACCAGCCGCCCGGCGGTGATCTGCGCCTGCGTGAAATTGATCTCGGCCGCATGCGCCGCCGGCGCCGCGCCCAGCATCGACGCCAGCACGGCGCCGCTCAGAACCCGCTTCATGAAGTCCCCCTGATGATCCGCCCGCACCCGTTGCCCCTGCGGAAACCGGACGCTACCACCGCGCGCAAGCGGCCTGCAATGGGGGATTGCGCCGTCCCATCCTGCGGCCGCCGCCCCGCACCCCCGCGAAGCCCGAATTTACACCGCGACGCATTCGCGCTAGCCTGCCTCTTCCTGAAGCGTGCCGCGACCTCACTTGTGACCGGGGGTGCCGAATGCGCGACTTTCTGCTTCCAAGCCTGTTCCTGCTCTTGCATGGTCCCGTCGCATCGCATGCCGCCGCCATCCACGACGCGGCCATGGCGGGCGACGTCGCGGCCATCAGCGCGGCGCTCGATGCGGGCGTTTCCGTCGACGAGAGCGACGGCGGCGCCACGCCGCTCTATCTCGCGGTCTTCATGGGCCGCGTCGAGGCGGCGCGGCTGCTGATCGAGCGCGGCGCCGACGTCAACGCCCGCACGGCGCTCGGTTCCCCGCTGATGGCGGCCATCGGCAAGGACAAGATCGACCTGCTGAAACTGTTGCTGGCTGGCGGCGCGGATCCCGATTCAGGCGGCGGCCAGCCCGCCCTTCACACCGCCGTCAATATCGGTTGCCTCGACTGCGTGCAGGCGCTGGTCGAGGCGGGAGCGGATGTGAACGCGCGGGCCGAGGACGGCAAGACGCCGCTTCACATGGCGGCGCGATCCGAACAGGCCGAGATCGCCGGCTATCTCGTGTCGCGCGGCGTCGTCGCGCCAACGCCGGACCCGATCTCGACGAAGCTGGCGTCCGCCGATCTGGAGAAGGGTCGAGCCGCCTTCGTCGACCACAGGTGCGACTATTGCCACGGCGCGGGGCCACAGGGGAAAAGCCCGGTGATCCCGCACCTGTGGAGCATCGTCGGCCGCGACAGGGCGTCCCTGGCGACGATCCGCTATTCCGGCGCCCTCATGGGCTGGGAGGGCGCGTGGACGTTCGAGGACCTGAATCGGTTCCTGCTCGAGCCGATGGCCACGGCGCCCGGCGTCGCCATGGAGACGCCCGGCGTTGCCGACGAGACCGAGCGGGTCAACCTGATCGCCTACCTGCGCACGCTCAGCGACAAGCCAGTCCCGCTGCCCTGAACTGGCAGGCGGGGGCCAAATCGGCAACGCATGGATGATCGGCGACGCTTGTTCGGTCGTCGATCCCTACACGTTGGATTCTATGGCTAAGGGCACGGGCAACAGTCTGCCGATGCATGATCTTGGAAAACAGACGCGGCACAAGACGAAGTTGTTAAAACGGCCGTCAGTGGTTGCCGTGATCGATCGCGAACAGAACCGTCATTTTTTGACGAATTAATCTGACAGTCGAATGCCACTACGCCTTGGTTCGGCATCTCTTTTTGCATGCAATGCCCCCGCGTCAACGTCGCCTGCTACCCATTAAGAGCTAGCTTTTCGAGGCAAGGCAGGGATCAAGCATGATTTGATTTTCGCCTACTCTGGCGTAGCCTCCGCCGAACAGCACGGTGTCTCCGACGTCGCGACCATCCTTGCTGTAGGTGACGCACAAAACCTGAACTTTGGGAGAATCACACATAACGAGAAATGCGAGCGCACCATCCCATTCTGCCGCCACCAACTGGCCTTCGATGGCGAAGCTGATACGCCCGTCAATTTCTGGGGCATGGTTGATCCAGTAGTTCACGGTTTCGCATGTGGCGGCTACTTCCGGATACGCTTCGCCGATCATGAACGGGCTGTCGGGCCTCTTCCATTCTTCAGCGCGTAATTCGCCGACAAAACCGTATGTCATCACCGCCACCGTGATCGTGGCTAACAACATAGACACGGTGCGTGAAACCTGGGAACCAAAGCATTTGAGTTCGCTGATACGACGTTGCACTCTCTGTTCTCCAAAATCTCTTTCGCTCTATCGCTGCGTGTGGCGCATATTTCACGATGCAGAGCCGCGTGTCTTTCAGGATCGAGAGCGCTTTTCAGGATCGAGCAAGACGGTTGCAAAAACACCGCCACCGCCCTTGGCACGATCCCTCGCTGGGGTAGTCCCGAAGCGTTTCGAGTATTGGTAGGTCAGGTGAGCTTGGCTGGAGAACCCGCACTCCAAAGCGACCTCAGCAATATCGGAATCGCGCCGAAGCAGGCTTGACCGAGCGGCCAACAGACGACGCTCCAGCACCAACTGATAGAGGCTCAGTCCGCACCTCTCCCTCGCAATGGCCTGCAATTGACGCTCAGGAACCCCAAACTCTTTCGACATCACGCCAACCGAGAGCTTCTGATCGAGGCCGCCATCGATAAACGCGATGATTTCATGGATATCCCCCTTCTGAACATGCATCTTGCCGCTGCCCGCAAGTCGGCTCAGGCGGCCGAGCAGCGCTCCAGCCAGACAGTCCGAGTACCAACCGGACGCGTCCTGTTCCTTGTTGGAAAGCCGCCAAAGCTCCATGATGAGGTTCTGCGCCAGTTCGTCCCGGAACGGCTTCTGGTATAGGTTGCCAAATTTGTCCGGACACTGGTTGTAATCATCGCCGATCAGGACGCCGACAGCGGCTGCCGGAAAGCACAATGCTATGAATCTGTGTTGATCCGACATCTCTACATCGGAGGCGGCATTCGCCGGCACCAAGGTGAGATCCCCGGCCCGCCACAACCCCTGCCATTTACCGGCTCCCCAATCGAAGCGAGCTTCCTTACAGCCTTTGATGGCGAGGTAGAGGAGAAGTTCCGGGAATGCTGGGTCGGGAAAATGTCCTGATGGCTGGACCGCCTCGAACATATCAACCGGCGCGGAGCCGGAGGAATGCGACTGGATCAGATATCTTGAATACGGACCGCGTTCGTAGAACATCCGGTGATTTTTTATCTGCGAAGGCATCCTCTCTATATCTACGCTCCAATTATGACAGTGTATTCGCAATGTCCAAGTATCGCGTTGTACAATGTGTAGCTGAAATAATCATACATTATTGACCATAAATTTCAATAATCGATTCGGGAGTGGCTTTGTCGAGTGTGTCTTGTTGTATGTGAATGAATTGATAGGTGCTAGAGGCCGAATGCAAACCACGATCCCTCGCGGCATATTCAATCCAAGTTCTGGACGTACGAAGCCAGCTGATTGATCGTAGTGCTCCAGCCTTCTTGAAATCCCATTTCTTCGTGTTTGCGACTGTCCGCCTCGCTCTTGTGCAACACACGGGCTGAATACCGTGTGCCTTGTCCCTCGACCTCGAAAGTGATTATCGCGGTTAGCGCCAGCCAAGGCTCAATCGGCTTCCAGCCCTCGGCCAAGGTCGTGGTCCATACCAAGCGTTGTTCTGGAGCAATGTCGAGAAAACAACCTTCGACGTGCGGCTGAAATTCACCGCCACCTTCCCGCATTCGCGTCTCAAAACCGCCGCCGGGGCGCAGATCAAGCTTGATGACCTTGCATTCGATCGGATCAGGTATCCACCATTTTGCCAGATGCTCGGACCTGCTCCATGCCTTCCACACCGTCGCGGGAGGCGCTTTGATAAAGCGTGAGATCGTAAGTTCGACTTTCTTAGCCGTCATCTTTCGTGTCCTCTGACATATGGGTTTCGACATAATCTGCGAGCCGATCCGTCCTGGCCTGCCAGAGCGCCCGCTGTTCTGACAGCCAGGACTCAGTTTCTGCAAGCCGCACGATGTTTGCTCGACACGTGCGGACGCGGCCTACTTTGTCGGAGATCATGAGCCCGCTTTCCTCAAGCACCCGCAGGTGTTTCAGGAAAGCAGGAAGCCCCATGCCAAAGGGTTCCGACAGTTTCTTGACGGGCGCAGGACCTCTCATCAATCGATTGACGACCGCCCTTCTGGTCGGGTCAGAAAGGGCTTGAAAAGCTGTGTCTAGTGACGACGGATAGGTTTCCATGCGGTGAACTATAGCAATTAGTTTACCGATTGGCAAACAAATATCTTGATGCCCTGATCGTTGGGGTGCGCCAGCGTTCGGGGGTACTCGCAGCACCCTAAAAGGCGCCGACTGACCACCTACATTCTCACCGAACCGGAATTAGGCACCGAATTCGAGACTAGGTCGTCGCTCAGGATCTCCGTTGGAAAAGGCAGCTTCCCTCGTTCGCGCTAGTGTAAGCTGTCTGTCCCCTTCCGGCCCCCAACGCAACAATGCGGCTGTCGTCGCCTAAGGTCCGCAAACCACCCCATTCCTGCCCTTCACCCGAATCGTGGCCCGCATCGGCCCAAACGTCGGATCGGCTCAAGCGACTGACGCGAACCCGACGACCTCACTTTCAGACGTCAACAGATTCCCTCCCTTCTTCCCTCCCGCCCCCTGATTTCCCTCGCCTTTTCCCCGCCCGCCGCATTTTTCGGTGCACGTCTCCTCGCACGCCGCCCATAGTGCGGCCCGCGCATTTGCGGCGAGGAGGGAGGCGATGGACTGGGACATGGTGATCGGGCGGCAGGGCGGGGCGTTGCGGCGCATCCTTGCCGCGCTGGTGGCCATGGTGAGGAGCGGTTCGCGCAGCGAAACGGAAAGCCCCGGAATGGGCTTTTCGAGCGAACGAACGGTGAGAACCCGGTGGCCCTTCAAGGCCATCGAAAGGTTCAGCGGACCTTTCGAAGGATTCGAACGCCCGGAAGGGCAGGAGGCCATAGCCGAGGGCATAGGCGAGCCCGCCACCCTCCCGCGCCGGCTCCACCGCGCCGTGCTGCGGCTGCTGCGGACGGCGGAGGCGGCGGCGCGGCGGCTGGTCATCGTCGTGGCGCGCGGCATGCCGCTGCCGGTCCTGCCGCCCGCGCGCCAGCCGAAGCTCGCGCCGGTGGTCCTGCCGCCCGGCGCGCGCGTCGTCACGCTCGGCCATCTCGGCCTCGCCGGCGTCGGTTGTGCAAAGCCGCCGCGGCCCGCGCCGCTCATGCTCCGCCTGCCGCTGGCCGATCCGCTGCGGCTGCCGAGCGGCCGTCGCCACGTTCGCAGCGGCGTCGTGCCGCGCATCTTCACGCAGGAGACCGCCAGGCTCGCGCCCGTGCCGCCGCCGCTGTCGCCCTCCGATCCGCTCGACGCCACGCGGCTGATGCTGCGCCTCAGAGCGCTGGCCCACGCGCTGGACGATCTGCCGGGCGAGGCGCGGCGGCTCATGCGCTGGAAGGCGTGGCGGGCGCGGGCGCGTGCGCTTGGCCGCCGGTGCCGCGTCTCGCCGCTGCGGCCCGGCCGGGCGCCGGGCTCGCTCAAGCGGCCGACGCACGAGGCGCATCACGTCCTCAAAGACCTGCACTGTTTCGCCTGGCTGGCGGAGCAGCCCGACACGTCTTGACCGGCGGTTCGCCATCTTCATGTCCGGTTCATGTTTGAGAAACCATACTCGGGGCATTGATGATGCGCGCGCCGTCGCCGCGCGCCTGGATGCAACCGGAAGCAATGCAATGAGTTCTCCGCGCATGACAATCAGATCCTGTCTCCTGCCCGTGATCGCCGCCGCCATCGCCGCCACGGCGCTGCCCGTTCCCGCCGTGCTCGCGCAGGACAACATCGTCCGCCTGGCGCAGGCGCGCGAGATCGAGGTCTATTACGACGAATACGGCCGCCGGGTGATTGCCGACGCCTATACCGGCGAGATCCTGTCGATCGAGCGGCCGCGGCGCGGGCTCGACGGCCGCGCCACCGGCAGCGTGCCGCGCTACCGCCAGGCCCCGGTCTATGTCGACCCGGACGAGGAACCCTACTATCTCGACGAGGACGAGACGGATCCCGCGATGGCGCGGCAGTATCGCCGCCGCGGCGCGCCGCTCGACGAGTTCGACGATTACGACAAAGGCTATCCGGGCGACGAGGCGGAGCTGCAGCCGCGCGACCGCTACGGTTTTCCGCCGGCGCCGGCGGCGCCCCCCGGCGTCGACCAGCCGGTCGTCCGCCAGCCGCTGCCGGAACCCGGCCAGCCGGTGGTGCGCCAGCCGCCCGCCGCCGACCAGCCGCAGCTGCAGCCGTCCAATCCGGCCGACACGCCGACCATAGCCAAGAAATCCGATTTCAAGGTCGCGCAGCTGCAGGTCCTGCTCGACCGCGCCGGCGTGTCGCCGGGCGTCATCGACGGCCACATGGGCGGCAATGTCGGGAAGGCGCTGCGCGGCTATGCCGAACTCACCGGCGTCAAGCTTTCGCTGCTCGATTTCGCCACCATCGAATCGGAGCTTGCCAGCCGCGGCGGCGACGCCTTCGTCGACTACACGATCACGCCGGAAGACGCCGCCGGCCCCTATGTCGCGTCGATCCCCGCCGACTACGGCCAGAAGGCGCAGCTCGAGGCGATGAGCTACACCTCGACGCTCGAAATGCTGGCCGAGCGCTTCCACATGAGCGAAGCCTATCTCAAGGAACTCAATCCGGGCGTGAATTTCAACCGGCCCGGCACCATTCTCAAGGTCGCCAAACCCGGCGGCAACGTCCTGCGGCCGGTGGCCTCGATCGTCGCCGACAAGGGCCGCGAGCAGGTGCGCGCCTATGACGCCGCCGGTCGGCTGGTCGTGTCCTATCCGGCGACGATCGGCTCGACCGACACCCCGTCGCCGACGGGCACCGTCACCGTCGAGCGCATCGCGCTCAATCCGGAATACACCTACAATCCGAAGATCAACTTCAAGCAGGGCGACAACGACAAGGTGCTGCGCATTCCGCCCGGCCCGAACGGTCCGGTCGGCTCGGTCTGGATCGCGCTGTCGAAGCCGACCTACGGCATCCACGGCACGCCGGAACCGTCGAAGATCGGCAAGACCAACAGCCATGGCTGCGTGCGCCTGACCAACTGGGATGCGCAGGAGCTGGCGAAACTGGTCAAGCAGGGCGTCACCGTCGAATTCGTCGAGTGATCGTGCGTCACGCCCCGTGACGCTGGCGTCATGGGGCAGGTCGGCTGGCCCGTCGCCGCCGCCCGGCTGAGCGGCTAGGAAGGACGAAACCTCCTTCCCGGTCGCCGCATGGAAACGCCCCCCGCCGCCGAATCAGTCCCCGTGCCCGACGCGCCCGCGCAGGGCGCCTGTCCGCCCGCCAGCCAGCCCTTCGTCCTCGTCGCCGCCATCCTCGCGTCGTCCATGGGTTTCATCGATGGCTCCGTCGTCTCGCTGGCGATGCCCGCCATCCGCGCCGACCTCGCCGCGACCCTGACCGACGCGCAGTGGATCAACAATTCCTACATGCTGTTCCTCTCGGCGCTGGTGCTGCTCGGCGGCGCGGCCGGCGACGTCTTCGGCGTGCGCAACATCTTCGCCGCCGGCATCGCGCTGTTCATGCTCACCTCCGCCGCCTGCGCGCTCGCGCCCGACGCGCAGTCGCTGATCCTGATGCGGGGGGCGCAGGGCGTCGGCGCGGCGCTGATGGTGCCGGGCAGCCTCGCCATCATCGCGAAATCCTATCCGGCCGCCGAGCGGGGCAGGGCGATCGGCACCTGGGCCGCCGCCTCGTCGATGACCACGGCGCTCGGGCCCTTCCTCGGCGGCATGGTCCTCTCCTTCGGCGACGACTGGATGTGGCGGCTGATCTTCGCCATCAACGTGCCGGGCGGCCTCGCGGCACTGGCCATACTCTACCTGAAGGTGCCGCGGGACCCGCCGACCGCCGGACGCCGGCTCGACATCGCCGGCGCAGCGCTCGCGACCGCCGGCCTCGGCCTGCTCGCCTGGGGCCTGACCAGCGTCGGGCTGGACGCGGCCGAGCGGACGGCCGATCCGCGGCTGACGCTCGCGGCGGGCGCGGCGCTGATGATCGGCTTCGTGTTCTGGGAACATGTCGCCCCGTCGCCGATGGTGAAGCTCGGCCTGTTTCGCTCGAAAGCCTTCTCCGGCGCCAACGCCTACACGCTGGTGCTGTTCTTCGCCTTCAACGCCGTGCTGTTCTTCCTGCCGATGACCCTGATTACCGCATGGGGCGTCGTCGAGTGGCAGTCGAGCCTGCTCATGCTGCCGCTGGCGCTGTTCATCGGCGCCTTCTCGCGTTACGCCGGGCAGGTCGCCGACCGCATCGGCCCGCGCGCGCCGCTGACCGCCGGCGCCCTGCTGATGGCGCTGTCGTTCGGGCTGCTGGCGGCGACGATGCCGCTGATGATGCTCTGGACCGTGACCTTCCCGATTCTGCTTCTGAACGCTCTCGGCATGGCGATGCTGGTCTCGCCGCTGTCGGCGGCCGTGATGCTGGCGACGCCCGATGCGGACACCGGTCTGGCGTCGGGGGTCAACAACGCGCTGGCCCGCGCCGCGGGGCTGATCGCTGTCGCGGCGCTGGGCACCGTGGCCGGGCTGGTGTTCGGCTCGGTGCTGACGCCGCCGGTGCCGGGAGTCGAATTCGGCGCCCTGGCGGCGGAGATAGCAGATCCCGCGGTCGAATCGCTCAGAATAGCCGCGACGAATCAGGCCTTCGCCGCGGTGGCCTGGATTTCGAGCGCGATGTGCCTGCTGTCGGCGCTGATCGCCTGGACGACGCAGCCGTCATGGTCGGATTCGACCCGGCCGGCTTAGGTCAAGTCACTTCTTGGTGCCGGCGGCGTCGGCGGCCTGGACGACCTTCAGCGGATCCTCCGCCTCGTCCTGGAGCAGCGTGTCGACGCGCTCCTTTTCCTTCTTGAACGCTTCGAGTTCCTCGCCCTTCAGCACGCGGCCGACCGGCAGGCGGACGCGCATCGGGTCGACCTTGTTGCCGTTGACGATCAGCTCGTAGTGGAGATGGTTGCCGGTGGCGAGGCCGGTGGCGCCGACATAGCCGATGACCTGGCCCTGGCGGACGCGGGCGCCGGGGACGACGCCTTTCGCGATGCCGCTCTGGTGGTTGTAGGAGGTCTCGTAGCCATTGGCGTGGCGGATGATCGTCTGGCGGCCATAGCCGCCCGTCCATCCCGCCTTCTCGACCGTTCCGTTGCCCGAAGCGATGATGGGGGTTCCGCGGGGGGCCGACCAGTCGACGCCGGTGTGCATCTTCGAATAGCCGAGAATCGGATGGCGCCGCATGCCGAAGCCCGAGCGGAACTGGCCGTTGGGCACCGGGTTGCGCAGGAGGAACTGCTTCGCCGAACGGCCGTCCTCGTCGAAATAGTCGACCGCGCCATCGCCCATCTGGAAACGGTAGAGCTTGCGCGTGTTGCCGTTGAAGGTCGCCTTGACGAAGAGGAGCTCGGACTCGGCCGAGGCGGTGTCGTCGTCCTCGGGCTGGGAGAAGAAGGCTTCGATGCGGTCGGCCGGATTGAGCCTCGACTGGAAATCGACGTCCGACGCCAGGAGCTTGACCAGTTGCTGGGTCATCGGCCGCGACATGCCGTAGGAGAAGGCGGCGCGGTAGATGCCGTCATAGACGCTCGGCAGGTCGCTGCGGGCCCGCTGCGGAAGCGGCGAGTCATCGAATGCGGCCGCGAGTTCCGGCGTCTGCTCCGGTTCGTCGGCCGGCACGAACTGATTCCGGTCGTCGACCGCGATCGACAGAATGTGCTGCTTGCCGTCGTAGATGCTGCTGCGGACGATCCGGTTGGCCGAACCTGTCGATTCGACGCCGATGCGCAGGACGCTGCCCTGCTTGAGGCCGGGACCGCGCAGCTGCGATTCGAGCGCTTCCGCCATGCCGGCCGACATGTCCTTGTCGTAGCCAGCCTCCTTGAAGGCCTCGCGAATCGGCTTGTCGGCGCGAATCGGCACAAAATCCTCGGAGAAGCCGACCGAAACATCGTCGAGCGGGGCGCGAATCGCCTTCGAGACGTTTTCAGGGATGATTCGCGCGAAGGACTGGATCGGCGCGCCACCCAGGGACTGGCCGAAACGCTCGGGATCGACATAGTGAAGCGCGGCGACCTGCACCGCGCCGTCGGTCAGCGCCAGGCCGGTCTCACGCACCACTTCTTCGATCTCGTCGGCGGAAAGGCCGCTCTTCTCGTCGAACGCGGCGGTCTCGATCGGGAAATCGACCGTGCGCAGGCTGACCTCGCTCTCAACTTTCGCCCCGTAGATGACCCCGGTGGGCGCGGCGGCGACAGCGGCCGCAGCACCGTCCTCGGCGAAGACGTCGAGCGGGTCGAAGGGGGGGTAGGAGCGGCCCGTCGTATGGCCGGCTGCGAGCGCCATCTTGACCTGGACGAAGGGCTGGATTCGCACGACGTCGCGGTCGCCGACCCGGCTCATCATCGAGACTTCCATCCGGCGGCGGTCGCGCGCCTTGGGCGCGCTGCGAGTGACGACGAGCCGGGTGGTCTTGGCGGCTTCGCCGGCTTCGCCGCTCGAGGTTCCGGCGCCGACGCGCGCGATTTCCGGCGGGGTGGCGAGCTGCTCGCGTCCGTCGAGCGCCGCGAACAGCGCCACGCCCATCAGCACGCTCGACGTCAGTCCGGTCAGGAAGGTGCCCGACAGCCAGCGCGCCGACACCTCGCGCCTGTCCGGCGGACCGCCGCGTCCGTCGGCGATCAGGGGCGGCTCGTTGCCGAGCGCTTCTATGGTGTCGTCGACATCAGGCATGAAGGAGGACGTGTTTCCCCACTGGTGAACCGTTCCGGCTTTTTGCTGGCCGAGACATTTGCCTGTCCCGGCGGGTCAAGTCAACGAAGGGCGGTTCCACGAAGCCGTGCGCCGCGATTCCTGGATGGAACACGTGGGCGGCAGCTTCAATTCGTCGGCTATCCCCGGCCCAGGACTGAATTCCAAATGCGGCCTCAGTGCGGCCCCAATGTGTTTGCGCACGGCTACGCGCGCGTGCTATATATGAACTTCGAAAGACGGCATCCGGCGCCGCGCCGGGAGGGCCGCGAACCTTCCCTTACGTGTCGCAAAAAATTCAAAAAACTTCATTTTCGTTGTTGACGGCTCGGAGGCACCTGCGTATACACCACCTCACGAACGAGGGCGGCGCGCCGCTGGCGACGAAGAAGTTCGCTTCTAAATCTGCCCTTGACGAAATCATAGAGAGCCGCTTATAGCGACACTCGACCGGGCCCGAAGCCAAAAGCTAACAGGCCCATGATACTGCGTCGCAGTGTCTGTTCTTTGAAAATTGAATATAGAAGAAAGAGAAACGTGGGCGGCATTGTCCTGCTGAACCCCTCTTCCCGCCAGGGATGAGATGGTTCGAACAGAGACTTTGGCGGACACGTTTTGAGAGAATAAGTCTACCAAGATGCGCAAGCATCTAGGTGTGAATGTTCTCGTCAATTCAAGCGTGACCAGATTGAAAAGCCAATTCAAAGTTTCAAAACATGAGAGTTTGATCCTGGCTCAGAACGAACGCTGGCGGCAGGCTTAACACATGCAAGTCGAGCGCCCCGCAAGGGGAGCGGCAGACGGGTGAGTAACGCGTGGGAATCTACCCTTCTCTACGGAACAACTCCGGGAAACTGGAGCTAATACCGTATACGCCCTTCGGGGGAAAGATTTATCGGAGATGGATGAGCCCGCGTT